>Ga0302324_100023685_pt1 | contig 11865 bp, 7 predicted proteins | sample Palsa_T0_1_FD_201949 | JGI IMG/M metagenome (GOLD analysis project Ga0302324, IMG submission 201949) | Peat permafrost microbial communities from Stordalen Mire near Abisko, Sweden - Palsa_T0_1 | ecosystem: Environmental > Terrestrial > Soil > Palsa > Peat permafrost | place: Sweden: Abisko... | reverse complement strand
TGAGACTGCTTGCGGTTCGCAAAGAACCTTGCGCATTTCGGGCATTTCCAAAGTGGTGCGAGGCCCATATTGTATCCCGAAGTCTAATGCAAGAATCCGACTTATCCTTCAGTTCTTTGCGGGTTCGACAAGTCGGCTGGGGCAATTCCACTGGGTGCGGCCGATCCCAAAAGTCCCCAAAGCTCGTTTGAACGAAGCCGCTTCGCGGCAGACGCTTTCGCGTGTCGGCCCTCGATTGGAGAAGAGGCATCACATCCTGGGGTTGCCATAGGTCGCTGCCGCCGAGAACCAGTCACTGTCATTTTTCATCAAGACCGCGGGCGACCGCGGAGGGAATTGAATGAGAACAATCCAGTCCGCGTGCCGGGGCTGTGTTTTGCTGTCCGAATTTGCCATAGCGGTGTTCGGAAACGGACAGCGCGGATCAACCTATCGCATACTAAGCCGTGTAGAATGTGAGGCTTGTTATTGGCAAGTGTGGTGCTGATAGCCTCGGCAGGGAGGGCAGGAACATGACATTCGTTCGCGATCTGAGAGTTGCAGCTCACTCGTTAATTCGAACTCCCGGGCTGGCGATCGCCGTGGTGCTTACACTGGCGCTCGGCATCGGCGCGAACTCTGCCATTTTCACGCTAGTGCGCGGAGTCCTGCTCAAGCCTCTTGTCAACCGCGACGAGGACCAGCTGATCTATATCCGCCAGAGCGCCGCCGGCATCGGAGACGAAAACGCTACGTTTTCCGTACCCGAGATCCAGGATCTGCGCGCGAGCGTGAAAACCCTGAGCGCCTTTGGCGACTTCTCCGCCATGGACTTCACCATGATCGGCCTCGGTGAGCCTCGTTCGATTCAAGGTGGCGTTGTCGGAGGCACGTATTTCGACGTGATGGGCCTTCGTCCCGTGCTCGGTCGCCTCATTGGGCCTCAAGACGACGGTCCTCAAGCTGCCGGCGTCGTTGTTCTTACGTACCGTTTCTGGACGACCACTCTTCACAAGGATCCTTCGGTCATCGGCAAAACCGTTCGCCTCGGTAGCATCGGTGATCGCTCTGCGACAGTCATTGGCGTCCTCGAACCTTGCGTGCCATATCCCCAAGATACCGAAATCATCGCCAACGTGGTGACCAGCCCGCATCATCTTTCCGCAACCATGGTGACTGGCCGCGTCCATCGCATGACTGAGCTTTTCGGTCGTCTGGCTCCCGGAGTCACCCTCGATCAGGCTCGCGCCGAGCTGCGCTCCGCCTACTCCGCGATGAAGAAGGACCACCCAGAAGCTTATGCGCAGGAAGCGGACTTCCGGATCGGGGCCAAGTTGCTTCGTGACCAGATCACGTCGGGCGCCCGGACCGTGCTGCTGGTGCTGCTCGCAGCGTCAGGGCTGGTCTTCATCATTGCGTGTTCCAACGTCGCCAATCTGATTCTGGCCCGGACGGTTCGCCGCGAAGGCGAACTGGCGGTCCGCGTGGCAATGGGCGCAAGCAGAGGAGCATTGCGCCGCATGCTGTTGGCCGAAAGCCTTCTGCTCTGCGGCGCTGGCGCCATGCTCGGCGTAATCAGCGCGCAGCCGATGGTGGCCATCCTGGCCCGCTACGCCTCGCGCTTTTCCATTCGCGCGCTCGATTTCAGAGTCGATTCGAGCTTGCTTTGGGTCGGAGCGGCGCTGGCCGTCGTCGCCGCAGTGATTCTCGCCTTCGTCCCGCGCCTGCCCTCTTCCGGCACGTCCGGCACGCCGGGTGGACTGAGCCTATCAAGCGGAAGTGCGCGGATCACCGGCGGCACGAGCCGGCGGCAGCGGATCTTCGCGGTGACACAAATCGCCGCGTCCTTCGTGTTGCTGGCTGGCGCAAGTACGTTGATCACCACGCTGATCGCACTGCAAAAGGCGCAGACAGGTCTGGACACTCAGCACGTCCTCGCTATCGATGTTCCTGCGATGTCCTATGGGAAAACACCTCAGCAGGTCGTCGATTTCTACAAGGACGCAATACGTCGCGTTGATGCCCTGCCGGGCGTGAGTGAGACCGCGTACGGCAACGTCGTTCCCTGGCGCGATGGCGGCCCTGGTACCGCCGGTCTTCAGTTCTCCGGAGATGGCCACGTCCATACCCCCGGGATAGAGGATCCCCGGGCGCACTGGCGTGCCATCTCTCCCGGATTCTTTGCAGCGCTTGGCGTTCCTATCATTGCCGGCCGCGATTTCAATGCGCTAGACGTCCAGAATCATGATGACCCGAATAATCATAATGAAGAGCCTGTCGTTATCGTCAGCGAAACTCTCGCAGAACGCATGTTCCCCAACCAGGATGCGGTCAATCGGCATGTCTATTGGACGGATCCCGTGCTGCAATTCTTCGGCGGGACCGATCTCGAAAAGGCGCGTCTCATGGCGCCGCACCGCATCATCGGCGTCACCGCCGATATTGACGACGGACACGTCGTTCCTGAGCCCACGATCACTGTTTACAGCCCTTTTGACGAAGGTCCAGTGTTTGGCGGTCGCCTCTTCATCCACACGGGTGCAAATCCGTATGCGCTCGTCTCGTCGGTCACCCGGATTATTCGCGACATGTCCTCCGATCAGCCCGTTGAGCGCGCCGCCACTCTCGAAGACATTCGTGCAGAGGTGCTCTCGCCCGACCGTTTAAACTCGCTGGTGTTTGGCGTATTCGCGGCTGTCGCGTTGGCGATTGCAGTGGTGGGCGTCGCGGGCGTGCTGGCGTTTTCGGTGAGCGCGCGGACGCGGGAATTCGGTATCCGGCTGGCCCTCGGATCGGAACCGCAGCGACTCCTCAAGGGCGTGATCGCAGAGGGTACCGTGATGGCTGCGGCGGGCGTTCTTGCAGGCGCGGCATTCGGATTGGTGTTGGCGCGTTTGGCGGGGAGATATCTCCTGGACGTCAAGATGCCGGGCGCATTGCCAGTGTTTGTCTCTGCATTCGTGCTGATGGCGGTCGCGGTTATCGCGTCGGCGCTGCCCGCGGCTCGCGCTGCGCGCGTTGATGTTATGCAAGCGTTGCGCTCCGAGTGACCGTCGGACGGAATGATCAGGTTTACCCGCAACTCCAAACGTGAGATGAATGCCGAACAACGGTCCTCCATGCCTCGGTGCCATTCCTCGGATTCTTCGTGTTCGGCTGCTGCTGAGCTTCTTCCAGCTTAGCGGCCTCGCCACCCTTGCCTTAAGTTAGCGCTTATGTCGGGTGTCCCCCCGGCCGCCCTAACGGCGCCGGCGTTTCGGTGTGCGCACAGACGTCGCCCGAGCAACCCTCGGAGCCCGAGAAAACTTGACCGCAACCGCCGGTCCAGGTGGTCGCCCCGCTTGGGGCGCTTCAACTCGACGCACCGCCGCAGGCGCGCTGGGCGGCGGCGGCAGCGTAAGCTTCGGCCCCGAAGCAGCCGCTTTCAGCTTTGCCACTTCGAGCAGAGTCAGGTTGCGCCAATCTCCCGGCGGCACATCCAGTTCCAGCGGACCATATCGCACTCGCCGAATCTTCTCCACGTGGTGTCCTACTTCTTCAAACATTTTTCGGACCTGCCGGTTGCGTCCTTCAATAATCGTCACTTCAAGCCAGGGATTCTCGCCTTCGCGGATCAGCCGAATCTTCGCCGGAGCAGTCCGCACGCGGCGTCCGCCTTTTTCAGCAATCGATACTCCCCGACGCAGCTTATCGAGCTTGCCTTCGTCCGGCTGGCCAGCGACTTTCACAACATAAGTCTTCGGAACGTTGGATGACGCCTTCATCAAAGCGTTGGCGAGCGCGCCGTCATTGGTCATCAGGATCAAGCCTTCGCTGGCCCAGTCCAGGCGTCCAACCGGATACACGCGCCCTTTCACCTTCTGTCCTTTTACCTTTTGCAGCAGGTCCATCACGGTGGGGCGTTTTTTCTCATCGCTCACCGTGGTCACGTATCCCTTCGGCTTGTTGAGCGCGACGTAGGTGAAATGTTCAGGCCCCTGCAACAGTTTGCCATCGACGCGTATGTGGTCTTGTTCGGGATCGGCCTTGCTGCCAAGCTCCGTCACCACCTGCCCATTGACCTGCACGCGGCCGGAGGCGATCAGATCTTCGGATTTCCGCCGCGATGCAACTCCGGCAGCAGCAATAATCTTTTGCAGACGTTCGGCTGGCATGGCTACTCCCGGTTAACGGCGGCTCGCGATTCGATTTCTTCCTGGTCATGTTCCTTTATTTCGAGTGCGGGTGCGGCGGTCTCTTCGGCTTCGCCGGCAGTCTCGATTTCAGATCCGTCCCTCGAAGCATCCTCCTCATGATCCGAGTTAACAGAAGTCAAGCTCCCAGACTCTTCCGCAGGCGCGTTCTCACTCGGAAGCGAATCGCTCTGGAACGATGCCGCCAGCAGCTTCTCAAACTCCTCCATGCTGGGAAGTTCGTGGATATCCTTGAGACCGAAGCGCAGCAAAAACTCTTTGCTAGTCTTATAAAGAATCGGGCGTCCAATCACCGCTTTTCTGCCGGCGGTGGTGATGAGTTTTCGGTCAAGCAGAGTGGCGATGACTCCGCCCGAATCGACGCCCCGTATTTCGCTGATCTCGGGCACGGTTGCCGGCTGCTTGTAGGCGATGACGGCAAGCGTTTCAAGCGCCGGAAGCGACAGCCGAAGCGGCGGCTTCAGGCTCTTGGCAAACGCGCGCACCACATCATGCTGCTCGGGTTTAGTCGACATCCGGTATCCGCCGGCGACTTGGCGAATCTCGATTCCGCGATCGGCGCCCGAATAATCAGCGATGAGTTCTTCAATCGTGGCGCGGATGCGCGACTTCATTTCCGCGACGTCGATTCCGGGCGTTTCAGCAAGCAGCAAATCCTTAACAAGAAAGACAATCTGCTCAATAGAAATTGGAGTTTCCGCCGCGTAAATAATGGCTTCGAGTTGAGGTCTAAGACTCATAAATCAGTTCCCGGTTCCCGGTTCGCAGTTTTCAGAAAAGCCCATCGCTCGCCTTTGCTGAGAACTTCTTCTTTACTTCCAATCATCGCGCACCGCCGCCTGCTCGGTCATCACTTCTTCGAAGTGGGAATGCCTGCGCACCAGAACGTCGCCGAACACACGATCCTGCCGCACCTGGATCGCCTGCAGGCGAACGAGTTCCAGCAATGCCAGAAACATGCAGACCAATGCCGCTCGCGATGGCACATTGCGCAACATCTGCTTCAGCCGGATGGGACGTTCTTCGAGCGAAAGCCGCCGGTGCAAATACTGGATCATCTGGCCGACAGTTACCGTCTCTTCGTCTACTTCAAGAATCGGCCGCGTGCGCGCTCGATCCAGAATCTGCTGGAAGGTCTTGACCAGGTCGATAACATCCGCCGCCAGTTCCGGCTCAGTGCCTTCGGCGTCCATGAATTCGCGGATCGACGGATTGCTCAGCACCGCGTCTTCAATCTGCTGTTTCTGCAAAAGCATTTGCGCCGCCGATTTGAATTTTTCGTGTTCCAGCAGGCGATTGACCAGTTCGTCGCGCGGATCCTCCTGCGCGTCAGCGGGAGCCAGCGGATCACGCGGCAACAGCATCTTCGACTTGATGTGGATCAGCACCGCCGCCATGTAAATAAACTCGCTGGCCACGTTGACGTCGAGCTCCCGTATGCGCTCGACATAAACCAGGTACTGCGCCGTGATCTTCGCGATGGGGATATCATAAATGTTGATGTCCTGCTTCCGGATCAGGTCCAGCAGCAGGTCGAGCGGCCCTTCGTAAATCTCACCGAGCTCGATAGCGAACGGAAAATCGCTGCCATCGTCTTTGCTCTTCTGGAGAGACGCGGCTTGCCGCGTCTCGGCAGTGACCACCCGAGCCGTGCCCCGCTCAGACGACTCTACAGCCGTCCGCTCCGATATCGGTCGCGCCAAATCCGTCACTTCGCGTCCTTCGCTAACCGACCATAGTCCAGCCCCATCGACTGCCGGACCTCATCCATGGTTGCGCCCGCAACCTCCCGAGCGCGCACCGAACCAGCCTCCAGAATATCCCAGGCCAGACGCGGATTCTCCTCATATTTCCTTCGCCGCTCCTGCATCGGGTTAAGGATTTTAACCAGCGCATCGGCGACCCAACTCTTGCACTCGATGCAGCCGATTCCCGCCGACCGGCATCCTTCATATACCTTCGCCATCGTCTCTTTGCTGCTGAATATCTTGTGCAGGTCGCCCACCGGGCACACGTCAGGATTCCCCGGATCAGAACGCCGCACCCGCGCCGGATCGGTGACCATCGTCTTCAGCTTCTGCCGCACCACCGGCTCAGGATCAGACAGCATCACGGCGTTGCCATAAGACTTCGACATCTTGCGGCCATCGGTCCCCGGCAGCCGAGGAGCAGGCGTCAGCAGAGCTGCGGGTTCAGGAAAAATAGTTCCGTGTTCGCCGCTGTAGAAGCCATTGAACCGCCGCGCAATCTCCCGCGTCAGTTCGACGTGAGCGACTTGGTCTTCCCCAACCGGAACCACATCAGCCTTATAGATCAGAATATCCGCCGATTGCAAAACGGGATAACCGAGAAACCCATACGTGCCCAGATCCTTCTCTTTGATGTTTTCCTTCTGTTCCTTATACGTCGGAACGCGCTCCAGCCAGCCGAGCGGAGTGATCATCGAAAGCAGCAGATGCAATTCCGCATGCACCGGGACATGCGACTGTATGAACATCACACACTTCGCGGGATCAAGCCCCGCAGCCAGCCAGTCGAGCAGCACGTCCGCCAGGTTTTCCTTCAGATTCGACGGATCGGCGTAGTCGGTCGTCAGCGCGTGCCAGTCGACGATTACGAAGAAGCAGTCATACTGCTCCTGCATGCGAACCCAGTTTTCCAGCGCACCCACATAGTTCCCGAGGTGAAGTTTGCCAGTCGGACGCATTCCGCTGAGCACGCGTTTCTTCAAGGAAGATGTCATTCAGAATTTGCGCAGCACGAAGAGCGCTTCGATGAACCCTGATTCACACAGCAATGATTGGAGAGCACCGATTCCAGCAACATGATTCTAACGATTCTAGCAAAGACGGGAAACTGCGTAATGGAAAGCAGACGGCAGAAGGTTGAAAGACTCAAGCCACGGTATCAGGGCATCACGCAAGCGGTGCCGAAAGTGGTAGGAATCAGAAAGCGCGGGAGGAAATTCTACTGCCCGGCGCGCATAGGCGAGACGACGAGTGGGCTGGCGCCGCGGTTCTTGCTATCGCCCTTGTCATGCTGGTAGAGCAGCGAGAGCGCGCCTTCGCCCGATGTAGTCGCGCCCGCCAATTCCGCCGCCAACCCTTGATAGGAACGGCCAAGATCATTATTGCTCTGCCCAGCCACTGGGCTGCCCTTATCAATCGCCGGACCGATCACCTGGAAGTTGTTGGGCACCTTCCAAAGCACCTTGCAATTGGCGGCTTTTTCCACATCCTCGTCAGTAAAGCCAGGAATCTTCTTGTAGCGATTCAGCACGATCCTGAGCCGATCGCGTCCGGCTCCATCCTGCAGGAAGGCTTGAATCCGGCCCGCGCTCCACAGCGAAACAACATCGGTCTGCGTCACCATCAGAACGGCATTCGAAAGATCGCAAATCGTTTGCAACGTGCTATCGATGCGACCCGAGCAATCGAGCACCACGAAGTGATACTGGTTGACCAGGAGGTCGAACAAGCGGGCCATTTCCGCCGCACTTGGGACGACGCTGTGCGGCTGCTGAGCGCCGGCTAGCAGGTGCAGGCCGTTGCGATAAGGCGACATCAGCCCATCGAGCAGGGAACCATCCATGCGATGCAGGTTCTGCAACGCATCGATCAGAGTGAACTGCGGCCGCAGATTCAATTGCAGGGCAGCGTGGCCTATGGGAGCGAAATCCACCAGCACCACACGCCCATGCGTTTCTTGCAGGGCGACAGCGGTATTCACCGCCGCCGTGGTGCATCCCGCTCCGCCCTTGGAATTCAGAAAAGTAAAGACCCGGGCTTTGCTGGAACTCCGCTGCGCACGGCTCAACGTGGCCGAGAAGCGGGTGAAAGCCTCGATCAGGGCTTCGCGGTTGGCGCCGTGATCCAGAAACTCGCGCGCCCCGGCTCGCATCGCCGAAACAATGTTGACGGGCTGATTCATTTCGCCCACGGCAAAAATCGTGATCTCGGGAATGCTGGCGTGGATCAGCTCAATCGTGCGGATCGCGCGCTGCGGATTCTTCGGATCGATGCTCACCAACGCCACTTCGGCGTGTTGGTCCTGCAATTGCCGAAGAACCGTATCGCTCGGTCCGAGGGGAAAGCCGACATGGCTCAGCACGGTGCGCGCCAGATTCGTGCTCTCCACGCGGCTGTGCAATACGACGGATTGTTCTCGATCCTCTGTCAGGAGGGCGACGGCAATGCCGGGCATGACTCGCTTCTCAGTGTTCATTGTCATGCTACGAACTTCCAGCGTCGGGGCCAAATGACCTTCGTAATCGAATCGGGCCGACGAACTTCGGCAGGTCAACAGCGGGCATTCCAATCGGGGGGAAAGAATCCCACTAGACTGCTGGTTCTGGTAATTGTAAGGCAAAGGCGAGTCCTTGAGAAGGCGCGAGGAAAATTTTTAGTTCATGATTTCTGGTTCCTGGATTAGTCCCGACTCACTAGCCGTAAATTTCGAATTCCTCGGCGCTTCGCTGCCTCATGCGCACCCTACGAAGCCTTCCCTTTGTGTACCTTCGTGGCGCCTTGGTGGTGAATGTTCTACAGACTGAACCCCCGCCGCATCTTTCAGTCATTTGCCGTCATCCGAAAGATGTGAAAAAGTTCTAGAGTAGTGAAGAGTCTAGAGTAGCGTTTCCAGAGTAGTGAAGACGAATGAGTGACCAGCAAGATTCCGCCGTAGTCGAAGCGCCGGCCCCGCAACCCGCTTCTCCCCAGCGATTGGCCACCACGCTGCGCGCCCTCCGCCATCGCAACTTCCAGCTTTTCTTCAGCGGCCAACTCATCTCCCTGATCGGCACCTGGATGCAGACCGTGGCCCAGGCGTGGCTCGTCTACCGCCTGACGAACTCCGCTTTCTTGCTGGGGAGTGTCGGCTTTGCCAGCCAGTTTCCCGTCTTCCTCGTAGCTCCTGTTGGAGGCATTACCGCCGACCGCGTCAATCGCCAGCGGCTGGTGATCGCCACCCAAATTGCGTCCCTGATCCTCGCCGGCATTCTGGCCTGGCTCACCCTCACCGGGCGCGTCCATGTGTGGCACATCTTCGTGCTCGCCGCCCTCCTCGGAGTAGTCAACGCTTTCGATATTCCCGGCCGCCAGTCCTTTCTAGTCGACATGGTAGGCAAAGAAGACCTGATGAACGCCATTGCGCTGAATTCCTCCATGTTCAATGGGGCGCGCGTGATCGGCCCAGCCATAGCCGGAATTCTCGTAGCGAAGATCGGCGAAGGCTGGTGTTTTGCCGCCAACTCCATCAGTTACATCGCCGTGATCGTCGGCCTTCTGCTGATGCACGTGCGCTGCGCTCCGCGCATCAGCAAGCATTCGCCGATTGAAGATATCGTAGAAGGGTTTCGCTGGGCCAACCACACGCGGATCATTCGTGCGCTGCTCCTGCTGCTCGGGCTGGTGAGCCTGGTCGGCATGCCCTACACCGTGCTGATGCCGGTCTTCGCCGATCAGATCTTGCACGGAGGCGCACGCGGCCTCGGCATCCTGATGGGCGCCACCGGCGTGGGCGCTCTTTTCGGAGCCTTAACCCTGGCCGCCAAAACCGGAGTCAAGGGGCTCGGCCGCTGGATCGCATTCGCCTGTGGAAGCTTCGGCGTCAGCCTGTTCCTTTTTTCTTTCTCCCGCTCTTTCTGGTTGTCAGTCGTGCTTCTGCTGCCCGCCGGTTATTCCATGATGCTGCAGATGGCCTGCTCCAACACGCTCGTCCAGACCATGGTTCCTGACGGGCTGCGCGGCCGCGTGATGGCGCTCTATTCGATGATGTTCATGGGCATGGCTCCCTTCGGAGCCTTCTTCGGCGGAGCGCTAGCCCACCGAGTAGGCGCCCCCATCACCGTCGCCGCCGGTGGAGTAGCCTGCGTCATAGGAGCCATCTGGTTTGGCCGAGCGTTACCCGTACTGCGAATCGAAGCCCGTCGCCTGATCATCGCCCAAGGCATGGCCGGAGGCGAACCCGCCCAGGAAATGAACGCCCAGCCGGTCGAAGAATAAAGAAAGTTTACAGGGTTTCAAGGTCTCAAGAGTTTCCACGTTTCAAGATTTCAGAAGGATCAAAGCCTTCAAGGTCAAACTCTCGAGACCCCCGCTTTCCCTTATCCAACTTTGTCATCATCCTTACTCAATTTTGTCATCTTGAGCCAGTGGAGGGACCCCGACATCTTCAACCGCTGCGGTTCTCCCCATGCATCCCCACGAATGGGAAGGGCAAGGCCTTCACACGTAACAACTTAGCCAAGACTTGAGCTTCCACTCCGTGCTCTCGCAGGGGATCGCCACCGTCACACAGACCTTCGGCAGCGGCCCTGGAGCGTAACCGCCGATTTTGCCAGCCACTTTTTGCCTCGACCATGAACTCCCGTTCGAACTTACTACGATAGGCGCCCTGACCACCGTCCTTAGCGAGTCCGCGTCAGGGCCCGAGCCCCCGGTGCTTGCAAAGCTGAAGATCGTACCGCCGCTGCTCGGTCCGATCAGCCGATTTTCTCACTACCGGCCAAGGAACAATCGAATCGACTACGGCCGAGCTTCATTGGTCGCAAGATCAATGAGTAGTATGTCCGAGTCTTCTGTCAGTCGGTCGAATACAATCCTCCCGCCGTCGGGAGTAATATCAAAAGTCCGCATCACCGCAGAATTGCTCAACCGACTCAAACGCCGTGATTTCATCGTGCTCAGGTCAAGCAGCCAGAAATCCTGCTCGGCCATCGTATCTCCGAGCATGTAAACCAGGCCCGTGCCATCCGGCAGGAAACGCGCACGCTCGCCTTCGCGCTGCACTTTGATTTCGGGCAGTTGCGAGGGCGTGCCATCCGGGTGTACAGCCAGGAGCGGCGCGAGCGTGAATACCTGCGCTCCGCAATACACGATGAGGTCCCCGCGTGGAGACCATACTGGATCCAAAAGCGGTCCTGTTGCAATCCGAACCGGCGGGCCGCCTTCAACGGGTAGTTTGAACAAGCCCGGCCCATTCGGATCGGCGCCGGCAACGGCAACCCATTTGCCATCAGGAGACCAGGAAGCTGTGCCCCGAACATCAACATCGCTCGCAAGCGGATGGAGCTGCGTTCCGTCCTCCATCATTACGTGCATCTGTCGCTTCCCATCTCGCGTCAGAGTAAACGCAACGTTCTTCCCGTCTGGCGAGACCGCTGCCGGCGACCGGAGCGCCCCATCGGAGCCTTTCCAGATCTCCGCCACTTTCCCATCGCGATAGCTCCACAGTCCGTCAGCCCCGTCGCGCGAAGATAGGTAAAACAACGATCCGCCTCCGAACCGGGGCGCTCGGGAGCGCTCCGTGGGGAGCTGGAAAGCCTCGACATCCTGTTCTTCGACCGTTCGAGCAGTGATTGGAATGCTCCATAAGTTGATCTGCGGGTTCACGACGCTCGCCACAAGACGTCGGCCATCTGCAGTCGCCGCTAGAGCCGTGTATTGTTCAACACCCGAACTCACGCGCTCCGAAGTTCGCGTTTTTTCATCGAACGCCCACAACCACGGGCCAACTCCCTCTTTGTTGGGGGCAACGAATAGAACTGTCCGCTCGTTGATCAGTGTCGGGTAGGCAATATCAGTGTTGAGATGTGTGAGTTGTTCTGGCGTTCCGCCGTCCGGCGGAACGCGCCAAAGGTCCATCTCGTGCGTCGCCGGCCGCCCGCGCACAAAGTAGATCCAGCGTCCATCCT
>Ga0302324_100023683_pt1 | contig 11866 bp, 10 predicted proteins | sample Palsa_T0_1_FD_201949 | JGI IMG/M metagenome (GOLD analysis project Ga0302324, IMG submission 201949) | Peat permafrost microbial communities from Stordalen Mire near Abisko, Sweden - Palsa_T0_1 | ecosystem: Environmental > Terrestrial > Soil > Palsa > Peat permafrost | place: Sweden: Abisko... | reverse complement strand
ACGCGAAAGCGCCAGAAGATGCGCCTCCGCCAAATCGGTGACATGTACATAATCCCGAATGCACGTCCCATCGGCGGTCGGATAATCGCCGCCAAAGACCTCGAGCGGCGGACGCCGGCCGAGAACCGCGTCGATCACGAGCGGAACCAGATGCGACTCCGGCCGATGATCCTCACCCAACCGTCCGGCCGGATCGGCCCCCGCGGCATTAAAGTATCGCAGCCGGGCCGAGCGCAGGCCGTGCGTCACGCCGGCCCAATGGAGCGCGCGCTCGACCATCCACTTTCCGTCGCCATAGGGGGATTGCGGATTGACCGGAGCGTCCTCGGCGATCGGCCGGTCGTCGGTCGCGTTGAACAGCGCGGCGGTGGAGGAAAAGACCAGGCGGTCCACACCATGACGCACGCAGGCATCGATCAGCCTGATCCCGTTGCCGGCGTTCTCCTGGAGATAGCGCATGGGCATGCGCATGCTCTCGCCTACCTGGGTCCAACCCGCGAAATGAAACACCGCCGTCCAGGGACCATCGCTTAAAATGGCGTCGAGCCGGGTGGCATCACCGAGATCGGCCTCGATCAGCCGGACGTCCGGCGGTACCGATCCACGATGACCAGTGTTGAAATTGTCCAGCACGGTAACGTCTTCGTCCCGGTCGCGGAGCGCCGCGACCATATGACTGCCGACGAACCCCGCACCACCGGTGACCAGAAAACGCCGCGTCCCATGAAGTTGAACCATGCTTGCTGTCATCCCGGGTAATACGCTTTGTAGCGGCGGTGGTACATCTCCGCATCGGCGTACCCCGAGCGCACATGCGCGCGTGGGTCAACCCGGGTCAGCACGACGCCCGCGACCTGAGCATGGGCGTCTTCCAGAAGTTCCAGCGAATAGCTCACGACATCGCGCGGAGTGGCACGCCATCGCACGCACATGATGGTGGCATCGGCGACCGCCGCCAGCACGCGCGCCTCGGTGATCGCCTGCACCGGCGGCGAATCGAGCACGATCAACGCGTATTCCTGTCGTGCGTCGCTCAGTAGCCGAGCCATCTCCGGGCCCATGAACAACCCGAACGCGTCGCCCGAGGGGTTGCCCGCCGGGACGAAATGCATGCCGCCCCGAGGCTTACTCTCGCCACCATCCGCGGCCCTGGACCCGGCATTTGTCCCGGCATTTGTCCCGACATTCGTCCCTGGGCTGTTCATCGGGCGGCTGGCGTGATCGCCAAGATGGTCGGCGTGCAAAACGTCCTGCATCTCGGCTCTGCCACGCAGCAAATCGGACAGTCCCTTGCTGTTGTCAGCCCGCAACCGATACGCCAGCGAGGGCCGGCGTATGTCGCAATCGATTAACAACACCTTCTCGCCGCTCAGGGCAGCGGAACGGGCAAGCGACAGCGCCAGCACCGACTTTCCCTCGGAGGGCCGGGCCGCGGTAACCGCCACGACTTTCGGCCGCTCAGCGCCTAGCCAGAGACCGGCTCGGACGGCGCGGATTTGCTCGGCGAACGCGGTGAGGGGCCGACGATTGACGAATTCCTCGATCGGGGCGGTCCGCAGCTGAGCGCGAGACAACTCCGGCACCAGGGCGAAGCAGGGCAGCTTGACGAAGGCTCGAACCTCCTCACCGCTGTGCAGCGTCGAGTCGGTGAGATGCCGGAAATGCACCAGCAACAGCCCGAGCAGCGCGCCCGCGGCGGTCGCCGCCCCCATCGTTGGCACCGGTCTTGGCCAACTCGGCTGCCGCGGCGGAAATGCGAGCGAGATTTCGTGGGCCTCGGACGTCTCCAGGGCGTGCTGCTGCGCGGTTTGCTGGATCCGTTCCAGCACGGCGAGAAGTTGGGCGCGCGACGCTTCGGCGTCGCGTTCCATGGCGTTTAGCGGGATCCGTGCCTTCGCTTCCGTATCGGCGTCTTTCTGGGCGCTACGCAGGTTGTATTCCAATGCCGTCACGCGATCGTTCGCGGCTCGACGGTCTTGCTCGGTCGCGGCGACGACGCGGGCGATTTCGGCTTCGACCGCACGTCGCGCGTCATCGATCTGGCGGCGGCCGCTTTCGGCGTCCGGATGATTGGCTCCGATTCGACTGGACTGCGCCTGATATTGCGCGGTGAGTTGCTCCAGGTTGGCGCGTAGCGGCACGACGGAGGCCGCGATCGCCGCCTGTGCCCCCGCGCCTGCCCGCCCGCGCGCCGCATCCAGACGCGCATCGGCGGTGGCGAGATCAACGCGTGCGGTGATCAGGTCCTCACTCAGATGCGAGATTTTCTCGGCATCGAGGCCCGCGTGCATGCCCTCGGAAAAATTATGCTCGACTCGGTAGGCGGCGATGCGGTCCTCGGCCTTCCGCACCTCGGCACGCAACGCGCCGGCACGCTGATCGAGCCACGATGTTGCCCGGTAAACCGCGGCGGCCTTCGCGGTGAACTGGTCCTTGATATAGATGTCCATCGCGTTGTTCACCGCCGCTGCCGCGACGAGCGGGTCCTCCGCGGTAAACGTCACTTCCAGCACGCGTGACGCGCGGACCGGCGCGGCATGCAGCGCATCGTGCACCGCGAGCACCGTCGCGTCGCGCGCGGGGTCGGGCATCGGACCGTAAGCCGCGTCCGGCCGCGCATTGTCCTCCGCGTCGCCGACTTGTGCCCTTACCCAGCCGATTATCCGGGATGTCGTCGATCTGGGCCGCAGCGAGGCGTTGAATTCGGGATTTTCGTAAAGATTGCCGCGATCGGCGACTCGTTGAGCGATCTTCAGGCTTTGCAAAACTTCCGCCTGCGATGCCATCACTGCTTCGGTCGTCGGATCGGTGCGAAGAATGCTTTCCAGTTCGCGCACCTTGTAGTCGCTCGGTTCATAAATCAGCGAACCCGAGGCGGTGTATCGCGGGATGGTCCGCTGGATCGCGATCCAGGCGCATCCGGGCACAAGTACCGAGGCGAACAAGAATGCCCAAAAATGGCGGCGAAAGATACCGATCATGGCACGCATGTGCATGACCTCACTCATGGCCCCGCGCCGCCCGGACGGTTGCACCAATGGTGCGTCTCGTGGCGACGCCTGGGCCGATGTGTCTCGATGGATTTCTCTCATGCCGCTCGCATGACGCCGTGCGTCTTGTACGGGTCTTTGGGACTGTGGAAGTCATACCGGCGGTGTGTGAAGGACCGGTTAACGGGCCACCAGAAAATCGTGCCTTGTGTTAACGTTGCATTCACGCGTTTGGCGAAGGCGATCACACATTTGGCTGTTGATTGGTGCGGGCGCGACTTATACCGAACGCCCAAACGACTGACTCTTCGGCACAGTGGTCAACCACGTCATAGCCGTGCCGGCGGCCTTCTATCTATCGCCGCATGGTGCCGCGACAGGTCCCCCGGACGATCCCCCGGTCCAGCCGGGGAGGGGGATGACGTCTTGCGCCCGGTACCGATCGGTCAACTCATTCGGCGATTGGGAGTAAACCATCGTCGGTTCGCCGGCGCGTGCTATCTGGCGTGGCACGGTACCGGGTTGGATCGACGTTGATTGTTCTGTCTCCAAAATGGAGGAGTTGGTGGCGCGTCGGCTGCTGTCGCTGTTTTCGGTGCCAGTTTTTCTGGCCGGTTGCGCACCCGGGAGCGATCTGTCTCCGCTGCCGCCGCTCTCCGGTCACGAATACCGGCTCGGACCCGGGGATATCGTGCGCATCATCACCTATGGCGAGGATCCGCTGACCGGGGAGTTCCGCGTTGGCGACCAGGGATCGGTCGCGTTGCCGCTGGCCGGCAGCATCAGTGCGGTGGGCCGAACGCCGAGGGAGTTGGGCGACGCGATCTCGGCCGCGTTGAAAAAGGGCGACATCTTGCGCAAGCCGTCGGTTTCGGTGGAGGTCGCCACGTATCGGCCGATTTATGTTCTCGGCGAGGTCAACAAACCAGGTCAATATCCCTATCAACCCGGCATGACCGTGGTGTCGGCCGCCGCGGTCGCGGGTGGATTCACCTATCGCGCGATCGAAGATTATGCTTCCGTTGTGCGCACCGTGGACGGCGAATCGGTCGAGGGTACAGCATCACGTCAGGCACTGGTCCAACCGGGAGATGTGATCACCGTGTTCGAGCGACGGTATTGACCTGCATCCGACTGCTGCCGCTTGTTTTCGCGTTGTTGCTCGCGCGCGAGGCAGCGGCCCAGAGCGGGCCGGCGTACGGACCCGTTGGACCGCCGGTGCCCGGTCCGCTGCACATCATTGGCGGTGGCCCGAACGGCGGCTGCATCGCGGGAGCGGTCCGTCTGCCGCCCGAGGGGGGTTGGTACGAGACCATCCACGGCAGGATCAGCCATTTCTGGGGCGCTCCGGTGACCATCCAGGGAATCGTGACGTTGGCCGAGAAGGCGCATGCGAATGGGCTGCCGCCGCTGTTGATCGAGGATATCTCACGGCCGCGCGGCGGGCCGATGCCAGGAGGACACGCGGCGCATCAGGTTGGGCTGGATGTCGACGTGGCACTCGACATGCGCACGCGTGGCTACCTGACCGACGAGCAGCGTGACTCGATCCAGATCGCGAGCCTCGTGCGTCCGGATTATCGCGATATCGAGCCGTCGATGTGGAGCGATTCCGTGGCACGGCTGTTGTGGCTGGCGGCGACTTTGCCCGGAGTCGACCGGGTGTTGGTCAACGCCGCGATCAAGCAGCAACTCTGCCGGACGGTGACCGGCGATCGTTCCTGGATGCGGTACATCCGGCCTTGGTATGGGCATGCGGCGCATATGCACATCCACTTCAAATGCCCACCGGATCAGACCGACTGCGTGTCGATGGCTCCGCCGCCACCCGGCGACGGATGCGACGCGACGCTGCAGTGGTGGTTCGCCCAGTTGAACGCGCCGACAGCGCCTCCGGAGGCACCAAAGCCGAAGCCGCGGTTACCCGAGGCGTGCTACGCGATGTTCGGTTGGGAGCAATGAGAGGCGGTTCGCCGGTCACGACCACGCGAGCAGCCTGATCCCCAGCAAGGTCAGCAGCCCGGCGTTGAGCAGCAGAACGGCCGGGGTCAACCTGGCGAAGCCTCGTCGATACCGATGGGCGGCCGCTGCCCCAAGCAGGCCGACCGCGATCAGCGACGGCACGGTGCCAAGTCCGAAACAAAACATCGCCAAAGCACCATACCAGGGCGTGCCGGTCGCTGCGGCCGCGGCCAGCGCCGCGTAAAGGATCCCGCACGGCAGGAACCCCAAGGCGATTCCCAGCGGATATCCACGCAAGCTTCTCGTCAGTGGCAAGCCGAGCCCCGGACGCAGACGCCGCGCCGCCTGCAGCGTCAGCAACGCAGCGCCGAGAAGCAGGAAGATGCCTGCCTTGCCTCCGATGCGCTCGACAAGGTACCCACCGGTGCCCGCGGCGAAGCCAAGCCCGCTGTAGGTGGTGAGACGGCCGAGGTGATAGGGCATGAGAGACGCGGCGCGGAGGCGGTGGCACTCCGTGAGATGCGCCGACGGAAGCCGCGCCATTCGATCGCTGACCTGGCCCAGTACGAAGCCGCCACACATGGGCGCGCAATGCAGGGGGCTGGCGGCCGCACCGGCCAACAGCATTCCCGCCGCGACGCTGCCGCCGACCGCGCCCGGTGTACCGCACCATGCGGCGAGTTGGAACAGAGCCTCATACACGGGTTTTCGTCTGCCCTGCCGTAAGGCAACGCGCCTTGATCTGGGTCAATGCCGCACCGGCTCATGGACCGCACGTTCCTGCCCGAAGCTGATCAGGAGAAGTACATGGGCGGGCTCCGGGCTGGGGACGCGGCGGTCGGGCTGCTTGTCGCGGCGCTTGGGTTGATCGGCCTGATCCAGGCGGCCGGAGCGACCGACGACGGTATTTACGTGTTCGGACTTTCGCTGCTGGCATTCGCGATCGTATTCGACTTCAGTTTGCTCAAACGTCATTTCGACACTGCCGGTCGATGGCCCGATGAGGGCTATGACGAGGCGATCGTCAAAAAGTTCCTGATCGCGGCCGTATTCTGGGCGATCGTTGCGTTTTTGGTAGGAGTTGTGCTCGCGGCGCAGCTGTCCTGGCCGTCACTGAACCTCGGATTGCCGTTTACAAATTTCGGACGTTTGCGGCCGGTGCACACATCGGCGGCGATTTTCGCGTTCGGTGGATCGGCGTTGTTCTCGACGTCGTTTTATGTCGTTCAGCGCACCTGCCGGGCGAGACTGTTCGGCGGCGAAACGCTGGCGAGCTTCATCTTCTGGGGCTACCAGTTCTTTATCGTCATGGCGGCGCTGTCCTATGTGATGGGCTTTAGCCAGGGCCAGGAATACGCCGAGCCGGAGTGGTATCTGGACCTGTTCCTGACGGTGATCTGGGTGCTTTATGCGGTCGTGTTCATCGGCACCGTGGTAAGGCGGCAGGAGCCGCACATTTATGTCGCCAACTGGTTTTACATGGCGTTCATTCTGACCATCGCCGTGCTGCATGTGGGCAATAATATCGCCATGCCGGTCAGCTTCTTCACAGCCAAGAGCTACAACATCGCATCGGGCGTGCAGAACGCGATGATCCAGTGGTGGTATGGTCACAACGCGGTTGGTTTCTTTTTGACCGCCGGGTTCCTTGGGATGATGTACTATTTCATTCCGAAGGCGGCGGGACGGCCGATCTATTCGTATCGGCTGTCGATCGTCCACTTTTGGTCCCTGGTCTTCATGTATATCTGGGCCGGGCCGCATCATCTCCACTACACGGCGCTGCCCGACTGGACCCAGACACTGGGCATGGCGTTCTCGGTCATGCTGTGGATGCCGTCGTGGGGCGGCATGATCAACGGGCTCATGACGCTGTCGGGGGCGTGGGACAAATTGCGCACCGATCCCGGGTTGCGCTTCTCGGTGACCGCCGTCGGCTTTTACGGCATGGCAACGTTCGAAGGACCGGTCATGTCGATCCGTCCGGTGAACGCGCTGTCGCACTATACGGACTGGGGGATTGGGCACGTGCATTCGGGCGCGCTCGGCTGGGTGGCGTTCATCAGCTTTGGCGCGATTTATTATCTTGTGCCGGTGCTTTGGAAACGCCCAGGATTGTACTCCGTGAGGCTGGCGTCGTGGCATTACTGGATCGCGACGCTGGGCATCGTGCTCTACATCACCTCGATGTGGGTGGCGGGCATCATGCAGGGGCTGATGTGGCGCGCATACGATCAGTTCGGGTTCCTGCAATACTCGTTCGTCGAGTCGGTCAGCGCGGTTCATCCTTTCTACGTGATTCGGTTCACGGGCGGGGTGTGCTTCCTGACCGGCGCGCTGTTCATGGTCTACAACCTGATCCGTACCGTTTACGGCCCAGTCGTCGAACCGGCGCCCGCGCTCGCGCCGGCGGGAGCATAAGACGATGTTCATCCGTCACGAAACTCTGGAAAGAAACGCATTCCTGTTCCTGCTGTTCACCGTCATTGTCATCGCGATCGGCGGCCTGGTCGAGGTGATCCCGCTGTTCACCATCGAAACCACTGTCGAGCATGTGAAGGGCGTGCGGCCTTATTCGCCGCTGGAGGCGCGTGGGCGGGACATCTATGTGCGCGAAGGGTGTTACGTTTGCCATAGCCAGATGATCCGCGCGCTGCGTGACGAGGTCGAACGATACGGGCATTACTCGATCGCCGCCGAGAGCATGTACGATCATCCGTTCCAGTGGGGCTCCAAACGCATTGGCCCCGATCTGGCGCGCGTTGGCGGCAAATACTCCAACGACTGGCACTACGCGCATTTGACCAACGCGCAGAGCGTGGTGCCGGAGTCGCTGATGCCGCACTATGCGTTTCTCGAGGAGACGCCGCTGGAGCTGAACGATCTCGTGCCGCGGCTGAACGCGCAGCGGACGGTTGGGGTACCGTATACGGATGAGATGATCGCCAATGCGAAAGCCGATCTATGGGCGCAGGCGAACCCGGGGGCGGATACGACGGAGCTGCTGAAGCGCTATCCAAAGGCGGTGGCGGTGCCCGGCAACGGACAGTACGTCACCGAAATGGACGCGCTTGTCGCATATTTGCAGGTGCTTGGCACCATGGTCGACTTCGCCGATCCCGCCAACGAACAGCTGCATCAATAGGACCGCACCATGTGGATCATTCAATGGCTGCGCGATTATTCCATCGTGCTCATGCTGGTCACGTTCGTCCTGATGATGGTTTTCACGTTCTGGCCCGGCCGCCGGCCGCGTTTCGAACGTGACAGCCAGATCCCCCTGCAAGACGATCGCTGAGGAGGCACCATCGTGCCCACGAAAATCGAAAAGGATGACGTTACCGGCCGCATGACCACCGGTCATGAGTGGGACGGGATAAAGGAACTCAATCAGCCACTGCCGAGATGGTGGCTTTACATTTTATGGGCCACGGTCGCATGGGCGGTGGTTTACTGCGTGCTTTATCCGTCCGTGCCGGGGATCACCGGATATTATCACGGTCTCATCGGCTACTTTCAGCGCGACGCGGTGGATGCCGATGTCGCGGCGGTGGCGAAGCAGCGTGCCGGCGCGATGGATCGGATCAGGACGCTGTCGTTCGCGCAAATTCGCAGCGACCCGGATTTGTTCGCGGTGGCGCAGTCGGCGGGGCGCATCACGTTCGCGGAGAACTGTCAGCCGTGCCATGGCGCGGGCGGCGGCGGCAATCCCGGTTATCCTGCGTTGGCGGCGGGCAACTGGCTCTGGGGCGGCAAGCTCGAGGACATCGATCAGACTGTCACGTTCGGGATTCGCAGTGGGCTCGACAACGCCCGCGTCAGTCAGATGCCGCGTTTTGGGGCCGACAGTATTCTGAAGCCGGCTGAGATCCAGGCTGTAGCCGATTATGTGGCGGGACTTTACGGGTTACCTGGTGCCGCGACGAACTCGATCGAGGGCAAGCGCGTGTTCGCGGAGAACTGCGCGGTGTGTCACGGCGATGCCGGCCAGGGCAATCGCGATGTAGGCGGGGCCAGACTGGCGGCTCGCGTGCATCTGCACGGCGACGATCGGGCCGCGATCCTGGCGCAGATCAACAATCCGCGCATGGGGGTGATGCCGAACTGGAACACCCGCCTCGACGAAGCCAAAATCAAGAGTGTCGTGCTGTATGTTCACTCCCTGGGCGGCGGAGAATAAACGCCGCCATGTCTTTCCTGGGTAAAAAAAAGCCGGTGGCGGTGCGGACCGACAGTTTGTACGCCGACCGCGTCAGGGTCTATCCGAAATCGGTGCATGGACCGGTCCGCCGATTCAAATGGGGGGTGCTGATATTTTGCCTGACCGTGTATTACGCATTGCCGTGGATCCGCTGGAATCGCGGCCTCGGACGCCCAAACCAGGCGGTGCTGCTGGATATTTTCCACGAGCGTTTCTGGTTCTTTAATCTCGAGTTATGGCCACAGGATATTTTTTACCTGACCGGTCTGCTCATCATGGGGGCGATCGCTCTGTTCCTGGTCACGAGCCTGTTCGGCCGATTGTGGTGCGGTTACTCGTGCCCGCAAACGGTATGGACCGATCTGTTCATGTGGGTCGAATGCCGGATCGAGGGTGACCGTAACGAACGCATGAAACGCGATGCCGGCCCAGCGAATTTCGACAAAGTCTGGCGCAAGGGATTGAAGCACGCGGTGTGGTTCGTGGTCGCGTTCTGGACCGGTGGCGCGTGGATCATGTACTACGTCGATGCGCCAACCGTCACGGTCGAATTCTGGACCGGGACGGCATCGACACAGGTTTATGGTTTCACCGCGCTGTTTACCGCGACGACCTATCTGCTGGCCGGTTGGGCACGTGAACAGGTCTGTACCTTCATGTGCCCATGGCCGCGCTTCCAGGCGGCGATGCTGGATGAGCAAAGCTTCACCGTCACCTATCAATCCTGGCGTGGCGAGCCTCGGGCGAAAGGCAAACGTTACGCCGGCGCGGGAGGCGACTGCGTCGATTGCGGCGCTTGCGTGACCGTCTGTCCGACCGGGATCGATATTCGCGACGGCAGTCAGTTGGAATGCATCAACTGCGGTTTGTGCATCGATGCCTGCAATCATGTCATGGAGCGGACCGGGCGGCCTGGTTGGCTGATCACCTGGGATACGCTGGCGGATCAGGCGGCGAAGGCCGCGGGTACTCATATTCCCCTGCGGTTATTGCGGGCTCGAACGGTCATATACCTTTCCGCGCTCGTCCTCGCCGCTTCCGTCATGATCGTCGCCCTCATGTTGCGGCCCGGGCTTGGCTTATCCGTGCAACACGACAGGGCACCGCTTTTCGTGACGCTCGCGGATGGTGAGCTCCGCGATGGGTACACGGTGAAGATCGTCAATAAGGGCCCGGCACAGGCGGTTTTCGAAGTCAGCACACAGGGCATGTACGGTGCGATGTTGACCGAGGCGAACGAATCGCTCGGCCCGGCGGAGACGCTTGGATTGCCGGTGGGGGGCGACAGCGTGGGGACGTTCCGGATCATGGTGACCGGCCAGCCGGCCTCTCTGGTGGATGGGTCGCAGCCGATCGACTTTTCGTTGCGAGATACGGTGACGGGCGAAATCACGGTGTACCACTCGATCTTCATGGGACCGGTGCGACGGAGGCAGGGATGATGCGAGTGCGCGAGGGGGCTCTGCAGCCCAGAAACATCTGGCGGTTCTTTCCCTGGTTCATCGCGGCGGCGATGGGTGTGGTGGTCGCTGTCAACTTCGGTATGGCCTACACGGCGCTGCATACGTTTCCGGGTACCGCCGGCGGCGACGGGTTCGATTTGTCGAACCACTACAACGTCATTCTTGATCGTATGGCGAAACAAGCCGCACTGGGTTGGGAGTTGCGGGCCGAGGTGACCGCGGAGGGGCATCCGGTCATCGTGCTGTGGGATCGTTCCGGCACCGCATTGGCGGGCGCCGGCGTTCAGATGACGGCGGAGCGGCCGGTTGGCGACAAGCTGACGACACAGGTCCGATTTTCCGAGACGTCGCCGGGCCGCTATGTCGGCGTTGAGACCCTGAGCGAGAAGGGTCAATGGGAGTTGCGGATTTCGGCGGCCGCGGGCGGGCAGGGAATAAGCGCGACACGGCGGATCGTGGTGCGGTGACCGTTCTCGCGTTTGACGCGGCTCCACTCGAGGCGGCAACCGAGGCGTGCGCGCATTGCGGCCAACCGGCTTTGGCGGGACGCCGATTTTGTTGTCCCGGTTGCGCCGCCGCGTTTGAAACGATCCAATCGCTTGGATTGGGATCCTTCTACGAGCGTTGCATCGCCGAGCGGCCGCCTCGGCCGGAACGATCGGACCATTACGATCTGACACGGTTCATCACCACTCGCGCGGACGGCACGCATGAGTTGGTGTTGGCGATCGACGGGCTGCGTTGTGGCGCCTGTGTCTGGCTGGTCGAGTCAGTCCTTGGCCGTGAGGAAGTTGTGCTGACCGGGCGCGTCAATATGACGAGCCGGCGGTTGAAGCTTGTCTGGCGCGGTCCGGAGGCAGAAGCGGACCATCTGGTCGGACGGATCGAAGCGTTGGGGTATCGGCTGGTGCCGTTCGATCCGGTGGCGCTGGCGGCGGCTCGGGATGACACGGACCGCGAGTTGCTCCGGGCGTTGGCTGTCGCGGGTTTCGCGGCGATCAACGTGATGCTGATGTCGATTGGCATCTGGGCCGGCGATGCCGCGGGCTTGTTGGATAGCATGGGTCCGGCGACCCGGGACCTGCTGCATTACGTTTCGGCTCTGATCGCGCTGCCGGCGATCGCTTATGCGGGCCGGCCGTTCTTTCGTTCCGCGGTGAGCGTGCTGCGGCACGGGCGAACCAACATGGACGTGCCGATCAGCCTCGGCGTTGTGCTGGTCACCGGGTTGAGCCTGGCGCAGACGTTGT
>Ga0302324_100023682_pt1 | contig 11866 bp, 10 predicted proteins | sample Palsa_T0_1_FD_201949 | JGI IMG/M metagenome (GOLD analysis project Ga0302324, IMG submission 201949) | Peat permafrost microbial communities from Stordalen Mire near Abisko, Sweden - Palsa_T0_1 | ecosystem: Environmental > Terrestrial > Soil > Palsa > Peat permafrost | place: Sweden: Abisko... | reverse complement strand
GTTGGATTTGGCTCCCGCCGACACCCACTACGCATGTCCTTGACATTCGCGGTTGGGAGTGGTTCGGTTTCGGGCAATGAATAAAAAATGTTCTCTAAATCTTCTTTCGTGAAATTCCAAAAGTTCTCTCTGGCCGCCATCATGGTCTTCTTGTTCGCCTTGGACGCGCGATCGCAACATTTGTGGTGGAATCTGGAGCATGAACAGAAGGCTCTTTGTCTCTACGGCGAGATCACGGTCCTGGCCACTTATCCTTCCGTATATTATTGCGGCGCGAACTGGCATCCCGGCGAAGCCGCCGGCGGCTATTGTGGCATTCAGGACAACAGCATGGAGGAGCGACGCACGATTTTTTCCATCTGGGACACTTCGCCGAAGTTGCATCCGCAAATCACCGAGGCCGATCCGCAGACATTGTTTAATCGGTTCGGCGGCGAAGGCGAGGGCGGGCACACGCACATGCTTTGGCCCTGGAAAGTCGGCGAGACGTTTCAATTCTTCGTGCAGAAGGAACCGGACCCGACCCACGATGCCACCGTCACGCGCTATTATATCTTTGACCTCGTCAACAAGAAATGGCTGCACAGCGCCACGATCGTCAACCCGAATGGGGGGCATCCGAGTGTCGCCACCCTCGGAGGCGGCGTGAATTCATTCCTCGAAAATTTCGCTGGTCAAGACAAAGACAAACCCAAACTCGCTCTTTATCGACTATGGCTTGGTGCGACCGTCGATACGCTCAAATGCCTCACCAACGCGGTGGGTGACGGCAAATGGGGGCGCATGCACGATGCATATTTTATGTGCGAAGGTGAGACCGGGAAACTCAACGTCGTTTTTTCTAAATTGGAGTCGAAATACGGCCAGCCGGAATTCAGCCAGGAAGGTAAACCTGTTCCACCCATTTCAAGCAGGCCGGTGCCAACGAGCGTGCTCGCCGCCCTCAAAAATCTGCCGCGTGCCCCGAAGGCAATGGACAAACCTTGATGGGTTCTAATCCGGATGGGCATTCTCTCTCTGTGGGTGAAGGCGACCAAGGAATCCGTCTGCTCAGGGCACCTTGACTCCACGAGATTGTTGCGATTTCCAGAATCTAGGGTCGCGCGCGTTACGTGATGGACGGGTGGCCTCGACGACCCATTGTAACCAAGTAAATCTGGCTCTTAGATTGCGACTCTCAGCCAAGGCAAGCCCCCTGGCCTACTTGACATCGTGCCGCGTCAAGGTTTCCTATCTGCTTGTTTTTAAGAAGATTTCGACAAATGGATGCTCCGCGAGGAACGCAAGACGTGGATTTTGCGGCTTATTGTTACGCACTTGTTACGATTGCCATTGTCATGTTCTTGCAGCACTACCTTGGCGGATTCTGAGAGGGGTGGGTGTCCCCTTCAAATTTGGGCTATGTCCAGCCACAACATATAATGGCCGGGTTCCGGTGATTCGCCGTCAAGCGTTATGCATCAATCCCAGAACGATCTCTTTTCCTATTCGGTGAAAGAACAAGCCAATGCGAGTAATCATAAATGACATGGCTTAAGTCCTGCTCAACTTGAGCGGTGAACAGTATCTTTCGCGTTTGGTTGGCCGTTTTGATTTTGGGGGCGGCTTCATCAGTAAATGGCGCGGATGTCGTATCCATCTGGGGAGGGGCCCGGCACGTGATAGTGCTGAAATCCGACGGCACGGTTTGGACATGGGGAGATAACAGTGACGGCAAGCTCGGCATCGGCCAGACGAACACCCCTTATCAAACGACCCCTGTCGAAGTGCATGATGCGGCGAATGTCAGTTTTTTTAATTCGGTCAAGCTCATCATGGGCGGCGAGGAACACAACGTGGCCGTGAAGACCGATGGCACGGTCTGGAGTTGGGGTTGGAACGGGTATGCGCAGTTGGGCAATGGAACTACCAACACCTCCTGGGTGCCCACCCAAACCGGTCTGACCGCAAACCCGCCCTTGACGAATGTTATCAAGCTCGGTGGCCGGCCGTATTTCACGCTCGCTGTCAAATCGGATGGAACTATCTGGGCGTGGGGTATGAATCAGTACGGCCAGAGGGCAATGGCACGGTCAACAGTCCGGTTTCGAGTCCGCAGGTTACAGTCCCGGTGATGGTGAGCAACTCCGCCCCCGGCGGCCCCATCAACAATCCGCTGCAAGTGACCTGCGGCTATGCCTTCGGCTCGGCGTTGGCCACAAATGGCACAGTCTGGACCTGGGGAACCAGTCGAGCCGGCGAGTTGGGCAACGGGACGACCGGCGCGGGCTATTTTCCGGCACAAGTTCCCGGCCTGACGAACATTACCTCCATTTCTGCCGGCTGGGGGCACATTCTGGCACTGAAGTCAGATGGGACGGTTTGGGCGTGGGGAGGCAATGCGAGCGGTGAAGTCGGCGACGGAACCGCCGTCAACCGCTACAGCCCCGTTCAGGTTTTGAATGTCAGCAAAATCATTTCTGTTTCCGGTGGCGACAGCCATTCCTCAGCCTTGGCGGCGGACGGCACGGTTTGGAAATGGGGATTGAATGATTTGGGCGAATTGGGAAATGGTGCGACCAACGCCATCCCCAACCCATTTCCGACGAATATCCTGACTGACACGTTCGGCAATGGCTTTAGCAACGTGGTCCTGCTTTCTGCGCGCGATTACCACAACATCGCCCTCAAGGCGGACGGTTCAGTCTGGACGTGGGGCTGGAACAACGAGGGCCAGTGCGGTAACGGCACCATCGCCAACACCTGGCGGCCCACACCAGTCGTCGGTCTGGGTGCGCGGGTGCCGCTATCGTTGAGCATAGCTTCTAGCGCCCAGCCGGGTTTTGCGAATCTTACCTGGCCCAGCGCCACCGGAGAGTATTTCTCCGTGGAATATTCCACTAATCTGGCAAATGGATTCACTGGATGGCAAAGCAATCTTTTGGCCACGCCACCAGCCAACCAAATTACCGTGCCCGTTACCAATACGCAAACCCTCTACCGGCTTAAATATTGACAGGAGGGATTTTTCCAGAGGTCTCATCAAACGGAGGTCTCATCAAACGGTAGGGCATAGGGTCACATCCCATCATTGACGATTTCGGCCTCAAACAACTGCCCAAAAGCTCCGGCGAGCATTTTTTTGAAGTGATTAAGCGTCGGTATGAAAACCGATCCACCATTCATGACCAGCAACCGGCCACTGGAGGAATGGGGCAAACTCCTGGGAGACGTGCCCACCGCCGGCGCTATCCTGGATCGCTTCCGGCACCACGCCCAGACCATCACCAGCCAAAAGTCCGCCATCGGCGCGGAGTGAAACATCCAGGTGCGCAGGACCGGACTGCGCGTCGAAGAGAAATAGAGCCAGTCAAACCCAGAAATGACGAGAACGAAAGTGAGTGCGATGGCCACCGCGTGCCAAATGAGAAGGGGGCCTTTGAAACACTTGATAATGTTAAGAGGCAGACTGGAAAAGAACTGCTTCACGTGTAGATCGAAACTTCGTAGTCATTAGAAAATAATTCGTGAAGATCAATCCCTTACGGCTGAGGAGACCATTTCGAGCACGCGCCTCAGGCCATCGTCGCCGCCCATGCTGCCTTCGTTGAACGGGGTCCGGGCGATCGGGTGCCATTGGTCGCGGGAGCCGTCGTATGCATGCGGCTGAGGCAAGCCCGTCAACGCCGGGTCATATTGGGAATCGTTCCCTCCCAACTTGTATATCACCATGTCCAACGATGGCACGATAAAGATTCCAAACCCGCCCGCCCCCGACTTGTAGAACGCGTCCCTTGGTGCTCCGGCCACGTGACCGTCGGAATTGTTCTCGAACATAAGGCTGAACGGGCAATGCGGATTGAAAGGCGATGGCCGTCCGCACAACATGACGTATTCTGCTGGTACCAGTTGTTTGGGCCCCCATTGCCCGTGATGCAACAGGCAATAGGCGAATCGAAGGGCATCCGTGGCGTGCAACGCAATGCTGCCCGCGCCGTTGGCGTGCGGCATGTCAAAGTTCCCGCGGTGCAAACAATAGCCCCATGGTCCCCAGCCCATCGGTTTGCCCAAGTGTTTGTTGATGTAGCCCGGCAATTCCATCCCTGTAACGTGCCGCAGGACGATGGACGCAATGTGAGGCGCAGGCGACGAGTAGGAATAACCGGCGCCGGGGTTTGTCCAAAGGACCGTGCGGATGGATGACATATCCAGATTGTGGATATCCTGTCCCGCCACGGGACTGAGAGAAATGACCTGGCCATCCACAATTCCAGGGCTGGACCCTTCTCCGTGATATCCGGCCGTCATGCACAACAATTGGCCCAACGTGATATTCGCTTTCCGGGTGTCATCGAGGGGGAACGCCTCGGGCAAATACGTCTCAGTAAAAACCCTTTGCGCAAGGCCGTCCGGAATCTTGTCGTGGAATTCCTGCAACATGATGCCGCAGGCAATGCTCGTAACCGCCTTGCCCGTCGATGCCATGTCGGGATTCGCATCGCGATAGGCGCGGCCAAAATACCGTTCGTAGGCCAAATAACCGTGGCGCACCACGAGCAAGCCGCCGTCCTGGCTGCATCGTTGAGTGAGGTCAAAGGCCCGATCTAGTTGGGGAAGGTCCAGACCCGCGTGTTTTCTGACTTGCGCCGCGCCTCGCGCCTCGCGCCATCCGCCGTCGCTATCGGGCGGCGGAAAATAATCGACCGCACGACCGGCTAGCGCAGCCGCCAGCAGGGCCATGATCGCGAGAAGTCGAGCCCAACACGCACAACCGTGATGCCTTCGGAATGTCATTCCTGGATGCAACCAGCGCACGGCGGACATCTCAAGCGCTTATTTTACTGCCTGGCTTGCGCAAAACCCTGGCACGGTAGTGTTTTTGTTTGAAGAGGCTGTGGCACGGACGCGTCTATTAGATGCAAACTTGCAAACCTGAAATGTGCCGCAAAATCGTCTATCTTTGCTTTCTTGCTGGCGTCCAAATCGCTGGCGGGACGGAGGCATCCTTGCTTTGGTCGAGCAAGGTGCAGCCCATACTGGACGTCAATTGCGTCAAATGCCACGGCCCGCTTCAACAAAAAAGCGGACTTGAACTGGACAGCATCGATATGTTGATGAAGGGCGGCGATGACGGCGCCGTCATTGTTCCCGGCAAGCCAGAGGAAAGCCGGCTTTACAATAATTTGGCGTCCAATGCCGACCCACACATGCCGCCGAAGAAGCAATTGGGGGAGGCTGATCGGAAAACGATTCGTGAATGGATCGCGGCCATGAGCGAGGGCGAGGCAAACGCAGTGGGCCAGCCGCGCACTCTTCGCCAATTCGATTCGATACCGCTAGCCATTGACACGCTGATATCTGAGGGCTGGCAGGCGCGGAAAGTCAAACCCGCCAGCGAAGTGGATGATCGCACTTGGTGCCGTCGTGTCTATCTTGATCTGGCCGGCCGCATATGCAATCCCGCTGAATTACAGGCGTTTCTTGATGCTCCTGCGGCTTCGAAGCGAGCCGGCCTGGTGGACCGGCTGTTGGCCTCAAATGAGTATGCGGTAAGGATGCGCGAACTATGGGATTATTTTCTCATGGGTCGCTCCAAGAGAGAAAAGACGGAGGATCAGCGCAGGAAAAACGGCTGGTGGGAGTTTCTCGAGAAAAACTTCCAAAATAACCGGCCATGGGACGAGATGGTGCACGAGATTTTAGTGGCGCGACCAGCCAAACCGGAAGACGAAGGAGCTTCATGGTTTTTGTACGAGCGGCGCGACGACTACCAGGCCATCGCGGAAGCGGTCGCACCTGTCGTTTACGGAACCAAAATCAACTGTGCCCAGTGCCACAACCACCCGCTGGCTCGAGAGATCAAGCAAGCCCACTATTGGGGGTTGGTGGCGGCCTACAATCGAGGCAAGAACGTGGATGGCGGAAACAGTGTCTCCGAATCTTCCATCGGCGGATTTGTCAACTTTACGAATCTGAAAAAAGAATCTCAACCCGCTGTTATAGCGCTGCTCTGCGGCGGGACGGTGAAAGAGGATCGTCCCGCGCCGGATCAAAAAGAAACGGACAGCGATGATAAATACGTTGATCCGAAGGCCAAAGTTCGCGTTCCGAAATTCTCCCGGCGCGCCGCCTTTGCCGACGCCGTGACGCAAAATAATCCGCTGCTCGCGCGCGCCTTCGTGAATCGTATGTGGTCGGCCCTGCTTGGGCGCGGCATTGTGCAGCCGCCAGATGAAATGAATGCTCGCAATGCTCCAAGCCACCCGGAACTACTGGATTGGTTGGCACAGGATTTCGCCAGCCATCATTACGACGTCCGCCGCGAAGTGAAAGGCATCGTGCTCAGCCATGTGTACGCATTGGGAAACGCCGATGTTGCGCCTGAGACTTTCGCCGGCGCAATCGAACGCCCGCTGTCTGCTGAGCAACTCGCGCGTTCCTGGCGTATTGCAGCCGGTCTGCCCCCGGAGGATGATGCCTTGCGCCGCGCCACCATCGCGGCGTTGCCGGACGTCTTGCCAAGAGATTACAGCGCCTCCTACCAGCAAGCGCAATTCCTGGCCAACTCCCCCTTGATCTCGGAAATCCTCAAACCTGGCCCCACCAACACCGCGTCACGCCTCGCCGCCACGCCGGACCCGAACGAGTGCGTTCGAGAGGCGTTCCTGGCCACGTACGACCGTCTGCCCGACGCCGAAGAAGCCAGTCAAGCTACAGCTTTTGTGAAAGAGCGGGTCAAAAATCGCACCGAAGCTGACCGCGATTTGCTTTGGGCCATGATGACCAGCGCTGAATTTCTAACCATGCCGTGAGTATGAGTCCAGATCCCTCAGAAACATTTTATCAGGGCGGCGCGGGACATTTTATTGAAGGCAATTGTTCGCCTGGCTCATGCCGCATTGACGAACATCGGTTACACCGGCGACTTTTTATCAAGGGGTTGGCAGGAGGGGCGCTGGCGAGCATGACGAGTTTTACTGGGCTGTTTCAGAACCCCCTTTTCGCGGCGCAAACGAAAAAAGCTGGCAAACATTGCATACTGCTTTGGCTTTGCGGAGCGCCCAGCCAATTCGAGACCTGGGATCCCAAGCCGGGACGTCCCAGCGGCGGACCTTTCCGAAGCATTCCCACGAAAATTCCCGGCGTTCATTTTTCTTCGCTTATGCCACAATGCGCGAGCATTGCCAACAAGCTCAATGTTGTGCGCAGCATGAAGACTGCGCAGACAGAGCACCTCCAAGCCATTAACCTTCTGCAACGCGGAAACCCGGAACGCGCGGGTTTCACCCGTCCGACCCTGGGGAGTGTGTGCTCGCAGACATTGGGTCAGTTGGATTCGCCCATTCCGAATTTCGTTCTCCTGGACCCGATTCCCGGCGGCAATGAGTTCGAGGCTTTTAAGGCTGGAAATTGGGCTGGATGGCTGGGGGCTGAATATGCGCCGGTGCGGTTGGGCGGCGATTATACGCAATTCGTTGAGGCAGCCTCGGAAGGCATTCCACAAAACGACCGGGAATCGCGCGAAACACTGCGCCGCTTCCTCACCTCCAAATTTGAACGCGACCGGAAAAGCGGCGTGGCGCGCACTCAAAACGCTGCGTTCGAGCGCTTGAAAGGAATGACGGCAAGCGCGGACCTTTTTGATCTGAACAAATTGCCCGGCAAGGACCGCGAGCGCTATGGCTCCGGCAGTTTTGCCCAGCATTCGCTCATGGCTTTGAATCTCGTCGCGCATGGGGCGCCCTTTGTCATGGTGGCCAATGGGATGAATTGGGACAACCACGTCTTCCAGCACGAAATTCACCAAATGCTGGTGCCGGAATTGGACCGGGTCGTTTTTAACCTGGTGACCGACCTTGAACAGCGAGGCTTGCTTGACAGCACACTGGTCATCGCGATGGGCGAATTCGGACGCACTCCCTGGATGAACCCAGCCCGCGGACGCGACCACTACCCTAACGCCTGGAGCATGATGATGACCGGATGCGGCCTAAAGCGCGGTATCGTCACCGGCGCAACCGACAAGGATGGCGTGGACGTCGTGGAAAAGCCTTACGACGAGCAAAATCTGTTCGCCACGATCTTCACGGCTTTAGGCATTGATCCCCACGCTGAATACGACTTGCCCGGCATGCCGACGTTTCATCGTGTGGAGAATCAGGCGTCGCCCATAGGGGAATTGCTGGCCTAAGAACATGAAGCTCACACCTGATTTAGACGTGAAACTGCCCACTGGCGTGCTCGGCCTGGCCATCGTCCCGGATGGCAGCGTGGCCTTCGCGGCCTGTGCGGACGGCTCAATCCATTGCGTGGATACTGACAATGGTGACGCGTATGTGTTTGCCGAAAAGCATGCCTCGTTCGCCAGCGCCTGCGTCTTATTGCCCGATGGCAAAACAGTCATTTCAGGAGGCTATGATGGAATGCTCCTTTGGCATGACGTGAAAACGGGGCGATGCCTCCGCCGCGTAAGCGCCCACCGGTTCTGGAACTGGCAACTCGCGTTGTCACCGAATGGCAGGCGATTGGCTGCAACCACGGGGCAATACATTCCAGGCAGTTGGAAATATGAGCCGGCGCCGGAAACGGAGCCGTCGGTAAAAGTGTTTGACACTGCTACCGGAAAACGGGTGGCCGCCTTCTCCCATATTCCGCCCGTGATGAGTTGCGCTTTCAGCCCGGACGGACGACACCTCGCCGCAGGCAACATCATGGGAAATGTCCGGCTCTGGGATTTACAATCCAAGCCCGGCAGTCCACCCGTCGCGCAATGGACCTCGCCGGATTTTACCTCTTGGGGCACAGTCAAATCACATCATTATTGCGGCGGCATTTACGGCCTCGCCTTCGCGCCCGACGGAAAATCACTCCTGGGATGCGGCATGGGGCCCATGACCGATCCCATGGCAGGCAACGGAAAAATGACGTGGCAGCGCTGGGATTGGCGCAAAGGCGCGAAAATTGACCAGATCAAGGATGGGCAGCAAGGTTCCGGCCTCATGGAAACAATCGTATGGCACCCGGACGGCAGGCACTTCGTCATGGCCGGTCGGCAGGCGCAAGGCACTTGGAATGCGGCGGCCTTTGATGCCTCAGACGGTAACCTCGTGCAATCCCTGGACACCAAGCGGCGCATCACTCAGGCGCGCTTTGCCGCAGACGGAAATTGGCTCATTTTTTCCGGCGCGGCCGGCCAATCACAACCCAAGAATGGCCAATGGCCGTCCTGGGGCAGCTTACAGATTTTCCAAGTGGCGGTTTGACTTTGCCGTCGGCGGCCCGAGTCTTGCAAAACCAGGATTCGGCTTGCTGAGCCTATGGTGATGCGTATTGTCTTCGCACGTTATGTTGCAGACTCGTGCTGTGGCTTGTCCACGTGGTGCGCGGAAGTGCCTGCGCGCAAGTTATAGTTTGCGGTCAATCTGCAAGGCGATAATCGCACTATAGGCAACTCTAATTATTTGTCGCAATGACGCACAGTTTCGCAGTCTTGGTGTTGCAACCTGTTGCACGAAAAAAGCCCCGGCTACTAGTACTTTGACAATTTAATAACGTTACAGTAAACTGGTGGGAATGAAACCCAACCAGATTCAATTGCCCGCCGGGGACAAACGGTACCTGGAAGGCTTTCGCAGTAAAGGACAACATTCGGCTCGCGAAATTACGCGGGCGCACATTCTGTTGGCGGCCCAAGCGGGGGTGCCGACTATTCAGATGGAAAAGGTGCTGGGTGTCAGCCGCATGGTCATCTGGCGCACCCAATCAGCTTATCGGGAAAAGGGCTTGGATTATGCCTTGTATGACGCTGCTCGTCCCGGCCAGCCAGCCAAGTATGGCACCGACCAAGAGGCGGAGGTAGTGGCGCTGGCTTGCAGTCAGCCGCCGGAAGGAGCCGCCCGCTGGACGGTGCGGCTGCTGACGATCGCAGCCGGTCACCGGCCCAAGCTGGCGGGGGTCAATCGGGAAACGATCCGCCAGATTCTAAAAAAACGTCTGTAAACCTTGATTGGGTTAAATGTTAAGTGCATCGAAGACGACGCAAAAGATGAACGCGGTCACAAAGACGATCAATTCCAGGATTGGATTCTTACGATTCACCATTGCTATATGCATCTTCTCATGAACACTCCGTGTTTTAAGATAATCGAAAATCAGACTGGCGCAGGATATAATAAGCAAACAGCCCAAGAGGCTCGCCCTATTCAGCCACACGGAGAGGCTTTACCCTCCCAGTAATCGCCAACGTTTCGCGACTTGCCTTGTCCCAGCAGGGTTGCTGCATCTGAGGCGGCATTAATTGCACAAATGAGGCCAAAGGAAGGGCAACGCCAATTGGGGGATCGCAGGATCTCTCTCCTCCGAAAAGCGCAACGAGGCCAATTTACAGGTGGGCAAACTCCTATGAGACCCTAATATTTCGAGCAACAAAATCCACGACGTCGAGGCGCTCTACTCTCCGATAAAATGGAATTGCGACCAGGGAAGCCAAAATTCTCCTTGGTTGTCTCATTGGCCTCTCGTCGACGATCCTTCCGTAATAATAATTATTATTGCAGTCCCAATTGCATGTGGTATCATGGTTATGTAAGGGCGTTATACGGTTGTTCTTTGACATTTTTGGGTAAGGGGTCAGCGGTGAAAGGCGCGGTTGCAAAACTGCCGGCGGTCCTGTTCAGGTCGATCGGGAGCGCAGGCCACGCGTCGCAAGTCGTTGATTTCCATGATAATTTCGGATAGTTCCGCATCGTTTTTTGAGAAAACGGATCGGCCTTCATTCCAGCCGATCCGCCAAATCCGAAAACGACGGGCAATTCTCCGAACAGCCGCCGGTGCGGTGTCTCTATCGCGGGTCAGCGTGGCTGGCGGGTTCAATCGCACCTAATCAAACCCAATCAAGCCATTTTTGGCATAAGACGGTTTTGGACTCCCTCATCCTGACCTTCTCCCGACGGAAGAAGGAAAGTTGCCGGACGCCTTGTTGATTGCCGATGAGTATCCGCCTAGTTCCGTTGCCCGAATTGGCGACCAGCGGATGACGATTTCACCCTCTCCTTGGAGGAGAGGGCGGGGTGAGGTGGTATCCAGTCGCACCAAGTCGCACCAAATCAACCCAAATGTAGAGCTTTCGCCCAGCTCCAAGATAACTTGTTTTGCCCTCGTGAAGGCGGCACTCTATGGATCCCTGACTCGATTTCCTGAGAAAATATTGGGGATCGATGGAATCTCGCGCTCCGGAGGGTTGGAACTACTTAACCGATGGCACCCTGACCCACTTCCGTTCCAGGCTCGATTCGGTTACTGCTTCCAAAACGGCCATGCAGCGCGCGCCGTCCAGGAAGCTGGGTTGGACAGGGGCGTGGGCGACCACGGCTTGGACGAAATCGGCAAAGGTGTTCGCGAAGGTGTGCTCGTAACCGATGATATGGCCTGGCGGCCACCAATTCTTGAGATAAGGATGTTCGCGCTCGGTCACGATGATGTCCGTAAAACCGCGTTGGTTGGACGGGCTTTTCGTGCTGTAAAACTGGAGGCGGTTCATATCCTCAAAATTGAAGTATAGGCTGCCCTTGTCGCCATTGATCTCCCAGGTGATGTGGTTCTTGCGGCCCGTCGCATAGCGCGTCGCCTCCAGGTTGGCCACCGCGCCGTTTTCAAAACGCCCGATCCAACTCACGGTGTCGTCCACAGTGACTTTGGCCTTTTTCCCGCCCGCGACGGGACGGCGGCGATCGCCGCCCGGCTTCAAGACCGGACGCTCCTTGACGAAAGTTTCCATCAGGCCGCAAACCTCGTGAAATTCCCCAACCAGATAGCGTCCGAGGTCGATGATATGAGCGTTGATATCGCCGTTTGCGCCGGAACCGGCGAGGGCTTTTTGCAACTTCCA
>Ga0302324_100023677_pt1 | contig 11867 bp, 8 predicted proteins | sample Palsa_T0_1_FD_201949 | JGI IMG/M metagenome (GOLD analysis project Ga0302324, IMG submission 201949) | Peat permafrost microbial communities from Stordalen Mire near Abisko, Sweden - Palsa_T0_1 | ecosystem: Environmental > Terrestrial > Soil > Palsa > Peat permafrost | place: Sweden: Abisko... | reverse complement strand
CAGGGCCTTGGCCTTTGCCGCCAGCACCAGAAATTGCGCGGCGCGGACGCTGGCGCCGTAGTTGACGTACTTTTTCACGAAGTCGGGTGCGGCGTCATCCGTCGAGCGGCTGGCACGGACCAGATCAATGGCGTGGCGAGCTACGCTTTCGCCGATCGGCACCATGCGGACTAACTGCTGGAAGTCCAGGATCTCCTGGGCGTTAGTCACCGGCTCGGCGTACGGGATGGTGGTTACCGTGGTCAGATCGACGACCTTGAGTTCCTCATCCGCCGAGAGGTAATCGAGTACCGTGTTGAACAAGAAGCGGTCGAGCTGCGCTTCGGGCAGGGGGTAAGTGCCTTCCAACTCGATGGGGTTTTGAGTGGCCAACACGAAGAATGGCGCGGGCAGCAGATAGTTGTTGCCGCGCACTGTGCAGGCCCTTTCCTGCATGGCTTCGAGCAGCGCGCTCTGCGTCTTCGGAGGGGTACGGTTGATTTCGTCGGCGAGCAGAATGTTGGCGAAAATCGGACCCTGCACGAAGGTCCAGGTGCGCCGTCCGTTGCCGGGGTCCTCTTCGATGATGTCCGTGCCGGTGATGTCGCTGGGCATCAGATCCGGCGTGAACTGAATGCGTTTGAATATCAGTCCCAGGGTCTGCGCCATGGTGCGGACCAGCAGCGTCTTGGCGGTCCCCGGAAGACCGGTGATGAGACAATGGCCGCCCACGAAGAGGCCGATCATCACCTGCTCCAGCACCTCCTCCTGGCCCACGATCACGCGGCGTACCTGCGTCACGATCTTGGACTGCACCTCGCGGAAGCGCGCGATGCGCGCCTTTAGGACTTCTGGATCCAACTGCGTCGTCGCGGTAGTTGACATGTCGATTTCAGTCTCGTTTCTTTACAGGTGTGTCCGGCTACTTCTCCGGGCCGCTCAATTCCAGTAATAGTTTTTGCGCCGGCCGGAAGCCGGGAGCCGACTCCAAAGAGGATATCAACTCGTCCTTCGCCTGCTCGGTCTGATGGTTTTGATTATAGGCACGCGCCAGGTTGAAATGGGCTTGCGCCGGGTCGATGGGGTCGCGGGCCAACACCGCCTGAAATTCCCGAATGGCGCCGGCGGTATTGTTCAGATCGAGCAGCAGCAGTCCCAACTGCTGGTGCTGCGTTCCGTCCATCGGATAGATATAGTTGACGCGCTCCAGCACCGCGGCTGCTTCCTTCTTCTTTCCATCGGCCTGTAAGTCGTCAGCCAGGGTCTTCAGCGTGGCAGGATCGCGCCCACCGGCCTTCATGTATCGTTGCAACTCATCGACCGCCGCCGCTTTATCGCCCTTGGCGAGATACGCTTTGGCGAGGAACTCGTAGACGCTGCCGGCTTCCACGTAGTCCGGAAAGAGGTCGCGGGCTTTGGTGCCGAGCTTGATCACCGTGTCGTAGTCTTTCGATTTGGCGGCCGCCGCGATGGTCTTCACGTCATCGGTCCACTCGGGGAAGCTGTCGATGGACTTCCTGGTCTCCGCTTCGATCATGGCGAGGAACTGCTTGTCGAACTCCTCCGGCTCCAGCTTCAATTCTTTACGGATGACGGTGGGCGTGTCGACATCGTTGGCGTAATCTTTCAGCATCGCCAGAATGGTGTCCCATCCCCATTTTTCGGTGATGAAATCGCAGATGCGGCCGGCCTGATAGTAGCTCACCAGCACCTGCGCGGGCGCGCGAGGATGAATGAAACCACGATCCAGATCGCTTACAGGCAGCAATTGCTTGTTCTTGATGGCCATCAGAACATCGGGGATCATACGGTCGCCCCACTCGGGCGAGACGGCGGTCTCCTCATGCACCGCGATGCCTTCGGTGAACCAGCGGGGCACGTGCGAATCCGTCATGGTGAGGGTGAAGACGTGGCTCATCTCATGCCACAAAGTGGATGCCCAGTGGAAGTCGCCCGGCCGGCGGCCCGAAGGGCTATCCATGGCGATGGCGCCGCCGAAACTCTTCGCCGTGAACGTGACACCCAGGGCGCCCATACCGGGCATGCCCAGGGCGCGAACGGCGAAGTCTTCGTGATCGGGGTAAACCTCCACGGTCACGGGCTTGGTGAGCTTCAGCTTGTACTTCTTCTCATAAGTGGCGATGCACTTGTCCATTTCCGCCTGGAAATAGGGACGCAGCAGTTCGGCTTCCTTCTTGCCTAACTTGAGCACCGTGCCGGGAGTCTTGTACTCGATGAAGTTTTTGTACCTCTCCATCAGGTCGAGGGAGTTCTTGGTGGCGCTATTCTGCAGACCGTTCTTGAACGCGATGCCCAGTTCCCGGTAGGCCTCCTCGTTCTGGCTGAGACGCATCAACTGGAGACCCAACTCGGCGTGCGCCGTGTACAGAGTGGGGTCAACTGCGATGGCTTTATGGAAATACTCGATGCCCTCTTCGTAGCGCCGGTTCATCACATAGAAGTGGGCAATGGTTTCGTAGCCGCGTGCATCATGCGGCTCCCAGGGACTTTCTTTCTTGCCGCTGAGAAAGTCGATGGACGCCAGAATGCCTTTTGCGACGGACGAATTGGCATCGATCTCCAGAGCCTTCTTGGCTTCCTTGGTGGCCTTCTCGTTGTTGTTGTCTTCGAGCGCGATGCGCGCGAGCAGTTCCTGCGCTTCGATCAGCTTGGGGTCCCACTCCAGCGCCTGGCGGGCCAATTTCTCGGCGTTGCCTGAGAACTCGTCGGCGGCGATCAAAGCCAGGCCGAGTTCCGCGGCGGCATCGTCCTTCTTGATAGCCAGCGCTTCGTTGAAAAGGTCTGCGGCGTTCTGGACATCGTCCGCAGTCCCATGATCGAGAAACATACGGCCCCAGCGGACGCGGTAATCGGGGTTGGTGGGGTACAACTTCACCAGAGCCTGGAAGATATCGTTGGCGCCGGGATTACCTTGCTGGTCGGTGCCGAATTTGCGCTGCTTCCAAAGCGTTTCGGCTTGCTGGAGGGTCTGCGCCGGTACTGCCAGAACAGCCAGAAACAGCACGGCTCCGAGCCGCAGGACCTTCATCACTTGTCGATCTCCACCTGGATGCGGGAGAGTTCCAGAAGCAGCCGGGTCAGTTGTTTCTTGTAATCCTCCGCCGACATCCCGGCCTTCTGATACTTCAACTCATCGATGGCCGATTCGATCTGTTCCTTCTGATCGAGCAGCGCTTTCTTGGCAGGATCTTTGGCGGCCGCGGCATTGGCGCCCAAGCGGACCAAGGCAAAGGAGGATGCTAATTTACCCTCCCCAGTGTCGGGGTCGGGACCGTTTCCCGTGGTCGCCACGCCACCACCCTTGCCGGTATCTTCCAGCACGGAATGTTCGGTGGCGAGCCGCTTCTGGGTATCGAAAAATTCCTTGGTCTTCTTCTGTGCGTAGTGGAACGCCTCCAGCGCGGACACCGACTCGTTCTTATCGATATCCGCCGCGGGATCGCGCAGCGCCTCTGCCCAAAAACGTGCGAAAACGGTGGCATTCTTTTCGGTCCCCGTCTTGGTGGCGGCGATCACGATGCGGTTAGGCTTGCGCAGAAATTCGATCGACGCTCCGCTGCAACTGGTGCCGTTCATCACCAACTGGCGGGTCGCCGGCACCTTGTCGAGCAGGCCGGCGAGTTCCAGGCCGGTGATGTCCGGGCCAGGAATGTTGAACTTGTAGTCCACGCCATCGAAGGTGCCATGGCCGATGAGCATGACTACCAGCGAATCGGTGGGCTTGGCGTCTTTGGCGATGGTTTCGAAGCGCACGCGAATCTGATCGCGGGTAGGCGCGATCATGGTGATCACATTGCTCTCGCCGGCCTTCTTTAGGCTGGAATCGATATCGTTGGCCCACCCTTTGAAGCGCTGATCGTAGTCCGGCTCGCCGCCGAGGCCGGAAATGGTCACATAGAAAGTCGCCGCGGGGGCACTGAGAGCGGCGAGCAGCAGGATGGCTGCGAGGCGAACCACCGCTCCCTGTGGTCGCGGCTCGGTTCGGATACTGGGTGTTTCCGAGCCGTGACGTGGTGTTTCCGAGCCGTGACCATAGGGAGCGGTGAATTTTGCCGGGGTCATACTACACCCCATCGCCGCCGCAGCAACCATTCGGAGGCGCGCAGCGAAAGCACGAGAAGAAACAAAACCGGCATATCCCAAAGATCTCTGGTCTCCCGCGTAGTGATGCCTGCTTCCGAGTACGAAATCTCGCTCGATAGGTTGGACGCGTCACTAGGCTTGTAGTACCGCCCACCGGTCTGCTCCGACAGCTTCTCAAGCAGTTCGCGGTTCTGCGAGGTATGGAAATTTTCCGCCACGCCATCTTCCCTGCGGAATGTCAGCAAGTCGCGGCCCAATTCTTCCTGCTCGCGCCCGGCGATGATCTCCGCGACGTACGATCCAGGCTTTTCGGCCGACCATTCGCCCACATATACACCCTCTTCCAACGGCTGCGGCGTGAGTTCCAGGGTGGCCATCGCACCATCCGGTCCAGTGAACCGCGCCTGCACTTTGGCGTTGGTTACGGGATTGAATTGTTTGTCGCGGACCTCGACGCGGATCGGCACGCGCGTGTCGTCGGCCAACATCTGCTTGGGCGTACTGCCGACCACTTGACCGGGCGTGTCAGTGACCAGATAGCGCATCAACTGCTGCCAGAAGGTGGCGTGCGTCCGGTCGGCGTGATCCAGCCACATTTTCCATCGCCAGCTTCCCGATGTCGCCATCACCGCGGTGCGGCCGCGGCCGAAATTCTCGGTGACCAAAAGAGGCTGGGGCGGCTTATTCTGCGGGCGGGATACCAGCAGTGTGGTGGCGCCGGGTTTCGGTTCACCCACCTCCTGATAATCGGCCAGCAGTGGGATGGTTTTCCAGCGCGCGAGATTCTTGGCCGGGTCGTCATCCAGCCGGCAAATGATGCTCTGAGCGCCTTGCGCCGTCAGTTCCACGGGAGTCTGCACACGGTGGAACGTGCCGCTGGACGCGGGCAGCCTGGTGGGCATCAGGTCCGCCATCGGCGACGACTGATAGCCGCCATCGGAGAGCGCGTGGCGCCCGCCGGTGAACAGCAGACCGCCTCCCCGCTTGTCGACAAAATCGCGAATCAATTGCTGCTGCGTGGCGGTGAAATAATTGGCCTCCGAGGAGCCGATGATGACCGCTTGGAACGGGAACAACTCTTCCGGTTTGGCGGGAAAGCCGTCCGCAAGTTCGCTGGTCTTCACGCTGGGAGATAGATCGAGCTGGGTCAGCAGCTTGTTCTCGGTAACCCGAACTATGGAGGCCAACTCGATACCGAGGTCGGGATAGTCTTGCACGGCGCGCCGGATGAACTTGTATTCCCACTGCTCCTCACCATCGAAGTACAGGATCTTCGGCTTGCGATTTTCGACGTTCACCACGCGCGTTATGGAATTATTTTGCGCGTTCTCTTCCCCGGAGACAGGCAGCACGGCGATGTCGAGAGTCTTCGGCCCGGCATCTCCCACATTGAAAGCGATCGATTCGGTTTGCGGCTCGCCATCGGCCTTGAACGTGACATCTTGAGAGGCCAGCACCTTGCCGCTATCACGAATGACGATTTTACTTTTGGTGCCGGAAAGCCCGTAGCTCTGCAGCGTCACCTCCGCGGTAAGGCGCGATTTCGGCAACGCGCGCGGCGCGATCACGGCGTCGGTGACTTCCACGTCGCGGTCGGGGTGCTCCTTGCCGAATCCAATGGTGTGCACCGGAATTCGCTGGCGGCGGATGGCCTCGATGGTGGCGAGGTCGATGCCTCCGGAGTTGTCGGCGCCGTCGCTGAGGAGCACGATGGCGCCCAGCGGCAGCGATGATGATTCCGCCAGGACGCGCTCCAACGTGTCGCCGATACGAGTTGCGGATTCGCCGCCGGTGGCTTGGTCGAGCGTGGGGATGCGCGCGGGCTCCTTGCCGAATTTGTAGAGGCGCACCTGGAATTTCTCACCGAGGGCTTTGAGGAGACCGTTATTCAAGACGGCTTTCGCGGCGGCTTCGCGAGTGCCGGAAGAATCGGCAATCGCCATGCTGCGCGAATCGTCCACCAGAACGGCGACGACATTCTGCTGCGGCCGCAAGGTGGCGACGCTCAACGCGGGATGCCACAGAAGGAACAGGATCAGCGCTACCATGCAGGTTTCGAGAATCCAAATGGCCATGGGGCGCAGGCCGCTGAGCATGCCATGGCTGCGGCGGACCTGCCAAAAGAGCAGGCCGGCGGCTGCCAGGATGCCGATCGCCATCAACCAGAGAGGCCAGGGCGTAAGGAAGACGAAGGTCCCTTTGTGGAAGATGCTGAGCGGGTATTTGAAGAGGATTTCAAACATGAGGCCCACGGTTCGGGAGTATGCCTATGATACTGTAGACGCGGTTGTGGTGTGTGGGAGTTACAAACAATCCAAGATTGCGGGGAAGCTCGACATGCGGACGCATTTCCGCGAAGTCCTCGTATCACGACAGGATAGCACGGGGACATCGTAGGGAAATTTTCCGCTCCTCTGCCGCGACGTCTGCGGCAAACCTCCCCTGCAACACCATGCTCCACGCCAAATCTCCGCTTCGATAAATCTCCTCTGCAACAAGCCTGCTTTACGACACGACAACCGTCCCCTGCAACAAGCCTCCACTGCAACAAACCTCCACTGCGACAAAACCGAGCCGTGACCATAGGGAGCGGTGTACTTTTAGCCGATGTTTTCTCATGTGACATACTTGATCACATTCGCCTGCTACGGCTGCCACATCCACGGCGAGGAACGCGGAACTGTCGACCGCCGACACAATATGCCCGGCAGTCCGACGCTAGGGGCGGACGCCTGGCGCCGTCGGGCAGAGTCACTGAAAATGGACCAATCGCCGTACCAGATGGACGATAGCCACCGTCAAGTCGTCTTGGCGGCAATACAGGAGCGCGGCCGGCAGCAGAACTGGACACTGTTAGCCGCCCACGTGCGCACCAACCATGTGCACCTAGTGGCGGAGGCCGAAACCAAACCGGAGAGGTTGATGAACGACGTGAAGTCATACGCGAGCCGATGTCTGAACCAAGCTGGACTCGATGACGAGTCTCGCAAGCGCTGGGCGCGGCACGGAAGCACCCGATGGCTGTGGACGCGGAAGCAGATATCGGCGGCGATCTTATACGTGGTCGAGGAACAAGGGCAGTCTATGGCTGTCTTCGAGGCTTGACCGCTCCCTTTGGTCACGGCTCGGTGTGGGCATTTGTATCGGTATCGGGCATTTGTCGAGGTTGTCCAAAAAGATTACCCTCAGGAATATGGTCGGCTACTACGCACGTTTTGACCCGGACCCGAAGTCGGATCGATTCTTCACAATCGCTTTTCCCGATATCTTGTGGGGCGTCTCTCAGGGCGAAAACGAACAGGACGGCCGGGAGATGGCGCTGGATCTGTTGCGCACGATGCTCGCCGAGCACATGCGGCGCGGCGAAGAGATCCCTCGGTCGAAATCTTACCGCGGCGGGCGTTACCGGCTCATTGTGCTCCCCGCTCTGGAGGCCGCCAAAGTGGAACTGTATCGTGTTTTCCGCGCCTCAGGGATGCGCAAGAGCGACCTGGCTCGAGCGCTCGGCATCTCCAAAACCAACATCGACCGGCTCTTCGCGCTCAACCGCAAATCGCGCCTCGACCAGATTGAAGCTGCCTTCGCGGCCCTCGGCAAACGGGTCGAGATCGAGGTCCGCGACGCAGCTTGAGCGCGGACGCCCCTTCGTTGTGCCACCATATGAATTCTATGTGGATGGGAATCGACATCGGCACTAGTGGTTCGCGCGCGCTCCTTATTGACGAGCGCGGCGCGGTTCGCGCGGGCGTTACCGCGCCTCATGAAGACATGCGTATGGAACGGCCGCTGTGGGCCGAGCAGCGTCCCGAAAACTGGTGGGACGCGGCGGTGCTCGCCATTCGCGGAGTGCTCTCCGAGGCCGGCGTTTCCGGCTCGCAGATAAAAGGCATCGGGCTTTCCGGCCAGATGCATGGTCTGGTAATGCTGGATGGCACGGGCAGTGTGATTCGCCCGTCGCTGATCTGGTGCGACCAGCGTAGCCAGGCGCAGGTGGACGCCGTCAACGCTCAATTGGGCCGCGAGAACATCCTGCGCTACATCGCCAACCCCGTGCTTACGGGCTTCACGCTGCCCAAACTGCTGTGGGTCCGCGACAACGAGCCGCACCACTTCGCGCGCATGCGCCGCATGCTGCTGCCCAAGGACTATGTGCGCTTCTGCCTCACCGGGGAATTCGCCACGGAAGTTTCCGACGCGTCAGGCACGGCGCTTTTTGACGTGGTGAACCGGCGCTGGTCCTACGAGATGATCGACGGGCTCGGACTCAACCGGACCACGCTCCCCAAATGTTACGAATCGAGCGACGTTACCGGCAAGATCACGCCGCGAGTCGCCGAACAGACGGGACTGGCGGCGGGCACGCCCGTGGTGGGCGGTGGCGGCGACCAGGCGGCGAGCGCCGTGGGGAATGGCATCGTCGAGCCCGGCATTGTGTCGTGTACGCTGGGCACCTCGGGCGTGGTCTTCGCGCACATGGATCAGGTGGCGTACGACCCTGCCGGCCGCGTCCACACCTTCTGCCACGCGGTGCGCGATAAATGGCACGTGATGGGCGTCACGCAGGGCGCGGGCCTGAGCCTGCAATGGTTCCGCAACCAACTGGCGCCCCGCACCGACTACGACGAGTTGACCAAGGAAGCGGAGCAATCGCCAGCCGGTGCGCAGGGCCTCTTCTGGCTGCCGTACCTGATGGGCGAACGAACTCCGCATCTCGACGCCACCGCGCGTGGAGGCTGGATCGGCCTCACCAACAGCCACAAGCGCGCCGACTTGATTCGCGCGGTGATCGAAGGCGTGTCGTATAGTCAGCGCGATTGCCTCGATATCGTGGCGGGCCTAGGTGTGCCGCTGAGTTCGGTGCGCGCTTCGGGTGGCGGCGCCAAGAGTCCATTCTGGCGTCAGTTGTTGGCCGATATTCTGGGCAAGCGCGTGGTCACGCTGGAGACGCAGGAAGGCTCGGCGTATGGCGCCGCGCTGCTGGCGCTGGCGGGCACGGGCGAATACGGATCGGTGCAGGAGGTCTGTCGCAATACGATTCGCGAGACGGAATCGGTGTCGCCTCGTGCTGCGGAGACGGCTTACTATGGCCGGGGGCATGGCGTGTATCGGGCGCTGTACCCGGCGTTGAAGGGCGTTTTCGGCAAGATCGCGGAGCTATGAAATCAGTCGGATCGAGTGTACTCTTCCAATATCGTACGCAACGCTGTCTTGAGGGACTCGGGCGCGCTTTCCTCAGCGAGGTACCTGTCGGCGAGCGCATATGCGCGAGTATAGTTCCCAGACTTTAGTACCGCCCGCACCGCACCTCGCCGTGCGATTCGTCCTTGCCCCTCCGACACAGGATGCGCCTTCGCCAACTCCTCCTCAATCGAGGATACTTCTGCCCAAGCCTGGGAGGCAGGTATTCCACGACTCTCAAATTCCTCCGCGCGCCAGATGGCGCCGGTAACGAGCGTGTTCAGCGTATCAATTTCCACTATACTGCCTCTCGGATGGAACGACGGTTGAGACTTATTCTACAAAAGCCCAGCTCCGTGCGCTCCACCTGCGCCAAAAGATATCGAGCGGCACGATACAAAGATGCCTCTCGATGAAATTGTTGTATGATGAAACGAAATATTGAGACTAGCTAATGCTGCCACATCAATGGGACACCTTTAAGCGCGCCGCACGCCGCGAAAAGCTCGACAAAATCCCGATGGCGTTGATCATCGACAGCCCGTGGATACCCGGATATCTGGGGATCAAGCACCTCGACTACTTCCTCGACCCGGAAGTCTGGTTCGAAGCCAATCTGAAGATCATGCGAGAATTTCCCGACATCATCTTCGTCCCTTCGTGGTGGATGGAATACGGCATGGCGGCCGAGCCCTCCGTGCTGGGTTCGAAAATCAAGTTCTGGCAAGATAATACTCCGAGCGAGTATCACACCTTGTACCGTTTGGAAGACATCGATCAGTTCCCGGAGTACGAAGTGGAGGCTGACGCGTTCGCGGCGCTCACGCTGCATCGCATCGGCATGCACAAACAGCGCATTCTGGACCTCGGCTACATCCTGCCGATGGCGACCTCGCGCGGTCCGCTCTGCACCGCCGGGTTCGTCCGCGGCACCACGCATTTCATGATCGATCTGGTGGAGAATCCTGAGGGCGCGCACAAACTGATCGACCTTTGTACGCGCGTCACCATCGACTGGCTGAAGGCGCAGATCAAAGTGATGGGCCCGACCTGCGAGAGCATTTTCATTCTTGACGACATCGTCGGCTTCATCAACGAAGAGCATTACCTGGAGTTCGCGCACCCTTACCTGAAGCGCATCTGCGACGCTTTCCCGGCCGATTGGGTCAAGCTCTACCATAACGACGCCGAAGTGGACGCGTGCCTCGATCACCTGCCCGATGCCGGCTTCAACGTGCTCAATTGGGGCAAGCAGAAAGACATTCGCGAGGTCAAACAGCGGGTGGGCAGCCGCATGTGCCTCATGGGTAATGTGAACCCTCTCGAAATCGCCGTCCGCGGCACTCCGGCGGAAGTTCGCGAAGCCACGCTCGACGTGCTGGAGGGTGCGGAAGGCGAAGGCATCATTCTCTCCGTGGGCGGTGGGACCAGTCCCGGAATGCCGCGGCAGAACGTGGTGGCCATGCTGGAGGCGCTGCAGGAATTCAATGCGAGCCGGCTGGCCGGACAAGGGGCGCGCTAGGCGGCCGGCGCGCCAGGACACCATATATCGGACACAATGGCGACTTACAAGGTCCTATACTGGCAGGAAGTTCCGTCCCAAGTGAAAGCTGAAGACGACCAGGATGAGGTCAACCTCCCGATGCCGCCGCGATTTATGGAGCGCGTGGATCGCCTGGCCATGCAGCGCGGGTTGCAGGGTAGCGACGCTTTCCTGGAGCAATGGCACTGGAGCGACGAAGAAGAGCGCGACGGGTCGGCGCGGGAAGTCGCTGAGACCGTGGTGGCGGAACTTGAGGCCGGAACGGATTGGTAGCACTTTCGATCAACGGACACACCACCGAAGCACCGTTTGGCGCATCGCTATTCGATTGCGCTGAAGGTATCGGCGTTCGTGTGCCTACGTCCTGTCTGAAGAATGGTAAGTGCAAAGAGTGCGTGGTGGAAGTTGCCGAGGGCATGGAATGTCTGTCGCTGCCCACGCCATGTGAGAACCACCTCGCCGGCAATTTTCGACTAGCTTGCCAGGCCGCGATCTCCGCCAGTGAAGGCCATCTGCGCTGCCATACCATGCGGCGCGGCCACATGCGGATCGAGCGTCACGCTCTCGGGTTGCCATCGAGTGGCCGCCCCATGGAACTCGACTCCGCCGTCACCCGCGATGGCGACCGTATCCTGGTCGATGGCGTGGAAGTCGACTACTCCACCGGCCCGATTTACGGCATCGCCATGGACTTGGGCACTACTACGGTAGTGCTGCGTCTGCTCGATCTCGAAACTGGCGAGATGGTAGCCGACGCCTCGTTCGAGAATCCCCAGCGCTTCGGCGGGTCCGACATCATGGCCCGCATTCAGTACGACACACTGCATCCGGGAAAGCTGCTGCGGCGCACCCTCGCGGGCTATCTGAGCCATGCCATCGAAGAGTTGCCGGTGGATCCGAAATCCATCTACGAGATGGTGGTGGTGGGCAACTCGACGATGCGCGATCTGTTCTTCCGGCAGAGCGTTTATTCCATCGGGCAGAGTCCCTACCGGTCGATTACCGAGCTCGACATGGCGGCAGGCAAGAGCACTTCGACTAGCCTGGTCGAGACCGGCCGCCG
>Ga0302324_100023673_pt1 | contig 11869 bp, 9 predicted proteins | sample Palsa_T0_1_FD_201949 | JGI IMG/M metagenome (GOLD analysis project Ga0302324, IMG submission 201949) | Peat permafrost microbial communities from Stordalen Mire near Abisko, Sweden - Palsa_T0_1 | ecosystem: Environmental > Terrestrial > Soil > Palsa > Peat permafrost | place: Sweden: Abisko... | reverse complement strand
GGAAGCTCCTGTCTCAACTAACCTATGTAAACAAACTCGTCCGAATCCAGAATCACCTGGGCAAAATCGGTCATGGCCGCCAGATCCGCGGCGTCGGCGGATGCAGCACCGTGCGCCAGCGCGTAGGCACGTTGCTTCTGGAGAAACTCGAGATTGAGATTCAACTCCACCCGGGTCGGTTCCCGGCTCAACGTGATGCGATACATCTGCTTGATGCGCTCCGCGGGATCGCTGCCGGCTTCCTTCAAAACGCGCTGCGCCAGGAACTTGGACTGGATCAGCATGAAGTCGTTGTTGAGCAGCGTCAGCGCCTGGGTGGGCACCGTGCTCACGTCGCGCCGTTCGCAGGTGATGTTCAGATCGGGTTCATCGAACACCTCAAACATCGGATAGCGCAGCCCGCGCTGCACGTAGGCGTAAACGCCGCGGCGCCAGGTATCCGGACCTTCTTTGGTGAGTTGCCAGATGCCGCGCGGCTGCGCCAAGCGGACCGATTCCGGGACCGACGGAAAGAAGGGCTTGCCGCCGAACTGGGGATTCAGTTGTCCGCTGGCGGAGAGCATCATGTCGTGCACCAGCTCGCCTTCCACTCGATGTAGCGGGAACTTCCACAGGTAGACGTCGGTCGGGTCCTTTTTCGCATCCTCGGCGCGATAGAAACTGGAGGCCATGCGGTAGGTCTCCGAATTCATAATCAGACGGTGCATCTGCTTGATGCTCCAACCCTGGCGGACGAACTCAGTCGACAGCCAGTCGAGTAGTTCGGGATTCGACGGCGGCAAGCCCATCTTTCCGAAATTCCCGGGCGTAGGGACGATGGCGGTTCCGAAGTGCCACCCCCATATGCGATTGACGATGACGCGCGAGGTCAAAGGATTATCGGCGGAAGCGATCCATTCGCCCAATGCGCGTCGTCGTCCGCTGGTGGGATATCCCGGACGATTGGGCATATCCGAAGTAGGGGGAGGAGTTCCCTTGACCAATACCGTCAGGAAACCCGGCTGAACTTCAGGCGTTTTCTTGTCGGCCTCAAAATCACCGCCGTTCGCGGCGAAGTGCAGCTCCGGCACTTCGTACTTGCTGCCCATGGCGGGGACGAAGCAGCATTTCTTGTCATAGGCGAAGCGTCCGTTGTTGGCAAGGTTATTGTCGCCCAAGTCGTCCGGAGTCAGCCAAAAGTCGCCGTCGCGTACACTGTTTGCCATGGGTAGCGGAGGCGGCAAACGCTTTTCGATCTCCTTGATTTTGGCTTGCAGCTCTTTGCGCCGGGCATCGTCGGCGTCGCTGACTTTGACAGATCTTTGACGATAGCCGTTGGGATTATCGGCAACTTGGACGGGAACGACATCCGCTGCGTCAGGGTCGTCGAAATTGAGGGGAAGCTGGGTGACCAGTAGCTTTTGACCCGGCGTCCGCTTCTCAGGAGGCGTCTGCACAGCGATCCGGATATCTTCCGGATACTTCTTCAACGCTTCTTCTTGCCGGCGTTTCAGGTCCGCGTCCCGGTATGGTTTTTCGATGCGTGCGATTTCAGCGCGCAGCGGCGCAGTCTCCTGCGCTACTTCCGACTTGATCTTTTCGTACTGCTCCACCTGTGCCTTTGGTGCGAGCGGCTGATCGTAATCGACGTAGCCCCACATCATCGCCATCGACCGGTAGTAATCCATCCGCGTGATGGGATCGAATTTGTGATCGTGGCAGCGCGCGCAGTTCACGGAGAGACCCATGAATCCCTGGAACGTGGTGCGGATCATGTCATCCATGTAGTCGTAGCGATTGCTCGGATTCTGCTTTTCACGGAAGCGCACGCGGGGACCAATGCGATAAAAAGTGGTCGCGGTCAAGCTATCGTTGGTTGGGCTATCCAGTTCGTCGCCGGCGATTTGCTCGACGACAAACTGGTTGAACGGCTTGTCCTCGTTGAACGCCTTTATCACGTAATCCCGATAGCGCCAGGCGTTGGGAATATCGCGGTCGTATTCGAATCCGGAACTATCCGCGTAGCGCACCACGTCCAGCCAGAAACGCCCCCAGCGCTCGCCATAGTTGGGTGACGCCAGCAGCTTGTCCACTAATTTCGAGTACGCGCCGGGAGCATCGTCTTTCACGAAGGCTTCAACCACTTCGGTGGGAGGCAGCAGTCCGATCAAATCCAGATATACGCGGCGAACCAAAGTCCTTTTGTCGGCTTGCGGAGCGGGCTCCAGTCCCTTCGCATCCAGTTCTTTTTTGACGAACGCGTCGATCGGATTCTTGGTCCAGCGCGCGTCCGTCACTGCCGGCGTGGCATCGCGCACGGGCTTCTTAAACGCCCACCACTCGCGGTCGCGATCCTGAATTACACGCTCTTTGTAGCCGGGGAAATTGGACGGAGCGTAGGATAAGTCCGCCGGTATGGCGGGCGCGGCAGTGGGAACTCCATTTTCCGAGCTTCCCAAGGCCCCCTGGTTGATCCAATCCTTTAGCTTCCCGATCTCCTCCGCCGTCAACGGGGCTACTGTCGCCATCGGCATCTTCGGCTTCACAACGCCGGACACACGCTTGATCAACAGACTGTCGTCCGCGTGCCCTGGGATAATCGCGGCACCCGAATTGCCGCCCTGCAAAATGCCGGCGCGTGTTCGCAGGTCCAGGCTCGCCATCTGCGGCGCGTCGCCGTGGCATTGCACGCAGCGCTGCACAAGCGGAAGGATGTCGTTATCGGTGACCGGCGCGGTCTGCGCCAGCAGGCGCGAGCCCGCGATCACGGACAGAAGCAGCCACTGGGCCGCACGTTTCGCCTCAGGCAAATAAGCCATTTTCATCTCCACGGGGATGAAATTCAACCCACATATAATCTACTCCCCAGTAGCGGCGAACGCAATGGTCGGGCGACAAAGCGCACCGTCTCGCTACGCGACGGAAGCGAACTGGGTATTGGAGTTAATGGCCGCGCGAGGCGGAAGAACGAGGGCCGGGCAACGCTACGCCGGCCGTGTTAGCGCCGCCGCCGCCGAGCGTTCCGCCGGTCGTCGCAACTCCCCGGTTGAATGACGCCGCCGATGATGTCAGCCCCAGCGGAGCGCTATAACCAAGAGTTGCGGGCAAACTGCGCGGAACGTAAGCGGTCCACACCATTGCGGGGCTATAAAAAGGCGAACCAAAGGGACTCCAATACACTCCATTGGCGGGCAGGAACGTAAACATGCCGAAGTACGGATTCCAGGACCAGGCTCCAGGATTGTTGCTAAAGCTGGAACTGTAGTCGGAGTTGGATGTCACCCGCGCGGAGACCACGTTGGCGGCCGCAACATATTCTGCGCGGCGTGCGCTCCAGCGATAGAAAGCGTCGGTTTCTTTTGCATCAAACCTGCTATCGGCCAGCTTGGGGCTGTTGAGATCGATCTGATGGCCCTTGCGTGCGATGACGTTTTCCGATTCGGAAGAAACCCGCGCCTGTCCCTCATAGACTCGCAAGACGGCGGGGGCCGCGTCGATGCGGAAAAGACCCTTCTTGGCCAGATCCATGTGCACGCCGGATGATTCGAAGGAGATCGCATTGTGCTCCAGCAATTCACCAACTTCGACCAGCGCCGAACCGGACACCACTTCCAGGCGGGTATCGGCCAGCGCGTTCGAGAGCATGCGGACGGAACTGTTTTCCGCCATGCGCAGGAACACGCCGGGAGTGAGCAGGATTTCCGCGCGTCCCTCCGCCGTAGCCACCACCTGGCCCGCTTTGACGTCCGGAAATTCCGCGAACTTGGGGTGGACCGGACTCCCGTCGACCGACACATCGCCCTCGACGTAGTGGATCACTCCGGAGTGGGCGGAGATCACCGATTGCGCCCACACGCCTGGGACAAGACACGTCGCCAGAATAGCGGTGCATCCGCTAGCCCTGCTAAACATCGCGCGAGCAATGGCCATAGGAAGGATCTCCTGCACAATCATGCGCCTTTTCGTGCGCCGCCGTCAACCGGCCTCTGTTCCCGCGTTCCATGTGCCACACTGAGGAGTGATGGCGGTCTCCGCGGGAACATTCGTGGCCGGAATTGTTGTGGCGATCGCCGTGGGTGTTGCCGTAACCGCAGCCTGGTTTCGCGCGCGGGAAGCTGCCGAAGCGGCCCGGCAAGCCACCGACTCCACGCGCCCGATTGCCGATACGCTGGCGCGCATCGAAGCTCACATGCGCGATATCGAGGCCCAGCGGCAACACATGTTGGGCGGGTTGGAACACCAATTGGGTGCGTTGAGCAAGGAAACCGTGGCGCTTTCGCAGGCGTTGCGCGTCCCTAACGCCCGCGGGCGCTGGGGGGAACTCACGCTGCGCCGCGTGGCGGAACTGGCCGGCATGGTCCCGTATTGCGATTTCTATGAACAGGAATCCGGCGCGGCCCAGCGTCCCGATATGCTGGTGCGCCTTCCCGGCGGCCGCGTGCTGGCGGTGGATGCCAAGGTTCCGCTGGCCGCATATCTGGACGCGGAAGCTGCCACCGACGCGCCCACCCGCGACGCCGCACTCGCGCGGCACGCGCAGCAGCTCAATCGCCACGTTACGCAGTTGAGCGCGCGCGAATACTGGACGCAGCTTCAGCCCGCGCCGGAAATGGTGGTCCTGTTTCTGGCCGGAGACCATTTTCTGGCGGCGGCGTTAGAGCGCGATCCCGAACTGCTGGATCGCGCGCTCACCAAGAAGATTCTGATTGCGACACCGGTGACGCTGATCAGCGTTCTGAAGGGAGTCGCATACGGCTGGCGCCAGGAGAAGCTGGCAAAGAACGCGGAAGAGCTGCGGCGCGTCGGCGCGGAGTTCTATGACCGTCTGCGGGCCTTCGCCGAAGTGTACGCCGACTCCGGCCGCCATCTGGCGCGAGCTCTTGACTCCTACAACCGCTCGGCGGGGACATGGGACGCCCGCGTGCTCCCCTCGCTGCGCCGGATGAGCGAACTGGGCGCCGGTGGAGGCCAGGAGCCGCCGCAGATCTTGCCTGTCGATGGCGCGGCGCGCAATCCGCAGCCCCTCGCTTCACGTCCGGATATTCGTTTGCCGGAAGCATGACGCGCAATTTCTTCCTCTATCTTTCGCAGCAGCGTCGTCTGCGCCGCTGGATGGAGACCTCGCCGCTGGCCCGGAAACTCACCAGCCGTTTTATCGCCGGCGAAACTTTGGACGACGAACTGGCGGTGACGGCAGAGCTGCAAGGGCAGGGAATGATGACCGCTCTCGACCATCTGGGCGAGAATGTGACTTCGCTCGAAGAGGCGCAGCAGTCAGCGGAGGCATATCTTCAGGCGCTGGATCAAATCGCAGTGCGTGGTTTGCCGGCCACGGTCTCCCTCAAGGCTACGCAATTCGGCATGGATGTCTCGGAAACCGCGTGTTATGAAAACGTCCTGCGGGTCGCGGCTCGCGCGCGCGAGATCGGCGGCCGGGTGGAGATCGACATGGAGTCGACGGCCTACACCGAGCGAACGCTCGCACTGGTGACGGCCGTGGCCCGTGAAGTGCGGGACATCCGCATCGCCATTCAAGCGTATTTATTTCGCACTCCCGCGGATAGGGAGCGCCTGAACCGGCTTGGCATCCGCGTGCGGCTGTGCAAGGGCGCCTACAATGAGCCTCCGAGCCACGCGTATCCCGGCAAAGCGGACGTCGATCGGAGTTATGCGGAACTCATGCACCGGCTGTTCGAGGAAGGAACCGATCCCGCGATCGCCGGCCACGACCCCCGGATGATTCAGGAAGCCATCCGCTACTCCCGAGAGAAAGGGATTTCGCCAGACCGTTTCGAATTCCAGATGCTTTACGGAATTCGCCGCGACTTGCAACGCCAAGTGGTGGCGCAGGGCTTTCACCTGCGCGTCTACGTGCCTTATGGCACCGCCTGGTACCCGTATTTCATGCGGCGGTTGTCGGAGCGTCCGGCGAATTTGCTATTTGTCGCGCGCAGTTTATTCCGCTGACGTCGCGACCGGCACCTGCTCCACGATCTCGATACCGAATGCATCGACGCCGATGACCTTGCGCGGATGATTTGTGAGCAGGCGAATGGTCGTCAGCCCCAGGTCGGCCAGGATCTGCGCGCCGATTCCGGTTTCGTCCTGCGGAGGCGCGTGGCTGTCGATCGTTGCACCCGCGGGCTGATAGTGCTTGCGCGCGCCGAGGCCAGTTTGATGCAGATACACCAGGACGCCCGCGCCTTCTTCAGCAATCTTCGCGAGCGAGGCTTGCAGCGTCCGCCGGCACTCGCATTGAATGGAACCGAAGACGTCGCCCAGCAGACAGCGCGCGTGCATGCGCACCAGCACGTTCGGTTTGCGCGCTACGTCGCCGCGCACCAAGGCCAGATGCGCCTCGCCGTTAATCGGGCTGACGTAGGAGATGGTTTTGAACGACCCGAACTCGGTCTCGATGCAGCCTTCGCTGCGCCGCTCGACCAGTTGTTCCGTCTCCAGGCGGTAGCGGATCAGGCTGGCGACCGAAATCATCTTCAGACCATGCTGCCGGCAGAACTCAGTCAATTGCGGGACCCGCGCCATGGAGCCGTCGGGGTTCATGATTTCGCAGATGACGCCGCCGGGTTCGTAGCCCGCCATGCGCGCCAGGTCTACCGATGCTTCCGTCTGCCCTGCGCGCACCAACACGCCGCCTGCGCGCGAGCGCAAGGGAAACACGTGTCCCGGACGCGCCAGATCGGCGGGTTTCGCGCCGGGCCCCATCGCGACGCGAATCGTGTGCGCCCGGTCCGCCGCGGAAATTCCAGTGGTGACGCCCAGAGTCGCGTCGATCGATTCACAGAACGGTGTTCCGAAGCGCGAGGTATTGTGAGGCGACACCAGCGGCAGATGGAGCGTATCGCAGCGTTCCGGAGTCAGCGCCAGACAGATCAGCCCGCGGCCGTGCGTGGCCATGAAATTGATGGCCTCGGGCGTGATGCACCCGGCGGCCATGGTGAGGTCGCCCTCGTTTTCGCGATCTTCGTCGTCGACCACCACCAGCATGCGCCCCGCGCGCATCTCCTCAATGGCTTCGGGAATGGTGGCAAACGGCATTACGTCTTTAGGATAACAAGTCGCTGTAAACTCGCTGAGACGCGTGCTTACAGCCCCAGCCGCTTGTCGAGCTCTGCGGAGATGGCCGGCAAACGCTCGGGATTGCGCATCAGGTTGCGGACGCCGTCTGTGCCGAAGTTGTCATACAGCGCGTCCACGGCTTCGAGCGCCAGCGTGTACGCTACGCGGGCGCTTTGGGCGTTTAGTCCGGACCACCCGCGCCGCAGAGCTTCCAGCTTCGGTAATTGTCCGGCCTTCGCCATGTCCGCGAGCTGCGCCTTGGCCGCCGGAGGCAGCGTCTCGCCGGATAGCTTCTGCGCCATGCCTTCCTGCAGCCAGGAGGGCCATTCGCCCAGCATCGCCATGCAGGCGTGCGTCGTCTCGTGAGCCAGCACTTGCTCCTGGCGCGCGTCCATCTGCTGTCCGCTCATCACCGGCACGCGGATGCGCCCGTCGTACTGTCCTCCGCTCCACTCGGCGGCGTCGGTGGCCTTCTTGTACGCATCCCGGCTTTGGATGATGGTCACGATTTTCTCTTCCGCGTAGCAGCCCAATTGCTCCGACACGCGGGCGAAGGCGCTATCCACCGCCCCAACCATGCCGCGCGCCGTCTCCACCGGAACCGTGTCCCGGTCGTAGCGCAGGACTACGCGGACGCCATACAATTTTTCGCCGCTCTGGTCGTGCGTCTGTTCTTTTTCGACCTTCTGGTACAACTTCTCGAGATCGGGATTGGGCGCCAGATTCAGCGACTCGCGCCAATACTCCAACGCGCGCTTGCCTTCATCGGCACGCCACGCCGCGACGCCCGCCATCGAGAGCAATGCCGGATCACGGCGTTTTTGGATTTCGATTTCCAGCATCCCCAGGGCTTTGCCGGGTTGATTGGCTTCGATCAACTGCTCAGCTTGCGCCAGGATCACTCTGGCAGAGGCTGGCAGTGGCGATCGAGCGCCCGACGGAGCCTTGAGCGCATCAAGCGCGGCGGCGCTGCGAGCGGCATTCAACGCTTCATTAACGGTTACCCAAGCGGCTTCCTTGCGGCCTTCATCAAACGAATCCAGACCAGCAATGGCGGTTGCCGGCAGATAACCCTCTATCTGCCGTCCTCCCATCTCAACCGCCACCTTGTAGCAGGGAACGCTTTCGCCGGAGAGTGCAAAGCGCAGCTTCAGCGGAGACCCTGCGGCCAGCCGCTCGAAGATTTGTGCATCATCCGCGCAACCGGAACGCAGCGCGATATTGTCTTCTTTTACGCTGACCGCACTTGGCGGCTGTGCATTCATCACGCCCACCGCCAATAACAGCGCGAGTAGCAATCCCATACTTCGAGAATACGAGGCAGGGAGCGGAAAAGCCCTCGGCAGAATACCCTAGTTCGCGCTACGGTGAGACTCGATAGAGCGTCCCGGCGGAGTCGGTCAAGACCGGCTTCAGTTGCGGATCGCTGCGAACTGCCGCCAGAACTTGATCGATATCGCTGCCTTCGGTGAAGCGCGAAAGGTCGTCGGGAGTGGAATAGAGATACTGCAGGCCGCGCGTCCGGCAATACGGCGCCGCGTTCTTGTAGGCGTTGACGACGCTCTGCTGGTCGTCCGCGTACCACCAGCGAGGCATCAACAGGATCGAATTGCCGCGATGGCCTGACGTTAGGTAGAGCAGCGGATCGTCATTCGACAGCACAGTGGCGCCGGGGGGCAAATTCGCCGCCATCCAGCGATAGTCGGCGCGCCGCTCCGCGACTTTGGAGCGCTCCTGGGCAGCCACCTGGTTGAGCAGTCCGAAGGTCATATACACCTGAAGCCCGACGGCGACCGCGACGAATCCTGCGACGCCAGTTGCGAAAATGACGGCCACCACGCGCTGAGCGGGGTCTCTATGACGCAAGGCGGTTCGCAACATGAGAGTCAAGTGCTCGAGTTCGGTAAACAGACCCGCCAGGAGCAGCGGAAACAAGGGCAGCACGAAACGTTCGTTGGGCGGATAGTGCCAGATCGCAAGGATGCCTACAGAGAGCAGGCCGAACGCGGCGTAGTCGACGGCGATTCCGCGCCTGACCAGACGCCCTACGCCAGCCAACATCGCCACCGCTATCACCTGGGTCAAGATCTTTAGCGGCAAAAAGGCAACCACCTTGGGCAACACCAGGGAACCCATGCCGTATAAGATCTGATCGATATTCTTCCAAACAACGAGCCCGAGGTCGTCGAAACCGACGGTCGCCTTCTCGAACGCCATATAGTCGAGGTAGTAAAGCAGCGACATATCGTGGGACTGGGGCAGATGCGCCCGAGACCACCACGACCAGGCCCCAACCGCGGGCAGGGAAGCGGCCAAGAACAGCCCGGCTCTGCGCCACTCGCGCTTCCATAGGAATAGCGCCGGAATCGACACCACCAGCGCGATCCCCGCGGTTCTCGCCAGGTACGCACAAGCCGCCGCCAAACCTGCCAGTAGGATCGCGCCGTTTCCAGGGCGGCGCGAGAGCAGAAGCGCCCCCAGCAGGAAGCAGGTGAAGAAGACTTCGCTCAACATCAGGCTGCCGAACAGGACCATGTAGGGACTCAAGCCCAAGGCAGCCGTCAACAGCAGGGCGCGCGCGGGCGGAAAGCCATCCTGGCGAAAGAGCGCCCAGGACAGAGCCAGAAAGACCACCAGCCACGGCCAGACCAGGATGGTCGCGGTCGCCAGATTGCCCGGAAAGCTTGGATTGAGCATCCATGCGAGAGAAAGATAGGCCGGGAACAAGGGCGGATATTTAGTCTGGTATGGATTCTCGGGCAAACTGGGAATACGATAGCCCTGTCCGTGCGCGATGCTTTGGCCGGTCACGAACATCAAAGCATCGTCGTGCAGCCGGCCAAAGTCAGGCATATCAGCATTACGCCAAGCGAATTGCGCCGACGGTATCAGCAACACCACGAAAGCTAAGACCAGGATTGCGCGCCGTCGCATCTTATCGCTTCTTCCGCCTAGGCCTTCCTGAATTGCTGCCAGTACGACACGCGCTCCCGTACCAGCCCGAGGACATATTCTATGCAACGCGTGATTAACAATATGGTCACGATCGAGAGGCAGAAGGTCATCACGATGAATCTGGACCAGTGCTCATAAGTTGACCCGGTCTCCAGCAGTTGCAGAAGACTCCCCAGCACCAGGGATCCGCCGATAGCGGTCAGCGCCGCGTTGGTCACCCAGAACCAGCGGCTATGGAAAAACCGCTCTATCCACGATTCACTGTGCTTGCCGATCTCCTCGGCGAGCGCAATCTCGATCATCTGACTGAGGATGTAGCTCGCGCAGAAACACAAACAAGCCGCCGTGCCCAACAAGTGGCTGACCAGAAACCGGTAGATCATCCATTCCAAAACCGCACGATGCTGCAGATAGTAAACCAGCGGCGGCAGCATCAGCACCGTGCTGATCAGCGTCAGCAGAATGCCGGCCACGTTGAGCGGCCGTGCCGGACGGTACAAAAAGCCGGTTTCGACGATCACCCGCAGGAAACGCAGGCCATCGCGGATCACATGGAGTTTGGATTCGCCCACGCGCTCGTGATACGGCATGTCCAGCTCGCTGATCTGAACGGCGTCCGACATCATGGCGCGTGCGCTCATCGCAGGCGTGAAGTGTAAGCCGTTGGGGAGGGGAAACAGATGCATCAGACTCGATCGCCGCACGACCCGCATCCCGCTAGCGGTGTCGCGCACCCGGGAGCTGGCGAAGATACTCAACAGGAAGGCAAAAACCGCATTGCCTATGCGGCGGATCAACGGCATCTCGCTTTCGGCATTCAAGCGGCATCCGAGGATCACGTCAGTCTTGTTTTCGAGAAGTTGGTTGCAGAGGGGCGCGAAGAACTTCGGATCGCAAGTCCCGTCGGCGTCCAGGAACCCGAGCAGGTCCGCATCCGACTTCATCCAGGCCTCTTTGATGGCCGCACCGTATCCCCGGTTCTCCGGGAAGACAATCAGCCGGATCCTATCTTTATAGAGCGACGCGAGTTCGACGGTGCGATCGGTGGAACCATCGCTCACTACCGTGACCTCGACGTCGGTTACCGAGGAGTGATCCTGAATATATTGCCGGGCCGCGAGCGACCGCTGGATGATGCTTTCGATATTCTCCTCTTCATTCAGCGCCGGAATCGCGATGCCCAATTTCATAGAAGAGGTCACTCCCAGCGCCGGACTCCGAAGTCTCCCGCCTCATATCGGCTTAGCGCCGAAAGGCGCCGGCGCTTGGGCCATGTCTTTTGCGGCTCACAACGATGAAAGCAAAGGTACTTTTCAACTCGAGGAGCGATGGCTCCAGTCCCTTCTTATATCGACTCAAAAGCATCGCAGGTTTATACGCCCCTCATTGGAGGGGTAGAGTACTGGACTAAAGTCGCGCAACTTCCTCAATAACCCGTACAACTGAGACGATTTCCGAGTCGCCTTAGGCCTAACGCCTGATTCTTCTTAGCCGGGGCCGATGTTAACTTGAACTAGCGATAGAGACTGTCGCGTCAGTAGGGAGAGGAAACTAGGAGACAGCATGAAGAACTTTATTTTGAAGTTGAAGGCGATCAAAGATACCCGTGGTCAGGACCTCATTGAATATGCATTGATGGCCGGCTTCGTTGCCGTTGCCGCAGGCGCGGTTATGCCGGGTGTTGCGTCCAGCATCAGCGCGATTTTCTCGAAGGTCGCGTCGGTGATGGTGGTTGCGTCCACCCAGGGTAGCTAATTATCCACTTGCCGAATCGGGGGAGCGGGTCATGCCCGCTCCTCTATTCGTATTCGTCACCCGCCCGATTTCACCCCGCCCCTTCCAAGCATCATTTCAGACT
>Ga0302324_100023671_pt1 | contig 11870 bp, 11 predicted proteins | sample Palsa_T0_1_FD_201949 | JGI IMG/M metagenome (GOLD analysis project Ga0302324, IMG submission 201949) | Peat permafrost microbial communities from Stordalen Mire near Abisko, Sweden - Palsa_T0_1 | ecosystem: Environmental > Terrestrial > Soil > Palsa > Peat permafrost | place: Sweden: Abisko... | reverse complement strand
CTGGCCTGAAAATAAATATCGAAAAAGTGGCGTAGTTTCTGATCGCAAAATGACGTTGTTTCGCGTCCACGTTTACCACGCAATCCACCACGATTGCACCACACTTTTACCACGTCCAGCCAGCACGAAATCGCGCAACCCCCCGCAAAAACGCCAGCAAAAGTCAGTTTTTCTCGCCGCGCCACCACGCCAGAAAAAAACTGCAGTTTGCGGCGGAAAATCAGCGATCTAAGCCGCCGCTTCGGCCACTCCCTCAGGCTCCATCCAAAGCCTACCGGCCCCGATGAGGATAGCGAGTAGAACCGAGCAGACGGCAAAGACATGGCGCACGCCGATGTGCTCCGCTAGGATGCCGCTCAGCACCAGCCCCGAGATCTGCGCCGTAAAGACAACCGACATCACCGTCGAGCCAACCCGCCCCATCAGCGCCGGCGGCGTCTCCTGCTGGATCATCGTCTGCGAAGGAATGATGATGCCCGCAACGGAAAATCCAATGATGAAGTCACCCAACAGAGTCGACCAGACATGCGCAAAACCAGCAAGAAACACCAACCCTACCGCGATTCCAGCCAGCCCGCAGTAGACGAGAACGGTGTTCCTCACGTTCTTGGCAAAGGCGTTCAGAGCATTGATGCCGATCAACATTCCCAGACCAATCAGCCCGCTGGCGATGCCGAAGATCTTGGTGGACGCGTGCAGGCTATCGCGCACATACACGGCGATCAGCGGGCCAAAGCAGCCAATAACGAACATGCCAGCGGCCAGCGCAAGAATGACGAAGAGCAGACCGGCGTGGTGAACGATGAAGCTGATCCCCTGCTTCATGTCGCTCCAGATGCGGCCCAGCGCAGTCTGTTCCTGCGTGGATGTATCGACCGCCGGCTTCGCTGCAGCCTGTGCGACGAACGTGACCGATGCGATGAGGCATGCAGAGGCCACAAAGCTCGCCGAATCCAGCAGATAGCAACTGACGGCGCCGAAGCTGGCCACCATGAACGCAGCGATAGCGGGGCCCACGATGCGCATGCCGAACATGACCTGCTGCATCAGCGCATTGGCCGAACGCAGACCGTGTAAGGGCACTGCAGAGCGTATAGCGACGCCCTGCGCAGGGCTGAAGAAGCTGGAGACGATGCTGATGGCAGCGAGGATCGCATAGAAGTGCCACGTCTGATGGGCCAGCAGAAGCAGCAGCACAAGGGCCGCGCGAATGCTATCGCTCGAGACCATGGTGGGCTTCAGGGGCCAGCGATCGACAAAGACTCCCGCCATGATGCCAAGCACGGCGATGGGGAGCAGGTAAGCGATCTGGACGCCGGTGACCTGCTGAGCGTTGGCGTGGAGTTTGAACGTAAGGATGCTGATGACGGCGAAGAGAGCGAGGAAGTCGCCGAAGACCGAGATGATCTGTGCGTACCACAGGCGGCGCATCATGGGAATGCGCAGAACGTCGCCCATCGACAAGGGTGCAGGAAGCTCTGGGTCGATCCTGGGCTCTGCTGCGGCGGCATTGGTTGAAGTTGAGCTCATGTGTGGTTGATCCATGGTAGAGGATCGTGGATCGAGGTCAGAGATGAGATTCCTGCCAGGAGTCGATAGTGACAAATTTTATCTCGGATTGCTGATTATAAAGCTGAAGCAGCTGATTGGTAGCCTCGACCGTAGGGATACGGGGTTGGCCAAGGGATCGATCTCCGCCGTCGTGGAGAAGGACGTTGGACGCGCAGCTACTGCGCTGGTTTCGCTCGATGCCGCGGACAGTTCGCTCCAGGATTTTGTCTGCGCTGACAGTCGTCCAATCTCTGGGCATGACATTCCACTGGACCGGGGTAAGGCCGAGTTCGCGGGCGGTGTGGAGCACGATGGGTCGACGGGCTCCGTGAGGCGCGCGGAAGTAACGCACAGGCACACCGAGCGTGTCCTCAAGCAGAGCGTTGCAGCTGGTTAGCTCTTCGCGGATGCGGGAGGCAGACTGCCAGGCGAGCCAGGGGTGGGTCATGGTGTGGTTGCCAATGAGGTGGCCGGCAGAGGCCACGGCACGAGCGATCTGTGGACGCTCGCGGACGAAACGCCCGATGAAGAAGAAGCTCGCGCGAACTTGATGGTGGGCGAGGATGTCCAGAAGCCGCTCGGTGGCGATGTCGTTGGGGCCATCGTCATAGGTGAGGGCGATCTCGTTGGGGTTATGGCTGGCGATGAGAACCGGTCCGAAGAGCTGGGACTGCGTCGAAAGAGCAGCGTAGGTGAGGGCCCCGGTAGTTGCAGCGGCGGTGAGGACGACGGCGGCGGCGAGGGGTGGCTGAATCATCTCTACTACGATGGTAACTCCGTGGAACGACGAGCCGCCCTGGCGATGTTTGCGTAAATATCCGCAACATTTGGGCCTTGGACGAATCTTATAGTCTGGAAGTAGCTGCAGCAGGCATAGGAAGAAGCTGACTGCAGCATGAAGATAGGATTTGAGAGGAATACTTACTATGCAACTGAATAGCCGCAGCTTCAGTGATGGAGCTGCAATTCCGAACGAGTTCGCGTTCGGAAAGATCGATCCTGTCCACCACTTCGCGCTGAGCGAGAACCGCAATCCACATCTGGCTTGGAGCGATGTTCCCCAAGGCACACGTTCGTTTGTGCTGCTCTGCCATGACTACGATGTACCGAGCCGACCGGACGATGTAAATCAAGAGGGGCGCGAGGTGCCGGCTTCGCTGCCGCGCATCGAGTTCTTCCATTGGGTACTGCTGGATATACCTTCGGAGAGCCGCGAGATTGCTCCGGGAAGCCACAGCGAAGGTGTTGTGCAGAACGGCAAGCCAGGGCCTGCAGCTCCTGGTGGCCTGCGGCACGGAGTCAACGACTTTACCGGCTGGTTTGCTGGAGACCCGCAGATGAAGGGAACCTACCACGGCTACGATGGACCAGCTCCGCCGTGGAACGACAGTATTATTCACCACTACGTGTTTACCCTGTATGCGATCGACGTGCCTCAACTGGAGATAACCGGAGAGTTGACCGGAGCCAGTGTGCGCACGGCGCTGGCAGGGCATGTGCTTGCAGAGGCACAGTTGATGGGAACTTACTCGCTCAATCCACATCTGCACGGGTGAAGCACGCAGGGAGTTGCGTGCAGGAGACGGTGTTGATTTAGACATCGCCGCCTGCACGCTCTATCCGCCTGCGCGTGAGAAAGATCGCCGCCGCACGAGCAGGCTGATCTGGGGAACTACTTCCGCTTGAGAAAGGCAAAGACCTCTTCGGCGTGGCCTTCGGGTTTGACCTCTTCGAAGATGTGGAGTAGCCGCTGATCCGGACCGATGAGGTAGGTGGTGCGTTTCACGCCTTTCACCAGCTTGCCATACATGTTCTTGGGCTTGATGAGGTCGTAGCGGTTGATGAGTTCCATGTCGGGATCGGCGAGAAGATCGTAGGGCAGGTCGTACTTGTCTTTGAACTTCTTCTGGGCCTTCACAGTGTCGCGTGAGATGCCGAGGACGACGATGCCGGCCTTCTGGAACTTCTCAAAGGCATCGCGGAAGCCGCAGGACTCGATGGTGCAACCTGGAGTATCGGCGCGGGGGTAGAAGAAGAGGACGACAGGCTTGCCTTTGAAGTCGGTGAGGTTGACTGTCTTGCCGTCTTGATTCTGAAGAATGAAGTTTTCTACTTTGTCGCCAGTGTTCATGAGTGTCCTCGCGTGGGATTTGTGTCGTGCCCTATCTATAACGGAAAGCTTACGAAAGAGCGGCAGGCTTTACCTCATCAGTTAAGAATAAGTCTACTTTTCGACTCGCAGATCATTTCTTGGATAACTCGAGCATCTTCTGAAAAATGCAGATATTCAGAAATCCCCGGGCCATTGATCATGCATGCGATGCAGAAACTGCGTCCTTCATCGCAACTAAAGACGATCGCCCGATCATAGTGGACAGCCTCCTCCGGAGGCTCGTCCTCGCTATATTGATAGTCAAAGATCTCAATTTTTCTGATTGGTTTAGCGTGGTACATGCTAATTGTGCATGGCGCAAGGAGAGCACCTGATTCGTTCTTCTCGATGCCATGGGGATTGTCTGCCTCAGAGACTGTGATCAACCAGGAATCGTTTAGGAAACGAGGAGTCTCTGACCACTCACAGTGGAAATTGACGAAAACATCTTTGCTGATCAGCATAGCCAGTCTCGGTGCTGCCAGATGAGCCCCAGCAACCTCAAGGCGCGGCGCGAAGATTGTGTGAATTGATCTACCTAGTAGACTGCGCAAAGTCGAAATTGAAGCATTCGAGAGGAAGCTTGGTCGAGTCATTTTCAATTCCGGTCTTCAACTTGGACTGATGCTTTGAGGCTAGGCGGTCAACGTATGCCACCGCAGGGATGAATTTTAACTGGCGGTCAATGAAGCAAGAGTCTTTTCGAGCGAGGCAGAGTCTTCTACGTTAAGGGTTCTCTGGTTCCGGTCGATCTGGCGCATGAGCCCGGAGAGGACCTTGCCGGGACCTACCTCGATGAAGTGTGTTGCGCCCTGGGCAATGAGGAGTTGGATGCACTCGACCCAGCGGACGGCCCCGGTGACCTGCCGGATAAGGCAGTCGCGCGATTCGTCACCGCGGAGGAGTAGACGTGCGTCGACGTTGCATGCCACAGGGAATGCCGGGTCGTTGAAGTTGACTGCGGCCAGATCCGTGGCGAGCGCGTCCTGCGCGGGCTGCATGAGCGCACAGTGGAAGGGCGCGCTGACCTGGAGCATGACGGTGCGCTTGGCTCCGGCTTGTTTGCAGAGATCGGCGGCTCGCTCGACTGCGGCGGCAGCACCGGAGATGACGGTCTGGTCGGGGGAGTTGAGGTTGGCGGGGGAGACGACGGCGCTGTTGGGCGAGAAGCTTTTGGCGATTGGGCTGATGGGGAGCGGGGTGAGATCATCGGAGACCTGCGAGCAGATGTCGCCGATGAGGTCAGCGGAGAGTCCGAGGATGGCGGCCATGGCGCCTTCGCCAGCGGGGACGGCCTGCTGCATGTATCGGCCACGGGCGCGGACAGTACGGACTGCATCGCTGAAGGTGAGGGTGCCGGCAGCGACGTGGGCGGAGTATTCGCCTAAACTATGGCCGGCGGTGAAGGTGGCAGTGATGCCGCGCTCGACCAGTACGCGAGCGGCTGCGACCGAGACGGTGAGGATGGCAGGTTGGGTGTGCTCGGTGAGTTTGAGCTGGTCTTCGGGGCCTTCGAAGATGAGCTTCGAAAGCGAAAAGCCTAGAGCTGCGTCGGCCTCATCGAAGATGGCTCGGGCGGTGGGGAAGTTGTCGTAAAGGTCGCGGCCCATACCTACGGTCTGCGAGCCCTGGCCAGGAAAAAGAAATGCTGGTTTAGTCATCCTGACTATCGTAAACGACGGTGGAAAAGAGGAAGAGCTTGCGTGAGGGTGAAGCTAGTTTTTCAGGCCGGTGGTCATTTCGAGGAGGCTCGCGTGGGCAGTGATAGAGGCGATGTTCTCGTGTTTCATGCAGAATTCTCTGCCGGCGGCTGCGTGAAAGTGGAAGAAGGGCCGAGAGGAGTTCTGTCCTGGCAAGAGCCAGTCGTGCGGCTCCATGATGATGAGCGGGAAGCGGTTCAGTTCGGTGGTATCGCCCTCAAAGAGAGGCTTTTCGGCTCCTTCGATGTCCATTTTGAGGAGGAATGGGGTGTAGTGGGATATGGGTTTGGTCGTGAGGAGGGTTCGGATGGAGACCATAGCGACTTCGGGGCCATCGTCTGCCTGGGTGGTTCGATAACCATACTCGCCTTTGCCTGGATCGGAGAGGTGCGCGAGGCCATCGTCAGCGGCAATGCCGGCTTGGACCAAGTCGACGTCAAGGCCGGTGGTATTTCTTTTCAGGAGAGAGAAGTTGTCGGGGGCTGGCTCCACGGCGACGATATGGGCACTGGGGTAGCGGGCGATGAACCAGAGAACACTGGCACCGATGTTAGCTCCACAATCGATGATCAGGGGTTGCTTTCCTGCGGAGACAATCTGGTTGTAGATACCCTCGATGAGCACGCCATGCGCGCCAACTGGCATGTCGTACTGGGCTTGGGTGAAACACTGATCAATGACACAGGAGTCGGGAAAGTTGCGGCGATGGACGATGGCGAAGTGCCTGCCTCTAAAGGAGACGTTGGTGATCTTCTGATGAGTGGGGATGTCGGGGTGAGCCATGTGTCGTGCAAAGTGGAGCAGGGGACGCACTGACTTGAAGGCCAAACGCCCAATCCGAGTCGCGGTGATCTGATTGATCACTCCGTCCATAGTGGGCGAAGTATATACGCTAATGGTGACTGCCGGAAGAAAAGTGTTCCGGCTTGAGAGAAGCGTCTTTTGGCTGGGGATCGTTGGGATGATGCCGATGCTAGATGCCGAGGCCGAAGTCTACATCCTGCTCGTCGCCGGAGTGGGAGTAGAAGTCATAAGGCGTGCGACGATTGAACTTGTACCGCTGACGCATCTCGCGGCCAATGAAGAGACCGAGAGCCACTGCGCCGAGGCCGGCGGAGATCCAGCCTATGGTTTTGATAAAAGTCGATTCATCGTCGTCCATCTCGTCCTCATAAGGGAAAGGGAGCTGTGCTGTGGCAGGGACATTATCGGATTGGGTGCCAGGGATCCGAAGATTGGTGCGAAACTTCATGCTATGGATGATACCTCACGTTGAAGGGAGATGGCAGCTGGCTGTTTGACGAGATGAATGCGTCTTTGGTGTTAGGTAAACACATTCAATAGACGAGAAACGATTGGGCTGGACGGAGCTCAATGCCTACGTCCATTCAATAGCGTCGTACCATTTGGTTCTAAGCAGATCAACACAGGAGAGGTTTTTGCTATGTAACATCGACCTGCTGGAAGCCGAAGCTGTATAGCAGCGTGGTAATGGTGGCGCGGGCATTTTTGCGGGCCGTATCTAGGATTCCGTCGGCCAGGGCCGCTTGCTGGAGCTGTTGTTCGGCCTTGGCGCGCGTGTCGGATTCAAGGTTCTGATCGGCGGGGACAAGAAGGCCGGTGGACCGAGCGTAGACGCGGGTGTGCTGGTTGTCGATCGTGGTGAGGAAGAGCTGAGAAGCTGGGAGAGTAACGTGGATCGACTGGCCGTTGATGCGGACGTCTTCGGGTTTCAGTTGGCTTAGATCTATCCCGGCTATCGACTGGCCATGCACTACGAGCAGGAGGCGGTCTCCAGCGAGCAGGTCGGGCAGCACAGTGCTGGATTTGGAGCCTTCTACGACGGTATCGATTGAATAGACGACTGTCTCTAGCCGGTTAATCCTCTGAATTCGCTGGACGACGGCAGGAACCGAGGTGTCAAAGCTGCTGGAGCGGCCGGTGACGGCGGTGGCGATTCGGCCCAGAACGCCGGTTGTAGCGTGGCGGAGGAAGACGGTCAGCGCGGCTGCGCCGAGAATCAGTGACAGAAGCACTGCGAGTAAGGTTCCGGAGGAGCTGCGGCCTGAGGAGTATTGAGTGGTCATGCTGTTTGCATGCTACTACCGATACGTGGCGGAGCTATCAATGCCTAAGCATCTTCGCCTTAGCATCTTCTTGCAGCAGATATAGGGTGCCGATTTGCGTCTCTCATTGTGATACGTCTGCGGGCTTGAGGTAGGTTTCGAACTGCCAGAGGATGCGGTTGAAGAGCTCGCTACGCGCAGTGGGCCCCGCGATGGAGTGCGTCTTGCGCGGGAAGAGCTGCAGGTCGTAGGGAATCCCGGCGTCGATGAGCGGTTGGAGGAACTGGATGGTGTTCGCCATATGGACGTTGTCGTCGCCGGTGCCCTGAGCGATGAGCACGCGGCCTTTGAGGTTGGGCGCGAAGGTAACGGGGGAGTCAACCGTGTAGATGTCGTTCTTGTCGAGTTTGCCGGGATCTACCTGCGTGTCGGATTTTGCGGTGGGTATGCCTAGGTAGCGTTCGGTGTAGATGGAGTCGTAGTTGCGCCAGTCGGTGACGGGAGCAACGGCGACGCCAGCGCGGATGCGGTCGGTATGGGTCATGGCATAGAGCGTAAAGGTGCCGCCCCAGCTCCAGCCCCACCAGCCGACGCGTTTAGGGTCGAGCTGCGGATATTGGGTAAGGATCTGATCAAGAGCGGCCATCTGGTCGGAGAACTGGACGGGCCCGAAGTTGCGGTAGGAGGCCTGCTGGAAGTCGCGTCCACGTCCGCCCGTGCCTCGGCTGTCCACGTCTAGGACCGCGAAGCCATGCTGCGCAAGAAGCTCGTTGAAGATCTCGCCACCCCACGAGTTGCGGATGCTGCTGCTGGGAGTCGGGCCGTTGTAGGGATTGAGAATGATCGGGATTGACGCAGCGGCCTTAGAGGCAGGTAGGGTAAGGTGCCCATACAGCTTCGTACTGCCATCGGCCGCGATCACCGTCACGTCGGTAGTCGTTGCATTCGTCGCTGCGACTACCGGCTTCGATCTCCAGAGCGGCGAGCAGCTCTGGCCGATGGTGCAGAGACTGAGGACGGTAGGTGTGGTGGAACTGCTGTAATAATCGCTGAAGTGCGCTCCATCTGGAGAGACCTGGATGCCATGAACACCAACAGACGTAGTGAGCCGCTGCTTGCCAGTGCCGTCGAGCTTGATAGACCACAGACTGTCTTCGAGAGGAGTTCCTTCGTCTGAGGTGAAGAAGATCGTGTCGGATTTGGCGTCGATGCGAGCGACGTCTTCTACCTCGTAGTCGCCGTGGGTGAGTTGATGTGTCAAAGCCGCGTCGGTGGCGAGGGGGTGATGTTCGTCGAAGCTGTAAAGATAGAGGTGAGTGTGGCCGTCGCGCCAGCTACTGATAAGGAAGCGACCGTTGGGAAGGATATTCAGGTCGGTGCTGAAGTCCAGGTATTTGCTGTCGCTGTCAGTGTAGATGAGGCGTGTCTTGCCGCTGTGGGAGTCGGCGAAGTAGAGGTTAAGGTGCTTCTGGTCGCGGGTCAAGACTTCGAGATAGACGGTGTTGGCGTCGACCCAGCCAAAGCGCGGGATATAGTCGTTGTTCGCGCTAAAGGGGACTTCGATCCACTTTGTCTTGCCGCTTTTGGCGGAAACGATACCAACGCGAACCGCTGGATTGGGGTCGCCGGGCTGTGGGTACCGCTGGTTGTCGACGGTCGTGTGGGTAGGGATCCAGTCGGGGATTGGATACTGCGGGACCTTCTGCTCATTCATCTGCAGATACGCGATCGCTTTGGAGTCCGGCGACCAGAAGTAATTGCTGCGGACGTCGAGCTCTTCAAGATAGACCCAGTCAACCTCGCCGTTGAGGACGGTGTCCTGTGTGTCGGTAGTGAGTGCGGTCTCTTTGCCACTGGCGGCAACTGGATGGACGTAGAGGTTATGGTTGCGAAGGTAAGAGACAGTGGTGGCGTCGGGAGAGAACTTGGGGTCGTCGCCAGAGCCGGCGTGTGTGTCGACGATGAGCGTACCGCTGCCGGCAGCGATGTCGTAGAGCCAGAGGAGGCCGCCCTTGTCGAGCAGAAGATGTTTGGAGTCGGCCGCCCAAATGTAGGAGGACATGCCGTAGCGGGCGCGGTGGTCTCGATCTTTTTCATCGACGGCGGCTGAGGTGAGTTTGTTGAGCTGCTCGGCGGTGGCGAGAATGCTGGCGTGGCCGGTGGCGGAGTCGATCTGGACGATGTCGCCGGATTTACCGGGGGTGCCCGGCGTGCCGGGGTCGAGGTCGGCGATGATGAGAGTGAGAAGTTTGCCGTCGGGACTCCACGCGGCTCCGTGGGGCGGGGTTCCCGTCAGATTTCCGTTGACATCTGACATAGTTCGCCGACCGGGATTATGTGTGGTCGGAGCAACTCCAATCTGCGAAAAGGCGAATGCAGCGGAGACAAAGAAGATCGCAGCAATCTTAATAAAGGAAGACATGGTCTGGATCGAGTCTACAGATGGAGGATTCGACAGACAAGAATCTCCGTCTGTCGAATCCCCCATCTGCTCTGCTCACGAGCTTAGATCGATGCGATGCGAGGACTGCTGGCGATCTCCTGATGGAACGCCACCCGGTTCTGATAGCTGGCGGAGATGAAGTCGCGAAAGAGTGGATGTGGCTCCAGAGGCTTGGATTTGAACTCTGGGTGGAACTGGCACCCGAGGAAGAAGGGGTGGGTGGGAATCTCGACGATCTCAACGTAGGTGGAGTCGGGTGTGGTTCCGGTGAGGCGTAGACCACCGCCGGTGAGGATGGCCTCATACTCGCGGTTGAATTCGTAACGGTGACGGTGACGTTCGCTAATCTCTGTTGTGCCGTAGGCCTGTGCGGCGAGTGAGTCGGGTTCCATAACGCAGTCCCAGGCTCCCAGACGCATAGTTCCACCCATCTCTTCGACACCGGTGAGTTCGCGCAGTTTATAGATGATGCGGTAGGGAGTGGCGGGGTCGAACTCGCCGGAGTTGGCGCCCTTCAGCCCACAGACGTTGCGCGCATACTCGATGCAGGCGGTCTGCATGCCGAGGCAGATGCCGAAGTAAGGTACCGCCTCTTCGCGGGCATAACGGATGGCGTTCAGCATGCCTTCGATGCCGCGCTTGCCGAAGCCGCCGGGAACGAGGATACCGTCAAAGTCTTGAAGCTGAGCGGCGTAATCGGGTGTTTCGAGTCCTTCGGCTTCGAGCCAGGTGACCTTGAGCTTGAGGTTGTGTGCGAGAGCGCCGTGAACGAGAGCTTCCTTGAGGGATTTATAGCTATCTTCGTACTCGACGTACTTGCCGACGATGGCGATGGAGACCTCGTCCTTGGGGTTATAGGCGCGGCGGACGATGTCCTGCCAATTCGACAAATCAGGTGCTTTGGCGTCGATGCGGAGGTATTTCAGAGCAAGCGTGTCGACACCTTCGGCTGCAAAGTTGAGAGGCACCTCGTAGATGCTGGAGACATCGCGTGCGGCGATGACTGCAGGCTCTTCTACATTGCAGAAGAGGGCGATCTTCGAGCGCATCTCACGAGGGACGGCACGGTCGGCGCGGCAGAGGAGAATGTCGGGCTGGATCCCGATGGAGAGCATCTCCTTGACGGAATGCTGTGTAGGTTTAGTCTTCAGCTCCTGGGCAGCGGCGATCCAGGGAATGAGCGTAACGTGGACGAAGCAGGTATTCTCGCGGCCAAGATCCTGCCGCATCTGGCGAATGGCTTCAAGGAAGGGAAGAGACTCGATGTCGCCTACTGTTCCGCCGATTTCGACGATGGTGACGTCGCAGTCGGCAGAGACCTTGCGCATGGCATTTTTGATCTCATTGGTGACGTGCGGGATGACCTGTACCGTCTTGCCAAGGTAATCTCCGCGGCGTTCCTTCGTGATGATCTGTTCGTAAATACGCCCGGTGGTGAGATTGTTGTCACGGGTGAGCTTGGCGTGCGTGAAGCGCTCATAGTGGCCAAGATCGAGGTCGGTTTCAGCGCCGTCGTCTGTGACAAAGACTTCACCATGCTGAAAGGGCGACATGGTGCCCGGGTCAACGTTGAGGTAGGGGTCAAACTTCATCAGGTTGACTTTAATGCCCCGTGCCTCAAGCAGACAGCCAATGGAGGCTGCGGCGAGACCCTTGCCGAGTGAAGACACAACTCCGCCCGTTACGAAGATGTACTTTGCAGACATGTCCGCCACCTCGAAATAAGTTTTTTAATTTTGTGCGGTATGGGCACGATTAAGTATCGCAGGGTCTGGGCGTGGAGGCAATGGGATACTCCATAAGTAGCAGCGAGGAGCGGCTCTGCTTGGGGTAAATGGGATGAGCAGGTCCTCCGAAGGAGGAGCAGACTGTTCCCATGAAGAAGCCATCGCAACACCTCATCGCTGAAGTTCCACGCAGGCAAGCCAAGGTCGAGATGACGATCGGCATCGACCTTG
>Ga0302324_100023668_pt1 | contig 11871 bp, 9 predicted proteins | sample Palsa_T0_1_FD_201949 | JGI IMG/M metagenome (GOLD analysis project Ga0302324, IMG submission 201949) | Peat permafrost microbial communities from Stordalen Mire near Abisko, Sweden - Palsa_T0_1 | ecosystem: Environmental > Terrestrial > Soil > Palsa > Peat permafrost | place: Sweden: Abisko... | reverse complement strand
CAGGACCGCGCGCTCGAAATCATAGCTCCCATATCCGAGGCTGAACGACCCCGTCTGGGTGTCCTCCGGCCGCCTAGGGAGGTAGTCGACGACGCCGCCGAAGTTTCCTGTCCCGTAAAGGAGGGCGTTCGGCCCGAACACGATCTCGATGCGGTCGATGTTGGAGGTGTCGACCCCGGTAAGGCGCAGGAAGCCGTCGCGCAGGGTGTTGTCGGTGATGAAGCCGCGTATCTTGAACTGCGATTGGTTGGTGTTCGCCGTGACGCCCTGCGGGTTGTTCACGCCGCCCTGGCCATAGGGCCCGTTCAGCGATCCGCCGGTGTTCTCCAGGTCGTTCTGGGTCGTGGTCATGATGCCGGCCTGGTAGGCGAGGGCGCTCCGGAGGTCGGTGGCGCCGATGTCCGAGATGAATTCGGAGGTGATGACGTCGATGGTGATCGGGATGTCCTTGATCGGGGTGTCCACCCGCGACCCGGAGATCTCGTTCGTCGCCGCATACCCCCGGTCCTTGTTCGTCGAGACGGTGAACGGGTCGAGGGTCACGGGCGCCGCGGTGGTCACCGATTGGTCGGCGCTCGTCGTGGTGGTGGTCGTCGTGGTCGTGTCAGTCGTCGCGGGCTGCTGGGCCCTGAGCGACGCCGCAAGGGCCAGGGCCGCAATTCCCGACGATAGCCGAAGCAGGGGTGAATTCTGGGGAAGGATCATTTTCATCTGAGGTTTAGGTGTTGATCGAAACTCGGTAGTTCTTGTTTGGTGTGTCTCCGCAGGGCACGCCGTCTCACGATTCGTTTGAATCCGCCGCAGTGCGGTTGGGATCGCCGGAATGATCGGGGTATGCCTGGGGTAGCGGGTATGCTGGGGCCTAACCGGGACTCTTGCCTTGTGCGGATGGACGTCTAGCGAGGGCGCAATTTATCTGTCAACACTTTTGTGCACGAATGTACTAACACTGACCCTAAAAAGGATTCAATATGGGACGATGGATCGCCGCGAAATCGCGCCCGCCATAGCGGGTAATCGGGGGCGCGCGCGGGCAATCGCATACAAATTGTAATCTCACAAAGAAATAATCATTAACATGATATGAATTACAGGATTTGGAATGAGCTTGGGTAACTCGGTTGTGTGGTGGCGGATTTTTCGGCCGGAATCGCGTTGGTGCACGAAGGTACGCACTTATTGTTTATTTTGTGCACATTTGCGGCGTGTCCTTCAATCGTCGCGCATTCGACGCCCTAATGGGCCTTTCCCCAAGTCCCTCGAGTTGCCTCATCGCACTGACAACGGGCGCGCCTTCAGGACGGGGGCCGCCCCACCTCCGCCCCGAAATCAGCCCTTCCGCTCGAAATCGAGCCAGGCAAGGTTCATGTTTCCCTGCGTGAGGACGCGCAGCGTAAGGACATTTTTTCCCCGGGGAAGATAGACCTCGGCGGCCGCCTTCATTAGGTTCCAATGGTGCCACTGGCGCCAGGGGACTGTCTCGTCCGCGCTCTTTGTTGAGAGCACCCTCAACGCCGAGGTCAGCGGCCTCCCGTTCAGGTCGAGGGAGATGTCCCCGCCGCGGTTCGACGTGTAGAGGAGGTCCACCGTGTAGGTCCCGGCCCGCTCGACGACGACGGTCATGTTGATCCATTCGCCTGGGGTCGTCCAGCCCACGTAGAGCTGGCCCTCCGGAGGCTGCACGAGATTGAAGGGGTTCTTGTCGATCGCGTCGTGAAACTTTGTGTACGAGGTCCCGATCGCCTCGTTCATCCGGAATTCGTTGAGGTAGGAACCATTGGCCGGGTTGAGCTGGCCGCTGCCCTGGTTCCTCTTGTCCGCCGTGTGATAGGCGACGCCCTCGCCGCCGAGGTCGAAGTAGGCGCATTGGACGCGGCCCGGGATCGCCTGCGGGCCGGCGTTATAAACAGCGTCGTGATAGGGGACTCCCCTGTATTCGGGGGGGCCGTCTGACGCAAAGGCGGCCGCACCGAGCAGAAAGGAGCACAAGGTCGCCTTGGCGATCATGGGGTTGCCCAACAAACGGACACGGCCACCAAGGATGCAACCGAACAATTCGGGTCCAGTATCCCGACCCTTCGCGAGGTGAGCCTAACTCGTGGCCTTGTCGTAGTCCGCCTTCACCCTCTGCCAGGCCGCGGAGACTTTCGCCTTCGCGTCGGCCCACGTGTCGGCCGTGGCATTGCCGAGATCGGCGAGCTTGGCCTTAAGGTCGGCGCGCGCATCGTCATAATCCTTTATCGCGGCCTGCTTGTCCTTTGAGAGGGTGTCCGGTGCCTTCGTCTTCTCCTCGGCAATCTTGTCGTCCATGGTCTTGTCCATGCGGTCAAGGCTTGCGGAGAATTCCACCCGCTTGTCGTAGGAATAGTCCCTGACGCTGTCCCAGGTGTCGACTGCGGCGTTCTTCACATCGGTGGCCGCATTCGTGATGGCGGTCTTGGCATCCTGCGCGGCGGACGAGGCGCTGGAAGTGTCGGATTTGGAACAGCCGCTCGAAACGATGAGCAACGCCGGGACGATGTTCGCGGCGAGGAATAGGAATGAACGTGAGCTTTTCATAGGATGGGAATGGCGATGGTAGCGGCGCAGCGGCTTGTGCGATATGGGGTGTTTTGCGGATATCAAGCGGGCAACGCGCCATTGATCCGCAAACCTCGGGGCCGGTTCCATCCAAATCTCCCGGTGGGCCGCAGCCGGCCCCGATCAGGCGAGGGTTACTCAGGAGGCCGGCTTGGCATTAGCCACCTTGTCGTAGGCGGCCTTCGTGTTTTTCCAGGATTCCGCTGTCTTTGCCTTTGCATCGGCCCATGTGTCAGCCGTGGCGTTGTCGAGATCGGTGCGCTTCGACCTCAGATCGGCGCGCGCTTCGTCGTATTCCTTCATCGCGCTGTCGCGATCCCTCGAGGCTGCGTCCGGCGCGCCTGCGACCTTGGCCCTGAACGACGCGGTCTTGTCGTCCATGTCCATCGACATGCGATCGATGCCGGCTGAAAAGTCGGCGCGCTTCTCGTAGGTGAAGTCCTTGATTCTGTCCCAGGTATCCGAGACCCCGACAGTGACGTTGGTGTCGTTGACCACGACGGTGGCGGTTGAGCCGTCCGGCCTCGTGGCCTGCACGGTTGTCACGCTGTCGTCGCTCTTGGAGCAGCCAAATGAGAGGAGGAGGGCGGAGCCGATGGCTGCCGCGAACAACGGAAGGGGGCTGAGGGTTTTCATTCGGCGAGGATAGGCGCTTTGTGACCCGGGCGATATGGGGTTTTAGACCCGGCTGGCCTGGCGCAGCGACATCGGGATTGCCGAGGGCCCGCCGATTCGCAAACATCTCAGTTCTCCCTCCAGGCGCTCGGGTGGTGGAATTGGCATACACGACGGTCTTAGAAGCCGTTGCCGCAAGGCGTGCAGGTTCAAGTCCTGTCCCGAGCACCATCAACAGGTTGCGTGATTGACCGGTGGTCTGGTCGGGCCTTCGTGCACAATTCGGCCACTTCGCCGTTCGGAATACGCGAGAACAGGATAGGCGTCGGGAATTCTCCGGCGTCGCGTGCATAGGGCGGAGTTCAATCGATAGCGCTTGCAGCTCTTGAAATAGTGAGTATGAAATCAAGGGTGAAGTTTGATTGGGATCAAGTCAAGAGCGCCGGCAACGAGGCAAAGCACGGTCTTAGCCTCGCCTCAGCCACGGCGCTTTGGGCTGGCCCAGTCATTGTTCTCCCTTCGAAGAATCCTGGCGAGCTGCGGCACCTCGCCATCGGCCTCATCGACGGGCGTCATTGGACGGCAATCTACACCCCACGGGACAATGCAATCCGTCTTATCTCTGCACGCCGCTCTCGAAAAAATGAAAAAGATCTCTACAAAAAACTCGTCCGCTAAGAATACCACCACCGCCAACCTCGAAGCTCGCTTTGATGCGGGCAAGGATGTGCTCGATTACTTTGATGCGGCGCGTGCGGTTCACACGCACGGCGGCGCGCGCCCCGGAGCCGGACGCAAGCCGGCGGGCAAGCTTCGCAAGACTGTCAAGATTTCGCCGGCCGCCGTGCGGCGCTTCCAGTCGTATGCCCGACGCCACAAGCTGCCAAATTTTTCCGCCGCGCTCGAAGCGGCGTCGTGCGCGCTCTAGTCGGTGTGCCCACTATTGGCTTTCTGTTGGGTTTACTCGTGCCGCATTCGTGCCAAATGCCTTGTTCTTGATGCTTGATCGTGCTTCTCTTTGCCCAGTCCTATGAAATGCAACCAGAGCAAAATTGCTCCGGTAGAGGGTGGTGCTCTTAAGGATCTGCGCGGTTCAAGTCCTGTCCCGAGCACCAACAACAAGTTACGTGAGATCATTTTGTGCTCGGCACGGCGGGCGGCACGCGCCCCGGGGTTTAATTCCCTAGCCTTTGCCTTGTTCTTGTAGAGCCTGCCGGAGAGGACGAGAAACGGCGTGGTGCCGTAGTCGCCACTCCCGATGGCCGCCATGAAACCGCGGCGCGTTTGGACATGCACGCGATCCGGATGATCCCATGGTGGGGAACGGCCTTGAGGGCAGTGTCTTAGGCGCTAGGGCCGTCGGCCCGCAGAACCTCTCAATAACTCCTTAGGAGCTGCCTCGGACGGGCGTGGCTTCGGTTCTTTTAAAACTCGAAGACGTAGTTTGCACATAGCGGAGAAAGGGGTGGTTCATGGGTCGCGCACCTAGAAATCTCGAGTGCACATGTGCCGCGTTCTCGGGTAGGCGAACACCCTATAGTGGAGACACCACAATCTGCCTAGCATCGGCGAGAGGCACCGCAACCGTCAAGATGGCAAAGCCCCATCATATTCGACAACATCTAACTCTTCAGCGCCCCGTCTAGTGCGAAATTCCTAGCGAATGAGGCGGCGGGTAATTGACGGCGCGGTTGAGGACCTTGGATTCAGTCAGAAACGCAAACAAGCAACGAGGATCGGCCGAGAGCCTAGCTCGGAATACCGCGTATGGCGGCCCGGCCGCGCACGTGCAGCCCTAAGTAATGAACTTCACCAGGAGACTTTCCTCATTCGACGAATTCAAGCCGCACGGACTCAGCGCGGAGCGGAAAGTGAGGGCAGCTTCTGCGCTCGCCTTGGTATGCCTGTTATCAATCGGCATCATTTCCTATTTCAGCGTGAACCGACTCGACCAAGTGGAGGAGTGGTCCAGGTACAATGCGGAGACGATTTCAACTTTGCGCCTAATTCTCTCACATGTGACCGACGCCGAGACCGCCCAGCGCGGCTATGCCATAGTGGGCGACGAGACGTATTTGGCGCCTTACTACGAGGCGCGGCGCGACCTCGATGGAGATCTCATTGCACTGCGCAAACTTATCGCATTTAACCCGGAGCAGCAGCTTCGCTTGGAAGCCTTGGTGCCGCTCGTCCATGAGCGAATGACACGATCGGCTGACGAGATTGAAATCCGGCGGAGCCGAGGATTCGCGGCGGCGCAGGCGGCAACGGTTTCAGGCATAGGAAAGAAGCTTCATGATCGAATTCGCGTGTCGGTGGGCGAGATGGAAACGGCTGAGCAGGAGATCCTAGAGACGCGGGAATCACAGGCGAAGCGCAGCAGCATCACGGCAAGGGAAATCATAGTCGGCGGCAGCGTCCTTGGCTTGATTGTTGCTGTTCTGGCACTCATTACGGCCGAGAAGGATTTTGCCCGCCGTCGCGCCTATGCTGCGTGGCTCGTTTCGGCCGGTAAGTTGGGCCATTTGGGTGCGTGGGCCGTGGAGTTGCCGACACTAAGGGTCACCTGGTCGGACGAGGCATGCGCCATCCATGAACTCCCGCCGGGGTCCACCCCGACGGTCGAGGAAGGTATCAAGTTCTACGCACCTGAATTCCGCGATTCTATCAGAGCGAAGTTTGAGGCCTGCGTCCTAGATGGAACACCTTTCGACATCGAGCTGCAGATAATTACAGCCAAGGGCCGGCGCGTTTGGGTGCGCGTCATTGGGGAGGCCGAGAGGGACGCCAAGGGTTACATCCGGCGCATCCAAGGGGCCCTTCAAGACATCACCGAGCGTAAGGAGGGAGTGGAAACGCTTCGGCAGCAGCAGGCCGAACTGCGAGTGCTCTTTGATCTGATGCCGGCGATGATCTGGTTAAAGGACACGAAGGACGTGATTCTTCGGATAAACAAACGAGCCGCAACCGCAGCCGGAAAGTCTGTCGAGGAGATCGAGGGAAGGCCATCGATCGAAACGTATCCGCAGGACTCGGCTAAGTATCGCGAGGATGACATAGATGTTTTCCTTTCAGGGGTCTCCAAGCTGGGAATCATTGAGCAGTTGGTTGGCCCAGGCGGCATGGAACTCTGGGTCCGCACCGACAAAGTACCGGTCAGCAACGACAAGGGACAGGTGGTTGGTGTCATCGTCATGTCCCAGGATATTACCGCGAGCAAGACCAAGGACGAGAGCATCAGGAAACTAGCGGCCATCGTCGAGAATTCGGGCGATGCAATAATCAGCAAGACATTGGACGGCAATATATCTAGCTGGAACCCAGCTGCGGAACGAATGTTCGGCTATACGGCGCCGGAGGCCATAGGGCGACCCCTCAAAATGCTTTTTCCGCCAGATCGCCACAACGAAGAGGACGAGAGTATGAATCGCGTTGCCGGAGGCGATACCACGTCCCGATTCGAGACCGTACGGATCCGAAAGAACGGCCAACGCGTCGACGTCGCGGTCACAATTTCCCCGATCAAGGACTCCGATGGAAAGGTTGTCGGTGTGTCGAGGATTCTAAGCGACATCACGGATCGGAAGCGGGCTGTAGAGGCGCTGCAAGAAAGCGAATCGCGGTTTCGCGAGCTGGCCGAGAATATCGATGAGGTTTTTTCGATAACCGATCCGGACGATGCCAAGAAAATCTACATCAGTCCGGCCTATGAAAAAATATGGGGCCTCACCTGCCAGAGCGCCTACGAGAGGCCCCACATGTGGCTCGATGCAATTCATCCCGATGATCGGGATCGCGTGGTCCGCGCCCTGAAGATCAAGAAGACTCAGGGGACATTCGATGAGGAATACAGAATTGTCAGGCCGGATGGGACCGAGCGCCGGATCCGTGACCGATCCTATCCGGTTCGCGATACCCCAGGCGCGCTCAAGCGCTGGGTCGGCGTGGCCGAGGACATCACAAAATATCGCAACTTGGAGGAGCAGTTGCGCCAGACTCAGAAAATGGAGGCCATTGGCACGCTGGCGGGCGGGATCGCCCACGACTTCAACAACATCCTCACGTCAATCAATGGGTACACCGAATTGTCCCAGATGATCCTGATCGGAAATGACAAGGTTCGCGAATACCTCGGTTCAGTGCTGCAGGCTTCCAGTCGCGCCGCCGACCTTGTGCGGCAGATTCTAACGTTCAGTCGGCAGGAACGAGTGGAGCGGCGCCTGATCCAACTGCGTCCCATCGTTGCCGAGACCATCAAGCTATTGCGAGCGAGTATACCTTCGACAATCGAGTTCAACGTTTCGCTGGCGACAAATGCTCCCGCGGTGCTCGCTGACGCGACCCAGATCCATCAAATCCTTATGAATCTAGGGACCAATGCCTGGCATGCGATGAAAGGCAGGCCCGGACGCCTTGAAATAAAGCTGGAGAGGTGTCCGATCGACGCGGCGCAAGCCGCCGTGCAGTCGCGGCTGAGGCCCGGCCTCTATGCACGCGTGTCCGTAAGTGACACTGGCTGCGGAATGGATCAGGCGACGCAGAGGCGGATTTTTGAGCCATTCTTCACCACCAAGCCTCCTGGCGAAGGCACGGGCTTGGGGCTGTCGGTGGTGCACGGCATAATGGACTCTCACGATGGAGCGGTCACGGTCTACAGTCATCTCGGTGAGGGCACAGTGTTTCACCTGTATTTTCCCGAGCACGCTGGTGAAGTAACCGAGGTTGGAACAGATGGAGACCCGGTTCCAATCGGCAACGGCGAGCGTATTCTGTTCGTGGACGACGAAGAACTGCTTGCCCGGCTTGGCGAGAATACGCTAACCGCGCTCGGCTACGAGGTTGAATGCGCGACGAAGCCCGTGGAAGCGCTCGCCATTGTGCGCGCGGACCCTCAGCGATTTGCGCTTGTGCTGACGGATCAGACAATGCCCGAGATGACGGGCATTTTCCTTGCGACCCAGATCAGGCTAATCCGCCCCGAATTGCCCGTCATTTTAATGACCGGTTTCAGCATTGGGCTCGGGCAAGACCAAATTGATGCGTCGGGCATTCTTCAGGTGTTGGTCAAACCCATGAGCATCCACTCGTTGGGAGTCGCTGTCCATGCAGCCCTTGCGCCACAGCTAACCCACTGATCATGGCGCGAATCCTTCTCATCGACGACGATGATTCTGCCCGCAGCGTCTTGCGTCTGATACTCAACCAATTTGGCCACCTCGTCATCGAAGCGCGCAATGGGAGGGAGGGGATAGAGCTGTTTATGGACGCGAATGCCGACCTTGTGATCACGGACATTGTCATGCCGGAGAAGGAGGGGCTCGAGGTTTTGAAGGAGATGAGGAAGATGATTCCAGACGTGAAGATCATTGCGATTTCTGGGGGTGGGCGTGTGAACCCGACGGACTATCTGCGAATGGCCAAGTTCCTGGGCGCGGCGAAGGTTCTCGCAAAGCCAATATCCAGCGCAGCCCTGATTGGAGCGATCAACGAAGTTCTTCTGCCGATCGTCGGGGCTCCGCTTCAACCCGATCTGCTGAAGTGAGGTGGCCCCAGGCCTTTGGAAAGGCGATCGTATGAATTAAATTACGGAGGGCCTCGCCGGGCAGTCGTGCCACAATCGTGCCAAATGCCTTGTTTTCAGTGCTCGACCGTGACTCAAATTGCAGATTCTTAGGAAGAGAAGACTCACCAGGGCGAAGTCGCTCTGGTAGAAGGCGGTGCCCCGTGCGGCGAGTGCGGTTCAAGTCCAGTCCTGGGCACCAGGATATGTAGTCCCGGCGCCGGGAAGGCTCCGCTCACAGCGCGCGAAGGAACGCCTCGAGGTCCGCCTTCTCGTCTGCTTTGAGATGGATCTCAAGTACCAGGTTGAAGAACTCAACCGTGTCGGCGAGCGTGAGCAATCGTCCATCATGCAGATAGGGCGGAGAGTCTTTGATGCCGCGCAATGGAAACGTCTTGATGGGCCCATCAGCCGTCATCATTGCGCCATGGACAAGGCGTGGTGCAAAAAATCGTCCCGTCTGCAGATTGTGCGTCGAGTTGTCGGTGTAGTAGGGTGGGATATGGCACGTCGAGCATAGTGCCTTCCCGAAAAACAACTGCTGCCCGCGCAGCTCGGGCTCGCTCGCCCTTCTCGGATCGAGCTTTCCAAAAACGTCCAATTTCGGCGCGGGCGGAAAGTCAAACAGCTCCTGCATCTCTGCCATAGCCTGCACCTGGCTGCCGCGATCAAGAACATTGACGCCCTTCTTGGTGGCAATGACAGGGTCGCCGTCAAAGTAGGCGCCGCGCTGCTCGAATTCCGTGAAATCCTCGACGCTCTTCAACGCCCGCTGCGAGCCAAATAGCTGCTGGACGTAGAGTCCGCGCAGGCTCGGCGTGACGACCCGGTGTCGGAATGCCTGCGGGCGGGCGTCGCCCGCGAGATGCGTGGCGCCGTCAGTATGGCCGTTTGAGTGGCAGTCGAAGCAGGCGACGCCAAGGCTCGGGCGGGCGGAGCGCCGATCGTCCGTGGCATTGAACTGCTGTTGCGGGAACGGCGTGAGCAAGAGCCGCAGGCCCTCCAGCTGCTTGGGGTTAAGCAGGCCGTTGAACAGCGCGAAGTAGTTGTCCAGTGTCACGACCCGGCCTTGGGACACGTCACCCAGGTCGGGCCGAGTGGTCAGGAAGATCGGCGAGGGGAATTCCGGCAAGAAATAGTCGGGCAGGTCAAAGTCGAGGTCGAACCGCGCCAGGTCGCGCTGCTCCTGCCGCAAGATTTCATCGATCACGAAATGGGGAAACAACATGCCGCCCTCGTCGTGGTTTGGGTGCGGCAATGGCATGAATCCCGCAGGGAAAAGATCGCGCGCGAGAATCTCGTCGGGCGCGAGCTCTGAGAGCATCTCCCACGTGACGCCCGGCTTGAGGCGGGCGCGCACGCCTTGCTGCACCGCTTTCCCCTTTGTCATTGTCACACCAATGGCCGGCCGATCGGAGAGGTCATAGCGTTCCGACAGGAAGTCACTGTGCGCCTTCATGATTCCGGGCTTCGCCTCTTCCATGCGCTTCTGAATCGACGCGAATGGCTCCTCGATACTTACCGATGCATAGCTTGAGGTCGCCGCCAACGGGTCGGGGGCAGGCTGCAGAGCCGCTGCTCCAAGACTGCCGACCGCCAGGGTAAAGAGAGTGCTCCAGTAGCACCTTAGAATAGAGAGTCTTGGTCTGCGCATAGATTAGATGATGAATTCCATCGGCGACTCCGGACTTGGCAGTCTGCCTTTGGGAATGACTTGGCGATGATCGCTGGCGTTGCTTGTTGCGGGTTTCGGAATTCGGCGGGGCGGGCGATTGACAAGACCTACGTTCGATCATTGAGCGTCATGTCATTGCGTGTCGTAGACCTCGATGAGTGCCACGCCAGTCGCGCCACTGACGCTGGTGACCTCAACGGTGTAAGATCCGGGCTGAAGCGTCAAAAGGAGGGCGTCGTCGTCGCTGCCTGGTTGAAGCGCAAACGCTCCTACTTGCGCCGAGGCGTTGACGATCTGCGCAGCGGTGCTGGGGCCGTTTGCCCAGCTCGAGTTGCTGGCTATCTGCGTAGTACCGGAGAAGACGGTGATCTCCGGGTCGGAAAGCACACCAGAAACGCCAAATTCCGACAGGGTCGGACCCACTCCGCGGATCAAGACGGTTTTTGATGCAACGCCGCTGATCACGAAGCCCGCTATGAGCATGCCGTTGCCATCGGTCACCTCCATGCGGGCGGACACATTCGTAAGGCTGGCGTCAGGGTTGCCGCCTGTGTCGTAGATCTCGAAAAGGCCTATTCCCGGCGAGCCGTTTGAAGTGAGCAGGCCGGTCATCTCGACGCCGCTATTGACTGTCACAAGTATCGCCGAGTCCAAGCTGCCATTCGCGAGAGGAAAAGCGCCGACCGAGGCGGCGGTTGCAGCGATCAAGGTTCCGTCATTCTGGCCGCTACTGTCGACCTGCCAGCCGCTGTCCGTTGCCTCGATCGTGCCATCAGTGTTGTACAGCGTCAGTATGGGAGCCGCGAGAAAGTCCGTTATTCCGAAGGACGCAAGGCCTGGGCCGATACCGCGTATCAGGAGGTTCTTGCCGTTGCCGGAAACGCCAAAGCCCACGATCAACGTATCTGCTCCCGGGCCGGACATGGCGCGGGCAGAAAAGTTTACGATGTGACTGGAAAGGGTCGGCGTGGGAGTAGGCGCCGTTGCGGGAGTTGGTGTCGGTGACGGGGTATTTGAGGGCGTTGGTGAAGGCGCAGATGTGCGAGTAGGTGACGGCGATGGAGTGGGTGTTGGTGTCGGTGACGGAGAATGTGTGGGAGTAGGCGACAGTGTGGGCGTCGGCGACGGCGTAAGCGTGGGTGTCGGTGATGGCATAGGTGTTGGCGTCGGTGACTGCGTGGGAGTTGGAGTCGGTGACGGAGTATGTGTGGGAGTAGGCGTAGGCGTCGGCGATGGGGTGGGAGTCGGTGTCGGTGACGGAGTATGTGTGGGAGTAGGCGACGGCGTAGGCGTCGGCGATGGGGTGGGAGTCGGTGTTGGTGACGCCGTAGGCGTCGGCGTTGGCGACGGAGTGGGTGTGGGTGTCGGCGACGGCGTAGGTGTTGGCGTCGGTGATGGGGTGGGAGTCGGTGTCGGTGACGGAGTATGTGTGGGAGTAGGC
>Ga0302324_100023667_pt1 | contig 11871 bp, 5 predicted proteins | sample Palsa_T0_1_FD_201949 | JGI IMG/M metagenome (GOLD analysis project Ga0302324, IMG submission 201949) | Peat permafrost microbial communities from Stordalen Mire near Abisko, Sweden - Palsa_T0_1 | ecosystem: Environmental > Terrestrial > Soil > Palsa > Peat permafrost | place: Sweden: Abisko... | reverse complement strand
ACCAACCGCGGGCGCAATCCGGCGGCGGCGATGATGTCCCTGAGGAAGCGCAGCTCCTCGCCCTTGGTGTCGAGCGTGCCGACGACGAGCACAGCCGGCGGACTGGAGGCGCGAACGGAAGCCGAGGGCCGGGCGCGCGCTTCTTCGATCCGCGTAACGCCAACCGAGAGCATGCGCGCCGCAGCCTCGATGCGCGCGATCGGCGCAGGCTGCGACCATCGCGTGGGAAGGACCGGGTTCGACACATAGACGCGCGTCGGTCCTTGCGTCGTCGGCGGCGGCGCGACGGCGGCTTTTGGCTGCGGGCCCTCCGCTTCGACAGGCGCGTCGGAATGACGGCCGACGCCGAGCAGGGACTGCTGCAGTTCGCGGTCGGCGGCGAGCCGCGCGCTGTCGACGATGCGGTTGACGCGGCCGTTGACCATGATGGCGACTTCAGACGCCACCGCCGTGGCGACGCCGATGTTCTGCTCGATCACGAGCACGGAAATGTCGCCCTCATCGCCGAGGCGCACCAGCATTTCCTCGACCTGCGCGACGATAACCGGGGCCAGTCCCTCGGTCGGCTCGTCCATCACCAGCAGCTTTGGGTTGGTCAGCAGCGCGCGCGAAATCGCCAGCATCTGCTGTTCGCCGCCCGAGAGCTGGCCGCCGCCGTTGCCGCGCCGCTCGGCGAGCCTCGGAAAAGTCTGGTAGATGCGCTCGATCGTCCAGGGACCCCGCCGGAGTCCCGCCGTCATTCTCAGATGCTCGTCGACGGTGAGCGAGCGCCAGAGCCTACGTCCCTGCGGCACATAGCCGACGCCGAGGCGGGCGATCCGCGCCGGCGCCAGGTTGGTGATGTCCTCGCCGGCGAGCCGCACCGAGCCGCCGTTGGCGGCGACCAGGCCCATGATCGTCTTACAGAGCGTCGTTTTGCCCATGCCGTTGCGGCCGACGACCGACAGCACGCCCGACGGCAGCGTCAGCTCGACGCCCTGCAAGGCGTGCGAGCGGCCGTAGTAGACGTCGAGGCCGCGCACCTCGAGGATCGGCGGACCGGAGCGCCCCTCAGCCATGACCGACTCCGAGATAGAGTTCCTGCACCTCGGGGTCGGACTCGATTTCCTGCGGTGTGCCTTGTTTGAAGATGCGGCCGTTGTGCATCATCGTCACGCTCTCGACGACGCGCAAGGCGACGTCCATGTCATGCTCGATGACGATATAGCCGATGTGCTGGGGCAGCGAGGTCAGAATCACGACCAACTCCTGGCGCTCGGTCGGCGAGAGGCCCGCCGCGGGCTCGTCGAACAGGACGAAGCGCGGCGCGCCCGCGAGCGCCAGCGCGATCTCCAACTGACGCTGCTGACCGTACGCAAGTTCGGCGACCTTGCGGTCTCTGACGGCGGTCAGATGCACCGCCTGCACGAGTTGCTCGGCCGCCTGCATGAGCGCGTCGCGGGCATGCGCGCGGATGAACGAGAAGCGCCCACGCGAGACGCCGCGGCAGGCGAGATAGACATTGTCGTGGACAGTGAGGCCGGGAAATAGCGACGAAATCTGATAGGTGCGCCGCAAGCCCCTGCGGATGCGCTCGTAGGGAGGAAAATTGGTCACGTCCTCGCCGAAGAAGCGGATCGTGCCCGAGCTCGGCGGAAAGTCGCCGGTGATGCAATTGAACAGCGTCGTCTTGCCCGCGCCGTTGGAGCCGAGCACGGCGCGACGCTCGCCGGCAAGCACAGTCATCGTGATGTCGGTCAGCGCGGCGAGCGCGCCGAACAGCCGGGTGACGCCGCGCAGCTCCAGAGCCGCGCCAGCGCCGACGGAGGAGAGGCTCTGCGCGACGCTATCCATGGCCGCCGCCTCCCTGGCGGCGCTGCGACGTCTCGCCACGACGCCGCCAGCGCTCCCAAAGGCCGATCACGCCGTCCGGCGACCAGAAGACGATGACGAGAAACCCGAGGCCGATCAACAGACGGTAGCGGTTGCCGTCGAGCCCGACCGCGACCAGGAAATCGAGCGCGAAGGTTTTCAACAGCGCATAGATCAGCGCGCCGATGAAGGGGCCAATCGGATTGCCGAGTCCGCCGACCACCGCGATCACCAGGATGTCGATCGCGGCGGAGACGCTGATGGTTCCCGGCGCAATCTCGCCGTAGCTCCAAACCAGCAGCACACCTCCGAGCGCAGCCAAAAACGCGGCGAACACGTAAGCGGCGATGCGATGGGCGTTGACGTTGAAGCCGAGCGCCGCCATCCGCCGCGGGTTGTCGCGCAGGCCCTGCAGCGCAAGGCCGAAGGGGGTGCGCGAAATATAGGACACCGCCGCCCAACATAGGCCGGCGATGACCAGGGTCAGGAAATAGAAGGGGACCGGCGCGTGCCAATCGACGCCGAAGACGTGGGGCGTGGGGATCGCGTTGATGCCGGTGTGGCCGTTGAAGATCGCGTAGTTTTCGTTGGTGAAATAGAAGAACGCCGCGGCGATCGCGAGCGTGATCATGATCATGTAGATGCCTTCAGTGCGCACCGCGAGCGCGCCGACGATCGCTCCAAACACCATCGTGACGAGGATGGCGACGAGCGTCGCGATTCCCCACGGCCAGCCGAGCCCGCCCGGCTGTCCGTTGACGCCGAGGATCGCCATCAGATAGCCGGCGAGCCCCGCGAGCGTGATCTGGGCGAGGCTCACCATGCCGCCATAGCCGGCCAGGAACATCAGGCTCAGCGCGATGATGCCGAGCATGTAGGACCAGGCAAAGATCTGAACCAGCACGAAGTCGCTGGCGACCGCAGGCAGAAAAACCAGAATGATGGCGACGAGCGCGAAGGCCGGATTGACGCTGGGTGTCCATGCCGGGGCGGCGGTCGCGGTGCGCGGAGGGCGTTCGACGAGCGCCATGGCTACCGGGCCGCCAGCAGGCCCTGCGGCCGCAAGGCCAGCACGAGCACCATGATGAGAAAGGTCAGAACGATCGCGTAGGTCGGGAAATAAGCGAGCCCGATCTGCTCGGCGAGCCCGATGATGACGGCGCCGAGCGCCGCGCCGGTGATCGAACCCATGCCGCCGACGATCACCACGATGAGCGAGGCGAGCAGAAACCTTGTGTCTTCGCCGGGCGATAGCGATTGAAAGGTGCCCCCTACGACGCCCGCCATTCCCGCAAGGCCGGCGCCAAAGGCGAACACGACGACGAACACCAGCTGGATCGGCACGCCCATCGCCGCGAGCATTTCGCGATCGTCCACCCCGGCGCGAACGATCATGCCAATGCGGGTGCGGTTCAGCGCCAACCACATCAGGAATGCGATGACGACGGACGCCAGGAAAATGACGAGACGAACGATCGGATAGGTCAGATAGACCACCTCGCCCGAAGACCTGACCGCGGTGACGAGTGGAAGCTCGATCGGTCCGCGAAGCCAGGCCGGCGTCTGGATTTGGTAGGAATTGCCGCCGAACCACCACAACATCAGATCGGCGAGCACGATCGAGATTCCGATCGTCACCAGGGTCTGGCGAAGATCCTGCCCCTCCATGCGGCGGAACACGACGACCTGAAGAACGACGCCCAGCGCGGCGGCGACGATGAATGCGACGACGAAGGCTAGCAGCCACGAGCCGGTCGCGTCGCTGGTCAGGTAGCCGAAATAGCCGCCGAGCAAATAGATCGAGCCGTGCGCGAGATTGACGTTGCGCATCAAGCCGAAAATCAGCGTGAAGCCGCTCGCCACCAGGAAATAAAGTCCGCCCAGCGTGATTCCGTTGAGTACGGCGTTGAGGAACAGCTTCTTCTTGCCGAAGACGTCCTCAAACCCCTGCGGCCAAGAGGCGAACACGAGCCAAAGCGCGAACGCGAGCGCGACCAGCAGGATCAGCGCCCACAGCGGGTTCCTTTCGATGAACTTGGTCATCTTGGGCCTCCGCCGCGCCGGGCCGCGCCCTGTAGACGCGGTCGCCGACCGCGTTGCTCCGCGCGAGCCCCTCGTCTGGCGAGTCTCGCGCCAGCCGAGGCCCCGCGGTCAACGACCGCGGCTACACCCCTCAGGCGCGCAAAACCTTCGCTGCGCGGCGGTACTCGGTCGGCGCCATGCCGACGTTGCCGGCGAAGAACCTCGTGAACACGCTCTGACACGAAAACCCGAGTTCGCTCGCGATATCCGCCATCGGGGATTCGCTCGTCACCACGCAATCGAGCGCCTTCTCCATCAGCAGCGTGTTGAGATAGAGGTTCGGCGTGACGCCGGTCTGCTCGCGGAACAGCTTGTAGAAATGCGGGCGCGAGAGCCCCGATTGTCTGGCGATCTCGTCGAGCGCCGTATCGGCGCCGCCAGTCTCGGAGATCAGCTTGATCGACTTGCGGACGCGAAAATCCGTGAGTTGCGTCTCGACGCGGATCGCGCCCGCCTCGGCCCAGCTCTCTTCGTGACAGGCGGCGATCAACTCTCGCAATTCCGTGTCGAGCCGCGTCGGCGAGGGCTCTCCGCAGACCAGCGCCGCCGCGCGATCGACGTGGCGCGCAATCGGCGGCGTGCGGGGAATGCGCGTACGGCCGAACGACAGCCGGCGGCCAGAAAACCCCGGCGGGGCGAACCACTCCGCGTTCACGTAGAGGACAAAGAAGAACGCCCCGTCGTCGACGTCGGTCGGAAGGAAATTGTGGGGTTCCCAAGGGTTGACGGCAATCACGACCGCTTCGTCGAGCAGCCCGGTTTCCTCGCCCACCCGAATTCTCGCCGGCGCGCCGCCGACTTGGAAGATCAAATGACCTTCGCGGTGCGCGTGGGTATTGAAGGGTCGGTTGAGTCGATAAACCGTCGCGCGCCCGAAACGGCCGTGAAAAACGGCGAGCGCCCGGCTCATTTCTATCCTCCCGCGGGATCTCCGTGACCTTTACAGTAGAGTTCAACATCCCAGGGGAGAAAGCAAGCCTGTTCTCGCGGCAGGCGCGAGTTGGGGAAGAGCTACAGGGACGGCCGGCGCGCTGGCGCCGGCCGCAGCGGCGATCAATACTTCTTACACTGCGGGTTGTCGCGGGACGGCGGCCCGATCTTGAGGAAGACATCCTTGGGATATCCGAGCGTCTGGTGGACGTCCTGAACGATCTTGACGACCTTGCTGGCGAGGCCGCCGTGCCCGTCCTCCACCACCTCGGTGACGAAGTTGGTTCCGATCGCCTGACGGTTCTCGTCGAGGTGGATCTTGCCGTTGGGCGCGTCGATCGTGAGGTGAGACAGCGCGTCCTTGAACTTCGCCTGATTGTTGCTGAGATCGCCCTTCACCTGGTTGAGCGCCTCGTACATCGCCATCGTCGCGTCATAGTAGTTGGTCGCCAGCAGGCCGGGGCTCGGCAGCCGCTTATCTGTGGGCGTCGCCTCCTGGTAGAGCTTGACGAAGGCTTTCCAACCCGGATCGTCCCAGGTGTCGGCCATGCCGCTGGAGGCGATGGTACCGATCATCGCATTTTTGGCGTCGCCCTTTGCCGAAAGTACGGTCTGGTCGACCATGATCGACCCGCCCATCAGATGGGCCTTGCCGCCGGCTTGCGAATACTGGTTGAGGAAGTTCACCGCGTCCGCGCCGCCAAGGCCGAGATAGACCGCGTCGACGTCGTCGGGCAGCGCCGCAATGGTCGAGGCGAAGTCCTTGGTGCCGAGCGGCACCCACTGACGGGTCGGGATTTGGCCGCCGAGCGCGCAGAATTCGAGGATGAACCCCTCGGCTTGGGTATGCGAGAACGAGTAGTCCTCGCCGACGAGCGCGACCTTCTTGTACTTCTTGGTGTTGAAGGCGTAGTCGCCGAGCCCGGCCGCCCATTGCGCGCCGTCCATGTTGAAGCGGAAGAAGTTCGGCGAGGCGTCGGGGAAGGTGGTCTGCTGCGCGCCGGACGCCGAGTTGATGAAGGTCAGCTCGGGGTGGGTTGTGGAGAAGTTCTTCACCGCGATGCCCTCGTCGCCGGAGAGCGGCGAAAGCAGAATCTGCACTTTGTCCTGCTCGATCAGCTTCTTGACCGCGCGCACCGCCGAATCCGGCGTGGCGTCGGTCGAGGCGATCACGAATTCAAGCTCGGCGCCGCCGGCGGACGAGCCGTATTTCTTCACCGCGGCATTGAATCCGGCGATGCCGTCAACCCCGAGGATCGTGTAGGTGCCCTCGAGGGTCGCGGTGACGCCCACTTTGATTTTGTCGGCAGCGAGCGCCGTGCCTGATAGCAGAATGCCCGCCAGCGCCGCGAGCCCAAGACCCCGTTTCCTCATTCGCTTTTCCTCCTTCGAGCGATCCCTCCGGCGCGCCCCTGTTCGTTCGAGGCGGCTGCCGAGCTGACATGCTAGACCACGGGGGATGCAGACCGTGCAAGGACATTTGACGGACAATCTTATTTTGCATGCTGCGGCGCCGCAAAAGGCGGTTGGGCAAACGGCGGCGCAATAGAATAAGACGGTCGCCTGGGACCGCGGGCGGGACGCCCGCGGTCCAAGGGGCAGCGCCCAGGCCTTGGCGGTCGACAGAGCCTGCGCGACTGGCGCTCGCATAGGCGAACCTGTCGCCGAGTTCATCCGTGGCGGCGCCGTCGCTTTAGGCCTCGGAAAATTCGCGATTCTCAGGCGATTCTCGCCCGGTCGGCAGTATCACGTTAAAGACAGCGCCCTGAGGTTCGTTCGGCGTTGCCCAAAGCCGGCCGCCGTGTGCTTCGATGATCGAGCGGCAGATCGACAACCCCATCCCCAAACCGTCGGACTTGGTTGTATAGAAGGGCTCGAAGATGCGCGCTGGGCTCGCCTGAGCCAGCCCCGGACCCGAATCGCTCACCGCGACGATCACGCCGCCCGACTCGACCTCGCTCGTGCTGATCAGCAGCTCGCGCGGCCCCTGCCTGATCTCGCTCATCGCTTCAATGGCGTTCATGATCAGGTTCAGCATCACTTGTTGCAGCTGGACTCTGTCCCCCAAAATAGGCGGCAGCCGCTCTGACAGTCGCATCGTCGCCAAAACGCCATGCTCCAATATCGCGGAGCGCGTCAGTGTCATGATCTCCAAAATGGCTTCATTAATTTCCAAGTTTTCCTTCGGCGCCGACGCCTTTTTGGAGAAATCACGAATCCGGCTCACAATATCGGCGGCCCGCTTGCCATCGCTGAAAATGCGGTCGATCGCACGCTTGGCGCTCTCCAGATTTGGCGGCTGACGTGTGAGCCAGCGCGCGGCGGTCTCGGCGCTCATCAGCAGGGCGGCGATGGGTTGGTTGACTTCATGGGCAATAGAGGCGGTGAGTTGGCCCATGGTCGCGACACGGTTGGCGTGCGCCAGCTCCGCCTCGGCGCGTTTTCGCTCCGTTAGGTCGAGGACGAAGGCGACGATGGCGCTGCCTCGTCCATCGAACGTCGCCCCTCCCACCAGCACCGGCGCCCGACTGCCGTCTTTCCGGAAGTACTCTTTCTCGTAGGGCTGCGCGGTTCCGATCGTCTTCAGCTCTGCCACAGCCTGGGCGTCCCGCCGACGCCATTCTGCAGGCGTCAGCTCCGCCCGGCGCAATCGACCCGACGCGAGGTCTGCATGATCGTATCCGATTATCTGAAGAAACGCCTGATTGGCCTCGAGAACCTGACCATCGAGACTCGCGATGAAAATCCCGATGATATTGGAATCGACAAGGCGTCGAACCTTCGCCTCCCGTTCTTGAAGTTCGCTGTAGAGACGCGTGTTCTCCAGCGAGATCGCGGCTTGCGCCGCCAGAAGTTCAAGCACCGCGATCCGAGCCGCTGTGAACGCATGCGAAGTCAGCGCGTTTTCGAGCAGGAGAATTCCGATCAACTCCCGCTGTTTGATCAACGGTAGGCAAAGGATCGACTTCGATTGTCGATCGTGCAGGTAATCGTCGGCGGAAAATAGGTTGGGCTTGATGGCGTCATCGAGAATCACGCTCTCCCGCGTGCGGATGACGTAGCGGACGAGGGATTCGGGACAGGTTGACCCGGCAATCGGCTGTTGGCGCATGCTGACTTGGATGTGATCGCCAGTCGCTCGCGCCTCCGCCTGGATCAGATATTCTTCCCCTGTGGGCAATATCAGAAGGCCGCGATCCGCGCCCGCGTTCTCGATCGCGATCTTCATCAGCTGCTCGATCAGCTTGGGCAACAATATCTCGCTGGACAAGGCCTGAGAGGCCTTCACGACGCTGGCGACGTCCAGGTGCAGGATCGGGGAGCCAATGGTCGCGGTAGAACGCTGCCCCTCCGGGCCGGCCAGATGCGGATAAAGCTGATCGAGTTGCCGAACCTTGCCGTCGGCGCCCCAGCGGAGATAACAGTACCTGGCTTTCCCAAGATAGGCGTCGGCGAACGTCTCGAAGCCGCGCGCGCGGTAGAACCGAGCGGCGACCTCATAAGCCACGCCTTCGTTTTGCACGAAGCCGTGGTCATGGGCGGATCGTATGGCTTGCTCGTAGAGGCGCTCGGCGTCGAGTTCGCGTCCTTCGATGCGGGCGATCTCGGCCGACACCAACGCGTGCTTGTCGGAGAAGGTCGGCGGATAGTTTTCGGCCCACTCGCACAGTTGCTCCCGGTGCGCCGCCAGGAGATCACGCCAAGCTTGCTTGTCGCCGGTCGAAGCGTTCGGATAAAGCGCGGCCACCGTCAGCGCCGTGTAGTAGAAATAGTCGAGGCGCTGGAACTCGCCGGGCGCGGCCCAGAGCAGCGCCCGCGCCATGTCGGCTGATGCAAGCGCCTCGGGGTAGTCGCCCGACAGGAAGCGGGCCTGCAATTTGAGTATCCAGTACAGGCAAACCGCGGTCGTCGTCCCATCCTCCGCGATTTGCGCTTCAAAGGCCGCTTCAGCTGACTCAGCATCGCTGAAGCTGGAGAAGGCCGAGGCGCCACCCTGCATCGTCGCGATAAACCGTTGCTGGCTCACGATGACCGCGGTGACGTCAAGGTAGCGGGCCTTGCGGGCGAAGTTAAGGGCTATTTCCGACTCGCGCCACACCACGTCGAGCGGATCGCCCCGCATCAGATAATTTGTGACAGACTTGTCCATGCAATAGCAGGCGACGGCCAGATCCCCGGTTTCAGTTGCTGCGTGAAACGCTGTCCGCATGAAATGGATCGAGTTTGCGATCGGTTGCCTCCAGACGGCAACCACTCCCATCATGTGGTAGACCTTGGCTCGGTAGGCGACGAAGCCGTGCTTCTCGACAAGGTCGCAGGCGAGCTCAGCGAATCGATAGCCCTCACTGTAGCGGTGAAAGGCTGGTCCAAGGATTTGGCCGAGATCGGCGAAGCCATGCGCGGCTGCGCCGCTCGTCCCGTGTTCCATGCTGACCTTCGCCATGCGGCAAGCGAGCAAGCACCATAGGTGGAAGTCAGTATGGTAAGCGGAGGGGAGCAGGACGGACATAACCTGCGTCGCGGCTACCATTTCCGGATCGGTCATGATCGGCAGATCAATCAGGCTTTCGATCGGCCGTCCGTCGAGTATCTGCCAAACCGTCTCGTATTCGGTCTGGACCTGCGCCTGGGTCGGATGTGCCGGCATGTCGATGCCGAACAGACGCAGGCATGAGAGTGCGCTGTCGACGGCTCGGGCGTTTTCCGACTTCAAAGTATGGAGCACGACCTTCAGGCGGTAGGTGGACGCCCGGTCGACTTTCGACGTCGAGCGCTCCAGCAAATCCAAGATCAATTGCTCGGCTTCTTCAAAACTACCACTTAGCAACTCGCACTCCGCCCGTTCAAACCGCAGGCTGAACGTCAGCGCGTAATGGCCGTCCCAGTCCCTTTCATCGAGCAGGGCCATTCCGGCCGCCAGATACACGCACGCAGATGCATAGGCCGCCGAGGCCTTGGCCTTTCTTCCGGCTCTCAAATCGATTGCAGCGACATGCGCCTTCTCGTCGTGGTCAACCAGCAGAGCGGCGCCTCGGTTCAATTGATTGGCGACATCGAACAGATGCTCTTCGAGCTGGTCGGCCGCCATGCTCGCCAGCAGCGCGCGACCGATGCGCAGGTGGATGTCGACTCGGTTCTCGCTGGGAATCAGTGAATACGCCGCCTGTTGAATCCGGTCATGCGGAAATCGGTATGCGCCATCCTCTTGGTCGATGAGACCAGCGTAGACCGCCTCCCGGAGCGTCGCACGCATCGACTCTTCTGTTTCCTGGTGAACCAGAGTCAGGGTGGCGATCTCGGCGACATGACCAAGGCAGGCGAGTTGTTTCATCGCCTCCTGGGCGCCGGGGGAAAGCCGCTTCAGCTTCTCCACCATGAGATCCACGACGTTATCGGTGTACCCCTTCGCATGGATGCGATCGACTTCCCATCGCCAGGCTTGCGCCGCAGGTTCGAATGCGAGCAACCTCTCCTCGGCCAACTCTGTAAGGAATTGGATCGCAAAGAATGGATTGCCGCCGGTCTTTTCGTAAATAAGCTGCGTCAAAGGCTGCGCGCGCTCTGGGTCACAATGTAGGGCGCTGGCGGCAAGCCGACCGACATCGTTGCGCCCCAGGGGCGCCAGCACAATCTCGCTGACCCTCGCATCCGCTTTCTTGATCGCCCCCAGCATCCGCAGAAGCGGATGAGCGGCATCGACCTCGTTGTCCCGATACGCGCCGACCAGCAGCAGGCTTCGCACCTCCGCGTGGGTGATCAGATGCTCGATAAGTTCGAGCGTGGCGGCGTCCAGCCATTGCAAATCATCGAGGAACAACGCCAGCGGATGGTCCCGGCTGGCGAACACGCCAAGAAAGCGCCGGAACGCCAATTGAAATCGGCTCTGCAGTTCTCGCGGCGGTAGCTCGGGAATCGCCGGCTGTTTCCCGATGATGAACTCGAGTTCGGGAACGAGGTTGACGATGAGCTGCCCGTGCGCGCCGAGCGCCTCTGTCAGGGCGCGCCGCCACGGCTCCACTTCGGTTTCGCTTTTGACGAGGATTTGGCGGATCAGCATTTGGAAGGCCTGCGCGAGGGTCGCATAGGGAATGTCTCGTTTGTATTGGTCGAATTTCCCCGCCGCGAAGAGGCCGCGCCGCGGCGCAAGCACCTTGTGCAACTCGTTGACCACCGAGGACTTGCCAACGCCGGAATAGCCGGAAACCAGCACCAGCTCGGGCGCGCCTTGCGTCACGACCCGATCAAAGGCCGCCAACAAGGTAGCAATTTCGGTCTCTCGCCCGTAGAGCTCTTCCGCGATCAGCAATCGGTCCGAAGCGTCGTCCGCTCCGAGCGCAAATGGATCAATGCGGCCGTGCGAACGCCACGCGTTCAGGCAGCGACGCAGGTCAGCTTCGACCCCCGCGGCGGTTTGGTATCGCTCCTCCGCAGTCTTTGCGAGGAGCTTCATGACAAGAGACGAAAGCGTGTCGGGAATTCCGCTGGTCCGCTCGCCAGGCGCGTCGGCCTGCCGCGCGATGTGGCAGTGGACCCATTCGATCGGATCAGAAGCCGAAAAGGGAAGGCGCCCGGTCAGCATTTCGTAAAACGTCACGCCGAGGGAATAGAGGTCGCTGCGCGAATCGACGGAGCGGTTCATCCTTCCCGTTTGCTCGGGCGCCATATAGGCCAGCGTCCCGGCGATGACCTCGGGAGGATCGGGCGACTGTCGCTCGCGCGTAAGCCGCGACGCAATTCCGAAGCCGGTGAGCCGTAGCTCTTCCGCACCCTCTTCGTTCACCAGAATATGGGCGGGCTTTATGTCTTTATGAATTATGCCGCGCTGGTGCGCGTTGCCGACAGCCGCGGCGACTCCGATGGCAAGGCGAAGAAAACGCCCAACTTCCATCGGCATGCCGAGGAGGCTGTTGAGCGGGCCGCCGCCGGGATCCTCGAGCACGAGAACGGTCCGACCGCGGTCTGGCAGAAGCTCCATCGGCCGCACGCCCCACCCGCTGTCGAGCTCAT
>Ga0302324_100023665_pt1 | contig 11872 bp, 8 predicted proteins | sample Palsa_T0_1_FD_201949 | JGI IMG/M metagenome (GOLD analysis project Ga0302324, IMG submission 201949) | Peat permafrost microbial communities from Stordalen Mire near Abisko, Sweden - Palsa_T0_1 | ecosystem: Environmental > Terrestrial > Soil > Palsa > Peat permafrost | place: Sweden: Abisko... | reverse complement strand
CCAACCGGTGGACAATAAAGAGGGGGGGGGTGAAATGACGGATCTGCAGTTGTACATTCTTGTGGCGATTCCGCTCGTTGGCATTCTCGCCAATACGGGCTCATTCGTTCACCTGAGCAGCACGATGAGCCTTCGATTCGCCGCACTCGAATCGAAAATGGAATCCCGGTTCGAGCACGTAGACGCCCGGTTCGAGCGCGTGGACGCGCGATTCGAGACGTTAATGGGGAAGGTAATCGACATCGATAACCGCCTGATTCGTGTCGAGGACCGGATGGGGATAAAGCCGTGACCGGGCGCGCAGGGGCATTCGCAGGGTTGCGTTTCGTGCTCGCCGAATGCTATGCGCGAGACCAAGGATCTGTATCGGTCTGAATTTCTCAGTGCCCCGCCAAACTGCCCATCGCCGGCAATACTTCAATGTCGCAAGCGCCGGATTTGTCGCAACCGCAGGATTACCCCCGAGGACATCGAGATCGCGCTACTCCTTGTTAGTCTAAAGAAAGGCATCCCGCCTCACGGAATTGTTATGCCGTTGGCAGAACCATCCAGCTGCGAGCGCTCGATTACGACGCGCGCGGCGGCAAGAACTGGAAGGCATTCCAGACGCGATCATGGACGAGGTGCTGGCGAAGATCTCGCCGATATTTGAGTGAACGGCCCGCAACGGATCGAGTGGCGCTGCCGGCGACAAATAGCATGCGGGGAAGCACCCTGTGAACGGGTAACGATGCCAACGAATAGCAGGCAACGCCAATCGTTTATAATCGGAGTTCTCCCAGCCCCACAGGAAGGATTCGGCCGATGTTCCCCGTGACGTTGCGCAAATCAAAACCGCTGACGCTGATCGCCGGCATCTGACAGCGGATAGATCCTCATGGAACAGCGCTTCCTTAATCCCTCCATCCTCGCCGCCATCTCCAGCCTCGATCTGGTCGCCAAGACCGTGGTCGATGGCTTCGTCGCCGGCCTGCACCGTTCTCCCGATTTTGGTTTCAGCCAGGAGTTCGCCGAATATCGCTCTTATACTCCCGGCGACGATCTCCGCCACGTCGATTGGAACGTCTACGCCCGAACCGAGCGGCTGTATCTCAAGCGCTTTCGCGGCGAAACCAACAGCTTATTGACCATATTGCTCGACGCCAGCAACTCGATGCAGTTCGGCTCCCACGGCGTCAACAAGATGGATTACGCCCGCTATCTCGCCGCGTCGCTCTTCTATCTGGCCATCCACGGCCAGCGCGATGCCGCCGGGCTGATTACCTTCGACGACGAGATCCGCAACTTTATCAGCCCCTCAACCCGCCAGGGCCAGTTGCATCGTCTGCTGGCCGGTCTGGAACAGGCCGAAGCTCGCGCCCGCACCGATTTCTCGAAGCCCATGCGCTACGCCCAGGAATTCCTGAAGCGCCGCGGCATGGTGCTGATCGTCTCCGACTTCTGGGAATCGCCCGAGAGCATTATCCGCACCATCGAGCCGCTACGCTACCACGGCAACGAGGTAGTCTTGTTCCACGTCCTCGACCCCAAGGATGTGCGTCCCGCGTTGAACGGCCCGTCCATCCTGGTGGACCTGGAGACCCAGCAGCACCTCGAGGTCACACCCGATTACGCCAAGAAGGAGTATCGGGAAAAAATCCAGGCGCATCTTACCGATTTGCGCGATCGCACCCAGGCCGCGGGCATGGGCTACTGCTTACTGATGACCGACCGGCCGCTTGACGCCGCCCTGAGCGAATACCTCACCCTGCGCGGAGGCCGCAATTAATGGGACTCTTCGCCCCCTGGTTCCTTGCCGGTCTGGCAGGGCTCGCGCTTCCGCTCTACCTGCATTTGTTGAAGCGGCAAACCACCACGCCCAAGCCGGTAAGCTCGTTGATGTTCTTCGAGTCGCGCACACAAGCCTCAACCCGGCATCGCCGGCTGCGCTACTTCCTGTTGCTCTCGCTGCGGCTGCTGATGCTGCTGCTGTTGATCGTCGCCTTCGCCAATCCCTTCGTCAACCGCAACCCGGCCAGCCTTTCCAGCGACCGGCTGGTGCTGCTGGTGGTCGATAATTCATTCAGCATGCGCGCCGGAACCCGATTGGCAGATGCCAAGGACGCCGCCATGAGCGTCCTCGCCGGAAAGGGCGCCGCACGCGCCCAGGTGGCGGCGTTCGGCTCGCAGTTGCGTCTCATGACCCAACCGATTGAGGACCAAGCGGCGTTGCGCGCCGCCGTGCAGGCCATTCAGCCCGGCGATGGACACGGTAACTTCGGCGAGCTGTCGCGCGCGGTGCGCGCCATGGCCGAATCGGTCCATACTCCCATCGAGCTTCACGTGTTCAGCGACATGCAGCGCGGCGACCTGGCCGCAAGCTTCCAAGACATGGCGCTGCCCGCTAACGTCACACTGGTGACTCACGCCGTGGTCACCAAGGCCCAACCCAACTGGACAGTGGAATCGGTGAATGCCCCCGGCCAAGTCTGGGGCAAGGACGCCAAGCCGGTTCACGTACAAGCCGTGATTGCCGGCTATGGCACGCCCGCGGCGCAGCGTACCGTGTCACTGGTGGTGAACGGCAAGACTACAGCCACCAAGACCGTCGCGGTCCCCGCCAACGGACGGGCCACCGTCGACTTCCCTGCCCTCGAAGTGCCCTACGGTTTCAGCCGCTGCGAGGTCAAGATCGAGGCTTCTAACGCCTTCGCTGGCGACGGCTTCCCGGCCGACGACCTTCGCCGCTTTGCCGTCGAGCGTTCCGACCCGCAAAAAGCCTTGCTGATCCATAACTACGGCGACAACCGCTCGCCGCTGTACTTCGGCGCCGCGCTCTCGGCGGCCGCGCAATCGGCCTTCATCCTCGAATCGATCAACGTCAACGAGGCCGCCGACCGTAAGCCGTCCAATTACGCTTTCATCGTTCTGTCGGATCTCAGCTCGATGCCGTCGTTGCTGGAAAATTCGCTCAACGGATACGTGCGCTCCGGCGGCAGTATCCTCATCGCCGCTGGAACCTCCGCCGGCGGCCGCTCGCAGATTCCCATTTTCGGCGCGCACATCGCCGAGGCCCGGGACTACAGCCGCGTTCCCGATAGATACATGGCGGTCGGCTCCAGCGACTCCTCTTATCCCGCCGTAGCCAAGGCCGACGGCTGGGCGGGTGTGAAGTTTTTCTATGCGCTGAATGTCGATCCCGGTGTTGGTCCCGATGCCGCGCGCGTGATCGTCCGCTTAGGCGACCAGACGCCGCTCCTGCTTGAGAAACGCATTGGCGAAGGCCGCGTGGTGCTGCTCACCTCCGGGCTCGACAACCTCACTAACGATTTCCCCCAGCATCCCGCCTTTGTTCCCTTCATCGAGCAGACGGCGCGCTATCTTGCGGGCAGCGAGCGCCAGGGCGGCGCCCGCACCGTGGACGCCTACCTCGAGCTCCGCACTGCCAAGGAACAAGCCCAGGGCGTCGAGGTCACCGATCCCGAAGGGAAGCGCCCGCTCACTCTGGGCGAGGCCGCCTCCGCCCAATCGTTCCAGCTCACTGAGGCCGGATACTACCAGCTCCGACTCGCCAACGGCCGCCAGAACGAAGTCGGCGTCAACCCCGATCCCAAGGAATCGAACCTCGACGTGATCCCCGGCGATGTCCTGTCTTTGTGGCAGGGCAAAGGCGGTGACTCTTCACAAACAGCCAATCTTCAAAAGGCGCCCAACCCGAAAACGCCCCCAAAGACGCCGCAGACACTCTGGTGGTACGTGATGCTGTTGGTGCTCGCTTGCGCCGTCGCCGAATCGGTCCTGGCCAGCAGGTATCTGGGAACGCAGCGCGAGGAATCGGAAGTATTACCGAAGTCTGCTTTGTAAAGCACGCACAAAGCCGTACGAAGCCGCCGCGGAAAATGACTTTCAATCGAATACGGCGACTTACAGCATCGCCAGGTGCCTGGCCTATTCGACTCCGGTACTTATGCTGCTGGTGCTCGCGAGCGCAAGAAATCGTAGAACTATTTAGCCGTGACGAACGCTGGTTTCGATTCGCATAGTCTTCTAATATGTGTCCTCCCTACGAAGACCGCAGTAGCTGAGAAGAACCACCTTACCGAAGATGTCATAGCGGAAGCGTCAGCGCCCGAGGGAAAGCCGGAATTGGCCTTCACCAGCCGTTACGCCTTCGAGCTTCTTGATGTTGTGGTTCCGCGATCGATTGTAGGGGTCTACGGCGAGCACCGCCACCGCGCTGCGCTCGACGGCCTCAAAATCGCGGTGGCCCTTCTGCAGCTTTGTGGAGAGTCGCTGGTAATGCGATGTGGGGTGAACGGCGAAGGACGTCGCCATGCTTAGGGACGAGGGCGCGCTCGCCTCCGTCCGCGCGCGGCGCCGGCGGCGAAAAAGCCCTCAATAGGGCGGGTCTTGCCTGCGAGAAACTCCTGATGGCCATCCCGGATCGCCTCCCGAATTTTGGGGTCTCGAACCTCGCGCTCATCCTGCAATTCGTCGGGCGAGACTTTCGGGACGATGGTGATGACACCGCCGGATGCCTTGACTTCGAGTTCCTGCCCACTCTTGAAGCCGGCCCTCCGGCGAGCGGCCTTGGGAACCACCAGGGGTTCTTTATTTTTTGACGACAACGGTCATGGAAATTATGATATTAACTATAGGTATTGTAGCGCTGACGTTCCGATCATGTGCACGTCCTCGGCGGCGCACGCGCATTATCGCTCCCGATCCGGGAAATTTGCGGCCTGACCGTCAGTGATTCGCTCAAGGTTGGACATTAGAACCGTCACCGCAATTGCCGCCAGCCTAGTCCATTAGCTTCCTTGTAAGATACGTGTACCGCACGGCGAAGGTCTTAGCCTGCTCTTTTAAGTCCGCGCCCGTATTGTGGCCGCCCTCGATAATCTCTTCATACAAGAATGGCTTCTTCATCTCCTCCATCTTCGCCGCGAACTTTCTCGCATGCACTGGACCCACGCGATCGTCTTTGGTGGTGGTAAATATCAGCGGCTCCGGGTAAGTGACACTCGCCTTGAGTTGATGATAGGGAGATATCGACGCCAGAAACGCGGCCTCCTCGGGGATCGATACTGAGCCGTACTCGCCCACCCACGAAGCGCCGGCGGCAATGTGCTCGAAACGTAGCATGTCAAGCAGTGGAACGTTGATCACGATTGCATTCCACATCTCGGGGTGTTGAGTCATTTCAACCCCCATCAGCAAGCCGCCGTTCGAACCGCCCACGATTCCCAATCGTCGTGGCGAGCTGATCCGCCGCGTTACCAGATCCCGGCCGACCGCCGCGAAGTCGTCGTAAATGCGCTGACGATGGGTCTTCAGCCCAGCCTCATGCCATGCGGGACCAAACTCGCCGCCCCCGCGAATATTCGCCAGGACATACACACCGCCGCGCTCCAGCCAAAGCTTGCCGACGGTAGCCGAGTAGGACGGGGTCTCCGAGACCTGGAAGCCACCGTAGGCGGTCAGTAGGGTCGGGTTTGCGCCATCGTAGCGAATGTCCTTGCGCCGCGCTACAAAGTAAGGGACCTTCGTTCCATCCTTTGAGACCGCCTCCAGTTGTTCGACGACCTCTCTAGTGGCGTCAAACTGCGCGGGCAATGTTTTGGCTTCCTTCGGCGTGCCCGCGGCGGCGTCGCCGAGTAAGAGGGATGAGCGAGTCAGAAACCCCTGGCTCTGAGCGGCGGCGGGACTTATACTCGTTACGCCGAGAAAAAGAGCCAGAAGCGCGAATCGGACTGTCATAGCCTCCCAATCTGCGACTAAGAACACTATTCGGCTCAGGGCAAGCAGAGGTCAACGGTTGTCATGCAGTTGATCGATTCTCGAGCTATGAACGGCGCCTTCGCAGTCTGGAAACAAGAATGGCAGCTACTCCAATGCCGGCTAGCGCGAACGGGGCTGGCTCAGGGGTCGCAGCTGCTCCATCAATGAAAAATGCAGCCGGGTCATAATTCGTCACGAAAGAGGCGTCGCCTGTCGCCAAGTCCAACGATAGCACCTGAGGGGTATTAGTCGCCGTGAAAGCATAGACTGTGCCGTTCAACTCGATCGCCGCGTCGATCTGACTCGCGGTTGGTCCCACTTCAGTCGCCACCCCGGTCGTGGTGTTGATCTGGTATAGCTCCGGATCGTCTATCAGGGCTAAGGTGGTGGCATTGAAAGAATCCCAAGTTGCGTACAGGTTTCCGCCAACCGAAAAAAGCGCCTCGTCAAACAGATCGGCAGGGTCAGTGGGGGCCGGGTCGATCCCCGTGGAGCCTACGATTGTCGCAGCTCCAGTCGCGGGGTTGATCGTGTAGAGGTTTTGGTTGAGATCGGTTTCATACACCGTTCCATTAACTTCGGCAGTGTCCAGGGCCAGGTTGCCCAACCCAGTGGCTCCGATAACAGTGATCGCCCCGGTTGCAGGATTGATTGAATCCAGATTCCCGGAAAACGTCACGCCTATATATCCGTTTGGTCCCACCACCAACCCGCCGAGTGGATCCGCTATCGAAGGTCCGATTTGGTTATACACCCCTGTAGTAGGGTCTATCGAGCCAAATTCGCCCGGGGTTGGCGCGCCGAATTGGCCATTGAATGTCACTACATAAACAAGCGGGCCGGCGTTGCCTGAAGCAGTTAGGAACGCAAGCGCTAGCGAAAACATCAGTGTCGGTCGAGCAAGCATAAAGTGAATGCCCCTCCTGGGCTAGCTCCGATTTACACATACCAGCGTCCGCGTATCTATGCCTGCCCCGTCATTTGTGTCTCAAAATTGACCTCATCGGCCAAACGCTTAAAGGCATGGTACTTATCTTGTCGCCCTCATCAGCCTCAATGGCTGTGATAGACTGTTCGCTGCCACGTTATGGCGCCGCAGTCTCAATCCCCGGCCCGGCTGGCGTTCGGACCCTTTGAAGTCAATGTTCCAGCGGGGCAGCTGTTCAAGAGCGGCGTTCGTACCCGTTTGTCCGGCCAGCCCTTTCAGATTCTGTTGACCCTGCTGGCGCATCCCGGCGAGGTTGTTACAAACGAGCATCTGCGCGAGCAGATCTGGAAAGATGGGACGTTCGTCGATTTCGAACACGGCCTCCACGCTGCCGTGAACAAGCTTCGTCGGGGGCTGGGCGATTCGGCCGAAAATCCGCGTTACATCGAAACCGTGCCTGGCCGTGGATACCGATTCATAGCAGCCGTGGATCGCCATTGCGCGCCAATCCCCTTGGAAGCTGGCGGCATTCACCCCCTTCCTCCGCCACAGGCCGACGGGGAAGTCTCCCCCGCCCGGTCCAAGTCCAGGCGCTGGTGGATCGCGGCTGCAGTGACACTGCTGCTCGGCGCACTGGGTCTCTGGGCGGCGTCGCATCTACGGTCAACGCCCACCGATGAGCGCGTCTTGAGTCTCCAGATCAATCCGCCCGAAAGCTCCGAGTTTACGTTCGGGACTCAGGCCGCAGGCATCGCTTTGTCACCCGACGGCAATACTGCCGCCTATGTCGCGGCTAACAACGGAAAGGCCGCGCTTTGGGTCCGGCCGCTGGAAAGCACAACCGCGCGGCTGCTCGCCGGCACCGAAGACGCCGGAATGCCATTCTGGTCACCGGACAGCAAGTCCGTCGCATTTTTCGCCCACGGTAAGTTGCAGCGAGTCTATCTCACGGGCGGCACGCCACAGACTATCTGCGAGGTCGGCCAGGCTCGCGGCGGATCCTGGAGTGACAATGGTCAAATTCTCATTGGAGGCTGGAATTCCGGCCTCTTCCAGGTCGCCGCTGCCGGTGGGCGGCCCTCTTCTGTCACCACCTTGGATGCTTCACGCGGAGAGGTCTTCCACTACTGGCCGCAGATCCTTCCAGGCGGCCGCTTTTTGTACTTTGTCCGCAGCAGCAAGCGTGAGAATAGCGGCGTTTATGCAGCCTCGTTCGCCAAGCCCCGCGAAATGGTGCAGTTGTTGGCCACGGACACCAACGCATTGTACGCGCCAGCAGTCGACGGCGCCCATGGCAATCGTAAGGGATATCTGTTGTGGCTGCGCGGCGGAACGCTGGTCGCGCAAGACTTCGACGCGGCCGCGTTGAGACTCTCCGGCGTGCCCCATCCAATAGCCGATCCGGTGTCTAGAATCGGGGTGCATGGTCAGATGCAAGTCTCGGTCTCGGCCACGGGAATCTTGCTGTATAGCTCCACAGAGCCCTTGCGCCAATTCAAGTGGGTGGACCGTACCGGGAAGCCGCGAGGCACGGTGGGCGACCCGGCGCTTAGCGCCTTCTTCCATCTATCTCCGGACGGCCGGCGAGTCGTCGTGACTCGTGTCAACTCCATAGGTACTGATCTATGGATTCTCGACGTGGTCCGTGGCGTTCCGAGCCGGTTGGTTTCGAGACCCGGCATGAACGTCAGCCCCGTTTGGTCCCCCGACAGCCGAACGATTCTATTTGCTTCCGATGCCCCTCCCAACTTGTTTCGCAATGATGCCAGTGGAGCCGGCGGGGAACAACGTCTCACTCAATCGCCGAACCCTCAATTCCCGATGGACTGGTCCCGCGATGGACGCTTCATTCTCTACGAGGAAGATACCGCCCCCGGCAACCAGCGGTCTCTATGGATTATGCCGGTGGCGCCGGGTGACGTCAAACCAAGACTCTACCAGCGGGCGGCCTTCAACCAAAGCAACGGCCAGTTCTCTCCCGACACCCGCTGGGTGGCCTTTGAGTCGGACGAATCCGGCCGCCACGAGGTCTACATCGACACATTTCCTCAGCCGCGCGGAAAGGTGCGGATTTCAACGGGCGGCGGCGTTCTTCCGCAATGGGGCGCCGGCGGGCGCGAGTTATTCTACGTATCGCCCGATTCCATGCTGATGTCAGTCAGTCTCAAGCCGGTAACCGGATCCTTGTATCCCTCGGCGCCACACGCGTTGTTCCCGTTGCTTGTGATCGACACCGAAGTCAGCCCCTATGACGCGTCCCCGGACGGGCAACGCTTCCTGGTACTGGAAGCTGCGGAACATGCCGCGCAGCCGCTGACGGTGATCGTCAACTGGCCGGCGCTGCTGGACAGGGCAACCAACTCCCAATAGCCCAGCCTGGGAGCCCTGGCTCAGCGCCGTAATTCGCTCACTGACGGTCGCGGCTAGGTCTTGGACTCGGCGGATTCTCGCGAGTTCCCGGAATCGAGCTGGCACGCTTCCATCTTCGACATATCGAGAATGTCGTTGGCGATCCCGAGAAGACTGGCTCCGGCGCGCCGGAACACCTCCCCGTGCGGCATCTGCCTGGCGTCAAGCTGCGATTCCCGCAGCCTGCCGGCCATGCTCAGAATGGCGTTGATCGGAGTGCGAATGTCGTGGCTCATCCTGGAGAGGAAATCCGATTTCGCGACGTCGCGCGCCGCCGCGATTACACCCAGAAGCTTCCGGTCGCTGTCGTGAAAAGCGGTAGCGTTATAAGAAACCGCTGTTTCCCTTCCGTCCCGGGCGCGTGCGGTAAGTTCGTAGTCAGTCACCTTGCCTAAGCTCAACGCCCGCTTGATTCCCGCGTCGGCCCGGTCGGGATCGGTGAAGTAATTCCTAAATGGAGCGCCAATCAACTCATCGCGAGTGTAACCGGTAAGGGATTCCATCTGCTGGTTTACGTCAGTGAAGATGCCACGCGGATCGGTCGTCATGAACGCATCAATGTTAGATTCAATGAGACAGCGCGTGTAGAACTGCTGATCGCGCAGGCGCTGTTCGAGCTGGCGGCGCTCGATAGCATGTCGAAGAGCCCGGGGAAGCGCGCGGTTTTCTATCTGATCCTTGACCAAATAGTCCTCAGCGCCTGCCTTCAAAGCTTCGACGGCCAGCGCCTCGTCGTCGAAACCTGTTAGCACGATCACCGGGACTCCGGGAGCCGCCGCTAGCGACCGCCGCACGATTTCGAGACCATGCGCATCGGGCAATCCCATGTCCAGCAGGGCGATGTCCACGCCACCTTTCGCGAGATGAGTCTCGGCATCGCTCATGCTCTGCAGGTGCGTCAATTCGAAGCTGCCCGGCCTCTCTTTCCTGAACATCTCACGAAGTAATCGGGCATCTCCCGGGTTATCCTCAACCACAAGAACCCGGAGCGCCTTGTCTCTCATATGCGTCTTTCGCGCGGTAACTTGACGACGGATAGCCAAAAATTGTCGATGCTATGCACGACTTTCAGGAACCCATCGAGATCCACGGGCTTGGTGATGTAACAGTTCGCATGGAGCCGGTAACTCCGCAGGATATCCTCCTCGGACGCGGAGGTAGTCAGAATAACTACAGGAATGCTTTTCAGCGACTCACTCTCCTTGATTTCGGCCAGAACCTCCCGGCCATCTTTCTTGGGCAGGTTCAGATCGAGTAAGATCAGATCCGGGCGAGGAACATTGGCGTAGTCGCCCTCGCGCTTCAGGAAAGCCATGGCCTCCGCCCCATCCGGCGCCACGTGCAAGTTAATATGCACCTTGGCGTCTTTAAGCGCCTCCCGCGTCAGCCGGACATCGCCGGGACTATCTTCAACCAACAGCACTTCGAGACCGTCCGCGCTCGTTCCAATCGATTTCATAATTTCTCATCTCTTTCGGGTAGGGCAAAGGAAAAGGTTGAGCCATTTCCGGGTTGCGACTCGACCCAGATCCTCCCGCCCACCCGCTCCAAAATTTTCTTGCAAATGGCTAAGCCGATTCCGGTGCCCGCGAACTCGCCTCGCCCGTGCAACCGCTGGAAAAGGACGAAGATCCTTTCAAAATACTGAGGTTCAATCCCCAAGCCGTTGTCTCGCACCGAAAAGATCCACTCATCGCCACCGTTTTTCGCCTGGTTTTTCGCCGCCGAAACGTGTACCTGAGGGATTTCGGCGCTACAGTATTTGATTGCGTTCCCGACGAGGTTCTGAAATACCTGGGCCAATTGTGTATCGTCTGTCCTAATTGCCGGCAGCGAACCGTGGGTTACCACCGCACCGCTTTGCTCAATCGCTGCTCGTAAGTTTGTAAGCCCTGCGTTCAAGGCGCTTTCACTGGAAATCTCGCGGAAGGTCTTTCCGGCGGTCCCCGCGCGCGAATAGACTAGCAGATCCTGAATCAACCCCTGCATGCGGTTGCACCCGTCTACCGCGAATCCGATAAACTCGTCGGCATCCGGGTCCAGTTGTCCTTTGTAGCGCTTGCCCAGGAGCTGCGTAAAACTGGCCACCATGCGCAACGGCTCCTGTAGATCGTGCGATGCGACATAGGCGAATTGCTGCAGTTCGTCGTTGGAACGTTTTAGTTCCCCCGCCGCCTTAACGCGATGTTCCTCGGCTTTCTTGCGCACGCTGATGTCGCGGATCGCCGCCGTCACCAGGATTCCTTCCGCGTTTTCGAGCGGACTCAGCATGATCTCGATGGGAAACTCGCTCCCATTCTTCCGCCGGCCGCTGAGCTCAATCCCCGTGCCGATCTGCTGCGCCAGCGCCTCGGCCGCGCTGCGGGTCTCGTCGGCGATCAGCCGTTCCGCGAAGCCGTTGGGAATGATGTTCTTTACCTTCTGCCCGACCAGTTCATCGCGGCTGTATCCGAACTGTTTCTCGGCCTGAACATTCAGCAGGACGATCTCCCCGCCCTGGTTCACCACTACCATCGCATCCGGAGCCGCCTCCAGCAGTCCGCGGTACCGGCCCTCCATCTGCGCCAGATGCTTTTCCGCAGCCTTGCGCACGCTGATGTCGCGGATAGCCGCCGTCACCAGGATTCCTTCCGCGCTTTCAAGCGGACTCAGCATAATCTCGATGGGAAACTCGCTCCCATTCTTCCGCCGGCCGCTGAGCTCAATCCCCGTGCCGATCTGCTGCGCCAGCGCCTCGGCCGCGCTGCGGGTCTCGTCGGCGATCAGCCGTTCCGC
>Ga0302324_100023663_pt1 | contig 11873 bp, 7 predicted proteins | sample Palsa_T0_1_FD_201949 | JGI IMG/M metagenome (GOLD analysis project Ga0302324, IMG submission 201949) | Peat permafrost microbial communities from Stordalen Mire near Abisko, Sweden - Palsa_T0_1 | ecosystem: Environmental > Terrestrial > Soil > Palsa > Peat permafrost | place: Sweden: Abisko... | reverse complement strand
TGGATGGCCTCCTGCATGGCTGCCAGATGTTCCGGAGGCGCCAGGTTCCGGACGTTCATGCAAAGGATCTCCTGGCGGCTATACCCCGAGAGCATCTCTCCGGCGCTGTTGGTCGAAGTGAGTTGTCCCAACAGATCTACCGTGAAAATGGCGTCGGTGGCATCTTCGACCAGCTTGCGATAGCGCTGCTCGTTTTCGCGTAGCGCCTCCTCCATGTTTTTCTGATCGGTGACGTCCCGTGCGTTGGTAACTATGGCCCGCACCCCAGGCTCTTCAAGCAGATTGGTGGCCTCGATATCGCACCACCGCCACGATCCGTCGTATCGCCGAAGCCGGAGCTGCGCCCGGAGCTGGCTGCCTGGCTCGCACAGCAGCTCGCTGAACAACCTCCGCGCGTACGAGACGTCGTCCGGATGAATCGCTTGAAAAACGTCCCGTCCGAGCCGCTCTTTCGGCAGCAGATCCAGCGTTTTCGATAAGCCGTCATTGCTGAACAGAACGATGCCGCGGGCATCCAGCAAGATGATGGCGTCGCTTGAATTCTGAACGAGTTTGCGAAAGAGCTTCTCGCTTTGGACCAGCGTGTTTTGGGCGTCCAGAGCAGCTTGGGCGGCCAGAGCGGCTTGGTCGCGGCGATGTGGCATCTGATAGAGATTGGTCGTCGGAGACTGCTCCTCGGATTGCTGATTCACTCTTGATTGATCGTCATTTCCGGTCGAAAGTTTAGAACCGCGCTCATACAGGACTAAAGTCCTGTAGTACTGAAGCGGCTGTTATTTGTGGCAGGGCCTTGACCTAAGGTCCACCGAGAAACTAGATTACAATCAGTGGAACAACGACGTACCCGGCGGTTTACCCTCCAACTCCCCCTTGCCATAACGCGCACCGGCGTGGATCGCGTTATGCAACCGGGTTATACCAAGAACATCAGTTCCGGCGGCGTGTTGTTCACTTCCGAATGGGAACCCGACGTCGGCGGCGCCCTTGAGTACGTCATCACACTGGGCGTCCCGTCGGACCAGGTCGTAAGTCTCCGTTGCATCGGCAAAGTCGTGCGTTATAAGAAGATACTCGACGCCACGGAACCTGCTTTCGACGTCGCCGCCACCCTGGAACGTTACGAGTTCGTCCGCTCGGACTGATCCCTGCCGGTCGCTTAGGCTGGTAGCTGGTTGCTCTCGCGCCATTGCGCCGACGCCGCCTTTTCGTGTAAGGTAGTAGCAAAGAAAAGGCGAAAATCGCATGGATCTCACGCGGCGCTTCCCGGAATTCCCGCAGGCTTTAGCCGCCGACCATCGCCCGGCGCTGGAAGCGGCGCTGACGCGTTTTCAGGCCGCGCTCGACGAGCCAGGGTCGTCCGTCCGTGCGATTCGCCACGAGCCCGCCACCGACGGTATCTTTCGAGACCTGCCCGAGTCGATGCACCCCGCCGTGCGCCAGGCGCTGGACGACCGTGGCATCCACCAGCTCTATTCCCACCAGGCGGAAGCCTTCGAGTTGATTCTCAAAAACCAAAACGTCGTAGTGGTCACGCCCACCGCCAGCGGTAAGACGCTGTGTTACAACCTGCCGGTATTAAACTTCATCGCCAACGACCCGGGAGCCCGCGCGCTGTACCTTTTCCCGACCAAGGCCCTGGCTGAAGACCAGCTTCACCAGCTGCAAACCTCCATAGACCAAATGGGCTCGGAAATAAGGGCTTTCACCTATGATGGCGACACGCCCCAGGACGCCCGCAAGGCCATACGCCAGCGTTCCAACATCGTACTTACCAATCCGGACATGCTGCATAGCGGCATCCTGCCTCACCACACACGCTGGGCCAAGCTGTTCGAGAATCTCCGCTACATAGTCATAGACGAGCTGCACTACTATCGCGGCGTCTACGGCAGCCACCTCGCAAACCTGTTGCGGCGGCTGCGGCGCATCTGCGAATTCTACCAGTCGAAGCCGGTCTTCATCTGCTGCTCGGCCACCATCGCCAATCCCCGGGAGCTGGCTGAAGCCCTCACTGGAGCGCCCTTCCGCCTGGTCGATTCCAATGGCGCTCCGCGCGGCGATAAGTTTTTCGTCTTCTACAACCCGCCGGTCGTCAACCGCCAGTTGGGCATTCGCCGCAGCTACATTAACGAGTCGCGGCGTCTGGCGTTGGAGTTCATTGAGCACCGGCTACAAACATTGGTCTTCGCCAACAACCGGCTGGCCACGGAGATCCTGGTCACTTATTTGAAAGACGCGATCGAGCGCGGGCCGTTGCCGGGCGATGCGGTGCGCGGATACCGCGGAGGGTATCTTCCACGCGAGCGCCGTGAGATCGAGCGCAAGCTGCGCGATGGCGAGATCCGCGCCGTGGTGGCCACCAACGCGCTCGAACTGGGCATCGATATCGGCTCGCTGGACGCCGTGGTGATGGCCGGTTACCCCGGCACGATCGCCTCCACCTGGCAGCGCGCCGGACGCGCCGGACGCCGCCAGAGCGCATCGGCAGCCGTGCTGGTGGCCTCCAGCGCGCCGCTCGACCAATACATCGTCGAGCACCCCGATTACTTCTTCGGCCGTTCGCCCGAACACGCCTATATCAACCCGGACAATCTCGAAATCCTGCTGGCGCATCTGAAGTGCGCGGCCTTCGAGCTGCCCATCCAGGAGGGCGAGAAGTTCGGTGCGCACGACACCACCGAGCTGTGCGGCTTTCTCGAAGAAGCCGGTTTTCTACACCGCTCAGCGGGCGCATGGCACTGGACTTCGGAAACCTATCCCGCCGACGCCACCAGCTTGCGCTCGGTATCGAGCGACAACTTCGTGGTCGTGGACATCTCCGGCGAGCCGGCCGTGATCGCCGAAGTTTCTTTCCCCACGGCGCTCTCGACTCTGCACGAAAAAGCCATCTATCTGCACGAAGCCCGCCAGTATCACGTGGAGCGCTTCGATTACGAACAGCGTAAAGCCTACGTGCGCCGCGTGGATTGCGATTACTACACCGACGCCATCGACTACACACAGGTCCAGGTGCTCGAGGAATTCGAGAGCCAGCCGCTCGCGGGCGCACGCAAGTGCCACGGCGATGTGCGCGTCAACCGCCAGATCGTGGGCTTCAAGAAGATCAAGTTCTACACCATGGAAAACGTGGGCGCGGGCAACTTGTCGATGCCCGAACAGGAGATGCACACGACCGCGTTCTGGCTGCATTTCCCGGCCGAATTCCTGGCCCGTTTTACGGACCTGACGTCTGACGAGAAGCAAAGCGGTTTGGCCGGTTTGGGCAACGCCTTGCGTACCGTGGCGGCACTGCTGCTGATGTGCGATCCGCGCGATCTGGGTGTGGCGTTTAGCGAAGAGCCCAACCTGTATCTATATGATGCCTATGCCGGCGGCGTGGGGCAGAGCGCGCCACTGTACCGCCTGGCGCCCCGGCTGCTGCAACAGACCGCCGAACTGCTGGCGGGGTGCGGATGCGAGGCGGGGTGTCCGTCGTGCGTGGGACCAGTGGGGGAAACGGGCGAGCGAGGAAAGGAAGCGGCTACAAGGATTTTGGGGGAATTGCTGGCGAGTTGATACGTTTTACGCGCGCGCTTTCCGGCGCAGTTTCGCCGCCGGCATTGCGGGCTTTACGACGACCGCAGCTTTAGGTTTGCGCAAGCCGACGAACGCGGCCAGAACTAGCGCCGGCCAGATCTGCAGCAGCACGCGATTCAGGGAGGTATGCAACTGCCATGCGAGATCGTTATTGGTAAGGATGTATACCCCAAAGTTGCCGAGCAGCAGAAATCCGGCCAGCGCGGCACAGTAGGCCGCGTCGCGCCGGCGCTCGCGGTCGAACCGCAACACCACCGCGAGTGCGATCACGGGCAGGATCGGATGATACCAGCCGACACCCATGTGCGCGAATTCGCGGCCGAACGCGGCCATCGTAGCGCCGTAGCGGCCCGCATCGGCGAGGCGCTTGCCCGCTCCCGGAAGGCTGGTTGAAAGTAGCCCGGCATTGCCTCTTGCCAGCCACGTTTTAAAGACGATCGCCAATGCCGCGGCAGGCGCCGCGCCTGCGAGAGTCGCCACTGCGGTGCGTCGCTTCCATGCGGCGGTTATGACAAGAAGGACAACCAGGAACAGCACGCCCTCGTCTTTGGTCCATGCCGCGCACCCGGCGAAAATGCCGGCCAGAATCGGGCGATCCAGTAACGCAAACACGATGGCGCCCGCGAAATAACAGGCCAGCGGGACATCGGCATATTGATTGGGTACCTGGTGCAGAAGGGCCGGCGTAGAAGCCAGCACCAGGGCCGCCAGCATGCCGAGCGTCGGTCCGCGAAGCGCTGCCATGCCGCCCGCGACCAACGCGATCAGCGCCAGGAAGAAGACGTAGGAGGTCGCAGCGGGAACAACGGTGGAAAAGGAATGGCTGAACGCCCAGCACCGGGCGACGAAAGAAGAGAGCAGCAGCGGGTATTCCGCGTGCGTACTTGCACCGAGTACAGGAGACCATGCGCGCTGCGCCAGCGCGCCGCTGGACGCCAGAAACCTCGCCCGAAGGTTCCAGATCGCCCAGGCATCCCAGTCGCCCTGGGGATTGGCATCCCAGCTCGTTGCTATGGCTGCCGTCGCCAGGGCGAGCGCCAGAAGCAGGCCGATCGCGGCAACGAAAATGAGTAGTGGCGCCGGTCTCTCTTCGGCGGGTTGTGGCGCCGGAGCGCGGCGGCGGAAAGCCTCGTAACCGGCCCACGCCAGGATCGCGACTTCAAACCCCAGGGCGACCGCCCGCATCCCGAGCAGCGTGCTGAAGAGGAAGAACAGGACCGAGCTTAGACCGATGCCGACGGCCGCGCCGGCGCCGAAGATCAGCGACCACCGGGCCCATGCCGGCCGGACCGCCGACAATCCTGCGAAACGATTTACCAGCAGGCAGCCAAGCAGGATTGCCTCCACTATCCAGATCAGACCCGTCACGCTTAGCTCACTTTACCTTTCGGAAAAGCACCACGCCTTCACCAAAATCCTGTTGTAGGCGCAGTCCCTGGCTTCGCCCGACCAAATCAAAGTCGGCCGGATGGCTGAAATTACCGAGCACCCACTCCTGGGCCGCGCCTCTTTTCAGCAACCGCGGCGCCATCACGTATTGCGCGCTGAGGAACATTCCGGTATCGGCCCCGCTGCCCGGCGGCGCATCCGTGATGTATCCGACCCCGGCGCCTTCCGGAATCGAAGAGAGCGCGCCGGCAAATCTGGTGAACTGAATCGAGACTTGGTACGGATCGCGGTTCTGCTGCTGAAAATCCGATTCGGACCCGTAAGATGCAAACGATCCCCACAGGCACAAAAAGATTGCAATCGTCACACCGGCGCTCACCGCGGGCGGATAGTGCTCGGAAATCCGGCGCTTCGGCAACAGAGTTCGATTATACGACTCGGCGATATGTTAAAAAGAACCGGTTGGAATAGAAAGGTATGTCGATGAAGATTTTGGCGCTCGCGATTCTCCCAGCCGTGCTGCAGGCGGCGGGCACAGTTGAGACGCTGACCGTCGCCGGGCTCAACCAGCCCGTCGAGATCCTTAGGGATAAATGGGGCATCTCGCATATTTATGCCAGGAATGAAGCCGATTTGTTTTTCGCCCAGGGCTACAACGTCGCGCACGACCGGCTGTTCCAGTTGGAGTTGTGGCGGCGGCAGGCTACCGGCACCGTCGCGGAGATTCTGGGGCGCAAGGAACTCAAGCGTGACATCGGCAACCGCCTGTTCCTGTTTCGAGGCGACCTGGTACAGGAGCTGAACTGGTATCATCCGCACGGCGCGGCCATTATTGAATCATTCGTAAACGGAATCAATGCGTACATTGCGGAGACCGGGCGGAGACCCGAGCTACTGACACCGGAATTCAAGATGCTGGGGATCAAGCCCGGCAACTGGACTCCGTCCGTAGTCATCTCCCGCTTCAACGGCCTGCTCGGGAACCTCAACCAGGAACTGGATCTGGCCTTGGCCGTTCGCACCCTGGGAGTCGAGAAGGTCAAGGATTTAAGTTACTTTCAACCGGCTAACCCAAAGCTGGAGATGGACCCCGCCATCGATGCCGCGCTGCTCTCGAGAGACATCCTGGAGCTTTATCAGGCCTACCGGGAGCCCATCAAGTTCACCGCGGACGAAGTGGCTTCCGCCTACCGCGATGAGTCGACCATTCTGGCGCGGCTGGATTCGGCGGTCGAGACACCTTCGGGCATCGGGAGTAACAACTGGGTAGTCGCCGGCAAGCTCACGGAGAGCGGCTACCCGCTGATGGCGAACGATCCACATCGGGTGCAGCAGGTCCCTTCACTTCGCTATTGGGTGCACCTGGTGGCGCCCGGGTGGAATGTGATCGGCGGAGGAGAGCCGGCTTTGCCCGGAGTTTCCATCGGACACAATGACTTCGGAGCATGGGGGCTGACCATCTTCGGAACCGACAGCGAAGATCTGTACGTGTACGACACCAATCCGGCGAATCCGTCGCAATACAAATACAACGGCGGATGGGAAGCCATGCGATCGATCAGCGAGACGATCCCGGTGAAAGGCGAAGCTCCCGTCACTGTGGAGCTGAAGTATACGCGCCACGGGCCGGTGGTTTACGAAGATCAGACTCATCACAAGGCGTATGCGGTACGCGCTGCGTGGCGCGAGACTGGCGGGGCGCCATATCTGGCGAGTCTGCGTATCGACCAGGCGCATAGCTGGACGGAGTTTCGGGATGCGTGCGGCTACAGCCGGATTCCGGCCGAGAACATGGTGTGGGCGGACGTGGATCGAAACATCGGGTATCAGGCAGTGGGGATCGCACCGCAGCGGCCCAACTGGAGCGGCCTGGTACCGGTGCCGGGCGACGGCCGCTACGAATGGGATGGCTACTTGCCGATCAAAGCTTTGCCGCACGTACTCAATCCTGACAAGGGTTTCTTTAACACTTCCAACAACTACCTGATTCCGCCGGAATGGACTTACAAAGAGGCGCTGCACTATCTGTGGGCGGACCCTTATCGCGCTGCCGGCGTGGCCGAGTTTTTGAGCTCGGGCCGGATGTTCACCGTGTCGGATATGATTCAGCTGCAGAACAACGATCTCTCGATTCCCGCCCGAAGCCTGGTGCCGCTGCTCCGCGACCTGGCGATGGAGAGTTCAGCCGCGCAAGAGGCGCAGGATCGGTTGCTGCACTGGAACGCCTCGCTCGACAAAGACTCCGTGCCGGCCGGGATTTACGAAATGTGGCAACGCCGGCTGCTGGCGAATATGCGCGAGATGGTGGTGCCCAAGGAAGCACTGCCCTACATCGGAATTCCGGCGCTGAACAAGATCGTCCACTGGCTGGAGGCGCCCGACGGCCGTTTTGGCGCAGACCCGATCGCGGGTCGGAATGCCCTGCTGGCGAAGAGCCTGGAGCAAGCCGTGGCGGAGCTCACCAAACGCTTCGGTGCGGATATGGGCAAGTGGAAGCTGGGCGCCTATCATCATGCGCTGATACACCATGTGATGAGCGCCGGGCTCAAGCCTGAGTTGCGCGCGAAGTTCGATGTGGGTGAACTGTCGCGCGGGGGCGACAGCTATACCGTCACCGCGACTGGGGGCGACGATAATCAGACCGCCGGGGGATCGTTCAAGATCGTGGTCGATACGGAGGACTGGGATAACGCGCTGGGATTGAATAATCCGGGGCAGTCCGGCGACGTGAACGATCCGCATTACCGCGATTTGTATGAGCTGTGGGCTCGCGGGAAGTATTTCCCGATTTTCTATTCGCGCGCAAAGGTGGAGTCGGTTACGGAGAAGGCGTTGGAGCTGAGGCCGCGCCCTTGAAGCTTTTCGAGACATCCCGGCCGATCGTGCGCGCCTGGGAGGTGCCCGGAGAGGTCCGCGGACAGCATCGCGGCCGTTACCAATAGCCGCCTATTTCCGAATCTCCACATAGCCATGCCGGGCGAGGAAACGGAAATAAGCGTCCAGATCCAGTTGTACCGGTCCCAGTTCCAGTTCCGTAAGGCGCTTCACCTCGCCCAGCGTGCGGTGGCCGTCGCACCAGTAGAGTGCGGTAATGGCGGGCGTATCCCAGGCACCGTTAGGAAAACCCTCGCGCTGATCCGGTGGAAGGTCGTCAAGCGGCAGCGTGCCGAACCGTTTGCGCACGATCACAACGCCGTCGCCGTCGGGCTTCACCGCGGCCTGCGGCGGCGCCGCCGATTTAAGCACTGATCCTAGTAATGACGCGCGCAGCCCGGCGCGGCGCTCCGACGGAGCCAGCCGCAGAACCGACAGCACCGCTTGGCGTTGGCGATCCGACGCATAGGCTGTCTTCGCATCGCTTCCGCCGACGGCTCGCGATCGCCAATAATCCGCGGAGATTTCGGCCAGCCAGCGCGCCTCCGCCTCGCCGGCATTGGCCAGGTAATAAAGAAATACGGCATCCACGATGGTGAGATCGCGGAGCGAGCGCTGGTCCACGCGATCCGGCGTATCCTCCGAGTTGTGATGCGTCACGACGCCGGTTCCGCTATATGCCCAAGTGGTTGGTATTCCAACCAAAGGTTCTCCCAGGTAGCTATCGGTGCCCGGTGTGAATGGCATGGCGTGCCATGGCCGGCCTACCTTGGGCAAATACGCTTCGGCGACTTTCAGGATGAACGCATCCACGTACGAAGCCCCTGAGTGCGGATTCATGTAGAACGAGTATTCCGTGCCAGGCAGTTCGTAAGGCGATGCCGGTGTATCCAGGCACATGGCTGCGACTGTTTGCTTGATCCGCTGGGGATGAGTCGCGACATAATGCATGGAGCCGTACATCTCACCCATGGTCAGAATCCGGATGCCGCGCTTCGGTACGGGCAGTTTGCCGGACCGAATCAACCGGCTCAGTGTGGCGACCGATTCCAGCATGGCGGAAACGCCGGTCGCATTATCCTGGGCACCCTGCTCGGAGGAGTGTCCCAGAGTCATCACTTCTTCGTTCGACGCGCCCGGAATTACGGCGGTCACATAAGGATATTTACCGGCATAGTAGCGTGTCTCCACCCGCGCCCTGACGCGCACCGGACTTCGGTCTCGCAGCAGCTTCCTCAAGAACTCGGCCTGTCGCGGCGTGATCGAGAAACTGAGCAGCGGCGTGCTGGTCCGGGTGAACCCCCATCCGTTATCGCCCCACGCGTTGATCCATTGGCGGCCGTCCTGTAGCGACGGGTTTTCCGTAAACGCGTTGACCGCGCCAAGTGCGCCCGCCTTCACCAGCAGCCATTTGATGTTCGCCGGATTCACGCGGGTAAGCACCAGCTTGCCGCGCAGGTTCTGTTTCAGAATCTCGGCTTCTGCAGTAGCCGTGAGCTCCACAATTTCGGCGGTGACACCTTCGGGCGGCGTAGACCCGCTCCACATACCGAGCGAGGTGGGAACCTTCTCGAAATCCGCGAGCACCGCCTGATCCGAGGGAACGGCCGGTTGGATGATCTCAAGCTTGGCCTGCTTCACATCCCAGGCCATCGGCTCGGTCCAGAAGCCGAACTGGCTCACGCCGTCCGCCGGAGCGGCGAGCAGCTCGATATGATCGAGACCCATATCCGTCAAGGCACTCTTCAAGTAATCAGCGGTCTGCTGAAACTTAGAGAAAGTGAACCAGCGGTCGGTTGAATAAATGCGCCGCATCCGCTCCATGGCGTCCTGCGGGTGAACCTCCACCCGAATCGTCTCAATCAATCCATCGAGCTTCTGGCCGGAACTCGGTTGAGCGTTGCCGATCGCGAGCGCCACTGCTGTCAGAGCGAAGAGATGTATGGTGCGGCGTACGAATGTCACTCCGTCTATTCTAACCATTACAATGGACGCGGCATGTTGCGTCCTGGCGCTACAGTTTTATTTCTCGTGTTCGGCGTGGCGGGCGCACGCGGAAGAGACCGAACAGTGACATCGAGACATGCGTACGATCGACGACGGCTTGTCTGCCGGGCAATGTCTCTCTGCGAAGTACGTACCTCCGCCGCGAGTATGGGCCGCGACGGAAGCTCGAAGCGTAGGGTCCGGGCCTTCTATACCTGACTCGGCACGATAAACGGCGCGCGATAGGTGCCCGTCAGCATGGCGTTCGCCTCGTCGTCGCGTGTGAACCGCTGTTGCGCCGGGTCAAAGCGGAGTTCCCGCCCCAACCGGTACGAGATGTTGGCGAGCAGCGTGATCGCCGTGGAGGCGTAGGTCTCGTTGATCTCCGCGGTCAGCATATCGCGTTGATTCGCGCGAATGGCATCGAAGAAATTATGAAAGTGCGATAACTGGTCATTGCTGTAACGGTCCACGTCGTCGAGCTTACCCAGTGCCGGTTCCGGTTTCGCGGAGCCTCCCAGATACACCTCGGCGCGATCGTCAGTCAGCCGGGCGATCAGATAGCCCTTGGAGCCGTAGAAGATGACTCCGGACTTCATGCCCTCTTCAGCGTTCGTATAGCGGCCGCGGATCTCGATCACAAGCTCGGTTCCGTCGTCAAACTCACAGGTGGTCAATTGCGTATTGGGTGTCTGACCCTGATCTTTGTAGCCAAAGCGCCCGCCGGTCGAATGGATCCTCGATGGCAGGCCTTTGTGCAGGCCCCAGCGCGCCACATCCACGTAGTGAATCCCGTTGTTACCGATCTCGCCGTTCCCAAAATCCCAAAACCAGTGCCAGTTGTAGTGAACCAGATTCCGGTGGAAAGGCTGCATCGGACCGGGACCCACCCAGAGGTCCCACCGCAGCGTCCCTGGCGGCGGCTCCGGATTCTTGAAACCAAGGGAATCCCTAAGCTGATAGTGGATGCAGCGCGCCATGTAGAGATCGCCGATAACGCCTTCGCGAAGCGCCTGGACCGCGCGCCGGAAATATCCGTTCGAGCGTCGCTGCGTGCCGCCTTGAATCAGGCGGTTGTACTTTTGGGAGGCGGCGATCATCTGCCGGCCTTCGAACATATCGTGGCAGACGGGCTTTTCCACGTAAACGTGTTTGCCCGCCTGGCAGGCCCAGATGGCCGCCAGTGAATGCCAGTGGTTGCAGGTGGCGATGGTCACGGCGTCGATATTTTTGTCGTCGAGCACACGCCGCAGATCCTGCTCGAAGGCGGGTTTCCGGCCGGTGAGTTTGGCGAACTCCGCGCCGCGCTTTTCCAGTTGGGTTTCGTCCGGATCGCAGAATGTCGCAACCTCCACGCCGGGAACCTGCGCCGCCAGTTTCATGTGATCGGCGCCGCGGCCGCCGAGGCCCAGGATAGCGATCCGGATGCGGTCGTTGGCGCCAGCCCAACTTCGCGGCGTACCGAGCGACGTTCCGATCAATGAAGCAGCAGTGACTGCGCCGCCAACAAGATTTCTACGACTGATATCCTGCATCGATATACTCCCTTCACCTGCCATTAGAACGCGAAGTCCGGGTTCTCACTCCGGTGTCCCACATGAATCTGCTGGCCATGCTGGCCACGCTCGCCATGATAGATCGAGCGGACCTGCGCGGCGGGAACTACCTGGCCCAGCGGATTCACCGCATCGATGATCCAGACCGGACGCGGCGCGAGCGAGCCTGCCAGATCCGGCAGATCGTAATACTTGAGCGCCGACGGAACAATCTGTTCGAACATCTTGCGGTGGATTCGATGCGTGACCATCGCATCATAACTCACCAGCATATCTTCGAGCGCCAGCTTCCGGAACCGCGGGTCAAGTGCGGCAGCGTGCAGCATGGCCACCGCCGCCGCGCCCTTACCGAAGCCGGAAAGCTCCGATGTGTCCACGTCGGGCCTCGCCTCCAGCAAATCCATAGCGCGGGAAATATCCGCGGCTCGCATGCCAACCAAAGTCTTGCCGAGCAGAATGGCCGTCTCGGCGCTATCGTAATCCCCGAAGTAG
>Ga0302324_100023662_pt1 | contig 11873 bp, 14 predicted proteins | sample Palsa_T0_1_FD_201949 | JGI IMG/M metagenome (GOLD analysis project Ga0302324, IMG submission 201949) | Peat permafrost microbial communities from Stordalen Mire near Abisko, Sweden - Palsa_T0_1 | ecosystem: Environmental > Terrestrial > Soil > Palsa > Peat permafrost | place: Sweden: Abisko... | reverse complement strand
CATAAGGATTGAACATCGTATAAGTGCGATGCTCGCCGATCTTCTCGACGCCCCGGTGCAGATAGCCAATCACGCATTCCAGGCCAAGAACTTTTTCGCCATCAAGCCGCAGAATCACGCGCAGCACACCGTGCGTGGCCGGATGCTGCGGGCCCATATTAATGACCAATTCATTGGCATCCAGATACGGCTTGTCGTGAGCCGCGAGATCGGCGATATCGACATGCGACAGCGTGGTGTTGGGGTCGGTCATTGTCTCGTCACTGCGTCTCGTCACTGCGTCTCGTCACCGCCGCCGTCTCTACTGCCCGCTTTCAATTCCCAGGTTGATCTGCACCCACTCGTTATCCTGCTGCAAGATCCCGTAATCCTTGCGCAACGGATGCCCCTTCCACCCATCGGGCAACAGAATTCGCTTCATGTCGGGATGCCCGTCAAACTTGATGCCGAACATGTCATACACTTCGCGCTCCAGCCAGTTCGCTCCCGCCCAGATCGGAACGGAACTCGGCAGGTTCGCGCCGTCGGCAATTTGCGTCTTCACGCGAATGCGCTCGTTGCGCGCGAAAGAATAAAGCACCCACACCACGTCAAATTGCTTCTCACGCTGCGGGTAATGCAGCGCCGTAATATCCACGCAATAATCGAACTGCTCTTCATTTCGAAGCACCTGAAGAATCTCAGGAATCAGCGAGCGATCCACCACCATGTAATTCTGCCCCGCATAAGTCAGCGGCTCGATGCCGGAACCGTAGCTGCTCTTCAGCTTCGCGATCATCGGCGAATCCCACGGAGTCGGTGTTGGCACGGGAGCTTTCGCGGGCGCAGCCGGTTTGGCAGCGGCAGGCGTCGCAGGGGCTGCAGCTGCGGGTTTCGCGGTGGGCACCACCCGAGCGCCAACAGCGCCTTCGCTCGGCGTTTTGACGTCCGCCTGCACCGAGCCGGATGGCGTAGCTTTCACCCCGCCGGGAACGGCGGGTCGATCCACCGACGCTTCCGCCGGCGGCTTCTGCTCGCCTTCCGGCGGCGGTACGGCCGATTTAGGTTCGTCCGGCATAGCGGCAAACGCACAAATCTCCGGCTGGGAGGGCAACGGAGAGAACGTTAACTTTTATCAGCTTGAGGATTATGGTGTCAACGAGCACGCCGATAATGGTAGTAGCTCGAACGATAAATTACGAACGATAAAATCAGGAACCTTCCTGATACTTTGCATCCTTCGTGGTTTACCGGTTTGTGTGGTTCTTAATGCAAACTCATAACGTCGATGGGTAAAATGTCCCCTCGCGTGAATCACCGGTCTTCTCCCCAAACTTTCCGGCCGTTCTCCGCAACCCCCGCCGATTTGCTATGATTCTGGTTCTGAAGGTTCCCTCATGGACGCTGACTCAAAAGCTTGCCCAGTCTGCGGAGAAACCATCAAGTCCGTAGCCATCAAGTGCCGCTACTGCAACACCGACCTCACCGCATTCGCGGCGACGAAAGATGCTACAACCGAAAAAGACTTGTTTTCCGGGCATCCTGCCGCGGTCTACAGCGTCGGCCAACTCCTGCCCTTTCTGGTGGTGATCGCCCTCGCCATCGGGATCGGATATGCTCTCCACTCGAACGCCGTCCAGTCCCAGTCCCAGGATGCCATCGTCTTGTACGCCGTCCTCGGTTGCCTGGTCGCCTGGGGCATCATCTTTTTGCGCTTCTACACGAAGAGCCTGAGCACCCACTATGAAATCACCACGCAGCGGATCAAACGAGAAGTAGGTCTGCTCTCAAAGAAACAGGAGAGTTTGGAGTTATTCCGCATCGATCATTTCGAGGTTCTCAAACCGTTCGGAATGCGGCTGCTGGGCTACTCCGAGCTGCACTTGTTCTCGTCCGATGCGGAATTTGAGAACTTTTACATCTACGGGGTTCGGAACCTGGAAGCGATCGCAGAGACCTTACGCGAGTGTCAGCTTCGCGAACGCACACGACGTGGCCTGACAACATTCGTCAAGGCGTAAGGCCAACGTCGGTAAACTGCGGAAAAATCAGCAAATCCCAGCCCCGAAGGGGCGGCATAGGAAAGCCCGGCACGGCAGTGCCGGTAGGACGGGAAGGCAGAACGAGTCCCCGACGGGGAAAGCAAGAGTTCTCACGCACTCTCTAGCCGCCTAGGTCGAGCCCTTGGCTCGACAGCTAGCTTGGCACCGACCCAGAGACGCCCTATTGCTTTTTCCTTGCGCGTGTGCTCGATCGCTCCTGGACGGCTACAGGACTTACACCCACTCCAGAGCGCCTTTTTGCCAAACCCAGATGTAGCCCGCGATCAGGATAACCAGGAAAATCAGCATCTCCACTAAACCAAAGATGCCGAGCGCCTTGAACTTGACGGCCCAGGGAAACAGAAAAATAGTTTCCACGTCGAAGACCACGAACAGGATCGCGACAATGTAGTAGCGGACGGTGTAGCGGCCGCGGGCACTGTCGATGGGATCAATGCCGCACTCGTAGGGCATCAGCTTGGTTTTGTTTGGATTGTCCGGGCGCACCAGCTTCGCCGCCAGCAGCGTGAGCGGAAGCAGCACGCCAATCACGGCCATAAAGATGAAGATGGGAACGTAGTTCTGCGGCATAGTGAGCCTTGCGCGTCTCAGTCGCTTGAGGGACTGTCGCGAACGCAATATTACCGCCGATGACGCACGACTTCAAGCAGGGGTTTGCGGCTCAAAACATTTGTCGGGGAGCACAAACACCTTTCGGGCTAGATCTGATTGCAGCGTGGCTTCGCGGTAGTAGCGGCTCAGGACACTGTCCTTCCAGGCAAGCAGATCCGGGTTCTGGCGGTGGAACTCTTCCCAGTCTGCGGCCTCGGAGCGAGCCATGCGTTCGCGGATCAAGAAGAGATATGCGCAGGTGATGGTTTCATTGTAGAGCTGCGTCTTGCCGCGGGCGACGGCGAATCGCCGCAGCGCGGCCGAAAACTTCTCCAGCGCCTCAAGAACCGGATACTGGCAGAGATACGCGAACGCCAATCGGACGTGATCCGCATGATGGAACTCTTCGCCGGACCCCAGCCCACGCTCGAATCGTTCAATAAGCTCGTCGCCGGTCACAGTTGTCCAATCTCCTCTCCTCGGAGATCTTCCGTCCAGAACCGCTGTGTCTCTTCGAGCGCGTTATCGAGGGTTCCGTCGTTTTGCAATAACCGCTTCGTTATGACAGAACACGAAAATAACCCGACAAGTGTCTCCTGTTCGCGAACGAAATAACTGTGGATCTCCTCGGGAGTTCGACCAAATTTCCTCGCGTACTCTTGAATGAACTGCTGGTCCGCCCTGGGCCTGATTCCACGCTCCCAAATCGTCGCGGGCGTTCCCTCGAGAAAGAGCAGCTTGCATCCGAGAACAGCAAGCCGTCGATCGAACGGTGCGACGTCGTTCCACTTCACCACGCCAGGGCGAACGCAGTGGGTCAGGTGCAAGGTGTCGACGAGCACAAAACACCACGGGCGCTCGTGCTCTTGCACGCCGGCATGCAGCCATTCGAGCGTCCCAACGATGCGCTCCAGAAGGCGCAGGTTCGCATCCACGGTAAGCGTGCCGTCGTCCTCCGGCAGGGCCAAAGGGCCGTAGGTATGAGACTGCGCCAGGTGAACCAGCGTCCGGATTTTCCTGGGCTCAGACGAAGCGACGTGGCGACGGATGAGAGCGTCGACCAGCGTCGACTTTCCCACGCCGGACGTGCCTTCGAGAAGCAGCGCCTGGAACGGAGTCATAGCGGCTATCCAACCGTCTGGGCAGTGGCTTTTCCGCTTGCAATGGCCCATGCTGCCGCGGTGTAGATCAGGAGGTTCCCAACATTGAAGGTTCCATGCAGGAGGTGGACGACGATCGCTAGCACAAAAATTCCCACCAGGAACCAGGCGCCGCGGATTGCGGTCCACGGAATCAGCAGCAGGACGGCGCCGATGATCTCGCCCCATCCCAGCACTTGCCGCACGATGTCCGGCATATGGGTCTTGGCGAAGTCGTGGGCGGCGCCTGGCATCACAAAGAGGATGGCTTCAATCAGAATCACAAGCCCTAGCGTCCACTGCAATCCGGTGAGGGCGGTCTTCATTCTTTTTATTCTTATTCTTTGTTCTGTCATTGGGTCAGTCTTCTCTATTTGTCGGCAGCTCGCTTGCGCCCCGGCCGCGCCTTGATCTCCTTCAACCGGTGGCTGGCGCTCGAATCGAGGTCAAAATCGTAAAACCGCTTCAACTCCTGAATGCGTTCGAGGGAAGCTTGGCCGAACGGAGTCTTTCCGTCGAAGGCATGGAGCACGATGCCCTCCAAAAGGTCGCCGAGGGTCATGTCATGGTACTCGGCGAAGGCCTTCAGGACTTTGAGCAACCGCTTCTCCATGCGTACGCCGGTCTGCACCCGCTCCACCAACAGCTTCGCATCGTCCAGCATGTGTACCAGTGTACCATAATATATAGGTACATGGAAATTGTTTCCGGTCCGGCCCGGTCCGGCCCGAGGGCGCACATCCAGGCGCTGGTTGTTTATAATCGCGTTTCAACGATTCATCGTCTTCCGCGCCAGTAAGGCGCAATTCCCTGTCCAAAGGACTCTCTTGGCATTCGACGAGAACATTTACGAACTGCGGCGCCAGAAGCTGAAACAGATCGAGGCGCTGGGCCAAACCTCGTACCGGAGCAAGTACGAATTCACCAACACAATCCCCCAGATTCTCGCGGATTACTCGGACAAGACCTCGGAGCAACTGGAGAGTCCGCGAGTCAACCTGCGCGTGGCCGGTCGCATCATGGCGATTCGACTAATGGGCAAGGCTGGATTCTGCCATCTGCAGCAAGAAGGAAAGCGGCTGCAGATCTACGTGAAGAAGGATGCGGTCGGCGAACCGGGCTTCGAGTTATACAAGCTGCTCGATCTCGGCGATCACATTGGCGTCAGCGGCTATTTGTTTCGTACGCGCACCGGCGAGTTGACCATCCATGTGGAAGAGATCACCTTTCTGAGCAAGGATCTGCTTCCTCTGCCCGAAAAGTTTCACGGGCTCACGGATGTGGAATTGCGCTACCGCCAGCGCTATGTCGATCTCGTGGTCAATCCTGAGGTGCGGGAAGTTTTTTTGAAGCGCAGCAAGCTCGTGCAGTCGCTGCGGCGGACCATGGAGTCGCATGGATTCGTCGAAGTCGAGACGCCGATGATGCATCCGATCGCGGGCGGCGCCGTGGCGCGGCCGTTTGTGACCCATCACAACACACTCGACATGGATTTATATCTGCGCATCGCGCCGGAACTTTATTTGAAGCGGTTGGTCGTTGGCGGATTTGATCGGGTGTACGAGATCAACCGCAACTTCCGCAACGAAGGCCTGGGCTGGCGATGGAATCCTGAATTCACCATGCTGGAGTTCTATCAGGCCTACACCGATTACCAGGGCGTGATGGATCTCACGCAGGAGTTGATCACACAGGCAGCGAAAGATGTGACGGGTGGAACGAAAACGAAATGGGGCGATCAGGAGATCGACTGGGCGAACTGGCAGCGCCTGACCATGCGCGAGGCCATTATTCATTACTGGCCGGAGACGGCGGGCGCGAAGCCTGTGAGGGGCGACTTCGCTTCTGACGATGGAGTCAGGAAACTGGTCGAGCGGTTCAATCAGGCACACGCGCACATGGCTTACGATCCCCATGAGCCTCTGGGCAAGACGATTGCGAGTTTGTTTGAGGCGACGGCAGAGGAACATCTCACGCAGCCGACGATCATCTACGAGTTCCCTACCGCGGTGTCGCCGCTGTCGAAGCAGAAGCCGGACGAGCCGGACTGGACCGAGCGCTGGGAAATTTTCGCGGGACAGATGGAGATCTCCAATGGGTTCAGCGAACTTAACGACCCGGAGGATCAGCGGCGGCGCTTTGAAGCACAATTGAAAGAACGCGAGCGCGGCGACGACGAAGCACACCAGATGGATGAGGATTACCTCCGCGCGTTGTCGTATGGGATGCCGCCGACCGGAGGCGTGGGCGTGGGCGTGGACCGGCTGTGCATGCTGCTGACCGACTCGCACACCATCCGCGACGTGATTCTATTTCCTTTGCTTCGGCCGGAGAAGGCCTTAACCACAGAGAGCACGGAGCAACACTGGGCAAAACCTTAGGGGCCTCATTGCCAGAATGGAAGATAGGGTCGGGTGGGAACATTCGCTGAAGCGGCGGGAATATCCGTGCTGAATGTTCCGGTTTTAACATTGCCCTTAAGCATAACAATCCAGAGAAATTGATAGTGGGCCGAATGGCAGCCCTTCGTAGTGTCCGAATCGGGAGTTGCCGAGGTGTTCTATTTCGCAGGCGTCACGGATGGGGGAGCAGGCCCGATGATGCGGGCGCCTGTGGGCCAAAACCAAACAATAATCGCGACCACGAGGACCCAAAACCAAAATCACAGGCGCCGTGTTTGTCTGCTGAGCCGCACCGGGAAATTATCCGTCTAACTGGCCGAGCGATCAAGGCAACTTAACTAGGCGAGAAAGTTTTCCCGGTGCCTCACAATGCACTAGAAGTGGGGCAGTGATGTTTCTATACTTTCGCTTGTATTTGGGCTCAGCAATGGCAGCGCTGCGGTAGTGTCCGCACTGGACATTGGGTCGGCAGCGTTTTGCTTTTCCCGGGAAGCCAACCCTCTTTCGCCCTTTCGGGGCGCATTCCTGCTCCTTTCCTACCCACGGCTCGCGTCCCCTTGGGCAGGCTCACGGCGGCTGTGGGCTATATTCTTGCGCCGCTTCGCGGCTCGGTAGACGTGGGCTTGGCGGCAGGACGGAGGTCGTGCCCTTCCCGGACCTATTGCGGGCTGGGACTCCAAGGATGACTTATGCGAGATCCTAAGAACCTTTACCTCGATGACTTGGCGGGACCGGCCTTCTCTGAGGTTCGTTGTGGATCATAGGCGGGCTTTTCGGGACTGAAGTTGGCGCTTAGATAATCAATGAGAGCATCGCGGTCGGCGGGATCGACCCGCGCACCCCATTTCATCATCTTGTCTACCTCTTTCGTCCACGCCCCCTTGCTGAGGCGTTGCTGGAGGATGATGCGGGCCTCGTGACATTCCAGGCAGGCGGTGCTGGCCTTGCCCTGCATCGCTCCGGCGGGGAGTTCGGCAACGACGCTTGTGCCTGCGGGCTTCTGCGCCAGCGCTGAGAATGGTGCAGCGGCTGATAGCAGTAGCAGAGCGAGGGTGGCGAACCCTCTCGCGAGAAGCCTTTTCGCGTCCGGAACAACAACAGGTCCATCCACTCCCTTTCCGCTTCCCTTCCGGAAGCGGAAGTTCCGGTCGGGATGACAATCTGGAAAATGACAATGCGGAATGAATTGCGGCAACTGCGTTCTATGCGACACTGATCTTCACCTGATCTACAGCGTTGTAGAGATAACCGCTGGGATTCCAGACTGGGGTGGAGGGTTGGGTTCGGCCCTGGCTGTCGGTGGCGCGCGCGCGGATGATGTAGTCGCCGCTCCTGGTGGCTTTCCAGTCGTAGCTCCACAGGCGCCAGGCGTAGTGGGAGTGTTCGTGGCCCAGCTTGGCGGGATTCCAGGTTATGCCGCCGTCGGTAGAGATCTCAACCTTCGTGATGTCGGCTTCTCCGGCCCAGGCTGCGCCGTGCACCGCCACTTTGCCGACTTTCAGGCTGGCGCCGTCGCTCGGCCCGGCGATCACCGACTTGACGCTCAATGCGGTTAGCGGATGCGTATCTTCGGGCTTCACGGCATCGCCCGGTTGCACCGACTGGTTGGGAAAGCGATAGGCGGGGTTCATGAAATTGCCGACGAATTCCGCATCGAGCAATTTGATTTCGGTGAGCCACTTGCACGAGGCCGCGCCGATCCAGCCGGGGACAAGAGCGCGGGCCGGATAACCGTGATGCTTGGTGAGTGGTGATCCATTCATGTGAGTGGCGATCAGCGTATCGGAGTTGAGAGCTTTCTCGATGGGGATGCTGCGAATGAAGGGAGGGACTTTGCCGGGGACTTCATCGAGTCCGCGGAACATGACGTGCTTGCCGGTGGGTTTCACTCCTGCACGCTCGAGGACATCGCGCAGGCGTGGCCCGGAAAAACGGGCCGTGCTGACAGCGCCTTTGCCCCACTGAATACCGGGGACCTGAGGGCGATGCAAGCTGCGTCCGTTGCCGGCACACTCGAGCGTGTTGACGACCGAGTGGGTCTCGAGTTTGGAAAGCTCGGCGAGGCTCAGGGTGAGCGGCTTCTCCACTTCTCCGCCAACGGAGAGACGCCAGTCGGGAGCATCGAGTTGGACCGGTTCGTACATGTGATTGCGCACGAAGAAGTGTGGTATGGGCGTGAGCCAGGTGTTCAAGTACTCGACCGGAGTCTCGAGATCGACGAAACGGAAGGAGCGAACAACCATGCCGTCTTCGCCGGGAAACTCGACGGATTGCCCCTGAGGGAGAGCCCAGGTCAACAGGGATGGCGCTGCGCCTGCCACCAGCGCGGCCCCTGACATCTGTTTGAGAAAATCTCGTCTGGAGTTCATTGTCTCGCGAGCGCACAAAACCATTGCTCGAGCAGCCTAGAGTTTATCCCGACAATGAAAAAAGATGCGTGAGAAGCTCCGTCGTCCGTCACCTCTGATCCCCAACCACCATGGACAGCACGCTTCCCTTCTCTTTTGCTTTCTTGTCGCGCTTGCCCTTGGTGGAACGAGGCGTTGTGCCGGAGATCAGGTCTGCCAGAGTGGTGTTTTCCAGGATGCGGGCAGCCGCGTCGCGCACATCGAGAAACACTTGGTAGAGAGCGCGGTGCGGCAGGTCGCGATCAATGAGCACGCGCAGTTGTTCGGCATCGGCAAAGGGCGCCACTGGGCCATCCATCAAGCGCATGATCTCGCTCAAAGCAATGTCAGCGGGATCGCGGCGCAACTGGTAGCCGCCATGGGCCCCGCGCACGCTCTCGACCATGCGGGCGTTCTTCAGTTCGAGGAGGATGAGCTCTAGAAACTTTTCCGGGAGATCCTCTTCGTAGGCGATTTCGCGAATCTTGATGGCGCCCTGGTTGTGATGGCGGGCAAGCATCATCATGGCCTGCAGCGCGTAGAGTCCCTTTTGCGAGATTTTCATGGTCAGCGATTATGCCTTAAAGCCCATGGTATCACTGGACCTTATGAGCGAGGCGATGCAATTGCGGTTCCTTTTGAGCGGAGGTCGATAGAACGATTAACTCCGGCTTGGTCAGTAACTCAGGGAGGATCTGAAGGAAGGCAGCGCGAGGATGAATGTGCATTTTATTGCAGTTTCGAAACTGAATCGGGGCTAGGGTTGGGGATCGGGCCCGACGCGCAGCACTTGCAGGGTGATGTTGTCGGGCCCACCCCGTTGTCGGGCCAGTTTCACGAGGACGGCACAGCACTCGGCCGGGTTGTTGCCGCTCACCACTGTCTCCAACTCTTCTTCGGTCACGACGCTCCAAAGGCCGTCGGTACAGAGCAGGAGATCGTCTCCCTCTCGCAAGGCCACACTCTGTTCGGGGGCGTCCACGGCCAGTTCCCTTCCCGCTCCTAAGGCGGCGGTTAGGATGTGGCGCTGCGGGTGCTTTTCGGCATCTTCGGCGCGAACGATGCCGCTTTCGACCAGCCGGCCAACGTAAGAGTGATCGCGAGTCAAACGCACAATGCGCGCACCGCGAATGAGGTAAAGGCGGCTGTCTCCCACGTGCGCAAAATAAAGCTGCGTGCCGCGGAGGACGAGGGCGGTGCAAGTGGTCCCCATGCCTTGAAATGCGGGATGCTGCTCGGCAAAGTCTTGAATGCGGCCGTGAGCAGCGACAAACGATTCGACCAGAGCCGCCTGCGGATCGTCGAGCAAAGCCTGATCATAGACTTCGCGAACCGTCTCAACCGCCATACGGCTGGCTTCCTGGCCACCCTCGTGTCCGCCCATGCCGTCGGCAATTACTGCCAATCGTCCCTTGCGCTGGAATTCCTCATCGTCGGCTGGCTCCCAATAGAGGTAGGAGTCCTCATTGTTTTCGCGCTGGCAGCCCACGTCGCTGAGGCTGGCCACTTCAATTCCGGGTTTCACCTTCATGCAATCAACAGTCACTCGTTCGCTACCTCAGCCGGCGGCGCGGAGACGATCAGAAGATGACAAGCGGGAAAGACGACTTCCTGCCGGGAAAATCGAAGCCGCGATGTGCCCCGGCCATTATAGACAAGAGCAAGCGCAAAAGCGCAACGGCCGAGCCGGAATCCTGAAAAACATAATGGAGGGACCGCAGGCTCAGTCGAGCCTGGTTGTTCCACTTCGGTTCCCAATTCGCGAGAGAAGAAAAAAGCCGCAACCATCCGCGGCTTTGGTCCTGAACGTGGGGAGTCAGATGCTCGATCTATTTCCCATTATGCTTGTCTTTGTAGATCTGCTTACTGGTGCGGTTCTGTTCCTTGTTGAGTTGTCTCTGTTCGCCCTGGGTCAGGTGACCATTGTGGGCGGCCATATCCGCTTTCTCCTGGTTCTCGATGTGCTGTTCGCGGTTTTCCACGCGCGCAGCTTGTCCCGGCGTCATGGTGTCGTTCTTGAGGCCGTTGGCGATGCGGTCTTGCTGATTCTGCTCGCGGGCATTGACTTCGTTGACGCGAGGATGACCGGGATCGACCTGCCCCGGTCCCGCGCCGGATGTGTTGCTGTCTTGGGTTTGAGCAGCGGCGGCGCCAACAAACATGAGACCACCCACTGCCAGGACTAAGAGCGACTTCGCGATTGTGTTGATCATGTAAAATTAAACCCCCGCATCGGAGTTAAGTTGTGGGTTGCGAACACCGCGAATTACAAGGGTGAGTCCCCTCACCGAGTAACCTTGAGATGCGAACTGAAAGTAACCCTGGGCAGGTTACCAGAGCCATAGACAATCCAGCAGGACGGCCAAAGGTTTTCTTTCCAACAAATAGCACGAGAATGTCATCTTTCTGGATCGCATCATCATCAGCGTCGGCAATTGGATCGAGAACACTCAGGCGTATAATCTTGCCGGACCGGAGGAAACCTGATGAAACTTACGGACACGATTGCACTGGTGCTAGAAAGCAAGGAGAACAGCAGGGTTCTCTCCGCAACGCCCGACCAGTCTGTCTATGAGGCGATTGAGAAGATGGCCGTGGAGAGCGTGGGTGCATTGCTGGTTATTTCCGACGGCAAGTTGGTAGGCATCCTGTCGGAGCGTGACTATGCCCGTAAGGTAATACTGAAGGGCCACTCCTCGAAGGAGACTCCAGTCCGCGACATCATGACCTCGCCCGTCGTCTTCGTGACCCCGCGCCATACGGTGGACGATTGCATGTCCATTATGACCAAGCGCCATTTCCGCCATCTCCCGGTGATGGGCGAGAATGAGACTGTGCTGGGCGTGGTTTCGCTGGGCGATCTGGTGAAGTGGATCGTCTCCGATCAGGCACAGACCATTCAGGAGTTGGAGGGCTACATCACGGGAAGATATCCGGGCTAAGCGCCAGGAACGATAACGATAAAGAGCGGCTGAGAACCAAGAGATCTTGAGCTAGGAACTCAGTGATCCACGCTTAATGCCCCACACGTCTGGCGCTCTTCCGGCGTAAGTTCCAGAGTGTATCTGGAGCGCGCTGCGTCATCGTGAAACATGCGCACGGTCTCCAAGGAGAACTCGTGCAGGTCTTTGCCGATCAGGCTGACCTTCTTGAGAACATCGGAGGTAACAGTAATAATGTGGCAGCCGATTGCGTCGGCCTGGAAGATGTTCAGGAGTTCCCGCGGGCTGGCCCAGACCAGTTGCGTGTTGGGTTCGGGCGCGATCTGGTCGAGCGCGGATTTCATGAGAGGAACCGGATCGCGGCCAGTGT
>Ga0302324_100023660_pt1 | contig 11873 bp, 7 predicted proteins | sample Palsa_T0_1_FD_201949 | JGI IMG/M metagenome (GOLD analysis project Ga0302324, IMG submission 201949) | Peat permafrost microbial communities from Stordalen Mire near Abisko, Sweden - Palsa_T0_1 | ecosystem: Environmental > Terrestrial > Soil > Palsa > Peat permafrost | place: Sweden: Abisko... | reverse complement strand
TACGAAGGAATATATTCTGGGTGCAGCGGAAAAGAGTCTGAGACGTCTAAAAACAGATTATATTGACCTATACCAGTTACACGGCGGAACGATAGATGATCCTATTGATGAAACCATTGAAGCGTTTGAAATACTGCAACAACAAGGGAAAATTCGTCATTATGGGATTTCTTCCATCAGACCCAACGTGATCAGGGAATACGTAAGAAGGTCCGGCATCGTCAGCGTGATGATGCAGTATAGCCTGCTAGATAGGAGACCCGAAGAAAACTGTCTCCCTTTATTGATCCAAAATCAAATCGGCGTCATGGCCAGGGGAAGCCTCGCCAAAGGGCTATTAGTGAATAAACCGGCTGCCGACTATCTGAATTATAAAAAAGAGGAAGTGGCCATTCTTAAGGGTATCCTTGAGCGCATAGAAGAAAAGGAAAGAACAATCGCACAAACTGCGTTGCTTTTCGTATTGCAACAACCAGCCATCACAACGGCCGTGGTAGGAATCAGGACAATGGAACAACTCCTGGAAGTCGCAAAGACAACAGACTGTTCATTGCTTTCAACCGAAGAAATGAACAGTTTGCAACAGGCGCTTCCTGTCAATCAATATGATCAGCACAAGTAAAGCCAGGGCTTTTTCAGGAAAAAAATTGCTCTTTGATTACTTTTCCATCCTTCACTTCATATACGCACAATTCAGCCATATGCTGTCTTCCCATTCCTTTAAGGGTGACGTCCATGATGAGGCCGATTGAAAAATAATTTCCTCCGATTACCGGACCGGTCAAAGACGAACTATGCACGTTTTCTATCATCGCCTGGAATGCACGGCCTTTTTCCTTTATCTGTTCAAGGCCCTTGACAGATTGCATCCCCTGGGATTGCGGCGGTTCGATACTCAACGCATCTTCACTGTATAATTCTTCCTGCGCCTGCTCGAAATGCCCGACCCTGCATAATTCGACTAATCGATGGGCAATGTCTGCGATCGTTAAATTGGCAACTGCTGTGGTACTCATACAATTTATTTTAGAAATTAAAAATCAGAAAAATCTGAAATGCTTTTCAGGATAACTGTATTACGAAGTTACTCTTCGCTGCTAAGCCGACCAGCGATTGGTAGACATTTAATAATTAATTTAAGCAGCTCCAGGCGGGGACCTGCAACAATCGAGATTGTCTGAGAGAAAAAACGCGCAGATGATTGTAAATCAACAACCTAACTTCATGGCATGCGTAGATGGTTGACGGCAGGTTTGGAACGAAGCGGAAATATTCAAACCGGCAGCGTGCAGGTATCGATATGGAGCTCTGAATCCTTGTTTTCAAGAAATTATATAAAGCGCCAAGGGATGGAGATTAAGGCTGCATCCTGTAATAAGCCCTGTGTAATTTGACATTGGATACCGGAACAACCACGAGCGGCAGTTTCTCTACCAGCGTCTCGCTAGAATCCAGTCCAAAGGCTTTGTCTTCACCAAGCGCCAATCTCTTTATGCCAAAATAACTATTTAGAATAAATCCATCTCTTACTGAAAATTCATTGTCGTAGGAAAGGAATTTTTCAAGGATTACAAACCTGAAATCATCAGTGATCTTATGCTTTTTAAGGGTAGGATAGCGGCTCACGATGTCGAGTTCTTTATTGCTCACCATTTCATCCACCACTTTACGAAACATCAGCCCTACCCTTGGCTGCACCCTGAATCCAAGCCGGAATTCAACCCTGATTACCTTGTCTGCCTGTAATTCTTCCACACCGTAATCCATGGTATAGGGTTCATCGGTTCGTTCGATATGCACAAACCAATACACGTCGGCCCTTTTGGGATTATGACTGAATATGGAATAGATGATCTTTTGTTCGATCTGTGTTGGACGGTTTGCCTTGGTCAGATAAATGAGGTGCGTTGAAAATTTCGGAATATCCTCGTCCATGGAGAGCATATCCAGCAATGGAAGATGTTCTCCGAGGTTTACAAAATTGAGAAAGCGGTTATTGATCTTACGGGCATGGTACCATATGTACATGGTTGAAATAAGTCCGATTTCGAATACTATGAAAAAAAGTCTTTTTACGAGTTTGATGGCATTGGCAACAAAAAAGGAGGTTTCCACACTTAAAAATACCACCAGAATCATCACGACCAGCCATAAAGGAAGGTGTTTTACATAACGAAGAAAATGATACACGAGAATGGTAGTCATCAGCATGGCAATCGTAATGGAAAAACCATAAGCAGCAGTCATGTTTTCAGAAGTCCTGAAATACAAGACTACCAGGAAACATCCGGTGCATAGTACCCAATTGATGCTGGGAATGTATATCTGCCCGCGGATATCCGTTGGGAATTTTACCGTCACTTTTGGCCAAAAATTTAAACTGATAGCCTCACTGATCAGGGTAAAGGAGCCGCTGATCAATGCCTGGCTTGCAATAATGGAAGCCGCAGTGGCTATGCAAACACTGGGAACCAAAAACCAATGTGGCACGATTGAAAAAAATGGATTGACACCTGCCAGATTTGCTTTATGCTGCAGGAGAATCCAGGCACCCTGGCCCAAATAGTTGAGCACCAGGGCTGTTTTTACAAATATCCAGCTCACCTGTATATTCCTTCTTCCGCAATGGCCCAAATCGGAATACAATGCTTCGGCTCCAGTAGTACATAAGAACACGGCACCCAGCAACCAAAATCCATTTGGATGTCTAACCAGGAGTTCCCAACCGTAATGCGGACTGAGGGCTCTGAACACTTGTGGATAATGCAGAATTTGGCTTAAGCCGAGCACCGCCAGCATGCCAAACCATACAAACATGATCGGGCCAAAAGCCCCTCCCACAATTTTTGTCCCAAAGCGCTGAAAAACAAAAAGCAGCAATATGATAACCAGTACAATCTCCAGCACAAGATTATTCCCCGGAACAATAATATTTTCAAGGCTTTTTACATTATTTAAACCTTCAATGGCAGAAGTGACGGAAATCGGCGGGGTTATAATACCATCAGCAAGCAAGGTACCTGCCCCTATTATGGCAGGGTATACAAGTTTTTTTCCATAGCGTCGAACAAGGGCATATAATGAAAACACGCCGCCCTCACCATGATTATCCGCTTGCAGCGTAATGATGACGTACTTAAAGGTGGTTTGAAGAGTAAGAGTCCAGAAAACGCAAGAGATAGCACCAAGTACCAATTCCTCCGAAACCTTTCCGCCTTCGTTCAAAATGGTTTGAAAGGTGTATAATGGGGAAGTTCCGATATCCCCGAATATTATACCAAGTGTGACAATTAAACCTGCGGCCGAAATTTTTTTTAGGTGGCTTGAATCCATAGTGTCTCCAATGGGAAGATTGATTGTTAGAACGCCCGAGGTTGAAATTTATTGACTTATGAAAATAAATCAATCCAACCTTTCAAAAATCATACCCTGGGAAATAATTTGGATAAATGGGCTTAAAGCGACCATCCCGAGGGATTTAGAAGTTGCTTTTTTGATAAATATTCTTTTTCTCAGCGGGAAATACCATTTCAAAATGAAAATTGATTTTCCAAAATGGTATGGTGGCTCATGAAACCCTTTCAGGTTTATAGCCTATCCAATTCGACAGGGTTCCGATAGGGTCAATCCGTATATCAACCATATCATTCACTTGCAACGTAAATTCAGAAGGGGGCACAATACAGGTTCCTGTCATCAAAAAGGCGCCGAAGGGAAAATCACATTCTCTGAACAAGAAAGAGGCCAGTTCAGTATGGGTGCGTTTCATCTTATTGATAGATACAGATTCTTTAAAGAGGGTTTCCCCATTGCGGCTGATGGCCATCTCGATCATGGTTTCTGCTGAAATGACTGTTTCCGGAATATAAAGACAAGGACCGATGGCCGCACTTTTTTCATATACTTTGGCCTGAGGCAGGTACAGCGGATTTTCTCCTTCGATACTGCGCGAACTCATATCGTTACCAATAGTATAGGCGCTGATCTGACCTGAGGAATTGATAAACAGGGTCAATTCAGGTTCCGGAACATTCCAGGCCGAGTCCCGGCGGATGTAGACCTCCTGCCCATGACCAGCCAGGCGGTGCGGTAAAGATTTAAAAAACAATTCGGGCCTTTCGGCTTCGTACACCTTATCATAGAAATCAGCTCCCCCCGTTTCATTGGATTCTTCCATTCTGGCCTGGCGGCTTCGTTGATAAGTTACTCCTGCAGCCCAGACTTCCTGTTGTCCTGCAGGAGCCAGCAATTCATTTTCTAAGATCTGCCTGATCTCGTCTTTTTTCGTAAGCTCCTTGCCCTCCTTTTTAAAATTTGAAAGAAAACCAAATAAATCCTTCCTGTTTAGAAGCTCATCCCAGGGCTCCTCTATAAGAAAAAAACGTTCATCTGCCTTTAGCAGCATGACGTGCTTGGTTTTAAATAGTTTCATGCAAATTCTGAAAAACCAAAACAAAAGACTTGGTTTTGTCCAGCTCCATTTAAGTTTGTTTGAATATATAGGTTTTCAATCCAGCTAGCATTTTAAACAAAAGATCTTTATTTGATAGATTTCTTCAAATCATCCAAATCCACACCGAGCAATTGTTTGGCAAGACCTCGTAAGGATTGGTAATCTCCTTGGAAATGACAGGTCGTTTGCTTGTAAAGTTCTGAATCAGCGGGTTTAAGCTCTTTGGCAGCGGAAGATGATTCTATCTCATAAAACGGCCCTAATTGGGATCCATCTGGCAGCGGGCCATCATTATAAGCGTTGACCACATCGCCTTTGTATGGCTGTTTTTGCATTTCCCATTTTGAATTCACATACAGCCCATCCTTTTCTACCGAATATTCAATGACGGTCAGCAGGTTCTTTGTAAGATCAATACTAGCCGCCACCGGGCCTGCGATAGTTGGTGAAATTCCAATCTTTCCCCTTTGCTTTCCGTCGCAACGGAAGAAAAGTACACTATCCTTTACCTGTAACCTGTCGCCAGGGATCTTACCAAAATAGTCGTCAGTAATGTATTTTGCTGCATCTGGGGCATATTTAAACGGGATAAATACAAATGTCTCGCCGGAGGGAATCATCTGGCCGAGAAGCCAGATCGACATCAAACCAGTTTCCTTTTTCCATGGTGCTAATCCGGTATTCTTAATCTGATTATCTGTTTCATAAGCGGTGCAGGACAGCCCAACAGGGATAGCCACGCGCAATTTCTGCTGCAGGGCCTCCTCTTCGATCATATGGATGGTCCTGGTAATCTGAAACTGAAAATGGGTTCCCGCATGATTGGTCAGCTCAGCCTGATGGGAAAAAACAGCCGTTGAATCGTCTGAGGATACTAGTTGATAGGCGACGGTATCCACCTCGGGAGGGACTTGCCAATGACTGATCGTAAAAGAGTCCTCTTTTTTGAAAAATAAGGCATACTGCCCGCCTTCAGGGCCTAGCCAAAACCGCTCCTCCCCTCCTACAGGATTAAACTGCATTTTCTTTTTTTGGCTGGCAATCAGATCATAATTGATCCAACCGAGGCTTAAACCTGTGTCACCTGCGACCGTACTGGTCATGACACGGCCCTCGTATTCTGGAGCAACGATGATTGCAGCATGTCCGGAGTGGTCTTTTAATTCAATTAGGTTTGGCAAATGTGCTTTGAGAAAGGAAAGATCGTATCCATAAGTCCCTCTACCCAACGAGTCCATTACTTGAACCGCCATTTTTTGTTCACCCTGTTGACCGCAGGAAAGCGATAAAAGAAACCCGATCCATGAAAAGATGGCAAAGGACCTGATCAATCGTTTGGATATATGGTGCATGTTGAAAATGGCAAATTTTTTAAATATACTCAAAAGTATTCACCCAGGTTGATATACCAGTTAAAGGAGTTTTTTCCCGCAGCCACATCCAGGTCGATATTGGTACCCGATTTTTTGTTGAATTTAATACGTAGTCCGGTGCCTATTGCGGGTAATATATAGGCAAACTGATTTGTCGATAATTCGGTGAAAGATTGGGCATTTGCAAAAACGACCCCTCCAAATAATCCATTATTTGAAATATCGAAGCGAAACTCCGTTTCGGAATACAACATTTGTTTGCCGATATACCTTGCAAGCACATAGCCACGGCCCGATTTGGAACCAGGTTCAAGAGCTGTGCCCGGAAGATCCAGATATGGTACACTGCCATAACTGCCCCAATAAAATGCACGGATTCCCAGCACTTCATGGCGTTTGTCGCTAAAAGAAAAGTACCTCCGGTTATCAAAGTATATGGAAGTCCATTTGTACCTGTTCCCCATGAAAGAAGGATTGATGCGGTAGACCAGCGTGGAATAAAATCCTTCCTTGGGATTAATCGAGTTCTTTCTGTTATCCCAAAGCAGGTTGAAGGATATTCCGGAAGAACCCGTGCTCGGGCCGGTGCCAATGCCGTATTTGTCAAAATCACTCTGATAAGGATTGTTCCATTTTTCCTGCACGCTATAGAAAGCATCCAAATTGTAACCCAAGCCCATATAAAAGGAGCCTGCAATTTTCCGGTTGCCATTGAGGTATACACGGACATAATCATAATTGACCTGGTCGGCGTTCTTTGTTGAGCTATTCGCCCCGATTCCATAGGTGGTCAGATTGTATCCGATTATCCTCAGATCGCCGGGCATGTTCCACTTATTTTCGCTCAGCCAAAGGTTGGGGGTTATGAAAAATCCGATCCGGCTCACAAAATTGGTATAGGGAATAAAGTAGACCGTGGAAAGATTGGTATTTGCCCTTGAACCCAAATAGAAAGCCCCGTTAATGGATGAGACAATAAATTCCTGACCGCCTACGGAAGACCCGGGAACGGGAATGAGCGAGAAATTGATTTTTGTGCTGTCACGCTTTTTAAAGAGTTTATTCCACCTAGTCCACTGGAGGAATACATCAATAAGATCTTTCTTACCCAGGTTTGAAGTATCCGCATAGACCTGGCCATTGGAAGTATTTATATAAAGAAACGATATTAACGTGATGCAAAAAGAAAACCTGAATAACATGTACTGGTTTTTTCTGTGGTTTTAAGTCATCTAAAAGGTATAAGCGCCGGTTCTTGTAATGCAAAAATATTAAAGCGTATATCCGCAACAGTTGTGATCTCAAAGAAAAACGAATTTGCCCCGTTAGGTGTCAGCGGTAAATAAGTGGCCGAGAACTGCAGGGTATTGAATGACAAGTTTTCGTTCCTGATGGCCAAGCCTGCGCCCAGTCCTGAATAAAATGGGCTGTTGAAAAGATTCTGATTGTCATTAGCCAAAAGGGAGACCTGAAGAAGTGCGAAAAAATTAAATTTAAAGCCGTAGATGCTGATAGGGCTATAGTAAGTCGTCTGGGTACTTAGATTTAAGCGCTGGTATCCATTGACAAAAGTATTGCGGTAACCTTCAATACCGTTATCCCTGTTAATATTGAGCGGTTTGTATAATGTAGGGTTAAGACAGATCAGGTAATCAGCGTGTAGGAATTCCCTAAGCTTCGTCTCATTGAAGTTGAACAAGCGGCTGTAAAAATCGGTCTCCAAATGGACGACGGCATCCTGTGAGACGCCATGGTTCCAGAAATTGCCAATACCGAAAGTGGTATTCAACAAGTCATCCCTTAGGCCAAGCCAATACTTTTGTCCTTCAATTGCAGTGTAGTCCCGGTTCAGGCCCACCCAATTGTCTTTACCGTATGAGACAGAAAAATTATATCCCTTCGGCACATCTTCCGTTCTGCCAAAACCATAGAAATAGTTTGTCTTGAAAAAATCCTGGTAAAAAAAAACCACCTTTCCCAGGACATAATGGTGGTCATTGTAATTGGGATCTTTAAAATATTCGGGTTCCGTGGGTGTTGTGACAAAATTCAGGTTATATTGTCTTAGTTCAACAGCGACATTGGGCTTGTTGGTGATCCTTCCATCATTTCTGAATCTCGTTCTGAAATTATAACCACCCCAGGCGTCTGTTGTTCGGTATTGATAATTTCTGAAAACGGTATCGTTGTAGGAGTAAATATTCACTGATGCGTTGTATGCAACATTCAAGCCACCCGCAAACTTGGCCCATGAACTGTACAGGGGCCGGTTGATGGATATATAATAAGACCGTTCATAAACACCCGTATCAATCGATCCGTGATCATTCAATAGGGTATATCCTACGTTGAGGTCAGCAAAGGAACCTGCCGCATTATATTTGCTGTAAGCTGCTTCTGTTCTCCATTGGGGAGTAAAGGTACCATCCCAATGAAATCCAAAAAAGAGGTTTTGTCCCGCCCCGGCAAGATTATTGTTGTACGCATTGGCAGCGATATCCGTCGGTGTAAGGTTTGCCAATGTGCCACCATATTCATATACATCTTTGGTAACTACGAGCACGTCAATGGAATCCGGATCTTGAAAAGTATTGATCACGTACAACCTGGCATCCTGAATAAACGCCAGACTTCGAAGATATCTTTCGTTTTCAACCATCTTGTATGCATTGATCGTATCATTTTCCCGAAAAAAAAGAGCCTGCTTGATCACCCATTCCCTGGTCTTAAAATGAAGATCGTTGGCCAGACGTATTAGTTTCATGGAAGTCGTGACTGTAGTGTCATCGATCTGGGTGCCAAATACATTGAGGCGGTTAAAATATATATTGCGGATAATTTTCCCCCTATAGGGTGCAAAAATATTCTGCCTTTCCTTTCTTAAGACGCTGTCCGGCGTGGGTATGGCAGCATTTTCCCTCGATAATTTGACTAGTAACGAATCTCTTTGCTGCCTGTCGGTCAGAATGTGGAAATATCTTATGATTCCTTTATGCGGTGGATGGCTGGGTGCGGGCACCGTGTCTTCTAAAGGACCGTGGACATAGCCTTCCGTCAATATAAAATGGGGTATTGGATGTAGTGAGCCTACTATTGGGAAGTGTATCCCCGCAAAAACTTCAGATGGGATCGTAAAAGCCAGGGCATGACCAATAAGTAGGCTCACTGATGAAATAACGATATGACGGCGCAATTTCAATGTATATAGTCTGCAAATTGCTTGCTAAAATGATCAAAGGGTGCCAGAACCTAATGATATTGGAGGAGTTAAAAAATGATACCAATTTCTAACTCTTATCATATTTGTTTAGGCTATTTCTGAAATTGTCCTGCTTTTTGAATTTATCTCCAAATTTAGTTATTTGAAGGCTAACATAATCATTGGATTAATCATTCTATGGCATTAGCAATCAATTTTTTATCTGCTAAAAATAATAATGTTAAAATATCGTTTAAAATCAAAACCAACCGGAGGAAACCAAAATCTCACCGGCGGTTTATGTTCGCATTCATGCATAAACCCTTTAAATGAAGCGTTTTTACCTTTACCTCATAACTGCTTTCTCTTTGTTTTCAGCTGGTTTGGCTCAAAAACCTTCTAAGCCCATCCGCTTTAAGAATGGCGACCTTTTTGGAACAATCAACCTGATGAAGGAAAAAATGAGCGATTCAAGGTGGCAGCAGCTTCTTTATAAAAAAAAATATTACGCCCTGATTTCCTTTGATCAGCTTCCGGATATCCATGAAAGAAATCAGCTATCCGCATTGGGGATTACCTTATTCGATTATATACCGCATCATGCCTTCATGGCCGAGATCAAGGACAGTTCGGCGATTCCCGGCCTGGGACAATTTCATATCAATGCCCTGTATGCCGTACCGCGGGACTTTAAAATACTGGGCAATTTGAGTTCTTACAGCGGACCTAATATAGGAGACGCGCATTCGGTCATTGCAGTAGGCTATTTTGGAACCATGGACAAAAATGAGGTCCTCCAGGAACTACAGCGCTTGGGTGCCAACATCCTGTATACCAAAATTCAACCGTCTAATGTCATTTTTATAAAGGCCTCTGGATTGGTTGTAAAAAAATTGGCGGAGCTACCCTTCGTCAGTTATATCACTATGCAGGAACTACAAGATGTCCCTCTGAATTACAATAACAGGGCGATACATGCTTTGGATGCTTTGAGCGCATCTTCGGGAAGAAACCTTCAGGGCGAAAACGTCACCGTGGGTGTGGGTGACGATGGAGATCCCTCTTCACATATTGACTTTGCCGGCAGGCTTACACAGCGCAATCCAGAACCTTACAGCACGCACGGCACCCATACTACAGGTACGACGGGTGGCGGTGGAATTGTAAATCCCAAATACAAAGGGATGGCGCCCAGAGTCAACCTGATCAGCCAATACTTTAGCGATATCCTTGTCAATGCACCGGTATATATCAACGACTATAATATGGTGCTCACTAATAATTCTTATTACTCAGGACTGGCCGGTTGCCCTGGTGAAGGTGAATACGATCCGGAGAGTTACTACCTGGATTCTCAATTAAATGCCAGCACGTCGCTATTGCACGTATTTGCCGCAGGAAACGATGGCGCAATCACCTGCAGTCCATATCCTGCGGATTATGCAACAATCAAATCAGGTTTTCAATGCGCTAAGGATATCGTCACGGTGGGAGCCATTGATAATTCCACGTATGCTATAAAAGTGGGCTCCAGCAGAGGACCTGTCAATGACGGACGTATCAAGCCGGAGATCATGGCAGGAGGTGAAAACATCATTTCCACCGTTCCATATAACAATTATGGTTATCTGTCCGGAACAAGCATGGCATCTCCCACGGTTACGGGCACACTCGCACTATTATACGAGCGCTTTAAACAATTAAATGGTGGGTCCGTCCCTTCAGGCGCCTTAATCAAAGCGATTGCCTGTAACAGTGCAGATGACCTTGGAAATCCCGGGCCCGACTTTACCTATGGATTCGGAATGTTGAATGCAAGGACGGCTGTCGAGACGATTGAAAATAACCAGTATTTCAGCGGTACGGTCAACAATTCGGGCTCCGCCAGTTTTACGATTCCTTCATTGCCTGCAGGAGTCCAACAAATAAAAATCATGTTGTATTGGTCTGACCCTGCAGGTGTGCCTTATGCGGCCACCGCCTTAGTCAATAACCTTGACCTGACCGTCACTTCGTCTGATGGGACTGTTCACCACCCTTTAATCCTGGATCCCAGCCCGGCTGGTGTGGCTAACAATGCTGTAGAGGGAATTGATACTACCAACAATATCGAACAGGTTTCGATTAATAATCCGCCATCTGGAAATTTTACGGTTACCGTCAATGGCACAGAAGTTCCGCTTGGTCCGCAGAACTATGTCATTGCCTACGAAATCATTTATCCTTCCGTAAAGGTCGAATACCCTTATGGCAATGAAACCTGGGTGCCCGGCGACGTGGAAAATATCCGGTGGAGCGCTTACGGGACGGGAGCTAATAGTTTTACCATTCAATATTCCCTGGATCAGGGCACAACCTGGAACCTGATCAGTAATAATGTTCCGTCCACAAGCCGTTTATATGCCTGGACCGTGCCACCCACTACCACTAATACTGCTCTGATCCAGGTGAGCAGCAATAATACCACCCTAAGCGGAACAAGTACCTATGATTTTACCATTCTCGGACAGCCGGTAATTACACTGACAAATCCTTGCACCGGCTATGCGCAGATCGTATGGAATACTATACCCTCAGCGACAGCCTATGAAGTGATGGTATTAAAAGGCGACAGTATGCAAACTATAGCAAATACAACTGACACTTCCTATTTGGTCAGCGGTCTGAGTAGGGATAGCAGTTACTGGTTTGCTGTCCGGGCTGACAATTCAAATGTTCCTGGCCGCCGGTCCATCGCTTTAAATCTGGTACCCAACGCCGGAGCCTGCAATCTTCCCCTTTTTGACAATGATTTTACCCTTGACTCGCTGGTGTCCCCGGGAACAGGGCGCCTCTATACTTCGACCCA
>Ga0302324_100023658_pt1 | contig 11874 bp, 9 predicted proteins | sample Palsa_T0_1_FD_201949 | JGI IMG/M metagenome (GOLD analysis project Ga0302324, IMG submission 201949) | Peat permafrost microbial communities from Stordalen Mire near Abisko, Sweden - Palsa_T0_1 | ecosystem: Environmental > Terrestrial > Soil > Palsa > Peat permafrost | place: Sweden: Abisko... | reverse complement strand
GTTATTTACGCTGTAGAGCAATCCACCGGTCTGTCCCGCCAGATCGTCAAGAAGAATAGGCCCATCGCGCTCTTCGCGGGCGTGATGGCTGGCGGCGTCGGCGTCGAAGATTCCCATGGCGTAGACTTGGACATCGGATTCGAGGAGCGCGTTCTTCACTTCGCGCAGGTTGTGGCGGCTCCAGTTGTCGCCGCCGTCGGAGAGAATTACCAGCGCTTTTCGCAAATTTCGAGCCTTCTTCATATGCTGGAGTCCCACGTGAACGCCGTCCAGCAATGCTGTTCGCCCGAAAGGTCTGACGCCGGCTATTCTGGAATAGAGTTCATCCACGTCGGGCGTAAACGGAACCACTACTTTCGCCCAATCGTTGAACTGAACCAGGAAAAACTCATCCTCCCGGTTGGCGGTCTTGAAGAATGCGGCGGCGGCCTCGGAGACCTTTTGCCTCTTGTTCTTCATGCTGCCGCTGGCGTCGAAGAGCAACCCGATGGACATGGGCGCATCGTCGTTTGCAAACAGCGTAATGGTTTGCGGCGCGTTTTCTTCGAACAATTGAAAGTTCTCTCGCGCCAGAGTGGTCACATTGGCACCCAGCGGCGTGGTCACGTGAACCGGAATCAGGACCAGCGAGGAGTCCACCCGGATCGGAACGGCATGCGTTTCCGTTGCCCCGGCGGAAGACGTCGGCCGGACGCGAGGAACGATTTCCACCCGATCGTCCGCGCAGAGCGCGTGCCAGGCGATAGCGGTGAAGCATAATTGCCGCCAGAGGCCGCGAGCCATCCCGCGATTGTACACCAACCGGACCGCTGCCGCGGAGTGGCAAGCTAACGGGTGAAAAGCTAACGGTCGCGCAAACCGCCCAGGGCTCCTGCCGCGCCCTCCGGCTCCTCGATCGCTTTAACCAGCGTGCTCATGTTTACCTTCACTTCAACCACGGTTGCTTGATCCCGCTCAAATGTCGCGACGAGCACTCTCGTGGATTTTCCCGCGGGCTCCGCAAAAATGTACGTGGCGTCCCCGTTGCGCCGCGAATGCACGCGCACCAGCGGATGCATCTCGCCGACGAAGACCGTGTCCATGAAGCGGTCCCGTTCCTTCCATTCGCCATACTCGGGCGAAGACTTCAGGTCCTGGAACACCGCCAGTTTGAACCCGCTGACGCCCTCCGGCCGCGCCACGTTCACCAATAGGCTAGCCACGCCCATGAAAGGAATATGGAGGCGTTGAGTTCCGTAGTGGGATTCGATGGTCTTCACAATTCGATCGAAGTCCGCGTCACCCCCGTACGCCGCACCCGCTGCTATCAGTAGCCCGGCCAGCATGCGCGCCCTCATTGTTCCTCCCTCCCGATCCCCCGCGCGGTCAGCCTCGGAATACCGAACTCTCCGCCAAGATCCACCAGGCGTTGCGGGTCCAGTGTCCCATTGATCTCCACGATGGTCAGCTCTTTCGGCTCCGCGGAGATCACCACGATGCCTCCCAGTTGCCCGTTGCCGGCGTTCTTGAAGTACACATCCGCGTCCCGGCCGCTGCGCTGCGATCGCACGCCCACGATGCGCGACCATGCCGGTGTTTGCAATTGACTCCGCACGGCCTGCACATCCGCCGCGCCATATTCGCCCTCTTTGGCGAATTCCAAACTTCGGACATAAATACTGTCCAGCCCGCCTACCAGCTTCTTGACCTCGGCCTGCTCGGCTTCGTCAAGGAACCTGCTGGTGAGCCGCAGCATGGATTTGTCGAGCGTCACCACCACCGACTCTTCGGCCTTTTCGGCCAGCTTGTCCAGACTCCCCTGCAGCTTGGTTCCCTGTGCCCAAATGGGGATCGCGGCCGCCGCCAGTGCGGCCAATGCCCCCAATGTAATGCCTGCGATTCTCATCTCTTGTCCCGCCTCAGTATCAAATACGAGCGAGACTCGTCTGAGGAGGCACTATTTCGCGTTGCCGGCTTCAACCGTGCGCGCGACCAGCTTTTCGCCGTCCTTCGCGGCGTGAATCACCACGCGGTCGCCGACCTTGATGTCGCTTTCCTGGACAGCGTGACCGCTCTTCGCATAAGTCGTCTTCGGATCGAGCATCACCTCCCTGCTCTTGCCGTCTGTCGTCGATACCGTAACGGATGTGTGGCTGATCTTTTGTACGATGCCCATGACATGCTCGAGTCCGCCGTGAGCAAGCGCCCTCATGGGTATTACGGATATGCCGCATAAAAGCGACAGGCAAAGGGCCGCCGCCGCGATCGCTCCGCGAATCACGCTAATGCTGTCGGTGCGTCGTATGTTCATGTGGTTGACCTCCATTCAAGAATTCCTTTTCTTCCTGTTCTTCCTTCAATTCATCGGGACTCTTCGGGTTCAACGCTTCCATCTCCTGCAGCTCCTGCGTAGTAAGCTGTGGCAGGTGGCGGATGAATCGGACCAGCTTCCACGAGTCCGTCTCCCTGTCACCGGCCCCGCCCCAGCCGGGCATCCCGGTCAGCCGTATGCCGTTCTCAATGACGTAGAACAACTCGCCATCCGTCCTGCGCCGCGTAGCCGGCTGCCGCATGTCGGGTGCCGGGGGAAACATTTGTTTGCCCATCGGCGTCTCACCGCTTCCGTCGTTGGCGTGGCAGACTGCACAGTGGTCCGCCCAATGCGCCCGGGCTTCCGCCAGAACCGCGGGGGACTCGCTCACCGGATTCGTCCGTTGCATGGCGGCGGCCGGCATCGACAGGCTCCTGGCTTGCGCCGCGAGAAAAGCTTCCAATCGCGTCGGCGGCATCCGTGCGCTCCACCCATTCGCCCCGGTCTTCAAGACCATCCAGGCCACCGCGCCCGCCACCAGGGGAAATGAGATTGCTCCTGCGAGAAACCATCTCCAACGCATTGTATGGCGCCTCCCGCGGGCCGGTCACCGGCTCAGAAATGAAAAACGGTATCGCTTAGCCGTAGTCCTGCGTCATTGCAAATTGTAACGCCGGTCCGCCCATGCTGTCGAGCGCAGGAGGTTGGGACTACGGATGGGTCAGTAGTGAAATCTCCAACGGAATTCGCCGTAGATTTGTCGCGGGTCGTTGAAGTGGAATCCCCCAAACGTCAGGCTGTTGTCGAGCAATACGCGCCGATTCGCCACATTCAGAGCGGTCACCGAGAGCCTGTATCTTTGCTTCTCGCCAAAACTTTTTCCCAGGGAAATGTCAAACGTAGTGTGCTGGGGCAGATAGTTCCCCGGGTATTGCGCGTCCGGGAGCCCGTTGGTGAATCCCGAGCCGTAGTACACATTTGTCGAAGCGAGCACCTGCCAGGGAAGATTTCCATTAGCGCCGATGTTCAACGTGTTTCTCTGATCGTGGTCCACCGGCGCATATCCCGGCGGAACGGCCACGGGGCATGCGGGCGTCACGGGAAGAGGGCAGACCACGCCTCCGGTGATGGGCGATGTGGCCTGCGCGATCTGATTCGAGTAGGCCAGGTGGATCTGTGCGCGGCGCCAAAGACGCGGAGAACGCAGCGTGGTTTCCCAACCCTGAATCAGCGCCGCCGTCCAGGTGATGGGCCAAAAGATGTTCGATTCGCCGATATTGTTGTGGTCCAGCCAATTCTGCGCGCGGGTCTGAAAGGTGTCTTCCTCAAGCACCCAACCACGAAATGGAATCGAGACTCCGAATTGGTATTCTTCATCGCGCTCTCCCTTCAGGGGGGCGAAAGTCAGAGTCTGGCTGCTGGCTAAATCGAGCAATGGACCAGTCGCTGTCAGCAGTGGCGGCGGTTGATAAAAGTGGCCGTAAAAACCATGAAAGACCCAGTTCAGGCGAGGAATCTTGAGGGCTACACCGAAGCGCGGGTCGGTTGCGTTCTGTGAGACGCCGGCCTCGGTTCCGACTCCGGGAGTGCTGAAGCGCGATTCACGAAGGCCGGCGATGAGCGTCAACCACGAGGTCACCTTAAATTTGTCGCTGAGGAACGCTTCGCCCAGGCCGCCGGTTACGGCCGCCGAAGACGGGCCGAAGTTCTGGCAGCTCGTACCGCAATCCGTAAAAACGTTATTAAAGAAGTTGCTCTGGCGCTGGGCGAATCCATACACTCCCACTTCCACGTTGTTCTTCCCAACGGTTGCGTTCAAGGTTGATTGCAAACCCGCATAATCGGCGGTCTGGTCCACCATCGAGATCACCGGCACATCGTTCGGCCCGCTGTTATAGCTGGCCTGGTTGTAATGATAGAAGGGTGAAACAGTCAGCAGCAGGTTTGGATTAAATGTGTGGTCCCAGGAGAAGGCGATGTAACCATCTGGTTCTCGTTCACTGTCGCGAAGGCCGTAGCTGGGATAAACCTGATTTCCGGCTGAGTTGGGATTCGGGTCGATGGGGATCTGGTAGTAATCCTGGCGCAACGAGGCGACCAGCCGGAATTGGTTGGACGAACTGGGGTTGAATATAAGGGACGCAAATCCCCCATAACCGTTGTCCGCGTCGTGAACAACTTGCCCGATGGGCGCCTGCAGACCGTAGTCGCTGCGATTTGCGTTTACGCTCACGTAATAGGCGAAGCGCTCGGTGTGCCCTCCTAAATTGAATTGATCGTTGGTCTGGTACCAATTGCCGAAAGAGGTGACGAGTTCCGCCTCATTGTCGCGCTCAAAGCCGCTTCGGGGCACGATATTGAAGATTCCATAGGTGCGGTCTCCATATTCCGCATCGTAGCTGCCTCGCTGGACTTCAAGATAATCGATGTCTTTGGGGTCGATCTGCGGGCCCAGATTGGTAGCGATATTGGTATTGGGTACGGGTACGCCGTCAATGAGCCAATCGACTTGATGGCCTCCGCGCATGTGCAGCATGTCGTGGGTTACGTATGCGGCGGGCACGTAGTCGGCGATCATCGCCATACTGTTGGTGCGGTCTGCGCCGGGAGTTTGGGCGATGTCCTCGCGATCGATCAAACTGGTGGGAGTTACCGAATCCATATTGACCGCTTCCGCCTGGCCCACGACCACGGTAGTTTGATTCAAAGCCGCAATCGCCAGTTGAAAATGAAGAATCGGCGACGATCTGGAATCGACTGTCACTGTCTGCTCCGCGGTATCGAATTTAGGCTGAGTCACAGTGACTTTGTAGTCTCCGACCGGCACGGTGGTGAAGATGAACTCACCGTGATCGTCTGCTTGCGCGGTTTGAGACCAATCCGAGGTAACCGCCTGTAGCTTCACCCCCGCCCCCGCCACGGGGCGATGCTGCGGGTCGTGTACGATTCCTTGTATTCTTCCGAAGATTGTTGCGTGGAGCAGGGAACCAGATATTAGAATGACTGACAGACACAAACAGAACACGAGCTTTCGCATGAAGCCTCCTTTAAGCCTCTTTCAAAGTTTTTGGTTGTCGACCGACGTCAGCTAGGAGAAGAGGCTGGGAGGTCCGCGTTTTTGACGGGAGCGGCTAAATGAAATGCGATAGCCGGCCGCGGCCTGAACTGCAACCGCGCGATGCCGGAGAAGCGCGCCGAAGACCAGTTGGAAACTCCCCGGCAGCGCCGTTTCGAAATGTAGCGGGAATACGCCGGCTTTCGGGAATTCCGCACACCTGGGTCCTACCGCTTTCAGACCCGCGCCGGACGTCTCGATATTCGCGCAATGATGTTTCCCGTCGCGACGGCAGCAGGCAGGCAAGTTTGTGCCAACGTCCACGACCAAGGCCGGGCCAATCACCGAAAAACCGAAAAGGGCTACCAGCAGAATTGCTGGAAAGCGTCGCACGATCCATGCTACTTCGCTGGCGCCGGATCTTGCAAGCCCCCGGCGTTGCTGATGATCCCGAGCGTGCTCAATTTCCGCGAAACAAATAGCGCCACCTCCAGCGCCTGCTCGTAATTGAGCCGCGGATCGAGCCCGGATTTGTAAGCCAGCGTCAGATCCGCCTCGCTCAGTCCGCGGGCCCCTCCGATACACTCGGTCACGTTCTCGCCCGTAAGTTCGATGTGTATGCCCCCCAGCCGGCTGCCGCATGCCGCATGTATGTCGAACGCCTGGTCGAGCTCGCTCAGGATCTCATCGAAGGAGCGCGTCTTAATGCCGGATGCCGTGGTTCGCGTATTGCCATGCATCGGATCGCAGCACCAGAGCACGGTTTTTCCGGTTGCCCGCGCGGCGTCGATCAGGGCCGGCAGCAATCGCGCGATGGAGTCCGCTCCGAACCGGTGGATCAGCGTCAGCCGGCCCGGTTCTTCGTTCGGTTGCAGAATGCCGACGAGTCGCTGCAGCACTTCCGGCGGCATGCCCGGCCCGACTTTCAAGCCGATGGGATTGCGAATGCCCCGAAAAAACTCGACGTGCGCTCCCAACGGTTCGGCCGTGCGAATCCCAATCCACGGGAAGTGCGTGGAAAGGTCGAACCAGCCCTCCTGGCGCGGCACGCGTCGCGTCTGGGCCTGCTCATAGGGCAGGTGCAGCCCCTCGTGACTGGTGAAGAAATCGATCCACTGCAGCTCGCCCGGGTGTACGCCCATCAGGCTCTCCATGAAGCGAATCGACTCGCCGATCTGTCGCGCAATCCGCCGGTACTCCTCGGCCATCGGCGAGTCCTTCACCCAGTCCAGATTCCAGTAGTCCAGGCGGTTGGGATCCACGAAACCGCGGCTCACCAGCGCGCGTATGAAATTCAAGGTCAGCGCCGCACGCTCATATCCCCGCAGCATCAGTTGCGGGTCCGGTATGCGCGCCGCCTCGGTGAACTCGGGACCGTTGATCAGGTCGCCGCGATAACTCGCCAGCGTAGTTCCGTCGCGCGTCTCAAACTCGTCGGAGCGCGGTTTGGCATACTGTCCGGCAAAGCGCCCCACCCGGATCACGCGCTTCCCGCCCCCCAGCGCCAGCACCAGGCTCATCTGCAGCAGGATCTTGAGCTTGTTCGCGATGGTGGCCGAATCGCAATGATCGTAGCGCTCGGCGCAGTCGCCGCCTTGCAACAGGAACCTTTCGCCGCGCGCCGCTTCGGCCAGGTGCGAGCGCAGCGCGTGGATTTCCCACGAGGTCACCAGCGGCGGCAGCTTGGCGATCTGCTCCACCACGCGCGCCACGTCCGCTTCGCACGGATACTGCGGCTGCTGCCCGGCCGGCTTGCTCATCCACGATGTGGGCGACCACTCGCTCATGCCGTCAGGGTATCAGGCCGGAGCCGCCGGCAGGTCGATCTCCACCGCGAGCCCCGGCGCGGCATTTTGCGCGCGGATCGCGCCTTTGTGCAGCTCAATCGCCCGCCGCGCGATCGAGAGCCCCAGCCCCACTCCGCCGCTGGCGCGGTTGCGATCTGTCTCCACGCGATAGAAGGCGTCGAACAGACGTGGCAGCGCTTCCTCCGGCACGCCCGGGCCGTAATCGCGGATGCGCACCGCCGCCGTGCCATTGCCTGCATTCAGCGTGGCTTCTACCGCGGTTCCCTCCGGCGCGTGCAGCACCGCGTTGCGCATCACGTTCTCCACCGCCCGCCGCAGCAATTCGGCGTCGCCCTGCACGACGGCCGGTTGCGCCTCCGTCAGCCGCACGTCGCACCCGCGCGCGCGCGCCTCGAGTGACGAGTCGGCCACGATCTCTCCCAGCAGATGATCCAGGCGTACCGGCTCGCGGCGCAGCGCGCCCGGGTCGCCCTCGGCGCGCGTAACCTGCAGCAGGCCGGTTACCAGCCCGTTCAATCGTTCGGCTTCTTTCTCGATGCGATTGATGGCCCCCTCGCGATCTTCGCCTGAGCGCGCCAGTTCCACCGCCACCCGCAGCCGCGCCAGCGGCGAGCGCAGCTCGTGCGAGATATCCAGCAGCAGCCGGCGCTCCGCGTCCACCAGCGTTTGGATGCGATCCGCCATGCGGTCGAAAGTGCGCGCCAGATCGCCCAGCTCGTCGCGCCGCGGGGAGGACGCGCGCGCTGAAAGATCGCCGTGCCCGAAGCTCTCTACAGCCCTCTGCAGGCGGCGCACCGGCTGCGTCAGATAGAATGCCAGCAGGTAGCAGAGGAAGATGCCGGCCGCCATTCCCCACCAATGCTCCGGCAGCAGGAACCAGGATAGCAGCCGCTCGCGCGGGATCACGAAAAAGAACCAGTATTTGCCGTCGTCCGAGGGTCGCCCAATCACGGCTCCTCCTCTCCGGATTGGCGGGAAGCGCGACTTCTCACGCGTCTTGGCCAGTAAGGCGGATTCGTCCGCGCCGGTGAGCAAGTCGCGCCCGGCCGCATCCGTCAAAACGCCCTCGCTCGAAAAGACCGATTGGAAACGCTCTTTGAACCGCTCTAGTCCCTGGCGTCCGCCGCTCTCGTACGCGGCGCGGGCCTCTTTCAGCTCGAAAGCCACCAGTCGCGATAACAGGTAAGGGCGCGGCCCGCTCAGCCCCAGGATCAACGCCGAGCCGATGGTCGTAATCACCAGCGTGGCCCAGAACCACAGCAGAATTTTGACGAACAGCGAATTCATTCGTGCGCCTGGTCGTTGGGCGCCCGCAAGAACTGGTAGCCAACGCTGCGAATAGTCTTGATAAACGGACGCGTAGTCTCCAGCTTGTGGCGCAGGTGGCTGATATGCATATCGATGGAGCGGTCGAATGCCGTAGCTTTGCGGCTGTAAAGGTCTTCCATCAGGTCGTCGCGCGAAAGCACCCGCCCGGCCGCCCGCATCAGCAGCTCCAGGATGTCGAATTCAAAAGTGGTGAGATCCACGGCGCGCCCGTCCACGGTAACCCGGCGGGTCGCTGGATCGAGCGCCACTCCGTTCACCTCCATACGTTCCGCGGCCGAGGCCGTGCGCGGCTCGTAACGGCGTAAAATGGCGCGCACCCGAGCCACCAGCTCTCGCGGATTAAACGGCTTGAGCAGATAATCGTCGGCGCCCAGCTCCAGGCCGATGATGCGGTCCACGTCCTCCCCGCGCGCGGTCAGCATCAGCACCGGAACGCGGCTTTCCTTGCGCAGGCGCCGCAGGATCTCGAAGCCATCCAGACCGGGCAGCATCACGTCCAGAATCACCAGCTCGAAGGCGCCATGCAGTGCGCGATCCAGGCCCTTGTAGCCCTCGTGTGCGCATTCCACCGTGAAGCCTTGCCCTTTGAGAAACTCCGCCAGTAGGGAGCACAGTTCCGTGTCGTCGTCAATTAACAGAAGCCGCACGGCTCTGAATGTAACACGCCGGACGACCAACCTGGCGCGCAGCGGCTAACCGCGCGATAATTATGCGAATATAACGCGACTTTAGTCAATAATTACTTTAGTCAGGTACCATTTGTTGAGTATTTGTAACCATAGCTGATTATAATAATAAGGGTTCGACATGCTTCCGCGTTGGACGGTTTCGAGACGCTCGGGTGGCCTTCAGGATTCTGTAAAAGCCGTCGGAAGCGTTTGCCCTTACCCCGGGTTCGACCCGTCGTGGCGTGTCCGGGCATCTGGTAGCGAACCCTGTAAGCTATTGCAGTCTCTTTCGACCCTACGGCGAATTGCGCCCGCTTGGGGTCCGCCAACTGATCCGCAAAGAGTCAGGGTTAATAAAGTCTTAAAATAATTTAATAACTAAAGAAAGGATATCTATTTATGTCGCGAATATTATACATTATGGTTTATTCCGCCGCGCCGCTGCTGGCCCAGAGGCCGCCGGAGGTCCCTTCGCCAGGCCGGATTCCCGTCCGCCCGCCCCTCACGCAGTCATGGTGCGCCGCCGCCTCCACGGGGTTGCCCCCCCTGCCGCCGGGTGTGGTGCATCCGGCGCTGCCAGAATGCAGCGTGCCGGTTTACCCGGTGGTGACCGGCACAAGCTGGCCGGTGCATGCCGGCGGGAATCTCCAGACCGTGCTGAACGGGGTGCGTTGCGGCGATGAAGTCGTGATCGATGCGGGTGCGCTGTTCACCGGCAACTTCATGACGCCCCTGATCGATTGCCCCACGACCCCGGTCCTGGTGCGGTCGGCCTCCATTGGCTCGCTGCCGCCTGGCGTGCAAGTGCTGCAATCGCAGGCAAGCCTGATGCCGACGGTTACCACGCCGAACGATCTTAGCGTGCTCGGTTTCGCGCAAGGAACCTCGGGGTGGTACTTTGCGGGGATTAACTTCACCGTTACCCTGGGAGTGCAGGATCTCTGGAACCTGATAACGCTCAGTGACAGAGCGACCGCCGTCTCACAATTGCCGTCGAACGTCACCTTCGACCGGGTATTGGTTCATGGCAACGACCAGATGTGCGTGCGCGGGTTCCTTGCCGATGCGGTGAATTTCGCGCTGATCAACAGCCAGGTATATGACTTCATAAACACTACACAGGACACCCAGGCAGTCCTCGCCTACAATTCCCCAGGGCCGTTTCTGATAGCTAATAACTACCTGGAGGCCACCGGAGAGAACATCATGTTTGGAGGCGGCGGAACTCCTACCATCCCCGGAAACATCCCGAGTGACATCACTGTGCGGTTGAACAACCTCAACAAGCTGGCGGCCTGGTACCATCAGCCCGCCCCATGCGGAGCCGCCGGCCAGGCGGCGTGTTACGACGTGAAGAATAATTTCGAATGCAAGGACTGCCAGCGAGTGCTGGTGGATTCCAATATCATGAGCTATGCCGTTGCGCAGGGCCAGGGAGAGTGCGCGATCCTCAACATCTTCTCCGGTTTCTCCGCGTTCGACGTAACGTTCTCTAACAACCTGTGTCAGTATGCGGCCGGCGGATTCTCTGTTAACGGGTTCGCAACGACCTCTACGGCCCGCGTCCTCTTGCGTAATAACCTGATGCAGGGCATCTCGCCGAAGTGGGGAGATGTCGCAGGCAATTCGCTCGAGGTCGCCGGCCCGACCCTTGACCTCACCATCGATCACAACACCTGCATCAACAGTGGAACTAACGCTGTCTCTAAATCAGCCTATATCGGAGACCAGCCCCCCAGCACCAACATCGGATTCAGCCTTACCAACAATATCGGTGGCGGCCCGCTTACCGCGGACGGCGATAATCCGTTGATGGTCCTTGAGGACTTCCCCATCGGTGCGAACCTCTCTTACGACGTATTCGTGGGTGACACTTGGCCGCAAGGGTGCGTCGGCTGCAATCCGGAAGGACTGCCCTATCCCGCGGCAAACCATTTCTTTGAAGCCACATCGACCGCGACACCCCCGGGGAACCCCGCGCCGTGCAACTATCCGGGCGGAGTCAGTTCCGCATGCCTGCCTTTAAACTGGGCCTTGGTCGGATTCGTCGACTTTGCCGCTGGTAACTATGTGCTCGCATCCACCAGCCCTTATCACCATGGCGGCAGCGACGGCGCGGATATCGGGGCCAACGTCACTGCGGTCTTCGCTGCGATAGCGGGCATTCGGCGCTACTAGTTGTGGCGAACGCTTCAGGGTGCTGCCGTGGGCTTCAGCCTATAGGTGTTGAATCATCCCGTAAGGCCATCACGCAAAGCTCGGAGAGACCTGTGGTGGCGGCCATTGTGCTACAAAGAGAGAGAGACGGCGCCTTGGGCGGGGCGGGCGTTCGTTCCTATGAAAACCCTCGGCTGGCTGGTGTCTCTGACGTTGGGGAGCATCGGCGTGGTAAACGTCAACTTCGACGCTGGCGCACCGGGCAAGATGCCTCCCGGTTGGACCTCAACCATGACTTACGCCGGAGCGCCCCCTCACTGGGAGATTCTGAAAGATCCCAGCGCACCCAGTCCGCCCAACGTTCTCGCGCAGATTTCAAGCGATTCGAATGAGATCCGCGGCCCGCTCGCCATCCTGAACAAGGTGAATGTAAAGGATGGCGATCTGAGCGTGAAAATCAAGCCCGTCTCCGGCAACAGGGATCGCGCTGGCGGATTAGTGTGGCGCTACCATGACCCTGACAACTATTACCTTCTGCAGGCCGAGTCACTGCGCAACCACATCGTG
>Ga0302324_100023657_pt1 | contig 11875 bp, 11 predicted proteins | sample Palsa_T0_1_FD_201949 | JGI IMG/M metagenome (GOLD analysis project Ga0302324, IMG submission 201949) | Peat permafrost microbial communities from Stordalen Mire near Abisko, Sweden - Palsa_T0_1 | ecosystem: Environmental > Terrestrial > Soil > Palsa > Peat permafrost | place: Sweden: Abisko... | reverse complement strand
CGGCCGCCGCAGACACCGGCGGCGGCGGGGCGTTGGGCGGGGCGGTGGGCGGGGGCGCGGTGGCGGGCTGGCTGAATGCCGGCGGTGAGAAGATGGTGTTCGAGCCCTCCGGTGCCGAGGCCTGGAACGAAGCGCCTTCTGTGCGAGGTCCGTCAGTACGCGGCCCGTCGGTACGCGGCCCGTCGGTACGCGGCGCCCCTTCAGGGTTTGCCGGGCCCGCGGACCGGGTGCCGTTCGAATCACCTTCGGAGCTCTGTCCGTTGCCGGCGTTCTCGCCACCCTCGCGGCGCCCGCGGCCACGACGCCGGCGCCCACGACCGCCGCGCTCCGTTCGCTCGCCGCGATCGGCCCGCTCGGTGCGGTCGCCGCGCTCGGCGGGCTCTGCAGCACGCTGCGGCTCGTTGCCGTTGCGGGCCTCGCTCCGTGGCGCGGTCTCCGGTCGGTCGGCGCGGTTTTCGGTACGCGGCGCATCGCCGCGGGTACCCTCGCTGCGCTGCGCATCACTGCGCGGCCCTTCGCGGCCCGGCCCATCTCGGCGGGCGCCCGCTTCGTTGCGATGATCTCCACGACCATTGTCGCGATGATCGCGGTTCTCGCCGCGCGGCCGTCCGTCGCGGCGCGGCTCGCGGGCACCTTCTCGTGCTCCGTCGCGCGCGGCCTCGCGCCGCGGCTCGCGCTCACGATCCCGGCCACGGTCGCGACTGCGGTCCCGATCACGATAACGATCGCCGCGCGCCTCACCATGCGCGGGGCGATCGCGGGGCGCCGGGCCGGCGCTGGGGGCGACCTCGCTCGGCGGGATCGGGGCCGGGGCACCGAAAAAGAACCGCCACAGGCGGACGAATACGCCGATCTGGGGCGCCGCGGCGGCGGCCGCCACTTGAGCCGGAGCGGGGGGTTCGGGAGCGGGCGAGGGCGCCGGCGGCGGCAGAGGCGTGGCCTCGACCGGTACGATGCTGGGCACCAAGGGGGCCTCGCTCTGCGGCTTCTTGTCGCGATTGCCGATATTGGAATCATCGAGCGTCGGTTGCTCGGCGATCTCATAGCTCGCGGTGGTGTTTTCCGGGAACTCTTTCTCGTCGTCGCGGATGCGCCGCAGGCTATAAGCGGGGGTCTGCAAATGCGGATTCGGGACGATGACCAGCGATACCCGGTCCCGGGTCTCGATCTCGTGCAGCCACTCGCGCTTCTCGTTCATGAGATACGTGGCGACATCCACCGGAACTTGCGCGATGACGCGGCCGGTGCGTTCCTTGCGCGCCTCTTCGCCGATGAGCCGCAGCAACGCGAGCGACATGGACTCGACGCTGCGGATGGTGCCCATGCCGCTGCAGCGCGGGCAATGGATGTGCGTGGTCTCGCTCAGCGCCGGCCGCAGCCGCTGCCGCGACAGCTCGAGCAGACCGAACCGCGACAGCCGGCCGAGCTGAATGCGCGCGCGATCCATCTTGACCGCGTCCCTCAGCATGTCCTCGACGGCCCGCTGATTGGCGGTGGATTCCATGTCGATGAAATCGATCACGATCAAGCCGCCGATGTCGCGCAATCTCAGCTGGCGCGCTATCTCTTCGGCGGCCTCGAGATTGGTGTTGCGTGCGGTCGCCTCGATGTCCCCGCCGCGCGTCGAGCGCGCCGAGTTGATGTCGATGGAGACCAGCGCCTCGGTGTGGTCGATGACCAGGCTGCCGCCGGAGGGGAGCGTGACCTTGTGCGAGTACGCCGATTCGATCTGACTCTCGATCTGATAACGCGTGAACAGCGGTACCGGATCCTGATAGAGCTTCAGTTTGCGCTGCGCCTCGGGCGGCATGAAGCGCTGCATGTACTCCTGAGCTTTCTGGAACGCCTCCGGTTGATCGATCAGGATCTCGCCGACGTCGTCCGAAAAGTAATCGCGCAGGCCGCGCGTCACGGCATCGCTTTCCTGGAATATCAGGAACGGCGCGGGGCGGCCGTCGTTGGCTTGCTCGATAGCGTCCCAGGCGGTCTTGAGATTGTTGAGGTCCCACTGCAGCTCGTCGGTCGATCGGCCTACGCCCGCGGTACGGACGATCGCGCCCATTCCGTCGGGAATCTGCAGGCCGTTCATCGCCTCGCGCATCTGGTCGCGATCTTCGCCTTCGATGCGCCGCGATACGCCGCCGGCACGCGGGTTGTTCGGCATCAGCACGAGGAAGCGGCCCGCGAGGCTGATGAAGGTGGTGAGTGCCGCGCCTTTGTTGCCGCGCTCTTCCTTTTCCACCTGCACGATCAGCTCTTGGCCTTCCTGCAGAAGGTCCTTGATATTGAGCCGGCCGCCGGCTCCGGGTTGCGAGCGGAAGTACTCCTTGGAGACTTCCTTCAGTGGTAGAAAGCCGTGGCGCTGAGCGCCGTACTCTACGAACGCCGCTTCGAGACTCGGCTCGACGCGGGTGATTCGGCCCTTATAGATATTGGATTTTTTCTGTTCCCGGGACGGTATCTCAATCGATAAGTCGTAGAGTTTCTGACCGTCGACGAGTGCGACTCGCAGTTCTTCTTCTTGAACTGCGTTGACGAGCATTCTTTTCATTTGCCCCAACGTATATGGTGGAGGCCGAGGAGGGTGCGAGAGTAGAAGCCCGGACCGCGACGCGGGAGGTCGCGGCAAAGAAAAGGGAAGCGCCGAACGCGAGCCATGCGAGCGGCATCGATTCAACCCAATTCTGCCAATCTGTATTCAGCAAGCCCGGGGCCTTAGTTCTCGGTTAACCGCTAGTCAGACCTTTTGAGCCTCCGGCGGAGGTGTGCTTTGGTCTGCTTTCATCGGCCGAGCGATGGTCTGGACATCCAGAACCAACTAATATGCGGCGCTCCCTTGCGAGGGGGAACGCCGCCGAAACCGGTGTCTGCCTGGCGCGCTTCCCAGCTGAAAAAATTTCAGCCGAGGGGAGCATTTCAAGCGCTGCCTGTCCTCTGAATGCAGAGTAAAGCACGCGACACGGTATTGAAACATTATCATAGCCATGCGGCAGGGTCAATGTAATCAATATCTTAGAACACCGATTGCCGTAAGATGCCGAATATGAAAGCCGAAGCCCGACAAAGTCCCGCACCCGCCCCGCCTCCGAAGGGCACCAAGCCCCCTGGCGCGAAGACCCAGGTGGAGCTGCGCACCATATCCGAGCAGGAAGCCGGGCAGCGAATCGACAACTTTCTCATGCGCCACTTCAGCCGGGTGCCCAGAAGCCGCGTCTACCGGCTGCTGCGCAAGGGTGAAGTGCGGGTCAATCGCAAACGCGTGGACGCCGAGTACCGGATTGTCGCCGGTGATGAGGTGCGGCTGCCCCCCGTGCACATCGATCATTCGGAGGAGCCCGGCCGGCCGTCGAGCCGGCTGCAAGAGCTCATCGAGCGGTCGGTGATTTTCCAGGATAAGCATTTGCTGGTGATCGACAAGCCCGCCGGGGTGGCCGTGCATGGCGGCAGCGGGATGAGCTTCGGAGTCATCGAGGCCCTGCGTGCGTCGCGTCCGCGCGAGAGTCTCGAGCTCGTGCATCGCCTCGACCGCGACACGAGCGGGTGTCTGTGCGTGGCGCGCGATCGGGCCACGCTGGTCGCGCTGCACGCGTTGATACGCGAGGGCGGCATGCACAAGACATACCTGGCGCTCGTATCGGGCGACTGGCAGCTCGGCACGAAACGCATCGATGCGCCGCTCGCGACGGATGAGCGCCGCCAGGGAGAGAGGCACGTGCGCGTCGCCGCCGCCGGCAAGGATTCGGTGAGCGTGTTCAAGCCGGTGCAATTCTTCGGCAAGATCGCGACTTTGATGCAGGTGGATATCCCGACCGGCCGCACCCACCAGATCCGTGTGCATGCAGCCTATGCGGGGCACCCGCTGCTCGGGGACGACAAGTACGGCGACCACGAACGCAACGCCGAGCTCAAGCGCGCCGGCTTGAAGCGTATGTTTCTACACGCCCAATCCATCGCATTCGATTGGCCGGGTAGCGGTGTGCCTTTCCACGCGAGCGCGCCGCTCCCCGCCGATCTCGCGGCAGTGCTCGATGCGATCGCGCCACAGAAGCGGCGGGCGGCGCCTGCCGGCGCCGCGCGCAAGCGCCGCGCACGCGCTTGAGCCGTAGGGGAATGTCGAGCCGTCAGGGAATCCGGTAGCCGACGCGCCGCAGAACCGCGCACAGGCGGATGAGCGGCAACCCGATGACGGCGGTCGGATCCTCGCTTTCGATCGCTTCGCACAGCGAGATTCCGAGCCCTTCGCTTTTGAAGCCGCCCGCGCAATCGAGAGGCGATTCACGCGCGACGTAGCGCTCGATGGTCGCCTCGTCGAGCTCGCGGAACTTGACCCGGGTGGTATCGACGAACTGGTGGGCGCCGCCATCGCTCTGGCGCAGCACGGCGACGGCGGTGCGGTAGGCCACCGTTCTGCCCGAGCAGCTGCGCAGCGCTTGCGTGCACCGCTCGGCCGTGCCCGGTTTGCCGAGCACGATTTCTCCCTGCGCGGCGCTGTCGAGCACCGCGGCTTGGTCGGATCCGATCACCCACGCCCCCGGATGTCGGGCGGCGACCGCGCGCGCCTTGGCGAGCGCGAGCCGCGTCACCAGGGCGAGGGCGCCCTCGTCGTCGTGCCGTGTCTCATCGACGCCGGGCGCCTCGCATAGGAAAGAGTCATGCACCCGTGCGAGCAGCGCACGTCGGTAGCTCGAGGTCGATGCCAAAATGAGCTCAGGCGGAGACTTCAAAAACAAAGACTTGCACCGAATGTACTTTTGACAGAGGTTGGATCGAGCCCTATTATACGCGGCCCATGGCAGCGGGCTTGCCGGACCTCGTCGATTACGCGCGCCTGGCGGAGGAAGCCGCGGTCTTGGAGCGCAGCTACGAGCTGCGCGCTTTTCCCAGACTCGAGGAGTTGCTCGCGCAGCCGCAAGGCGTCGTCCATGCGAGCTTTGCGTTCTCGAAGCTGGCCTCGGGCCGGGCGGGAGCGCACATCGCGGTGCGCGCGGCGCCGGCGCTGATCTGCCAGCGGTGCATGCAGGGATTCGCCTTCCCGGTGGAGGGCGGCAGTGATGTGGAGTTTGCGGACGATGCGGCGGATGCAGCTTCGGACCCCGAGCGCGAGCTGTTCAGCGCACGCGACGGCGTCGTGTCGCTGCGCGAGCTGGCCGAGGAGGAATTGTTGCTGGCGCTGCCCGTCGCACCGGCGTGCAGCATCCCGTTGACGTGCGGCAATGCGCCGGAGCTGACGATCGACGCGCCGGAAGACTCGGAACAGATGCGCAGACCGTTCAGCGCTTTGCAGGATATGTTGAAAAAAAGGTGATAGGACACAGCACTCATGGCAGTTCAAAAAAGCAGGAAGACTCCCTCCAAGCGCGGCATGCATCGCTCGCACTCGGCCCTCGCGGCGCCCGCCGTGTCGATCGAACCGAAGAGCGGCGAGACGCACTCGCGGCATCGCATCTCGCGTGACGGCTTCTACCGCGGCAAGAAAGTGCTGCAGACCAAGGCGGACGCGGAAGCCACTGAAGAGTAGCTCCTGAGCACCGCGGCGGCCGATCCGCTGCTTAAACCATCGAGACGCATGTCCGTGTCGACGCTCCAAATTGCCATCGACGTCATGAGCGGCGATTGCGGACCGTCGGTCTGCGTGCCTGCGGCGCTGGCGGCGGCGCGGGAGTTTACGGACGTGAGGTTCACCTTGATCGGTGGACGGGCGGAGCTCGACGGACAGATCGCCGCCGCGAAGCTCGCCAACGTCGACTGCATTTTCACCACCCAAGTGGTCGAGATGACCGATCACCCGCGCGAGGCACTGCGGCGTAAGAAGGACTCCTCCATGCGCCGCGCGCTCGATCTGGTGAAGGCCCACCAGGCGCACGCCTGCGTGAGTGCCGGCAATACCGGCGCGCTCATGGCGATGGCGCACTTCGTGTTGAAGATGCTGCCGGGCGTCGAGCGGCCGGCCATCGTCTCGCTCATCCCCTCGCGCGCGGGTCACACCTATATGCTCGATCTCGGCGCGAACGCGTCCTGCACGCCGGCGCATTTGCGCCAGTTCGCGGTGATGGGCGCCGTGCTGGCTGCGGACCTCGAGGGCGCGCACGAGCGCCCTCGCGTCGGCCTCCTCAACATCGGCGAGGAGGAGATCAAAGGTAACGAGACGGTCCAGACCGCGAACACCCTGATCGCCGAGAGCGGCGTCAATTATGTGGGGTTCGTCGAGGGGCACGACATCTTCACGGGCGAAGTGGACGTTGTGGTGACCGACGGCTTCACCGGCAACGTCGCGCTGAAAGCCATGGAGGGCGTGGCGCGGTACATCACCGACGCGCTGCGCGAGGAGTTCTCCCGAAACACTCTGCGCAAGCTGGGCGCGCTGGCCGCGCGCCCCAGCCTCAACGCTTTGCGTACTCGGCTCGATCCGAGACGATACAATGGCGCCACCATGGTGGGTTTGAACGGCATTGTCATCAAGAGCCACGGCGGCGCCGATTTGTTCGGCTTTCAGCGTGCGATCGAGGTTGCGGTGATCGAGGCTCGAAACGGAGTGCCGGAGAAAATCGCAGAACGCCTCGGTACGCAATCTCCCGGGTAGAGACTTCCAGGGTATAGGGATCGCGCCATGTTCTCACGCATCGCCGGCACCGGCAGTTATCTGCCGGAGAAGATATTGACCAACGTGGATCTGGCGCGCATGGTCGACACCAGCGATGAGTGGATCCGCTCGCGTACCGGCATCGAGCGCCGTCACGTCGTCGTCCCCGGCGAGACTACGACGGATCTTGCGGAGCACGCGTCGCGCCGCGCGATGGAGGATGCCGGCGTCGGCCCGGAGGACGTCGATCTCATCTGCGTGGGAACGACAACGCCCGATCTGGTGTTTCCCAACGTCGGCACGCTGCTTCAGGATCGGCTCGGCGTCCGCAACTCGTGCCCGGCGTTCAGCCTCGAGGCCGCGTGCACGGGCTTCATTTACGCGCTCAGCGTCGCCGACAAGTTCGTGCGCCTGGGCGATGCGAAGTGCGCGCTCGTGGTGGGAGCGGAAACGCTCACGCGCATCACCGACTGGAGCGACCGCGGGACCTGCGTGCTGTTCGGCGACGGCGCCGGCGCCGTGGTACTCAAGCCATCGCCGGAGCCGGGCATCATCAGTACGCGCTTACATTCGGACGGGCGATACAAGGACTTGCTGATATATCCCGACGGCGTATCCAAGGGTTTCGACTTGGTGCGCAAGGGGGGCAATATCGGCGTGCAGATGAAAGGCAACGAGGTATACAAGGTTGCGGTCAATACGCTCGGGCAGCTCGTGACGGAAACCTTGAGCGCCAACGACATTGAGAAGTCGCAGCTCGACTGGCTGATCCCGCATCAGGCGAATCTGCGCATCATCGAGGCCATCGCGCGGCGGCTGGATCTGCCGATGGAGCGCGTCATAGTCACGATCGCGGACCATGGCAACACCTCCGCCGCTTCCGTGCCGCTCGCGCTCGATACCGGTATTCGCGACGGGCGCGTCAAGCGCGGGCAGCTCTTGCTGCTCGAGGCATTCGGCGGGGGGTTCACGTGGGGTTCGGCGCTGATTCGTTATTAGCGAGCCTGGCCTTACGGCCGCGACTGGTCCAAGCGTGGATGAGCGATACTTCGATTGAGCTGCATTTATCTATGCGAATTTTCACGCATAAATGCTGTAATCTATTGTTTTTATTGAATTTAATTTATATAGATTATATGCAATAATCTATGCATGTCCGCCCGCCGACAGCTTGTTGAGCTGCTAGCCCGGGGCCCCTCGGCGGCGCTCGAGCTTGCACGGGCACTCGATATTCACCAATCGACATTGTCGCGCACTCTGCTGTCCCTGGAGCGAGCCGGTCGAGTCGTGCGCTTCTTTGGCCGGACCAAGGGCGCGCGCTACGGCCTCGCGAGGCAAGTGGGCACCGCGGGTTCCTCGTGGCCGCTCTATGCGATCGATGCCCAAGGCGCGCCCCAAGAACTGGGCACCCTCTACGCCATGGCACCCGGCCACGTCGCAGTTCGCGGCGGCCCGCAGCGCATCGAGGTGCTGACCGAAGGCATCCCATACTTCTTGCAGGACGCGCGGCCCGCCGGCTTCATGGGGCGCGTCATCCCCGCGGCATATCCAGAATTGAATCTGCCGGCGCGTGTGCAGGATTGGACCGCTGACCATGTCTTGACCTACCTCACCCGGCGCGGCTCGGACAATGTCGGCAATTTGATCATCGGCACCGAGTCATTGGATCGGTACCTGACAGGCACTCAGGGACCGCGAATCATCGCGGCCGATAACCGGGCCACCGAATATCCGCTGCTCGCGCAAGCCGCGATGTTCGGTGCGCCGCCGGGATCTTCCGCACACGGCGAGCACCCCAAGTTCAGTGCGAGGCTTACTCGCGGAGCCCTCAGCACTCAGGTCTTGGTGAAGTTCTCCCCACTGCGAGACACACCGCTTGGAGTGCGCTGGGCGGATCTGCTGATCGCGGAGTTCGCAGCCTCGCAAGTGCTCTCCGAACACGGAATCAGCGCGGCGCGCACCGAGGTGTTCGAGTTCGGCGGACAAGTGTTTCTGCAGTCTGAGCGCTTCGATCGCATCGGCGCGGAGGGCCGGCGTGGTGCGATATCCCTCCACAGTATCGACGTCGCCCGCTATGGGGTGTTGGATCGCTGGACCCTCAGTGCACAGCGCCTGCGCGCCGAGCAACTGCTGTCCGCGGAGGACCTGGAGCGGATCACGCTGGTCGATTCCTTTGGGGGCCTGATCGCAAACACGGATCGGCATTTCGGCAATATCACGCTCTTCGATCGTTACGAAGGGCCCTTCGAGCTCGCACCTATCTACGACATGCTGCCCATGCTGTTCGCGCCGCAAGACGGACAGCTGGTGGAGAGACCGTTCGAGCCTGTCGGACCGGCAGCAGCTACTTTGTCCGTGTGGCCGCGGGCGCGCGACATTGCCGAACTCTACTGGGCGAGACTTTGCGAGGAATCACGCTTGAGCGAAGATTTCCGCCGCCGGTGCGCACGGTGCCTCGATGCAGTGAGACAGCTGCCGCAGCGAGGCCTCACGCGTGCCCGCTGACGATCCTGAAAGTAATCCACGAGCGCAAGGGTGTTACTACGCACGTGGCCAAAGGAGTGTTTAACAGGGAGCCGGCGAGCCACCAGTGCGCAGGTTGATCGTAGTATCTTATGCGCATATACTATGCGCACTAGCAGTTAAGGTGACTTCATATGGGAACCAAGAAGGCTGTCAACGTTTCAATTCAGTCCGACCTGCTCGAAGCGGCACGCGCTGCAGACATCAACATATCGGCGACACTGGAAGCAGCGTTGGCGGATCAACTGCGCATTAGAAAACGCGAGCGCTGGCAGGCCGAAAACGCAGAGGCTATTGAGGCTTATAACAGCGACGTCGATAAGAACGGCTCGTTTGGCGATCACGCCCGCGGCTTCTAATGCCGCAGTTTGCTGTCTATAAAAACCGCAACGAGACCACGCGGGGGCGATTTCCCTTGCTACTCGACGTTCAGTCGGATCTTCTCGAGTCTCTCAATACGCGCGTGGTCGTTCCCTTGAGCCTTGCGGCGACGGCGAGAACGCGAGCAATGCAATCACTCACACCGAACCTTTCCGTGGCCGGTAAAGAATACATCATGATGACGCCGCAACTGGCCGGCATAGCGGAGCGCGACCTTGGACCTATTGTGGATTCTGTTGCAAGTGAGCGCGCCAAAATTATTGGCGCGCTCGATCTGCTGATCACAGGCATCTAGATCCAACGCCCTGAGGTGATACGACTTCGCGCTTTGCGATGAATTCGAACTCAGTCGGCCGACGCTCGTCGCTTCCTAACTTGTTGATTCGTCCAAATATTGGTCACGTGCGTAGTGACACCCGAGGGCAAAAAAAACGCCGCGGGATTGCCGCGGCGTTCGTAAACCGATCGCTCTCGAATTACTTCGAGACCGACTTCTTGAACATGCGGTCGATCTTCTCGTTGATCTGCTCGATCGCCTGCGAATTCTGCTGAGCGGTCGAGAGTGCCTGATTCGCCGTGCTCTGCGCGCCCGAAGCAGCCGAGGAGGCGCTCTGCGCGGCGCTCATCGCGGCCTGAGCATCGCTCTCGGCCTTCGCGGTGTCGCTCTGCAGCTTCGCAACTTGCGACTTGAGATCGTCGATCTGAGCTTGGATGGGCTTCAGATCGGTGCAACCTGCGAAGGCAATAACGCAGGCCGCGGCGACTGAGGCTTTGAGTGTCGTGGAAAATGTCATAGATAGTCCCCTTGGGGTTGTTAATTCATTCGTTTCGGACATCCGAAGTGTTCTCGCACATTCGAGTCCAACCCTCATCATGCCGGGCTCGAATGCGTTGCAACACAGTCGTACATAAAGCCAAATTCGAGCGTCGATTGCAACTGAAAAGCGTGTTAATGTCGTTAATCGGAGACGATTTTACCCGCTTTAGACCCGCAAATTAACCCATCGTAAGAAATCTCCCCACACGGGCGTAAGACAAACAGCGACAGGCGCTTGCGTACTCTCGCCGCGTTCGAAGGTCTCGAAGGAAGTTCGTAGCAGCTCGGCACGCCCGGCGCGAATTCTGATCGTGCTCGGAGAGACCTTCCTGGCATGGCGTGCGCACCATGCGAACCAGCACGGGATCATCCTTGGGAGTGAGCGCCGCGATAGTTCCCGATGGTCACGTGCGGTTCAAATTGAAATACGTGTGGTAGCGCTGCCCGGCGGCGATGTCGAGCTCTGCATAATCGATTCGTGCGGTGACGATGTCCGCCGGTGTCCTCGCAGCCCTTCGGCGTGAACCCCATGTGCGGTATCGAACCCTTGGCGAGACTCATCCCCTGAAAGCCGGGATAGCTCATGCGCGAGAGGCGCTCCTTTTTCTCGTTGGACGAAAGTCCGGGCATGTAATCGACCGCGCCGGTCTCGAGTTCGACGAGTTGATCGCGAGCCTTCGCGGACAAGGGCGCCTGCCTCAGTACGTGCGCGAGCGTCGCCTTGTCGATACCGACGACGAGCTTGTCGGTGCCGAACGTTTCGCGATCGAAGAACGCGCCCGGCTTGAGTTCCAGATGAGCGTAGAACTGAAGATGCTGGGTGCTCTTGATGAGCTTGGGGACAGCCAACCCCAAGGTCTTCAGAAGTCCCGCGGCAACCGGGCTACAAGGCGGCCGTGCCGATGGCAATGCCGTTCAAGAAGTCCCGGGGGTAATGGGCTTGTCCAAGATCCAGATGTAATCTCGAGATTTATCTTACTTCTTTATGATTTTATTATAGTTATTTAGTCAGATAACCGTTGGAAGGTGTGCCGCAAATCAACCCTGCCCGCAGGACACTTGCCAGTCCTCTCAAGCTGGATATAATGACAGTTACTGGCTACATATACAGGTAAATGCCATGACTGATCTCACGCCTCGGCAAACTCAGATTCTGCGGCTCATACAGTCCTCGATCGCGGAGAACGGCATGCCGCCCACCCGCGCGGAGATTGCACGCACGCTCGGCTTCAAGTCGCCCAATGCCGCCGAGGAACACTTGCGCGCCCTGCAACGTAAGGGCGTCATCGATTTGATTCCCGGTGCTTCGCGCGGCATTCAGCTCAAGGACATTTTGCGCGAACAACTGGGATTGCCCCTCATCGGACGCGTGGCCGCGGGACGTCCCATCCTTGCCGAAGAGCACATCGAACGGCATTACCAAATCGATCCCCAGTTGTTCCAGCCACAACCGCACTATCTTTTGAAGGTGCAGGGCATGAGCATGAAAAATGCCGGCATCCTGCACGGCGACCTGGTCGCCGTGCATCGCACGCCCGAGGTGCGCAACCGACAGATCGTCGTTGCCCGGCTGG
>Ga0302324_100023654_pt1 | contig 11876 bp, 4 predicted proteins | sample Palsa_T0_1_FD_201949 | JGI IMG/M metagenome (GOLD analysis project Ga0302324, IMG submission 201949) | Peat permafrost microbial communities from Stordalen Mire near Abisko, Sweden - Palsa_T0_1 | ecosystem: Environmental > Terrestrial > Soil > Palsa > Peat permafrost | place: Sweden: Abisko... | reverse complement strand
ATATTTCACAATGTGGGAATCGGTCTCACGTTCCTCAGATCATGCTTTTGCACACTCCGATTTGAGACAGGCGCTTAGAAAAAGGTGGTTGTCTTGTGCGGAATGAATGATATGAAAGTCAGACCACTGTTGTCAACGCTTTAGAACTCTGGTTCCCTGCCTGCATGGATCAGCCGATCACACCTGGATTCGATGCAATCACGAATTGTCTGCGCTGCGGCGCGATTGACTGAAACACCGCCAGGGCTAAGAGCCTTTGAGAGGTTTTCAGCAACTTGATTTCAAACGAGGACTTGACGGCGGAAGTGCGAGCGAAGGACAGAACCGACGCGGTGACGATTGCCATTCGTAGAGGATCGATGTCTCTGGCGAGTTCGTACTAACATTTGGCTGGAAAGCTGGGAACGGAGATTTCCACTTGCGTACCGGCACCGGTTCTGCTCCATATCGTGAGCTTTGCTCCAATACTCTGTGCTCGATCGCGCATTCCTACAAGACCGCAGGGCGCATCGCCCCGTGTCCGGGCTACCTGGGGGTCAATACCGCGGCCGTTATCACGCACAACTAGACGCACACGCTGGGGAAGTAGACGCACACGCTGCGGAAATAGACGCACACGTTGGGGGAATAGACGCACACGTTGGGGGAAAGTAGTCGATCTCAGCCTCTATGCAGGTCGCCTCGGCCTCCCTGGATAGCCGCGTGCAGACTCATCATCGTCCACGATGGAGATCCAAGAAGTTTTAAGCTGCAATCCCATGACAGACGAAGGGTAGCCGGGGGAAAGGGGAAACGCAATCAGCGATGAAGGCTACGCAATCATACCTTGGTATTATCGGGGGCTTAGAAAGCGAGGGCTACTGGTGTGCGCGCGAGAACCGCTGGAGAACAGGTGAGTACACTCAGGACTGTCGTGGGTAAATTTCAGCCGTCCCTGCGGGACTACTCAGCTCTAATAGCCTAACCTAGGACTCCGTCCGGGACTACGTCTCCGGACTGCATCCTGGGCTATTTTCAGGCCGTCCCTGACGGGACTCGACTGCGGAAAGATCACGATAAATGCGGGACTCCTCGTGCTTCATGCGGTTTCCCAGGACAGTCGCCACAGGCTAAGCTCAGCCGTGGCTACGTGGCTCAACTTGGCAGTTCTGACGCAGACTCTATTGGGGGGCTTGTACGCCGAGTTTTCCGGCCATTCTGACACTTCTCTAACCCCAACGTTTCTTGTCCGGCAAGTGCCACAGTTCCCGGACCGGTTGGGGCAGCGCTCAGTTGTGCAGCACCGGTTCGAATGACAAGTTCCCGGAAATCGGACCATTTGGCTCGCTGAATCCCTGAAGTTTTAGGGTCTGGTGGAAAAAGGAGCAGTTTTGACCGGTTGTGCTATTTACAGTTTTCCGCAGTGGCTCCTAAGATTTGGGAAGGTAATGAGAGAGCGCGCGTGAGACCTAAGAAAAAAAACCACAGATCTCTCCACGGTGGGCTTCGGTCCTAATGAACAACCCGAGTTCTGGCATTTGGGCGCAGATTACCTATGCAGGTCTGCTTCTCTCTGGGCAGGTAAGGTCGAGGTTCGCGTACCCCACTCAAGCCAAAACCGGGCTTGAATGGGCCACCCTCTGGGCGTTGGTTGGGACAGATCCTAAATGGCGAATGGTGTTCATTCCTTTCTTGACTTGCCGCAGGCAAAAACGGTTGGGCCTTTTCCTCGCGTTATTCGTATGCAGCGGACCCGTCTGCGGGGTAGCGTCCGCGCAGAACAGCGGGGCGGATGGATTCGACAGCGTCGTCAAACCTGTGATCAAGCAGAGCTGCAGCGTGTGCCATAACGCAACGGCACTCACGGCTGGATTGGATCTGGGGCGGTTTCTCAAGGAATCAGGCGTGGACGCCCTGAAGGAGCGAGAGGTCTGGGAAAAAGTTGCTCGCAAACTGAAGGCGGGCGAAATGCCGCCCCCCGGCATGCCACGACCGCCCGCCGAACAATTGGCTGCGATTCCGCAGTGGATTGACCAACAGTACGCCTCTGAGGATGCTAACGCGAAGGCGGATCCGGGGAGCGTGACGGTCCGGCGCCTGAACCGCGGTGAATATGCCAACAGCGTTCGTGATCTGCTGGGGGTGAACCTGGATGTAGCCGCGGACTTTCCTCCCGACCCTTACGCATACGGATTCGACAACATAGGCGATGCGCTTTCTCTCTCACCGGCGCTGACCGAGATGTATCTGAAGGCTGCGCAGCGGATCGCGAAAGCTGCCATTCCGCTGGGCCCGCGACAGATGGCGGTGGCGACCAAATATGACGCCGGCGCCATCGGCCAGCGGAATCAAATGGAGATCCAGAAAGTCCATCAGTTCCCGGTCGACGCGGACTATGACCTGCGGATGGCTTGGGAGCAGAAAGTACCGGAAGGAACGGTGATGACAGCGCACCTCTATGTGGACGGTAAAGAGGTAGCGAGGAAAACTTTCGCTTTCACCACCTTGCAGGAACGCGCGGTTGCCGCCACCAAGGTGCGTATTTTGCAGGGCCCGCACAAGGTTGAGGCGCTTATGGAAATGGGGCCGGCCTTTCATGGACCTCTTCCCTACCCGGCGTCCCTGGAAGTGATGGGCCCCTATCACCAGGTTTCGCTCGAGCAAACTGCCAGCTATAAGCAGCTATTCTTTAAGGGGCCTCCTAGACCCGGGTCACAGAGCGAATATGCACGCGAGATTCTCGCGAGGCTTAGCTATCGTGCTTATCGCAGACCGGTAACCAAACCCGAGTTGGAACGCTTGATGAATTTGACCCGGATCGTTCATCAACACGGCGGTAGTTTCTACGAGGGAGTCCAGGTGGCGCTTGAGGGCATGCTGATGTCGCCGAATTTCCTGTTCCGGATTGAACGCGATCCCGCAGGGGATGTGGCCCACAGGGTAAGCGATTATGAGCTGGCCTCCCGGCTCTCGTACTTCTTGTGGAGCAGCATGCCGGACGATCAGCTACTTTCGCTGGCTGCGAAGGAACAGTTGCACAGCCCCGAGGTTTTGCACGCCCAGGTGCGCCGCATGCTCATCGACCCCAAGGCGAACGCGCTGGCGCGGAACTTCACGGGTGAATGGCTGGGAACGCGGAACCTCGACTTTGAAACACCGGATGCCAAGGCTTTTCCGGGATACGACGCCGAGTTGCGGGATGCCATGCAGACGGAAACGCGGATGTTTTTCCAGGCGATCCTGGCGGAAGACCGGAGCATACTCGATTTCTTGAATGGGAAATATACCTTTGTCAACGAGCGCCTGGCCAAGTTTTATGGGATACCGGACGTACAAGGCCGCGAATTCCGCCGGGTTAGTTTGGAAGGGACTGAGCGCAGCGGGATCTTGACCCAAGCTAGTGTGCTTACCGCGACATCTTACCCGACCCGGACCTCACCTACCATTCGCGGGAAGTGGATACTCACCAATATTTTGAATACGCCTCCACCGGAACCTCCGCCGAACGTGCCGGCTCTGGCTAACGCGAATGAGGGGGGCAAGTTCACGTCCATCCGTGCGCGATTGGAAATGCATCATGCTAACCCGGTTTGCGCTTCTTGCCATGAGGATATGGATCCGCTGGGTTTTGCCTTGGAGAACTATGACGCCATCGGTAGTTGGAGAACCACGGTGGACGGTCTGCCGGTCGACGCTTCGGGGAAATTGCCGAATGGCACAGACTTTACCGGCGCGGCCCAGTTGAAAGCATTGCTTCTGGCGGAGTCGCCTAAATTTGTTAACTGCCTTACGGAGAAGCTGCTCACTTATTCTCTTGGCCGTGGGCTCGAGCCTTATGACCGTCCGGCTGTCAAGAGGATCGAGCTTCAGGTGGAGAATAAGGATTATCGCTTTACTGCATTGATCAACGGCATCGTCGATAGCGCGCCGTTCCAGATGAGGCGGCGGCAAGGCGTGGGCAGCGATACCAACCTACACGCCGGCGTGACGCCTATAATTTCAAAAGGCGGTCGATGATGAAAAAGCTTTCGCGCAGGACGATGTTGAAGGCATCTGGCACATGCGTAGCGCTTCCGTTTCTCGACGCGATGCTGCCGGCTTTGGGTGAGAGCGCTCCTCAAATGCCAACGCGGATGGTATACGTTTACGCGCCCACCGGGATCATGCCGCAGTATTGGACGCCCACTGCCGAGGGCCGCGATTTCGAATTTCAGCGGGTGATGAAGCCGCTGGAGAAATACCGGGAAGATGTGCTGGTGCTCTCAGGCCTGAGTGCGCATGAGTTGGCTGCTCCGCTGCAAGATGGGGCCGGCGATCACGCTCGAGCTGTAGCGAGCTACCTGACGGGGGCACGTCCGCGGAAGACTCTCGGCGCTGACATGCACGCGGGGATCTCGACTGACCAGGTGGCGGCGAAAGTCCTGGGGGCGAAAAGCAGACTCTCTTCTCTCGAGTTGACGTGCGAGACAAGCCGCACCGTGGGGGAATGTGACTCCTATAGCTGCGCCTATCAAACCCTGGCTTTTAAATCGCCTACCGAGCCGCTGATACCGGAGATGAATCCGCGGGTCGTGTTTGAGAGGATGTTCGGCGATATGGATCTTAGCGGTTCGCCGGCGCAGCGGAGGAACGAAGCATCGTACCGGCAGAGCGTTCTCGACTTGACGATGCAGGACACCATGAGCCTGAAAAGAGAGCTGGGTCCGACGGATCGGCAAAAGCTTGACGAGTACTTCACGTGTCTCAGAGATCTCGAAGTCCGCATCGCCAAGGCGGAAAGCGAGCCCAAAGTAGATCTTCCTCCGGGAGTTCAGGCGCCGCCGGGGGTCCCGGTGGTTTTCGCGGATCACGCGCAGCTGATGTTTGACCTGATCAAGTTGGCGTTCCAAACGGACACGACCCGGGTGGCTACGTTTATGCTGGCACGCGAAGGGGGACTGCGACCTTACCCGGAGATCGAGGTACCGGAGGCGCATCACTCTATCTCCCATCATGGCGGCAATCCAGAGCTGGTGGAGAAGTTAGCGAAGATCCAGTGCTATCACATGGAGCAGTTCGCCAGGTTCGTCGGGAGCCTTAAGGCGACGCCGGAGGGTGCGGGCACGATGCTCGATCATTGCGCCACGGTGTACGGCGCCGGGCTCTCGGACCCGAATATTCATGATCACGATCATTGCCCGACCGTGGTCGTCGGCAAGGTTAACGGAAAGCTCAAAACCGGCCAGCATGTCACGTGTAAGCAGGGGACTCCTCTGAGCAATCTCCATCTCACGATGTTAGATGTGGTTGGTGTAGCGACGGATAAGTTCGGGAATTCCGACGGTGAGTTGAATTTTTTGACTGGAGTGTAGGCGGCCTACTTCAAAAATATGGCTTGATACCTGTAGCTCTCTGCACCCGATACATCCCGCCCACATCTCGCGAAAAACGCGAGATATGGGGCACCCCTATTCTTCCAGGAGGAATTTTGGATGAACCGCCTTACTGCTTGTTTTGTTGCTGTTGTCATTTGCCTGAGCGCTTCGCTTCGAGCTCAGCAGCAGACGCTGTTGCTTTGGCCGAATGGTACTCCTGAACCCACACACGTTCCGGGACCGGAGTACGATCCGTCTACGGATGCGAATCGCATCGTCTCAGGTAAAGTGACCGTACGGATTACGAATGTAAGCAAACCGAATCTCGCCGTTTACCTTGCAGACCCGGCGAAGAATACCCACGCCGGAGCGGTTGTGTTTCCAGGTGGCGGCTACGATCACCTCGCCTACAACATCGAAGGAACCGAGGTGTGTGAATGGCTCAATTCCATCGGGGTAAATTGCGCAGTGCTCAAATATCGGGTTCCTGAGAAAGGGCGCTTTCCGGAGAATGCGGAAGACCTCGAAGACGCACAACAAGCCGTGCGCATCGTGCGAGCGCATGCGAGTGAATGGCATATCGATCCGGACCGGATCGGGGTTGTCGGTTTTTCAGCCGGCGGTAATCTCGCTGCCCTGCTCAGCGCAAATTCCAACTTTCAAGGCAAGAATGTGCCGGCCTCATCCACTAGTGCGCGGCCAAATTTTCAGATGGTCATCTACCCCGGCGGGCTAAGGGAGAAGGGCGCCGAGAGCAAAATCGATCCGTCTTTTCAGCCTACTCCCGAGGTTCCTCCGACGTTTCTCGTGCAAGCCGAGAACGACGTCACGGCGCATGTGGAAACGTCTTTGGTTTACTTTCAAGCTCTCAAGGACGCCAATATTCCGGCTGAGCTTCACATCTATTCGCTCGGAGGTCATGGCTTCGGTCTTCGCCCTACCGAGCTGCCGATCTCTCGGTGGCCGAAACTGGCCGAGGTCTGGTTGCAAACCATCCACATGGTCCCGCAGGCTAAATAGCCGTCTCACCGGATGGGCCGGAACTCGTTGCCCACAAAGTTCTCAGCGGTGTGGGCGTTTTTCACCTTGTTATTGGGGGTCTGTTGTCCATGGTTGGCGTTCGGTTTTTTATTCGGGGTGCGCGGTTGCTGGCGGTGCTGCTATTGGCCGTGCAGGCATTGGCTTTTTCCTGCCTGGCGGCTGAGGACAATCCGGAAAAGGGCTCGCTGAATAAGCAGGAACGATTGGAGTGGTTTCGCGACCAGGGTTTTGGCCTGTTCATCCACTGGAGCGTCGACAGCCAGCTAGGCGTGGTGATTAGCCATTCGCTGGTGGGCGCTTCCGCCGACTACACCAACCGATTCTTCGAGGAGCTGCCGAAAACCTTCGACCCGGACAGGTTTGCTCCTATGGATTGGGCCCGCCTGGCGCGGCTGGCGGGAGTGCGGTATGTGATGTTTACTACCAAACATCACTCCGGTTTTGCGATGTTCGACACCACGACCACGCCGTTCGGCGTAATGCACACGCCGTTTCATCGCGACATCACCAAGGAGGTGTTTGACGCATTCCGATCGCAGGGCATTGCTACCGGGGTTTACTACTCACCCGATGATTTCTGGTGGCTCCATGAGAACGGCAAACGGATCGAGCGCCAAGTTCCCGGGGTACAACCGCGGAATAATCCTGGCCTGATGCAGTATGACCAAACGCAACTGCGCGAGTTGCTGACACAGTATGGCAAGATCGATGCCCTTTTCCTCGATGGCGAGGCGGAGGGTCTGCGCGACCTGGCGTGGAAGCTGGATCCGGACATCATTGTGACCCGCGGGGCGATCAAGACACCAGAGCTCACGGTACCCGGGATGCCGCTGCCGGGCGCCTGGGAGACATGCATGACGATGGGGACCTCGTGGCAGTACCAGCCCCAGAATGAGCACTACAAATCGGGCGGCGAATTGATTCGCCTGCTGATTGAGACGCGGGCCAAGGGGGGAAACTTTCTTCTGAATGTGGGACCCAAGCCCAATGGCGAGCTGCCGATTGAGGAAGAAGAGAGGCTGCGCGAAATAGCCCTGTGGATGTTTGTCAACCAGGAGGCCATCTACGCGGTGCGGCCCTGGGTGATTACGAACGAAGAGAATATCTGGTTTACCAAGAAGAAGGATGGGCAGGCGTTGTACGCCCTGGTGGAGTCAGATACGCCGTGGCCGCGCGCTACTTGGAAAGAGTTTACCGTGCACTCAGTGCGGGCGACGGCGAAGACGGAAGTGAGTGTGTTGGGCCAGAACGATGAGGTGGTGGAATACCATCCGGAGATTACGCCGAAATCCACTTGGCACCAGGAGAAAGATGGTCTGCACGTGCGGGTGATGCAGACGCAACGGTTGCAGGATAATTTTCCCTGGCCCGACCCGGCAGTTATCAAGATTACGAACGCAGAGGCGGCGTTGAGACCGCCCCACGTGCAGACGATAGGGTCAGAGGCTGAGCCCGGCGGCAAGGAGACGCTTAGGGGCGAAGTGCTCGATATGGGCGATAGCTCGTCGCTACGGGTCGGATTTGAGTATCGACCGATTGTGGGTGAGGACGTAAACTCGCGTTCTGCCGCGTGGATGACGACGTCGACGCAATCTGTTTCGAAGCCGGGGCCCTTTACGATGCAGGTTGGCGGTATCACGGCGAAGGGTAGTTACGAGTTTCGGGCTGTGATACGCCACCCTTTGCTGGCGCTATATGGAGCGGAGATTGCGATGAAGCGGTAAGGCGCTCGATATAGCCTGGCTGCGTATTCCACTTTAGTTTCCATTTCGGTAACTGTAGTCGAGGCAATTCCCCAGCTAAAATAACGAAAAGGAAACAACAAGTTCTTTGGCGGCGCTATTGCCTTACGGGGAGTTTATCCCATGCAGTTTTTCTGCCCTCTCTCGAATCAATCTCAGGTCGACGGCACCCGGCGCCGCGGCGGCTGGCTTTGCATGGTTGTCGCTCTTACGTTGGTGGGGCTCTCCGGTGGTAACGGCTTGGCGCAGGCGATCTCCCGAGTCGCGGTGATCGACACCGTTAGTGGCAACGGCACTCCCGGATTCAGTGGCGATGGCGGCCCGGCGACCGGCGCGCAATTGAATGGTCCCTCCGGTGTGGCTCTGGACAGCGCGGGCAATCTTTACATTGCGGATACCGCGAATCACCGCATTCGGGAGGTGGCCGTAGGCGCGGGCAACATCTCTACCGTGGCCGGCAATGGAACGGCTGGTTACAGCGGGGATAACGGTCCAGCATCCGCCGCGGAGCTTCATTCTCCGGTAGGCATCACCTTCGACAGCGCGGGCAATCTTTATATTGCGGACCAGGGCAACGGCGTCATTCGCAAGGTAAACCCATCCGGAACCATTACCAGCGTGGCGGGAAACAATGAAGTGGGCTATAGCGGAGACAATGGTCCAGCCACCCAAGCGACGCTGTACGCACCTAGCGGCGTAGCCCTCGATAGCACGGGTAACCTTTATATCGCCGATACCGGAAACAACCGCATCCGCGAAGTGAACACGTCCGGGATTATCACCACGATCGCCGGCAATGGGACAGCAGGGTACAGCGGGGACAATGGACCGGCGACGGGTGCGAGTCTAAACCAGCCTTCCGCAGTGATCGCCGGCAGCAGCGGCGTACTGTATGTGGCAGACACCGCGAATCACGTGATCCGCCAGGTGAGTGCTGCGGGCACGATCACGACTATCGCCGGCAATGGCACGGCGGCGTACACAGGCGATGGAGGACCGGCAACCAGCGCATCGTTGCATGCGCCTGGCGGCGTGGCTGTCGATGGCTCCGGCAACCTCTATATTGCGGATTCGGGCAACAATGCCATACGGCTGGTGCCTCCCGGGGGCTCAATTGCTACTGTCGTGGGCACCGGTACGATCGGCTTCAGCGGCGATGGAGGACCGGCCGCCGCCGCGCTGTTGGACGCTCCGCGCAGCGTCGCCTTCGACGCCCTGGGCAACCTGTACCTTTCTGACCAGGGAAATCAACGGATCCGCGAGGTAAATACCCCGGCAGGCAGCGTGATGTTTCCCACGACGCAAGCCGGCGCAACCAGCGCTGCGGTCACCGTCCCTTTGCAGGTGAATACCTCTGGAACAACGATCAGCAGCATCGCAGCTCCAGCTTCGGAGAACGGTAAGCAGGAATACGCGGTGACCGCAACGGGATGTGCCCTGAACACTGCACTCGCGGAGGGCACCGTATGTAACGTCACGGTTACCTTTACTCCCGCTTATCCCGGCGTGCGTGCTGTACCTCTGCAAGTTAACACGGCAGCTGGAGCTTTCAGCTTCGGTATGGCCGGTATCGGTACTGCGCCGCAGGCGGCTCTGTCACCCGGGATTATTAACACACTCTGGTATCCCGCCAGGACCACGAACCCGTTGTACATCGCAACTCTGTACGGCGGAATCGCGACGGACGCGGCCGGCAATGTTTACGTTGCGGGCTTCCTGGAGGGTAGCGAGATTCCACTTACGGTCCTGGTGAAGGTTGCGCCCGGTACGGGCGTGCCTACCCTTGTGTCCACCGCTGAACTATCGGACGCGGGCGCGACTGGTCTCGCCGTGGACAGCGGAGGCACGCTGTATGTGGCTAGTCCGAGCTACCACTGTATCTTCAAGCTTGCGCCTGGATCGTCCGACTTTACCATCGTGGCGGGTGTCCTAGTCCCCAACGGAGGGTGGGGCGGACTTGGCGCCGGATTTAGCGGAGACAACGGCCTGGCGGTGAATGCAAAACTGAACGCTCCCGCCGGGGTTGCTGTGGACAGTGGAGGCAACCTGTACATCGCCGACTCCGGGAACAACCGAATCCGCAAGGTGAATGCGAGCGGCATCATCACCACCATCGTAGGCAACGGCGCCGCGGGGGATAGCGGGGACGGTGGTGCGGCTACCAGCGCAGAGTTGAACGACCCCTCATCGGTCGCGGTGGACAGCGCGGGCAATCTCTATATCGCCGACAGCAAGAACAGGCGCATCCGCAAAGTGAACGCGGCGAGCGGGATCATCACCACCATTGCCGGCAACGGCACCCTCGGCTACAGCGGAGACGGCGGCCAGGCTACCGATGCGGAGTTGAATTTCCCTACCAGCATGGCTCTCGATGCCGCGGGTGACGTGTATATCGGCGACTCTTCCTCCGATGTTGTTCGCATGGTCAACGCGGCAGGCATTATCACGACCGTGGCGGGAAACGGCAACCTGGGAGATAGCGGGGATGGCGGTCCGGCCACCAGTGCGCAGCTGAGTGTCCAGAGCCTCGCCGTGGACTCGGCTGGAAACCTATATGTTTCCAGCGACGTAGACCTGCGCACCGTGGCGGTCGCGGCAAGTACGGTGAATTTTGCCGGCGCGCAAATCGGTTCCGGCGCCATGCAGGGCGTAGAGTTGACCAACATCGGCAATGCGCCCCTCACCTTTACCGTGCCTATGTCCGGGCAGAACCCCAGCCTTTCTTCCGGATTTACTGAGGACAGCAGCAGCAGTTGCCCGCAGTTGTCCTCGGGGTCACAGCCTGCCACGCTGGCGACTGGAACGAGCTGCTCACTTGTGGTGGACTTTACCCCCACGAGCACCGCGGCGGTGACGGGAACGGCCAGCATTGCCGACAATGCTCTGTATCAAAGTGCGACGCAAACCGTGCAGCTGAGCGGCGGCGCCGGCGTGACGGTTGCGACCACGACGACGCTGAATGTGGCCACGCCGATTGTTGGCCAGACAGCGGTGAGCGCCACGGTTGTGGCCACGGCCGGTACGCGGGTGCCGGCGGGGACGATGGCTTTTACGGTAGATGGAGCAGCGCAGCCCACGGTTACGCTCGATGGCAACGGGGTGGCTACGCTTCCTTCGGCGGTGGCCAACGCGTTGGCGGTAGGCTCACACACCATCTCAGCGCCTTATACCAGCAGTTCGCTCGCTTTTGGTAATTCTGTCGCCACCCGGATCTTCAGTGTCGGCGCGGTGCCGCCCTCGGTGTCCATTGCAGCCGGCGCATCTTCGCTTACGGTCGCGCAGGGTGGTTCTGTAACGGATACGATTACCATTACTCCGGTGGGTGGCTATGCGGGAGCATTGCAATTCTCCTGCCAAAACCTGCCCCAGAATACAACCTGCAGCTTTCAGCCGGCCATGGTCACGCTGAGCGCTCCAAGCGGTCCGCAGACTACGGTGGTCACCATTCAAACGGCGGGGAGCAGCGCCCAAATGCGCCGGTCGAGTCCCCGCCCGGAAGACAATTCTCCCCTTGAGCCGGCGGCGGTCTTCTGGACTCCCGGACTGCTGCTAGCGGCATTCGCCCGCGGCAGGCGCAGGTTTTCTTGTTTAGGGTTTGGCGTGGTTTTGTTTGCAGGAGCATGGTTTGCGGTTGGTTGCGGCAGCGGAGGCTCATCCTCAACGAGTACAGCGCCGGCTGGTCCAGTAACGCCGGCGGGAACCTCGACCGTGCAAATCGTCGCCACTGCCTCCGGGAGCACGGTGCAATCCTTCGCGGTGA
>Ga0302324_100023653_pt1 | contig 11876 bp, 11 predicted proteins | sample Palsa_T0_1_FD_201949 | JGI IMG/M metagenome (GOLD analysis project Ga0302324, IMG submission 201949) | Peat permafrost microbial communities from Stordalen Mire near Abisko, Sweden - Palsa_T0_1 | ecosystem: Environmental > Terrestrial > Soil > Palsa > Peat permafrost | place: Sweden: Abisko... | reverse complement strand
TCATATATAACGTTGGCCTGGCGGCGGTAGAGATGGTCGATCATGCGGAAGATACTTTTTTCGTTGCCGGGGATGACGCGGGAGCTGAGCAGGACGGTGTCGCCGGGCTCGATGTGGGCGTGCTTGTGATTGTCGACGGCGGCGCGGGAGAGCGCGGACATGGGCTCGCCCTGCGTGCCGGAGATGAGGACGCAAACTTTTTCCGGAGGGAAGTCGCGAATCTGGCCGGGGTTGATGAGCAGGCCTTCGGGGGGATTGAGGTAGCCGAGGTCTTGCGCGATTTCTGTCGACTCGGAAAGTGAGCGGCCGACCAAGGCGACTTTGCGGCGATGGTGGAAGGCCAGCTCGAGCGCAATCGCGATGCGATGAATGGAAGACGAGAAGCAGCTGAAGAAGAGGCGGCGTTTAGTGTTGTTGAAGATCTCGTCGAGGCGAGGGCGGACGGCTTTTTCGCCGGGGGTGTAGCCGGGGCGATCGACGTTGGTCGAGTCCTGGAGAAGGGCGAGGACACCGTTCTTGCCGTACTCGGCGAGAGTTTGCAGATCAAAAGGATTGTTGTCAGTGGGCGAGAGATCGATTTTGAAATCGCCGGTGTGGATGATGACGCCGACGGGCGTGTGGATGGCGAGAGCGACGCAATCGACCAGGCTGTGGGTGACGCGGACGGGGACGATGCCGAAGGGACCGAGATCGAAGCGCTTGTTGGGGAAAATTTCGATGAGCTCGGATTCGTCGAGCAGGCGATGTTCTTCGAGCTTGCCTTCAACGTAAGCCAGAGTGAATTCGGTGCCGTAGACGGGGACTTTGAGCTCGGAGAGGATCCACGGCAGGCCGCCGATGTGGTCCTCATGGCCGTGGGTGAGGACGATGCCGCGGACCATGGCGCGATTTTCGACGAGATAGGTGATGTCGGGGACGACGATGTCGACGCCGAGCAGTTCGGACTCGGGGAACATGAGGCCGGCATCGATGACGATGATGTGGTCCTGCCAGCGAATGGCAGTGCAGTTCATGCCGAACTCGCCGAGGCCTCCCAGCGGGATGATTTGCAGCTTGGCGGACGGGGAATTTTTTAAGGACATAGGTGAGTCGAGGAAAAATGCAGGCTGGCTGCGGAAGTTTCAGGCTAGCACAAACAGCCGCGCCGACTGGTGCGAAATAGCACTGCGGCATTTCCAACTTGCGTGGGATTTTTGCTAGCGCAGAAGATCTTCGAGGGCGACGGCGAGGTCGGTTTTCTCGTCGCGATATTTGACGATGACGGGCGCGTAGAGGGAGATGTTCCACTCCGCTGCCTTTCCGCGATGGACGGCGCGGGAGCCGGGGACGACGACTGCATTTTCCGGAACGATGAGCGGGGAGTCGGCGGTGCCGCGGAGGATTGTTCCGTTGACGAGATCGTAGAGCGGAGTGGCGCGAGTGAGGATGGTGCCGGGCGCGAGGACGGCGCGCTTGCGGACGAGCGTGCCTTCGTAGACGCCGCAGTTGCCGCCGACGAGGACGTCGTCTTCGATGATGACGGGGCTGGCGTTGACGGGCTCGAGGACGCCGCCGATTTGTGCGGCGGCGCTGAGGTGGACGCGCTTGCCGATCTGCGCGCAGGTTCCGACAAGGGCGTGGGAGTCGACCAGCGCGCCGGCGTCGACGTAGGCGCCGACGTTGATGTAGCTGGGCGGCATGCAGACGACGCCGGATGCGACGTATGCGCCGGAGCGGACTGCGGAGCCGCCGGCGACGATGCGGACTCCTTCGGCGACGGTGAAGTGTCGGGCCGGGAAGGTGTCCTTGTCGACGAAGGAGAGATCGTGGCCGCCGGTGGCTTCGAGCTGGCCGATGCGGAAGCCGAGCAGGATGCCTTCTTTGACCCAGCTGTGGATGCGCCAGCCGTGCGGCGCGGAAGCGTCCGGGCTGGCGGCGCGGATGGTGCCGGCGGTGAGCTGGTCGCGCAGCTCGGCGAAGGCTGCGGCGGCTGCTGGATCTTTGGCGGCTTCAGCACCGAGCGAGAAGAAATGCTCGATGCGGGATTGGAGAGTCTCGGCGGTCATGGTCGGCAGATTTAAAACATCCGGTAGTCGCCAGGTTCCTGCGGGGCGTGGACTAACAGGCCGAGTTCGCTGGCGAGTTTTTCTAAACGCGCGCGGGTGCCGGGAGTTGGCGGAACCATGGGGAGGCGATAGCTTTCCGTGATTCGGCCCATGCGGGCGAGGATGCACTTGACCGGGATCGGATTTGACTCCCAGAAATTTGCCAGCATGAGGCGGTAGTAGCGGCGATTGATGCGGCGTGCGTTGAGCCAGTCGTTGTTGAGCGCGGCGCGGACCATCTGCGACATCTCGGCGGGAATTTCGTTGGCGGTAACAGAGATCAAACCTGCGCCGCCGACGCCGAGGACGGCGAGGGCGATGTTGTCATCGCCGGCGAAGACTTTGAAGTCGGGCGAGACGATCGACAGGAGCTCGGTGATTTGCGGCAGGCTGCCGCAGGATTCCTTGATGCCGATAATGTTCGAAACTTCGGCGAGGCGGGCGACGGTATTGGGCTCGAGATTGGCGCCGGTGCGTCCGGGAACGTTGTAGAGCAGGACTGGGAGGTGCGTGGCTTCGGCGACGGCGCGGAAGTGCTGGTACTGGCCTTCCTGCGTCGGCTTGTTGTAGTACGGATTCGCGGTGAGCAGGCCGCTGAGGCCGGCGATGGACGAGGCGCGGCGGGTTTTGTTGACGGCTTCGCGCGTCGAGTTGTGAGTGCAGCCGGCGAAGACGGGGACGCGGCGGGCGGACTCGTCGACGACGATGTCGATGACGCGGAGCCACTCTTCACTCGACAGCGTGGGAGTTTCGCCGGTGGTGCCGCAGGCGACCAGCAGGTCGATGCCGGAGGTGATTTGCCAGGAGACGAGTGCGCGCAGAGCTGGCTCGTCAATTTCGCCATCAGCGCGGAAGGGGGTGACCAGTGCAGTTCCGCAGCCCTTGAGTTCCATCACGGCTTGAGTTTACACGCGCAGGCGCTGTGGAATCTCGCGACCTAGACGAGGGACTTGGAAGAAACATCGGAGTGCTGGATGGGGACGTCGATCAGTTTGCGGATGCCGGCGTCGACGTCGTAGACATGAAAAGAATTCATGTTGCGGCCGTAGAGATGGAGGCTGACGGCGCGGGCGCGATCGTCGGGGACGCCGCTGACGTGGATGTGATCGGGATTGGGGACGAAGCTGGTGACGGAGCCCTCGTCGAGCAGGATGACGCCGCCGCGTTTGAGGCGGATACCGGTGTCGTCGTGGATCTGGCCGTCGAGGCACATGTAGCTGCGCTCTTCGAGGATGCCTTCGACGACGCCGACGACGCCCCAGGAGCCGTGATCGTGGACCGGCGTCCACTGGCCGGGCAGCCAGACGAGGGAGTAGAGCGAGAGGCTGTCGTCATCCTTGATGAAGATGGCGTTGCGGGCGTAGTGGTCCGGGTCGGATTGAAAATGATCCGGACGGAGGAAGCTGCGATCGGTGCGGAGCAGCTTTTTCATGAGGGGCGCGATGGCGCCGACGAGTTCGTCGGGCTCCTGCAGAGTGGCGGCGATGTTTTCGCAGTCGGCGCGGAATTGGTCGAGAGAATAATTGGTCATGTTGGTCACTTACTTATAGATCTCTGCGAAGACATCGCGGTAATCATACACACCGGTTTTACCCGCGAGCCACTCTGCTCCGCGCACTGCACCCATGGCAAAGCTCCGGCGGGAGAAGGCTTCGTGCTGCAGGAGGATGCGATCGTCGGCGCTGCGGGCTTGGATGGCGTGGTCGCCGATGGCGTCGCCGGTGCGATGGGAAGTGATCTCGGCTTCGACGCCGACATTCGCCAAGATATTGCGCACGGTCTTCGCGGTGCCGGAAGGGGCGTCGAGCTTGGCGGAATGGTGAGTCTCGGTGATGTGGAGCTGGTAGTCGGGGAGATGGGCGAAGGCGTGGCCGAATTGCTGCGCCAGCTGGAAGAAGATTTGCACGCCGGCTGAAAAATTCGAGCTGTAGAGCAGGGCGCCGCCGCGGCGCTCGACGATGCCGCGAATGTCGGGCAGGGAGTCGTACCATCCCGTGGTGCCGACGACCATGCGGGCGCCGGCGGCGAGGCATGCGCGCATGTTGGGCAGGACTGCTTCGGGCGTAGTGAAGTCGATGACGATGTCGAACATGGCGAGGAAGGGGGGCGTCAGTGCGGAGCCGCTGACGTTTTCGCGCTCGCTGAGGGACCGCAAAGAGTGGCCGCGTTCCTGCGCGACATCGGCGACGAGGGAGCCGGTTTTGCCGCGGCCGAGGAGAAGGATGCGCATGGCTAAAGTTTACAGCTTCGCGGTTGCGGAGGGGCGTGGCGACAGGTCGAAGACGGCTGGGTCGGGGTTGGCGAAGAAGTGGGCGTGCAGCGATTGGACGGCGCGGGGGACGTCCTCTTCTTCGATGACGAAGCTCATGTTTATTTCCGACGCGCCCTGCGAAATCATGCGGACGTTGACGCCTTTGATGGCGGCGAAGACTTGCGCAGCGATGCCGCTCTGGCCGCGGATGTCGTCGCCGACCATGCAGAGGAGCGCCTTCTGGCCCTCGTATTTCACGTCGGCGAGCTGGCTGAGATCGTGGGCGATGGCGGGGATGGCCTGGTTGGAATCGACGGTGAGGGAGACGCTGACTTCGGAGGTGGAGACCAGATCGACCGGGCATTTGTGGCGGTCGAAGACTTCAAAAATCTGGCGGAGGTAGCCGTGCGACATGAGCATGCGGCTGGCGACGACGTCGACAATGGTGACGCGATGCTTGACGGCGATGGATTTGAAGGGGCTGCTGGAGCGCGGGGCGAGGGCGGTGATCTTTGTGCCTTCGCTCGATGGATTTTTTGAGTTGAGCACCCAGACGGGAATGTTTTTCTTGACCGCGGGGAGGATGGTGGCGGGGTGCAGAACTTTTGCGCCGAAGTAGGCGAGCTCGGCGGCCTCTTCAAAGCTGATGTGGCGGACGCGGAGTGCGTCGGGGCAGATGCGCGGGTCGGCGGTGAGGATGCCGTCGACGTCGGTCCAGATTTCGATGGCGCTGGCGCGGAGAGCTTCGCCGAGAAGTGCGGCAGTGTAATCCGAACCGCCGCGGCCGAGGGTGGTGGTGATGCCGGCTTCCGTTGCGCCGATGAAACCGCCGAGGATGGGGACGCGGCCGGCGATGAGATGCGGAAGTAGATGTTCGGCGATGCGGCTTTCGATGAGCGCGGGAAGGGGGAAGGCTTTGCCGTGCTGGCTGTCGGTGATGATGCAGAGGCGGGCGTCGACGTGTTGGCCGGCGAGGCCACGCTCGGCGTAGTACTCGCCGAGGAGGCGCGAGGACAGGCGCTCGCCGAAGGAGGCGACGAGGTCGGTGGTGCGGACGGTGAGTTCACCGACGGCGGCGATGCCGCGCAGCAGTTCGTCCAGCGTGTTGCACTCGGCCTCGATCCACTGATGAACGCCGGCGGCGCTGGCGCTGGAGAAAAGCTTCGCCGCGGTTTCAAGATGGCGATGGCGGATGCGGGCACTGATGGCGAGGGCGCCGTTTCTGTCGCCGCGTCCAGAGGCGGTGGCGGCGGCGAGCAGCTGGTCCGTGACCTTGGACATGGCGCTGGTGACGACGATGGGCTGCTGGGCGGGGAGTCCACCGGTGGCGGGGATGCGGCGCGAGGCGACGATGTCCGCGGTGCGCTGCATGGCGGCGGCGTCCTCGACGGAGGTGCCGCCAAATTTCAGGACGATGTAACTCATGCGGTCTGAGCCACCGCTGCTTCCAACTTGCCGGCCGCTGCGAGGAGTTCTGCATTGAGCAAGGCTGCGCCGGCAGCGCCGCGCACGGTGTTGTGCGAGAGCAGGGTAAATTTCCAGTCGAGCAGGCCGCAGGGGCGCAGCCGACCGATGGTGGTGGTCATGCCGGCGCCGCGATCGACGTCCAGGCGCGGCTGTGGTCGGTCGGGAGCGGACTCAAATTCGATTGGCTGCGCGGGAGCCGATGGCAGATTCTGACTGCGCAGGGGATGAAAATTCTGCCACGCGGCGAGGATGTCTTCGCGCGAGGCCTTGCGGCGGAATTTCACACTGACAGATTCGGTGTGACCATTTTCGACGGCGACGCGGTTGCAGTGCGCAGTAATTTTCGCGTCGAGCGGTTGGACTTTTCCGGCGACGGTGGTGCCGAGAAGCTTGAGAGTTTCGGCCTCGAGTTTTTCCTCTTCATTCTTGATGTAGGGGATAACGTTGCCGAGGATGTCCATGGCGGGGACGCCGGGATAGCCGGCGCCGCTGATGGCCTGCATGGTGGCGACGAAGACGGCTTCGAGCCCGAAGGCGTCGGCCAGCGGCTTGAGTCCGAGGACGAGACCGACGGCGCAGCAATTTGGATTGGTGACGATGTAGCCGCCGCTTTGGCGACGCCAGGATTGCTGCTCGATGAGCGCCATTTGATCGGCGTTGACTTCGGGGATGACGAGAGGAACATCGGGCGCCATGCGGAAGGCGCTGGAGTTGGTGATGACGGCGCAGCCGGCTTCGGCGAAGCGCGGCTCCATGTCGAGGGCGATCTGCGCATCGAGTGCGGCGAAGATGATGCGCGGCGCGCCGTTGGGCGTGGCGGGAGAGACGGGCATGCGCGCGATGGAGGCGGGCAGCGGCGTCGGCAGCTTCCAATTGACGGCTTCGCCATAGGATTTACCGCTGGAGCGGTCGCTGGCGGCGAGCCATGTGATTTCAAACCACGGATGGTTTTCCAGCAGCTGGACGAAGCGCTGGCCGACCATGCCGGTGGCGCCAAGAATGCCGACGGATTGCTTTTTCTGTTGCATGGCCTTGTCTCTATATTGTGTGGCTCAGGCCGGGTCCGGCGCAAAGAAAAAGCGTGGTGACCGCGGAGGTTCTACCGAGCTTGGAATGTGAAATCGGCGGTGGTGGTAGCGTGAGGCTGGATGGTGATGGTCATTTCTTTGCGTCCCAGCTTTTCGTGAGCGGCGCCGAGAGTGTAGGTGCCGGGGGGAAGGCCGTGAATCTCGTAGTGACCACTGGCATCGGTGATCGCGTAGAACGGATTGTCGGCGACGTTGATGAAGGCCTCCATCCAGGGATGGTTATTGCAGCGGACGGCCATCATCGTCTCAGGTTGCTGGAAGGCAACGTCCACCGGCTTGCCGTGCGGCGCCTGGGTGATGTCGGACTCGTGGTTGCCGATGGCGATGGGCTCGGGGTGGACATTGTGCATGGTCATGTCGCTGTTGTGGACTTCGATGGGCTGGCCAACCGAGACGGCGATGACATGTGGAACGTAGTGGCAGCCCTTCTGGTCGAGAACCACGGGCGTGGTGTCAGGCGCGTAGACGCGGCTGCCGAGTCCTGTCTTTATGAAGACGAAGACGTTCTGCAAGTCGCCATTGTGGATCATGAATTCTTCGCTCATGTTGCGGCCGGTGGCGTTGAGCGAGCAGGCGGGGTCCTGGCTCATGTCGATCGGGACCTGCTGCGGCGTGTTGATGTCCTTGAAGTAGACGGTGCCGACGAGAGTGCCTGCTGTCTCGGGTTCAATTTTGGTGAAGACCTGCTGATCGGAAACCGGCGGGGCGGTGGGGTTCTGATGACAGCCGGAAAGCAGCGAAGCAAGAAGAGATGCGGTGAAGAGAACGGTTCCGCGCGAGCGATGAAACACAGATGCCTCCTGAGGCGGTAGGAATTACGAAGCGAGTTGGGCGATCACGGCGTCGGCAAACTCACTGGTGCCGGCGGAGCCGCCAACGTCGCGGGTGAGTGTTTTCTTTTCCTTGTAGACGTCGAACATTGCGTTCTCGATGAGGCTGGCGGTAGGTGCGTCGTCCAGATGACGAAGCATCAAGATGGAGGACTGGAGCAGCGCGGTGGGATTCGCGATGTCCTTGCCGGCGATGTCGGGTGCGGAGCCGTGGACGGCTTCGAAGATGGCGCAGTGTTCGCCGAGGTTGGCGCCGGGGACGAGGCCGAGGCCGCCGACGAAAGCGGCGCAGAGATCGCTGACGATATCGCCGTAGAGATTGGGGAGCAGCAGGACGTCATATTGATATGGGTTCATGACGAGCTGCATGCAGGTGTTGTCGATGATGTGCTCGCCGTAGGTGATCTCAGGGAAATTCTTCGACACGGTGCGGGCGCAGCGCAGGAAGAGGCCGTCCGACATCTTCATGATGTTGGCCTTGTGGATGGCGTGGATCTTTTTGCGCTTCTCGCGGCGAGCGTAGCTGAAAGCAAATTTGGCGATGCGGGTAGAGGCTTTTTCGGTGATGATCTTGAGGGACTCGACGACGCCGGGGATGATCTCGTGTTCCAGGCCGACGTATTCGCCCTCGGTATTTTCGCGGACGATGATGAGGTCGATGCCGGGATAGCGGGTGTCGAGGCCGGGCAGGTTGCGGATGGGGCGGAAGTTGGCGTAGAGCTCGAACTTCTGGCGGAGCGAGACGTTGATGGAGGAAAATCCGCCGCCGACGGGAGTGGTGACGGGGCCTTTGAGGGCGACGGCGGTGCGCTCGATGGCCTCGTAGAGCTCGTCGGGGACGTAGGTGCCGCGCTTGGCGAAGGCGTCCGCGCCGACGGCGTAGCTTTCCCACGCGAACTTGCGGCCGGTCTTCTGGCCAGCGGCTTCGAGGATGCGAACGACGGCCTCGGTGACTTCCGGGCCGATGCCGTCGCCGGGGATCAGGGTGATGGTGTGGGTCTTGTTTTCGGTCACGTTCGAGATAGCGAAGCTCCTGAATTATTTCGTAACTGAAGCGGTTACTTTTTGTGGTTCTTCGCCGCGGTGCGGGCTTCGGCGTTGTGCAGAGTTTCGAGGGCTACTTTGAATTCGCTGGCGTCCTTGAAGTCGCGATAGACGGAGGCGAAGCGGATGTAGGCAACGGGGTCCATGGCGATGAGGCGCTGCATGATGAGCTCGCCGACGTCCACCGTGCTGCGCTCGCGTTCAGCGGAGTCGATGACGAAGGTCTCGACCTCGTCGACCATTTTTTCGAGTGCCGAGGCCGGGATGGGACGTTTCTGGCAGGCGCGCAGCAGGCCGCTGAGAACTTTCTGGCGATCGAAGGGCTCGCGGCGGCCGTCCTTTTTGACGACCATGTAGGGAATTTCATCGATGCGCTCATACGTAGTGAAGCGACGGTTGCAATTCTCACACTCCCGGCGTCGGCGAATGGCGTCGGCATCCTTGCTTTCACGGGAGTCAACCACACGGTCTTGTGCGTAGGCGCAATAGGGACACTTCATGTTGCTGTGTCGATTTTAGCAGTCCAGCCGGGGCGAATCACGATTCCTGCGGAGCGGTGTCCATCTCGCCCTCGACGAGATGCTCGCTTTCCTGCGTGACTTCGCGGAGGGAGACGTGCTCGAGGCGGGCGAAGATGAGGCCGAGCGGGATGACGCTCATGAAGGTGACGAGGAGCAGCAGGGAAGCGGCGCCGATGGAGGGCTCGAGTGGCGCGCCGAGGGCTTTCATGGCAGCGGAGACGAGGCCGATCTGCGTGAACCAGCCGATGATGGGCAGCTGCAGGATGGAGCCGGCCATACTGGCGGCCATGACGAGCATGATCCGCGAGGAGTGCAGCATGGAGAGCGCGGAGAAGGCGTGCACGACTTCGAAGTAGGCGAGGATGATGAGCGCCCACATCAAGAGAGACAGAAGGAGGACCGAGATGAAGTCGCCGAAGCTGCGGAGGACGTTCATGCCGTCGCGGAAGGAGAGGATGCGGGCCTCGGCGGCGGCGGCAAATTTCGGCGAGATGGATTGCAGGGAGCGTCCGATGGCGGCGGCGATTTTTATGCCATGGGTGCGGGTCAGGATGGCGAAGGCGCCGCCACAGATGGCGACGGCGAGGCCGGCCCAGCTGGAGCGGATGAGGGCGTCGTGGTGCGGCAGGGTGCCGAGGTCGGGCGAGACGAGCAGGGCGGAGCAGAAGATGATGGCCATGGCGAGGGCGTCAAACATGCGCTCGACCGCGTAGACGGCGAGCTGCGAGCTGACGCTGAGGTTGACGCGCTTGGCGACGAGATAGGGGCGGACGGGGTCGGCGAGGCGGCCGAAGAGGGCGACGGCGGTAAATCCCGTGACCTGGGTGCCGATCAGGGTGAGCGGGGAGACGCGCTTCTGCGGGCGGAGGAAGACCGACCAGCGGACGGCGCGGAGAATGTAACCGACATAGATACAAATTACGCCGAGGACGAGATGGAGCGGGTCGGCAGAGCGCAGCTGGCGCCAGAAGATGCCCCAGTCAAAGTGAATGCGCTGCATGGCGACGACCAGGCCGACGAGAAGAAGGCAGACAGCGCCCCAGAAGATCCAGCGATTTTTCATCATGAGATTAGTGAGCTGCTTTGGCGACGAGGGTGGATTTCTGCGACTGCGCAGCGTGCATGGCCAGCAGCTTGCGGCGGTTGAATTCGCGGATGACGCGGACGACGTAGGCGCGGGTCTCGCGATACGGCGGGATGCCGTGATACTTGGCGACCGCTCCGGGGCCGGCGTTGTAGGCGGCGAGGGCGAGCGGAAGATTGTCGTGATAGAGAATGAGGAGCTGATTGAAATACGTGGTGCCGCCCTCGACATTTTGCGACGGGTTAAAAGAATCGCTGACGCCGAGCTGGCCGGCGGTGCCGGGCATGAGCTGCATGAGGCCCTTGGCGCCGGTGTGAGAGACGGCGTGCGGATTTTCATGGCTCTCGGCGTGGATGATGCTGGCAATGAGGTCGGGATCGAGATTGTTTTTGGAGCCGGCGCCGGTGGTCAGGCTGGCGATGTCCAGCGGCTGCTCCGGATTCGCCGGGTAGGCGGACGGATTCGCGGAAGCTGGAGCCACCGCGATCGGAGTGTCCTCGGGCAGGGGAACTTCTTCGGTGGAGACGATGTCGGTGGTCGGGATGTCGAGGAAATCCTCGCTGCCGGGATGGAGGAAGAGGCGCGTGGTTTCGCCGTGGGCGACGATGCGGGCGCAGGTCAGGTCAAATCCGCTACGCAGGCTGACGTGCCAGCCGAGTACGCGTGTAGGAGTGTCGGCGAGCGCGCCGCTGAGGGCGGCCGAGGGGAGAGCCGCGAGTCCATGAAAAGCCGCCAGGGCGAGTACGGCCACACCCATGGGAAGACGCCAACGCATAGCTCCATTCTACCGTGTGTACCGGGTTGCTACCGGGCCGGCGACGGGGCGAGGGCTGCCAAGGCCTGTGCGGTCAACATTTCGAGGATGGTGGCGGCGCCGTCCTCGTCATTGGGCGGGGCGATCTGCCAGCCGCGGGCGGATGCGGAGGCGACCATCTCCGGCGCACCATTGGCCATGACGTACGGGTGGCCGACGAATTCGAGCATGTCGAGGTCGTTGAAGTTGTCGCCGATGGCGGCGATCTGCGCTGGAGCGAGGCCGCGGTGTTTTGCAAGGTGGGCGAGCGCGACGCCCTTGCCGCAGCCGGCGGGGAGGACATCGAGAATGGCGAGGCCGCGGGCGACGTATTCCGTGCGATGCGGGGAGAGGTGCCCGGCGAGCGGGCTGGTGAGAATGAGCTGCTCAACGTCGCGCATCTGCAGGATGCTGCCGCAGACCATGGCCTGGATGGGCGGGTCGCCGTGGAGGCCATCTTCCATCGGGCTGAGCTCGAGGATGTCGGTGCGATTGTCGCTGACCCATTTCTCGAAGAGCGCATAGAAGCTGCCGCATTTTTCCATGAGCAGGGCGCCGGGATGGGCGAGGGCGCGGGGATCTTCGTCGACTTTGTCGAAGGTGAAGACGAGGCGATCGCGATGGGCGTCGAGCAGCGCGCATAAATCCAGTGCGACCTGGTTGGGCATGTGATGGCACTCGATGAGAGCTCCGGCGCGGGTGCGGACGACGGTG
>Ga0302324_100023652_pt1 | contig 11876 bp, 12 predicted proteins | sample Palsa_T0_1_FD_201949 | JGI IMG/M metagenome (GOLD analysis project Ga0302324, IMG submission 201949) | Peat permafrost microbial communities from Stordalen Mire near Abisko, Sweden - Palsa_T0_1 | ecosystem: Environmental > Terrestrial > Soil > Palsa > Peat permafrost | place: Sweden: Abisko... | reverse complement strand
CCTCGCGCGAAGAGTGCGCCTCCCAGGTGCGGGAGATGCTCGCGCGCCTTCGTGCGCACGATCCGCTGCTCTCGCGCTGGTACCTCAAACGCCCCACGCGGGAAGAAACCCTCCAGACCGAGCTGACTGACGCCGGTGAGCGCGATCTCCTGGAGGGCGGCCTGGCGCCGGTGGCCGAGGACGGCCCCGAGCTCGGCTGGAAGGTGACGGTGTGGAACGGTCTCGGAGAGGCGCAGTCGGCCCACGCCGACCTCGTTCTGGGAGCGCACCCCAGGATCTTCTTTAGCCCGACGCCGAACTCGAGCGTCCTTCACATGCCGCGTGGGCGCGGTCAGGCGGCGATCGATGCCTTGCTGGGGCGAGCGCGCATGACCACGCTGCTGGCCGAGCTGGCGCGGGTTTGGCGCGCGGACTGGGGGCTGGCGAGCACGGACTCGTATCTCTACGGCGTCCTCCCGGTGCGACCGGCGCATCATCCGCGTGTCGGTTGGCTGACCTTCCTCAACGCCCGCCGCGGACACGCCCCGGCCATCCCACGAACCGAGGTGACGCCGGTCGACCGGCTGGGGTACGTGGTCGCGACGCACGACGACCCGTTCTCGGCCGACGACGGCCCGGCGATCGAGCGCGTGCGCGACATGGAGGACGCGCTCGAAAAAGCCCAGAGGCTGCACCCGGCGGGTGAGAGCCCCGCCCCCGATCCCGTCGAGGTGTCTTTGCCTGTCTCCAGCGGAGGCGCGACGGTCCCGTCGTCCCCCGCCCCCGGCGACGCGTATCAGGCCGCCATCGACGCCGCCTGCGCGGTGGACACGCTCTCCAGCCGCATCCCGGGCCGGCGCACGGATCTCTCGGACGCGTTGCTGCGCGCCTCGACCGCGCTGGTCGTGGCGGTGGCGACGGGCGACGAGGGCGCACACACCACCGCGGAGCTGCGCGCACTGCTCGACGTGGCCGAACGGCTCTTCCCGGACACCGGTACCGGCGAGCTGGAGCGCGCGCGCCGGGCGCTCGCCCGCGTGCGCGCGTGACTCAGGGAACCGAGGGAGGAGCCGGAGCCCTGGGAAAGCGTGTGTGCGCGTCACGGAAAAAGCGCGCCAGCTGATCGCAGCCCATGGCGGCATCCACCGCGCCCGCGGCCAGCGCCATGAGGTCGAACTCGGGGTTCATGGGCTGCGTGCTCTCCACGGTGAAGCTGGAGAGCTCCGCATCGTGGAGCGCACAGTCCCGGGCCGCGTCGGCGAAGGCGGCACCGGCTGCGGCGGAGTCGAGGCCGCTGAAGAAGCCGCCGCTCGCTTCGTCGGATCGCCGCCGGAAGGTCAGCCGCGCCACGGCCCTGGCCGCGAGACGGTTCGGCTCCTTGGGAGCCAGACCGGACACGCGAACGTCGACCTCGTAGTCGTACGGCTCCGTGCCGTCGCGCGCCACGAGGACGCCGTAGCCGCGAAGTCGCTGACGGACGATGCGCACGGCGTCGTTTTGCGCGTCCGCCGGGACGCAGGCCACGTTCTTCAGGTCGTCGGACTCGAGGGTGCCTTCGAGCCGCGCCGTGCCGCAGGCCTCGGTCCCTTGCCGGTCCGCCGCTCCCGCGCGCACCAGCACGCGCAGCAGGCGGTAGGCATCGGGAGGGACGCTCTGCAGGGGCCGCATCTCCGAGGACTCGTGCATGACGCCGTCGACGCGGATGGGCGTGGCGCCGCAGGCCACCAGCGCGATGGCCAGCGGGAACCGACGGATGGGGTGGTGGCGTGAGCGGCGATGCAGAAGCACGGCGAGGGCATAAGCTACCTCACCGGGGTCGCGTGCGTCCGCCCGTTCTCCAGCGGGAAGCGCCCGGTTGGCGCACGGCGTTCGTGCCGGGACGTCAAGAGGCGTACGCTTCTCCTCGCGATGCCCGACCCGCTGCCCTTCCTCCTCGGCGTCCCTGCCGCCCTCATCGCGGCGCTCTACTTGCTGCGGTCGGTCCGGGTGATCAACCAGTGGGAGGTCGCCCTCAAGTTCACGCTCGGCAAGCTCTCCGGGCGCGTCTCCCCCGGGCTGCGTCTGGTGGCGCCCGGGATCCAGAAGCTCGTGCGCGTGGACTCGCGCATCCGCAACCGCGACCTTCCGTATCAGCAGGTGATCACGCAGGACAACGTCACCGCCTCGATCGACGCCGTCATCTATTACAAGGTGGTCGACGTCGAGAAGGCCGTGCTCAACGTCGAGAACTTCGAGGCCGCGGTATGGGACCGGGCGCGCGTAGTCCTTCGCGACGTGGCCGGCGAGACGCGCCTCGACGAGCTCCTGACCCATCGCGAACAGATCGCGGCCAAGATCCGGACGGCGGTCGAGCAGTTCGTGGCGCAGTGGGGGCTGCACATCGAGCTCATCGCGCTCAAGGACATCCAGCTTCCCACCCAGATGCAGGAGGTCATCGCGCGCAAAGCCATCGCCGAGCGCGATCGCCAGTACGTCATCATCAAGAGCCAGGCCGACGTAGAGAGCGCCAAGAACTTCGCCGACGCCGCGCGCATCCTGGCCTCGTCGCCGGGCGGCATGGAGCTGCGGCGCCTCGAGGCGCTGCAGAACCTGACGGCGCAGGGGACCAGCAAGGTCATCTTCGATCTGGCCAAGCCGTACGCCGACGTGCACGGCGCAGCCGCGGTGGCGGCGGCCATGGAGGGCGGCGAGAAGCGCAACGTGCGGGTGGCCAAGCCGGAGCCCGCCCGCACCCCGAAGCTCGAGGACGACGACGAGGAAGATCCGGCCACCGCGAACACCCGCAAGTGAGCCCACGATGGACCGACCGGTCCGGGGACGATGTCCGGCGCGCGGCCCTCCAGGGTCTGGGAGGGCACGCCGACGAGAGGGCGCGAGACGCCCTTGCCAGCGGGCGCATCGCCATGATCGCCGGCATCGCGCGATGGGAGGGAAGCGGCGGTCCGGTGGAAGCGCATCGCGTCCTGCTGGCGGTCGACGCACGCCGGCTGGGTGCGCTGCGAGCGGCACCGGGGGTGGAGGACGCCCTCTGCGCGGCATGTGCCACCGCCATCGCGACGCACCCTGGCGAGGTGCTTCTCGACCTGGTCCTCTGCTGGGATCCGGAAGCACGCGCCACGGCCGCCGCATACCGCGACGCGCCGCCGCCCGCCCCGCGAACCTCCGTGGAGGAGGCGCTGGTGGACTATCTGGACGCGCGCGGCGAGCGCCTCCTGGCGCGATCGCTGAGGCACGTGGAGATGGACCCGACGGACCCCGCCGGCGCCACGCTGCGGGTCGACAGCCTCACGGGGGATGCCCTGCGCGCCGACCCACGGGCGCTGGCCGCGCTGACCGGCGCCTTGCAAGACCTCCTGGCGGACGGCGGGGCACGGATCCGCCTGCGCTGACAGCGGCCTACACGCAGGCGAAAGCGTGGCCGGGAGCGCTATCGGAAATGAGACGAGCCTGGCCCACTCGATCTGTAAGATTCCGGCCGTGCGCCTTGCTTCCCTTCTTGCCGTGGCGTCGATGGCTGTCCTCCTCGGGGCGTGCGGGCTTGACATGCAAGGCCTCGAGGTGGTCTCCGCCGAAGGAGATTCCGGGGCGGGCGACGGCGCCGCCATGGATTCGTCGACCGTCGTCGACACGGGGACTCCGGACCACGCTCCGTGCACGGCGGCGGATGGCTGTTACGTCATCCCCCCGAACTGGCAGCTCGTCGCCGCCGCGGCCGACCGGTCCGCCGCCTGTCCCGCAGGCTTTGCCGCCACCGAGCCCGCCGATCTCGACGAGGGGCCCGACGCCTCCAACGCCTGCACCTGTTCGTGCAGCATCGCGGGCGAGCCGACCTGCCCGACCAGCCCCGTCGTGATGAGCGTCGACAAGATCGGCTTTGCCGGCGCCGGTCTCTGCGCGCAGGGCAGCGCCTCCATGGCGAACACACCCGCCGGCGGTTGCAACACCGACCTCTACACCGGCAACACGCCGCCGCAGTACTCGGCCCTGGATGTCGAGTACACGCCGCCCGCCGCCGTCGGAGGACAGTGCAGCAGCGCGGGGACGGGGAGCGGGAACGTCACCTACACGGCGGAGCGGCGCGCATGCGTGCCCGATAGCGCACAGTCTGCCGGGTGCACGGGAGAGGAGTGCACGCTGACCCTGGCCGCTCCCTACGACGTCTGCATCTTGCAGAGCGGCGTGCAGACTTGCCCGGGTGCTCCCTTCACCGAGCAGCACCTGGTCGGCACCGGCACCTCCTTCACCTGCTCGGACTGCAGTTGCAGCGTGACCGCGAGCTGCGCGGGGACCATGGAGCTCTTCATGGACGGAAACTGCATGCAGCAGGAGCTCGACGTCCCGGCCGATGGGCAGTGCCACGACCCCAATGCCCCGAACGGCACGTATAACTCGTACGTCTATCTTCCCGATCCGCCCCAGGGAGTAGCGTGCACGACCACCGCGTCGACCGCGGAAGACGTCGCCCTCCAGAACAAGGGGACCCTCTGCTGCGCGCCGTGAGTCGTGGCGCGGAGGTCGCCCGGCCCGCTCGATGGTGTTAACCTCTGCCCCCGAATGACCCTCCGTGCTGGTCCCCTCTGCGCCGTGCTGGGCACGGCGATCGCCATTGCCGCATGCGCCTCCTCGACCGGCCAGGACGGCCCCGGTGGGGGCGGGGGCAGCGGCAGTGGCGGCGTGGGCTCCTTCGGCGGGAGCGGGCCCGGTCAGACGGTCTGCGACGACGCGGGGTGCTCCTGCGTGCGCATCGCCTCCATTGGAAAGCCGGGGCACTACGGCATCGCGGGCGACGACACCACCGCCTTCACCGACTGGCTCAACTCGAAGAGCAACGCCGCGGTCGACCTGTTCACGAGCCAGCCGGCGCTGACCGCAGCCTTCCTGTCGAGTTACGACGTCATCATCCTTCAGTGGCTGACCGACGGCAACAGCGGCCCTTACTGGACCTTTTCCAGCGACGAGATCGGCGCGCTGCAGAGCTGGGTGGAAGGCGGCGGCGGGCTCATCACCCTCTCCGGCTACGATTCGAACTCGCAAGAAGTCGTTCCGCTCAATCAGCTCCTGTCCTTCACGGACATCTCGTACAATACCGACACCGTCCTCAGCACCTGCCCGGCGTCGCTGGACTGCTACTGCTGGGGCAACTCCGTTCCCCTGGGTGGATGGGCGCCGAAGCCCATCGGCACGAACGTCACCCAGGTGGGCGCCTTCGACGGTCGCTCCATCCAGCCGGGGAGCGCGACGGTGGACTGCTCGGATCCGTCCGGCCTGGTTTACGCGGTCCACGAGAGCCGCGGGCAGGGGCGCATCTTTTCGTATACCGACGAGTGGATCACCTATTCCAGCCAGTGGCTGGGAACGGCCCCGGCGAACAACAATTCGATGTACACAGACCCCAATAACCCCTGCTACGACAAGTCCGCCGCCGAGGTCTTTCAGGTGCCGCAGTTCTGGTTCAATGCCCTCTCCTGGGTGTCGGGCAAATCGTGCTTCACCATCTCCGATCCCGGGATCGTCCAGTAGTCCGGCGCGCGCCACGACGGGGGCCTTGCAGACGTTCCCGCCGGGAGCCCACGCTCGGGTAGGGGCGAGGTCGTTCAGGCGCGGACCACGAGCACGGAGCAGGTGGCGTGATTGACGATCTTGGCCGCCGTGGTGCCCAGCAGCCGGTCGAAGCCGGAGTAGCCATGCGATCCGACGACGACGAGCTCGGCGTCGATACGCCCCGCCGTCTCGCAGACCGCTTGCCAGGGGACGCCCACGACGACCAGCCGGTCCCCCGCGAGCTCGGCGGGAATGCCGGCTGCCTGCGCGTCCAGGCCTTCCTGGGCGTGGCGCTGGAGGACGCCGAGCAGCGACTCGTCCGTGGTCTTCCAGAAGTCCTGCGGGATCTCCGGCGGCAGTCCCACCGCCCGGACCAGGGTGAGCTTGGCGTCTTGCGCGCGAGCGATGATCGTGGCGACGGCCAGCACCCTTGCGGCGCGCGGGGAGCCGTCGAGACCGACCAGGATGCGCTTCACGAGAGGTTCCTGCACGCCCGCGATGGACGGCGTCAGCGCAGCGCGAAGGCAACGGCCGCCGCCAGAAGCACGAACGCCAGGACCACCCAGGTCAGCGACCCCTCGGCGCCCTGCCGCTCGCCCTCGGACGAAGCCTGCGCCGCGAGCACCGGCAGCGGCGTGGCGAGGGCCTCCACCGGGACGGCCGGAGCCTTCGGGATGGAGACCTCGGTCTCCGTGGCCAGGGGTGCCGAGGGGGGCGGTCGCGCCGTCTCCCGTTCGGTCTCTCCCGCGATGCGCGCGACACGCCGCAGCTCACGCGCCTGCGCGCCGTCCATGACGCTGGTCATCTCCAGATCGTCGAGATCGTCGTCCTCGGAGACCTCGCCATCGCCGGGCGGGACGGGTGCAGAAGTGCCCATTTCCTCTTTCAGCGTCGCGCAACCGCGACGGGAACGCAAATCGTCCTCCACGGGGCACGGTTCGGGCGCGTCGATCTCCGCTGTCTGATTGGGAAAAGGAGGGACGGTGTCACCCTGGACGCACGCCGCCCCCGCCGCGCCGAGGAGGCCGCCACAGCCCACGCCGTACACACCGCCTCATCGAGCGCGCAGCGCGTGCGGCGCTGCGACGACCTGTCCGTCCGGTTCGGAGTCCAGCTCGGGGTCCGGCTCCTCGGCGTCGACCGAGACCGCGAGGGGACCGACCACCACGAGCTTGGCGGCCACCTCCCCGCGCGCCAGAAAGCGCAGGCGGCGGACGGCGGAGACGTTGGCCACCAGCGCCACCAGGCCGAGCGCGGCGAGGATCGGGGCATGCGCGGCCCAGGGCGGAAGCGTCGTCCCGAGCACCGCCCAGGCAAACACCGGCGTCATGGCCACACCGAGACACAGACACACCGCGCGCTCGGTGCGGCGCATCGCTCCCGGGGGAACCGGCACCCCGAGGGCTTCCGCCTTCGCGCTGCCGTAGCTCACCATGAACGATCCGGAGAGGGCCAAGAGGGTCAGCAGGAGCGCCCCGGTGGAGCCGTGAAAGTAGACGGCGAGGCCCCCCAGGAAGAAGAACTCTTCGTAGCGGTCGATGGAGGCGTCGAGCAGCGCGCCGGCGACGGAAGCCGAGCCGGTGCGTCGCGCCACCAGCCCGTCCAGCGCATCGCCGAGGGAGGCGGCGACCATGATGGCGGCCGCCCAGCCGAACTGACCGAAGCACAGGAGCGCGCCGGCGACCGCGGCCAGGACGACCGAGGACACGGTGACGGCGTTCGCCGTGACGCCGACCGCGATGAGCCCGCGCGCCACGTGGTCGAGACCGGCGAGCATCGCGTCCAAGAGGGCCCGGGGAAGGACGAGCGAGGAGCGAGGCTGCGTCGCTTTGACCCGAACCGTTGCGTCACTCATCTGGAATCGCTGCCTCCCGTCCAGGCACGCGGCGGCGCACCCTTTTCCGACATTCGATGCGCCCGGCATTCCCATGGTGGCTCGGAAACCAGCCGGGCCGGAGCCATGCGGACGAGCGGGGCGGGGCAAACGACGAGCCGAAACATGGAACGGACGAGCCGAGACGGCAAGACCGACCATAGTGCCGCCGATGAGCCAGGGCGAGAGAAACTTGCTCGTCCCTCGGCGCGACCTGCGGACGTGGGCGAGGGCTCGTCAAGACGACCAAGAAGACCAGGAAGGCCGACATCGACATCGCGCTGGAACGCAAGGCCCTCAGGGAGAAGTCACCATGAACAAGCGCGACGGTTCGACGATCGACTCGCTCTTCGAGGAGCTTGGCGAGTTGGAAGAGGTCAACGCGAGGACAGCCAAGAAGATTCTGGCCATCGAGACCGAGCGCCGGATGAAGAAGCTCGGCCTCTCGACGACGGATCTTGCTCGGCGGATGGGTACCAGCCGCAACCAGATTCACCGCATCCTCGACGAAGGCGACGCGGGCATCACGCTCAAGATGCTCTTCCGGTTGGCGGGGGCGCTCGGGATGCCGCTGCAGGTAGGCTTCGGCCCTCCCGGCTTGGAACGGGCACACGTGCGCAGCTCGAAGGGGCTCCGATGCGCGAGCATCGGACAGAGAGCGGGAGAAGGGATTTGCTCGATCCTGTACGGAGTCCAGCCGCCTTGGGCTGGACGAAGTACAGGATCGACAGAAGCCCTGACCATGGTCCGACGCGCGCATCGGACAGAGAGCGGGAGAAGGGATTTGAACCCTCGACGTCCACCTTGGCAAGGTGGCACTCTACCACTGAGTTACTCCCGCGAGCTCACCTGGACGGCGAGGGACGTCCTAGTAGCGCGCACGATCCGGCGTGTCAACGCGCCGCGAACGCCCTCTCCGTCCCGTCCCCGGGCCGTCCCGGCGCGCTGCCCAGCCGCGGCAGCCCCCGCGCCGCATGCTACCGTTCGAGTGGCGTGCGAACCGATGCAGACGCCAGGCACGACGGCGAGCTAGCGCTCGTAGGTGCCTGACGTGGCGTCTCGTCGCGACCCCGGGCACGGTGCGAGCGACGCGACGCCGCCTCCGGAGAGCGAGGTCACTCCGCCTGCGCTCTACTTCAACCGGCGCCTCTTGATGCGCGGCGGAATCCTGGCCGCCAGCGTCCTGGGGACGGGGTGGCTCTATCGCCGCCTGAACACCACGTCTTCCCTGTCCACCACCACGCCGCGCCTTGCCGGCTTGCCCGCCACGCCGGACGCGACCGCATCGGCCCGCGCGTTCGTGGTGGACGAGCCCATGACGTCGCAGGCGGCGATCACGCACTACAACAACTTTTACGAGTTCACCACGGACAAGGACCTGGTGGCCGAGCGCGCGGCAGGCTTCGCCACCGGGAGGTGGCAAGTCTCCGTCGACGGTCTCGTTCACCATCCCGGCGTCTTCGACCTCGACGACCTTCGGAAGATCAGCCCTCCCGAGGAGCGCATCTATCGAATGCGCTGCGTGGAGGGCTGGTCCATGGTGATTCCCTGGGCGGGGTTCTCGCTCTCCAGGTTGCTCGAGCGGGTCGAGCCGACCGGCTCGGCGAAGTACGTGTCGTTCCAGACCCTGTACGACCCGTCGCGAATGCCGGGACAGAAGACCGACGTCCTGGAATGGCCGTACGTGGAGGGGCTGCGCATCGACGAGGCCATGCACCCGCTGACGTTGCTGGCCAGTGGCCTCTACGGCCGGGAGCTTCCGGCGCAGGACGGCGCGCCCATCCGCCTGGTCGTCCCCTGGAAGTACGGCTTCAAGGGAATCAAGTCGATCGTGAAGGTGTCGCTGGTGGCGGAGCAGCCGCCGACGACGTGGAGTCGACAGGCGCCGAACGAGTACGGATTTTACGCCAACGTCAATCCGCACGTGGACCATCCCCGGTGGAGCCAGGCCACCGAGCAACGCATCGGGGTCTCCGGTCGCCGGCCCACGCTGATGTTCAACGGCTACGGCGAGCAGGTGGCTCAGCTCTACGCGGGAATGGACCTTCGTGCAGACTACTAGAGCACCCGCCGTCCCCGCCCACCGGTCGGTCCACGTGGACACCGGTTTCGCCAAGGTGCTCGTCCTGGTGAACGGCGGCGTTCCCCTGGCCATGCTGGGATGGGACACCTACTTTCAACAGCTCGGCGTCAACGGCACGAACTTCGCGCTCCACACCACCGGCCTCCTCGGGCTCCTCTTCTTGTTGCTCTCGCTGGCCATCACCCCCCTCCGTCGGTTGACCGGCTGGAACGCGGTCATTGCCTTGCGACGAACGCTGGGGCTCTATGCCTTTTTCTACCTCTGCCTGCATTTCGGCATCTTCTTCCTCTTCGACCGCGCCGCCAGCGTGGCCAGCACGGTCCACGAGATCGTCACCCGACGCTACCTCCAGATCGGCGCCGCCGGCCTGACCCTGCTGGTGCCCCTGGCGCTCACGTCGACCGACGCCATGGTCACGCGGCTGGGCGCGAGACGCTGGAAGGCGCTCCATCGCCTCACCTATCTGGCGACGTCGCTGGGCGCGCTGCACTACTTCATGCTGGTCAAGGCGGACGTTCGCCAGCCGGTGGCTTTCGCGGCGGCCCTGGCCGTGCTTCTGGGCTTTCGCGTGGTCGTCTTCGCTCGCGACTCCCGACAGAGACGCGAGAAGCGGGCCGGAACGCCCGCGGCCCTCCGGGCGAGCCGCTTCTGGTCGGGTGAGCTCCGGGTGCTCCGGATCGTGGAAGAGACGCCGGACGTGCGCACCTTTCGTCTCGGGATGGAGGGCGGCGCGGGGCTACCGTTTCTCCACCGACCGGGCCAGTACCTCAACGTCGCGCTCCTCATCGACGGCCAGCGGGTGAACCGATCGTACACCATCGCCTCCTCGCCCACGCAGTCCACCACCTGCGAGATCACCGTCAAGCGCATGCCCGCGGGCCGTGCCTCGCGCTACTTGCACGACGTCCTTCGCGAGGGAGACACGGTGAAAGTCTCGGCGCCTGCCGGTCGCTTCGTGTTCACCGGGATCGAGTCGGACGGCGTCGTGCTCATCGCCGGAGGAGTCGGCATCACGCCCCTCATGGCCATCGTCCGCTACCTCACGGATTCGTCGTGGAGCGGGCGCGTCAACTTGATTTACGTGGCGCGAAGGAGAGACGACGTGATCTTCTCCGAGGAGCTGGCGCGCCTCCAGCGCCGTTTCTCGAATCTGCAGGTCTTCGTGACGCTGACCGGCGAAGAGGATGCCTCGTGGGCGGGTCATCGCGGTCGCCTCACGACGGAGCTCCTGAGGACTCTGCTCCCGGAGGTGGCGCGTCGTCCCGTCTTCCTGTGTGGTCCCGACGGCATGATGGCGGAGACGCGCACCCTTCTCCTCGGCCTGGGCGTGCCCGAGGTTCAGATCCGGACGGAGGCCTTCGTGTCGGCAGCGACGGCCGTCGACCCGGCGAGCAGTCCCGGCGAGCCCATCGAGGATGGTGCCGTGGCGGGAACGGCGCCCGACCTGGCCGTCGGCAGGCTCCCCACCGTTCAGTTTCAGCGCTCCGGGAAGACCGCCGACCTGCCCCCCGAGACCACCATCCTCGAAGCGGCCGAGGAGATCGGCGTCGATATCCCCTTCGAGTGTCGGTCCGGGATCTGCGGCCAGTGCAAGACCCGCCTTCTGACCGGCGGCGTGACGATGGACGTGGAGGACGCGCTCAGCGCCACGGACCGCTCCAGGGGTCTCATCCTGGCCTGCCAGGCCCGCTCCGTCCGCAACGTCTCCGTCGACGCCTGAGCTAGGAGACCGTCGGGCAAAGCCCCGACGGACTCCGTCGTGACGTTCCAGGACGGGGACGGCATTCGCCGCCCCGTGGCGAGCGGCGCGCGGTTCGCCTACGCAGCGACGCCCATGTCCACCCCTTCGCCTGCCACCGCGCCGGACGCGCTACTGCGGCAGCCCGCCTTCGCGGCCTTCTGGCGCTGTTCGCGCTCGGCGCGTTCGACATGGTGAGCGTGGTGATCCGCGGGGCGCTGGTGCAGCTGGAGACCCCGGACGCGATGCGCGGCCGGGTGAGCGCGGTGAACGCCATCTTCATCGACACGTCGAGCCAGCTCGGGGAATTCGAGTCGGGGATGCTGGCCGCATGGCTGGGGGCCATGCACGCCACGCTGGTCGGCGGCATCGGCACGCTGCTGGTGGTGGGGTTGTGGATGGTGATGTTTCCCACCCTGCGCAGGCGCCAGACGCTGGAGGGAAGCTCGAGGGACGACGAAGGTCCCGTGGACTCCGCCGCGTGATCCCTGGCGTGCCCCTTCGAGCTTCGTCGAAGAAGGTCCCTCGCCTGAAGACCACGCACCCCTCGCCTGAAGACCACGTACCCCTCGCATGAAGACCGCGCACCCTTCGCATGAAGACCGCGCACCCGTGGCATGAAGACCGCGCACCCCTCGCCTGAAGACCGCGCACCCTTCGCA
>Ga0302324_100023651_pt1 | contig 11877 bp, 14 predicted proteins | sample Palsa_T0_1_FD_201949 | JGI IMG/M metagenome (GOLD analysis project Ga0302324, IMG submission 201949) | Peat permafrost microbial communities from Stordalen Mire near Abisko, Sweden - Palsa_T0_1 | ecosystem: Environmental > Terrestrial > Soil > Palsa > Peat permafrost | place: Sweden: Abisko... | reverse complement strand
GGTGTCTCACTGGTGGCGCCTATCATGGCAAAAAGTGCTTATAACGCCCGGTCATCGGATTGCTTAATATAAGTGCAGCGCCCTCCAATGAGCAAAGTGACACGCCTTCCCAGGCAAATCGAACTGACGGCTTCGCATATCGATTCATTGTGCGCAATCGCTGCCGATTTGGAGCAGCGGGCCGATGCTCTGCGCCATCATGCCCACCAGATCCGCCGCCATGCCGCGGCCCTGCAGGCCGCCGCGGACAGGGCCAGCAAGAAACGGACGGACTACAAAGCCGCCGAACCGATCCGGTAGCGCGTGAAGCTCACCACCCCGCGGGCTTGCCCGGTTCCAGGGTCCATACTTCGGTCTCTTGCAAGTCGCGGATGAGCGCGGCGAGTTGCTCGGGCCGGCCAGTCAGCGCAGGAAAGGTCCCAAAGTGCATGGGCACGACCTTCTTCGGCTTGAGCAGCCGGCAAGCGAGGGCAGCTTCGCGCGGGCTCATGGTGTACAGGTCGCCGATAGGCAGGAAAGCCAGCTCCGGATGATACAACTGCTCGATCAATTGCATGTCCGCGAACACGTTGGTATCGCCGGCGAAGTATAGCGCGCGGCCGTCGTCGAAGTGCAGCACATAGCCCGCCGCCTCGCCCCCGTAGACGATTTTGCCGTCGTCCAGGATACCGCAACTGTGCACGGCGTGGGTCATGGTAAAGGTAACTGTGCCGGCCTTCTGCGAGCCGCCCTTATTCATGGGGCGGGTATTCGCCACGCCCTTGGATTCGAGCCAATGGCAGGTCTCGAAAATGCCGACCACCTCGGGCGAAAACTCTTTCGCCAGGGGCACCGCGTCGTGGATGTGATCGAAATGCCCATGCGTGATCGCGATGGTGTCCACGCGCGCGATCTTGTAGCCCTGCGGATAGGCGGGGTTGCCCTCCGTCCACGGGTCCATCAGGATGGTTTCGCCCGAGGGCAAACGGAATTGAAAAGTGCCGTGTCCAAGCCAGGTGATTTCCATAGCCAGATTATGGCACGCCCTGAGACAATAGTCGTTCACGCCATGAACGATGCCATAAGCCAGGAAGAACGGCTGCGCGCCTTCCGCGCGAGCTATCCCAACAAATCGCTGGTGCTTGCCGGCTCCGCATGGAAGTACAGAATCTGCGGAGAGGGCGCACAGCCGCTCCTGCTGCTGCCCGGCGGCGAGCTGGTGAACGACATGGGCTTCGATCTGGTCCGCGCGCTGGCGCCCCGGTTCCGCATCGTGTATCCGGCATATCCGCGCGTGCAGTCGCTGGACAACCTGGCGGATGGGGTCGCCGCGATTCTGCAGGCCGAGAATATTGTGCAAGCCTGGATTCTGGGAGCGTCCTTTGGCGGCGCGGTGGCCCAATGTATGGTCCGGCGCCATCCGGACAAGATCGAGCGTCTGGTTCTATCGAACACCGGCGTGCCCCTGGGGTATCTGGTGCGCGGCCGGAGGATCGCGAATGCGGTTTTGGCGTCGATTCCCTGGCCGGCGTTGCGCGGTCTGCTCGCCAAAAGCATCCTCAAACTGCTCGGCGCGCCAGCCGAAGAGTTGCCGTTCTGGCGGAACTACGCCAAGGAACTGTTCGAGACCGAGCTAGGGAAGGCGGACGTGATGGCTAACCTCCGCATCCAGCTCGAGTATCATCAACGCTACCGGTTTGCGCCGGACGATCTGAAGAGTTGGCCGGGGAAGATCTTCGTCATCGAATCCGACAACGATATTTTCAACGCCGAGCGCCGGAAGGCGCTGCGCGATACCTATCCCCAGGCCCCCGTGCACACCTTTCACGGCGCCGGACACGCCCCCGCCTTCAGCCGGGCAAGCGAGTATCTGGATGTTCTGGGGAGGTTTTTGGCGTAAGGTGCGATGGGGATCTGCCATCTTGATTCTGGCCGGCCTGAGCTGTCTGGCGCAGGAAGGCCCGAGCCTGATCGTGGAAGAGGCGGTGGCGCCGGCCTATCCGGCTCCGGCGGTGGCGGGACGCATCAGCGGCAGCGTGATTGTAGAAGTCCACGTCTCCGAGCAGGGGACGGTGGCCAGCGCGTCCGTGGTGGACGGGAACGCGCTGCTGCGGCAAGCCAGCCTGGAGGCCGCGCGTTTGTGGCGCTTCCAGGCGCAGCCGGCCGGTCGCGACGTGAAGCTCATTTTTTCGTTCCGGTTGATGCCGAAAGCTACGCCGGAAGCGCAACTGGGCACGGTATTTCGCCCTCCGTACACCGTGGAGGTGCGCAAGATTACGCCCGAGCCGGTGAGCCATTTCGCGCGCAACGGATCAGACGCACTGCGCCAGGCGGCGCGCTAGGATGCGATAGACCGCCGGGTTGAACACCAGGCCGACGTGCGTGCCGGCGACCTCGCAATCGATTTCCGGGTCGCCCGTGACGCAATAGCGCCAGTCCACGATGCCGTCGTTCTTGGTGTAGATTGCGGTTTGCGCCACGTCGTCCGGAAACTCGTCGCGCAGCGAGGAAACGAATTCGCAGGTGCAAGCTTCCGTGTAGCAAGTCGGCAGGATGTGGCCGGCGTGTTCGCGCAGGATGCGGTTGCGAATCGCGTCTTGGGCGCGCAGGACGTTGGCGTGGGCCACGGGTCCGCGGAACGGAGATCCCAGGGTGGTGACCGAGGCGATTTGATCGGGATGCTGGGCAGCCACGGATCGCGCGATGATGCCCCCCAGGCTATGGCCCACCAGATGCACCCGGCGGCCGGTGGCCGTATAGGCGCGCTTGACAGTATCGTTCAGCCGCCGGCGGATCAGCAGGTTTGGACATTCCGCATTCCAGCCGATGCCCGAAAAATACGACCGGTAGCCGACCGTCCGCAACCAGGAGAACATCTCGCCAAGGTAGGTATCCGTACCCAGGAAACCGGGGATCAGGACGACGGCTTCCCCGTGGCCGTGCGGCACGCCGAGTCCATAGAAGATAGACGTCAGCCGTAACTGAACCAGTTCGAAGCCGACCAGAAGTTCCTGCCACATGGAGACTTCGGCTTCTTGACGCTCGTGGACGGAGTACCTTTGACCCGTCATGCGTCTTCCAGTGTAACCGATTTGTGCGCGAAATAGACGTGGGGATCCGCGCACGGCCCGAAAACTATGGCGCGTTGACAAGGGAGGCTGCGCCAGCGTAGCGTTGGTAGCATATAGCGATCATAGGTCGTGAAGAGGGGGACTATGCAGACAAGACACTTCCATCAGGCATTGGCCGCGCTGTGGTTTGTGGCGCCGGGGCTGTTATCCGCGGTGGACTTCAACGCGCCGCGGGCGTTTCGGGTCGGCGCCGCCGGGCAGACTGCCGTGGCGGACTTCAACGGCGATGGAAACCCGGACCTGGTATCGGCGGGCGGTAATACCAACACCGTGGCCGTTCTGCTGGGCAAGGGCGACGGCAGCTTCCAGCCGGCCAGCTACTATGCCGTGCCGGAAGATGCGGCCATGGTGATTGTGGGAGACTTCAACGGAGACGGAAAGCTGGACCTGGCGGTGGGCTGCCAGCAAGCGCATAGCATCTCGATCCTGCTGGGCAATGGCGATGGGACCTTCCAACCGCAGTTCGTTTCCATGCAGGGATTTTCGCCCACGTCACTGGCGGTGGGCGACTTCAATGGGGATGGAAAGTTGGATTTGGCGGTGGGCGCGATTTTCGCAGGAAACGCGGAAGATGTGACGATCTTCCTGGGCAACGGCGACGGCAGCTTCCAGCCGCCGGTGACCCGGTATGCGTTCGCGCAGCCCAACGCGCTGGCCGTGGCGGACTTTAACGGCGACGGAAAGCCGGACCTGGCGGTGGGCTTTGGCGACGGCGCGGCGGTGCTGCTGGGAAACGGGGACGGCACATTCCGGCCATCGGCTTACTCCGCTCTCGGATACGCCGCATCCGTGGCGGCCGCGGACCTGAACGGGGATGGCAAACCCGATCTGGCGCTGAGCGCCGCGGGCGGCGTCACCATTCTGCTGGGGAACGGCGACGGCAGTTTCCAGCCGCCCGTGACTTACGGTACGGCCGGCGCCGCTGGGATTGCGGTGGGCGACTTTAATGGCGATGGCCTGCCGGATTTGGCGGTAGTGGTGGCCGGCCCTCCGGGGAGCCTTTGTATTTTGCTGGGGACAGGCGGCGGCGTTTTTCAGCAGGTAGCCAGCTACGTGGGGCCGCGGACGGCCTTTCCGGTGGTAGGGGACTTCAATCGGGATGGAAAGCTGGATCTGGCGGCGGGCTACGGCGATGCGGTCGAAGTTTTGCTGGGGAACGGCCACGGCGGATTCCAGCATCCGGCCAATTACGCGGCAGGGATAGAGAATCCGGCAGCGGTGGCGGTGGGCGATTTCGATGGCGATGGAAAGCCAGACATGGCGGTAGTGAATGCGCACTCGCAAGCCCTCTCGGTGATCCTGGCCAACGGCGAGACGCATAACTATGCACTGCCGTTCGTGGTCGCGTCGGTGGCCGTTGGGGATTTCAATGGCGATGGAATACCGGACATCGCGGCGGGATTCGCCATTCTGCTGGGCAACGGCGATGGCACTTTCCGTTTAGGCCACAACTACGGCGAAGCCCTGGCGGTGGTGGTCGCGGACTTCAACGGAGATGGTATACCGGACCTCGCGGGTTTTAGCGGCGGCTTCCTGGAGGTGCTGCTTGGAAATGGGGACGGCACTTTCCAGCCGCCTATCGAGGCCGGCGGCGATGGTGTCTACCTGGCGGCGGCCGATTTCAACGGAGATGGCAAGATGGACCTGGCGGTACTGAGTTACAACCCACCTTATACCGAAACGCTATCGATACTGATCGGCCGGGGGAATGGCACATTCGTGTCGGGGTCGAGCATCGGTTTCGGCACGAGCAATGTTCCCAGCAGCGTGGCGGTCGGGGATTTCAATGGGGACGGGAAGATGGACCTGGCGGTGCCGCTTTGGAGCGCCCACAGTCTCTCGATCTACCTGGGCAACGGCGACGGCACTTTTGGTGTGCCGGTCTCGTACCAGGTGGGCGCGGAGCCCACCATCGCGGTAGTTGCGGACTTCAACGGAGATGGAAAACCGGATCTGGCGGTAACCAGCTTTAACGGTCCGGTGTCGATCCTGCTGGGGAAGGGAGATGGCACATTTACAGTGCAGCAAGTGAGTTTCGTGGCGGGCACCGTCCCTATGATGTCGCAGTCGAGCCTCCAGGCCATGGCGGTGTTGGACTTCAATGGGGATGGCAAGCCGGACCTGGCGGTGGTGAATTACGCGTCGGACAGCGTCATCATATTGACCAACACCACGCCGTAGCCCGTGCGCGGCCAGGCTATTCAAGTCACTGGTAGAGGTTGGCGAACTGGCGCAGTTCGCCCGCGCCCAGGTCGGACACGGCCCAGTAAGTCATGCCTGCGCTGGTCCAGTGGATCGCACGATAGCCGTTGCGGGAAAGCTCAGTCGCGCCGCCGGACTCCGCGGAGGGCCAGGTGAATAAGTTGATCACGTGCCGCCGCCGTTGGTACACCAGCGCGGCCACGGGACGGCCGTCCAGATAGTCGAGGCGTCCACCCAGCAGTGGGAATCCCTGGCCGGCGAAGTCTTTGACGTCCGGCGAGAAGTCCAGCTTGCCGTTGAACCAGGGCTTCACGGTGTGCTGGTCCGACGAGGGCACGTCCAGCAGGTGCGTTCCCATCAATGAGCGGATGTGGCTGGCCAGGATGGTTTCGCCGGCATCGTGCGCGCGGAACTGCGCGACATTCCAGGCGAGCGAGACCGCCAGCAATAGGGACGCCGCGAGCGCGAGCCAACGCCACGGTCCGGCGGCTGGCCGATCCGCCTGCCGCAGGGCAACGGTGATGCGATCCCGCAGGCCATCGGGCGCACGGTAATAAGGCGCCTGTTCGCGGATGCCGGCGCGCAGTTCCAGTTGCCCAGCGTGCGCCGCCGCGCAGGAACTGCAACTTGCCAGATGCTCGCGCATTTGGGCGGCCAGGGAGGCATCCAACTCGTCATCCAGATAAGACTCGACCATGTTTTCTGCGGCCTCACAGGTCATGACGGGGCTCCCTTAATCCGTCCTGCTACGCAGTCTTGCAGGCGGCGCCGCGCGCGGGACAGCCGGGACATGACTGTCCCGATCGGCAGGCTGGTCGATTCCGAGATCTCTTTGTAGGGCATCTCTTCCAGTTCGCGCATCACCAATACTTCGCGGAAATCGGGCGGCAGCAGCTCCAGGCAGCCGCGCACGCTTCCCAAGTTGGCTTCCTGGACCAAGGCGCTCTCCGCGCTGGCTGCGTGCACCCCCGAGTGGTGGACTTCTTCATCGAACTGCACCTTGGCGATGCTCTGCTCGCGGCGGCGCCAGGTCAGGCAGGTGTTGCGCACGACGGCGAGCAGCCAGGCTTTGCCATCGCCACCCTGGAAGCTGTCGAAGAAACGGAAGGCGCGCAGATACGCCTCCTGTACGACATCTTCCGCGTCGTGCTCGTTGCGGGTCAGCCAGCGCGCCAGGTTGTAAGCCGCATGCATGTGGGGAACCATGATCTGCTCGAATAGCACAAGCTTCGGCGGCGAGTTCACGGTGACTTTATAATATCGTGGCCTGCCTTTGTATTACCTCTACCGCGCGTTATTTATTCCCACGGGAATAAACGCGGCATCGCAGCAGTAGAGGTCGATGGAGGCAATATGTCCAAACGAATTCTTCACGATCACAACGACGACGGCATAGACCGCCGCGGATTCCTGGAATGCATGGCCTGGGCGGGGACGGGCGTTGTCTGGAGCGCCGCCGGCGGGCTGTTCAGCTCGCGGGCTTTCGGCAAGCCTGGGCGGGCGCGCGACGGCAAGGACGATCTCTCTTTTGTGCAGATCAGCGACAGCCATATAGGGTTCAACAAGCCGGCGAATCCGGACGTGGTGGGCACGCTACAGGCCGCGGTGGACAAGATCAACGCGCTACCGCAGGCGCCGGATTTCATCATCCATACGGGCGACTTGAGTCACATGTCGAAGCCCGGCGAATTCGACACGCTGGACCAGGTGTTGAAAAGCGCCAAGGCGAGCCAGATCTTCTACGTGCCAGGCGAGCACGATACCTCGGTAGACGACGGCAAGCAATACGTGGAACGCTACGGCAAAGGCACACGGGGCAGCGGATGGTACAGCTTCGACCATAAGGGCGTGCACTTCGCGGGGCTGGTGAACGTGGTGAAGATGGAGGGCATGGGGCGGCTGGGCGAAGACCAACTCAAGTGGCTGGAAACGGACCTGAAGGGGCGATCCAGCAGTACGCCCATCGTGCTGTTCGCGCACATCCCGTTGTGGGCGGTTTATCCGGAGTGGGGATGGGGAACGGCGGACAGCGCGCAGGCATTGAGCTATCTGAAGCGCTTCGGCTCCGTGACGGTGCTGAACGGGCACATCCACCAGGTGATGCAGAAGGTGGAGGGCAACGTTACGTTTCATACGGCCATGTCCACGGCGTTCCCGCAACCCGCGCCGGGAAGCGCTCCGGCGGCCGGTCCGATGAAGGTTCCGGCGGAGACTTTGCGCAGCGTGTTGGGCATTGCGGAGGTCCACTACGTGGCGCGTCGGCACAGCCTCGCGATGGTGGATTCGCCCTTGGCGGCGGGCAGCCAATGAGGGGCGCCGCATTGGTGCTGGCAGCCACGGCCGCGTTGTTGGCCGCCATCGGGAAGACCCAAACCGCGCCGCGCGGCCAAGAGCTGTTTGAGCGGCGCTGCACGGGGTGCCATGCGCTCGATCACGACAAAGAGGGTCCCCGGCTGGGCGGCGTTTACGCGCGGATGTCGGGATCGGTTCCGTCTTTCAATTATTCCAACGCGCTGAAGAATGCGCGCATTACCTGGACCGCGGAGGCTCTCGACCGGTGGCTCGCGGACCCTGAGAAGCTGGTGCCGGATAACGACATGGCGTTCCATGTGGAGAGCGCGGCGGAACGGAGTGACATCATAGAGTACTTGAAGCAGGTGCGATAGGACGTGGCGCACGCTCTCAGCGTGCCGCGACCGCACTCTTGCGGTCGCCCCGGGATTAGCCCGCGTTAGCTGGGCTTAGCCCGGCGTAGGCGAGCAATGCTCGCCTGTGTCGGCAAGAGTGCCGACACGGCACGCCGGGGGCGTGCGCCACGTCAATGGCCAAGCTCCAGGGCCGCCTGAAAGGCGGCTGCGGGCAATATTGCCCGCCCTCTAAGTACTACAGGTCCCTGAACACACTTAGGTACTCGCGGTATTGCGCGGGTTAAAACGAGACTGGCATGCTATAAGTGCCTTGCCAGATCTCTCCAATGTGCATTTTCTGGAAAGGGGCCTGAACTGGTCGACCGTGGCGTACGTGGTGTTTGTGTGCCTGGCGGCCGCCACCAGTTTCCTGCTGGCCCTTTTCGCGGGCCGGGTAACGTCCGCGAAAGACATGGAGCTCAAGCGGCTGCAAAGCAATTCCGAAGAAGCGGTGGCGCACGCCCATGCGGGGGCCGCGCGGGCCAGCGCCCAAGCCGCCGAAGCCTACAAGGAGCAGCGCCGTCTGGAAGCCGACATGGCGCACGCCAAGGCGCATCACGAGCAGTTGCGCAAGGAGAATCTGCAACTGCAATTGGCGGTGGAGAAGGAGCGCCTGGCCCGCTTGCAGCTTGAAGCGCAAGCCGGCGCCAGACACATCAGCGCCGGGCAGAGGGCAACGGTTCAACCGGCGCTATCTGGTTTCAAGGGGCAGAAGGTGGCGCTGATTACGTACGCCGGCGATGCGGAGAGCGCCGCCTTCGCCGGTGAGATCAAGACTACTTTGGAGGCGGCCGGCTTAGTGGTCAGCATGGCGCCCGCGCTGGTGTACGCGAAACCACAGGCGGGGATCGCTATGGACGTTGGCGCCAACCGGCGGCAATTGGCCACCGCGCTGGCAAAGGCTTTCGTGGATGCCGGCGTTTGCAGCGGGCCGATCACCGCGTCCGAGGCGGACGATCCCGGTTTGTTGGAAATCACGGTGGGACCCAAGCACTGAAGCGTCAGCGCCCCCGCCCGGGCAGCGGGGGGGCGATGGCATAATTCAGTTGGACCAGCACGATGAATCCTATGCTGACATAGGTATTAATCAGGCATAGCAGCGCCCCGAATGCGTAGAGCGCCTGCGCGATCGCGATGCGGCGCTTGATCGCCTTCGCCACAGCCGGGGAGATATCGTCGCGCACCACACCAACGCCAATCGCGCAGACCCACGTCCAGTACAATGTGCCGCCTAGCAGCAGGATGTTCACCCAGTAAGTCAACAGTGCGACGCGGTAAGTGATGAAGCCGGCCAGCAACATGGTGGAAAACGGTGTCATGCAAACCGCGAACAGGAAAAGGATGTGCATCCAGGAGAGGCTGCGGTCTGAGCGCGTCAGGTGATTGAGTTGCGTTTGCTGGCCGATCCAGAAAATCCCCAACGTCATAAAAGTCATGGCGCACATGATGAGCCGGGGCGCGAGCGCGCCGAGCGCGAGCCACAGATCGCGTTCGCTGTGAATGGCCTCCACAGCGGGGGCGCGCAGATCCAGCACCAGCAGCGTCATGGCGACCGCAAACACGCCGTCGCTGAGGGCTGCCAGGCGCTCCACGCTTTGGCCGGCGATCTGGTTGTAAGTGGTCATATGCGATCAGTGTAGAAGGCTTCCAGGCGTGCGCGGTAGCTGAGGCCGGCCGTTTCGACGATGTCCATATGGGTGGCGCCGGCGATGGTCCAGAGGGATTTGGGCTCATGGGCCGCTTCGAACACCGCGCGCCCCAAGGCGTACGGAACCGTTTCGTCGCGGTCGCCGTGAATGACGAGCACCGGCACATGCACCGCGGCGATCTTACGGCGTGTGTTGAAGCCGCGCGCGAATAGCCTGCCAACAAACGGCACGACGGTTCCGGCCATATCGGAAAGCGAGGTGAACGGGCACTCCAGAATCACGCCGGCGCATGCGCGGCGGGAGGCCAGATCGGCGGCCACGGCGGAGCCGAGCGATTCGCCGTGCACCACGATCTGCGCGGGCTGGTAGCCCATGCCGATGAGGTGGTCGTAGGCGGCATCCGCATCGCGGTACAGTCCGCGTTCAGTGGGGCGGCCGTCGCTTTTGCCATATCCGCGGTAGTCCGGAATCAGGACCGAGGATCCCGCGGCAACCATTTCGCGCAGGTGGCCGGGCCGGTGCGCCAGGTTGCCGCCATTGCCATGCAGGTACAAAGTGACGACACGGCTGCCCGGCACTTCTATCCACCAGGCGTGCAAACGGACTCCGTCACTGGTGCGCAGCCAGACGTCCTGGGCGCCCGACTCTGCCTGTGTGTGCCACCAGCCTCCCGGATAGCGGGTGGGTTGATAGACGATGCGGCTGACTACGAAGCAGATCGCGGCATACAACAGAACTGCAAGACCTATGACCCACGCGGGGCGGACGATCATGCCCGCCGCCGGCTCTGTGCCGGCTCTGAAGTTTGCATTCTGCAACTATAGCGGATTTGCCGCATCTATTCTGAAAAAGGAGGAGATGGTGATGGACAGGCTGAAGGGTAAGCGCGCGCTGATTACGGACGGCACCAGCGGGATCGGCCTCGAAACGGCTCACCAGTCTTTGAAGGAGGGCGCACGGCAAAATCCGGGCGACTCTGGAAGCGGCGCGCAAAGAAGTCGGCGAAGACGTACTGATTATTGCGTCCGACGCGAGCGGCGCATCGGCGCAGAAGGAAGTTGCGGAGACACTGCAGCGGGCGTTCGGCCGTTCCTTTGCGAGCAACGTGAAAGGGCCGTACTTCCTGATTCAGGCGCTGCTGCCGGTGTTCGCGAATCCGGCTTCCATTGTGATCAACGGCTCAGTGAACGCGCACATCGCCATGCCGAACACGAGCGTCTACGGAGCTACCAAGGCGGCGATCTTATCACTCACCCGCACGCTCTCCGGCGAACTGATCTCGCGTGGTATCTCGTGAACGCCGTCAGTCCGGGTCCGATCTCGACCCTTGTATGGCAAGCTGGGCTTGCCGGAAGCCAGGTTCCGGCAGGGCGCTTTGGGACGCCCAGCGAGATCGCGCAGGCCGTGGTCTTCCTGGCTTCAGACGAATCCGCTTTCACGGTGGGAAGCGAACTACTGGTCGATGGGGGGATGAGTCTTTGAAAGCGTGGACCATAAACGGGGAGGCCGAGATTCCCGAGCCTATGCCGCGCGAGGGCGAGTTGTTAGTTCGAGTGTGCGCTGCTGGAGTGACTCCGACTGAGTTGTTGTGGTATCCCACCACGCACACGAAAGAGGGTGGCCGGCGCAGTGCGGCTGTACCATCGCATGAGTTCTCCGGTGAGGTCGCGGAGGTTGGCGGCGGCGTTACAGGGTTCGCAATCGGTCAGGAGATCTACGGCATGAACGATTGGTTTGCGGACGGTGCGCTGGCGGAGTATTGCGTCACCCGGCCCGATTGGATTGCGCCGAAGCCGCGGCGTATCGGCCATGCGGAAGCCGCTTCCGTACCGATCGGAGCTTTGGCTGCGTGGCAAGGCTTGTTCGACCGGGCGAAACTGCAGCCGGGCGAGCGCGTGCTGATACATGGCGGCGCGGGAGCGGTTGGGGTCTATGCCATCCAGTTGGCGCACGCGCATGGCGCACATGTGATCACCACGGTATCGGCGCACAACATCGCGTTTGTGAGAGCGCTGGGGGCCGATCAAGCGATCGATTACAAGGCCGGGCCGTTCGAAAAGGAAGCGCAAGATATCGACGTGGTGTTCGATACGGTGGGCGGCGAAACATTGCGGCGGTCGTGGAGCGTGCTGAAATCGAACGGGAGATTGGTGACTATCGCGGCGGGGAGCGAAGCCACAAGCGGCGAGCGTGTCAAACAGGCGTTCTTTATTGTCGAACCGAACCATG
>Ga0302324_100023650_pt1 | contig 11877 bp, 9 predicted proteins | sample Palsa_T0_1_FD_201949 | JGI IMG/M metagenome (GOLD analysis project Ga0302324, IMG submission 201949) | Peat permafrost microbial communities from Stordalen Mire near Abisko, Sweden - Palsa_T0_1 | ecosystem: Environmental > Terrestrial > Soil > Palsa > Peat permafrost | place: Sweden: Abisko... | reverse complement strand
CGTGACTTGAAATTCATTGGTTTCTCCCCGCCTGTGCTTAGAACTTCGCCCGCAGCGTCAGTCCCACGGTACGCGGTCGAATGCGAAACAACTCTTGGTTGTTGATGATCACCGGTCCCGCGGTTTCGGGGTCCAATGCGCCGGTCGCGCCCTGGGAATTGCTCAAATTGTTGATGAAGGCCACGACCTCGTAAGAACCGAAGTTGACGCCGCCGCGGATGCCCTCGGTGGCAAAGCCGCCAAACTTGGTGCCGTTGTGCTCGAAGTCGGTCCACTCATCGCCCAGATACGAGGCAGTGGCACGCACATAGCCCTGGTAATTGGCCACGGGAAAGTCGACCTCGGCGTACGTCGATGCCTGCCCTTCGGGAGCCGCGGGCAGTACATCGCCGTTGACCACACCCACGAGACCCGTTGCGGGCCGGCTGATGGTCGGATCGTCCTTGGAGATCTCGTTCTTGCTCACTTGGAAAGCCGCGCCCACCAGCAGCCAGGAAATCGGCTTGGCATCGACTTGGAATTCGATGCCGTAGTTTCTCGCTTCGCTCGCATTGCCGGTGTAGTTGCCCAGTTGGTTCTGCAGCGCGACCTGGATGTTCTTCCAGTCGATGTAGTAGAAGTCCGTGCTGTAGGTCAGCCGGCCGTCGAACGCCCTACCCTTGGCGCCGATCTCATAGTTCCACAAACTGTCGGGTGCGTAGGTCGACGGGGTGTTGCGGCCACCGACGTCGGAGGTGAGGTTCACGCCGCCGACGCGGTATCCGCGAGCAACTTGCGTATACAAGGTCAGATCCGGATCGAGACGAAAGGCCAGCGAAACGCGGGGATCGACCGGCGTTCCCAAGTCATGAAAGTCGGTGTGCGTGTAAGCGGAGGGCAGGATGCTGTAGACCGGAACGTAGCCACCGGTGTTGATCTGCGCAGAAACCATGTAATGCGACACTCGGGCGCCGCCGGTCAGGTCCCACTTATCGGCAAAGGTGTAGGTCGCCTCGCCGAATGCGGCGATTTCCTGCTGACCGAAATGATAAATCAGGTCGACGATGTTATCGCTGCCGATGACCGGAATGATGGCATCGGAATCGGCCTCTTGCCCGCCGCCCTGGCTGGCATGCAGAAAAAAGCCACCCGCGGTCCATTTGAAGTTGCCATCGCCCTTCGAGGCCAGACGCAGCTCCTGCGTGTAGATGTTGCCGTCAATACCGGAAGTGTCGATGTTGACACCCTGCACGAGGGTCGGGGAGCCGGCGATCAGCGCGGTCAAGGGCACGAAATAGGTATCCGTACCGGTGAGGTTTGATTTGCGATCGTGATAAGTGGAAACCGAGGTGAACGTGAGGGAATCCCAATCGTACTGCAGCGTCAGGGCCGCGATCGTGCTCTTCAGTTCAATGAGATATTCGTTGATGCCGTCCGAGACCTGCCCGGAAAAGCCGGTGCCGGGCGGCTTGACCGCCAAGCTACCGTTATCCGTGCCGTTGTAGTCTTTCGAATCTTGGTAAGTCAGCGTGAGGTTGGCGGAGAACTGATCATTCGGTTTGGCGGCGATCGAAAAACGCGCGCCGTCCGTCTTGGTGGGGTTTGCGTTCGCCTGGCCGCTGCGCAAATCGGCGATCCAACCGCCATCGTCATAGTCGTAGGCGACCAAACGCACGCCGAGTTGGTTCTCGATGATCGGGGCATTGAGCACCGCGTAACCGGAGAACGAGGCGGCACCGGTTTCGGTTTGCGCCCCCGTCATCTCGACCGATCCGCTGAACTGCGAGAGGTCCGGCTTGTTGGTGATGTAACGTATTGCGCCCGCGAGCGAACCCGAGCCGAACAGGGTGCCCTGCGGACCGCGCAGCACTTCGACTCGCTCGATGTCGACGACGCGCAAGTTGCTGGCGCCGCCGCCCTGGCCGACCGGATCGATCGGCATGTCGTCGTACAGCAGCGCGACGGTCGATTGCTTGAGACCTAGGTCGGTTCCGGTTGTCACACCGCGGATGGTGAGATTGGTGGAATTCCCGCCGCCCGAGCCAGGGTTATTCAGACCCGGCGTCGTATTAATGATGTCCTGCAGCTGCGTCGCGCCGCGATGTTCGAGCTCCACGCCCGTCTCGGCGGTAATGCTCACCGGTACGTCTTGCAGACGCTCGGTACGCTTGGTGGCGGTGACAACAATTTCCGCCAGCGCTTCCGATGAAGCATTCACTCCGGGACTTTGCGCGAAGGAGGGTCGAACCAACAGACAAGCTCCGGCCAGGAGCAAAGCGCTCAGAAAATATTTCATTCGAGATCCCCAATTATTTTGTGCAGCAGCAGTACGAGGTCCGGATCCGTAGGTAGGTCCGTTACCTCCGCACAGTGGACGTCGTGAATAAACACAGACTAAGCCCGCGGAGAGAATTGTCAATATAATTTTTCCGCATAGGACCATCACTATCTGCATGGGCCCGCAATTTGAGTGCGAAGTGGTATCCACCAGAAGCGGAGCACTTGCTGAAGAAGCGACAAACGCCGATTTCTACGATCGATTCCGAGGTTGCTTGTAAGCTTTGGCCGATTTCTTCTTGAGTGCAATCGCCGTTGGCGAGTGGGATTCCAACGCCTTGGGCGAGTGCAACGCCTTGTCGGCGCGCAGAGCTATACGAGGATCGTCCAGCTTCGTGGCTATTGCCGCAAAATCTTTGCGTGCACCCTGCCACTCGAGCGTGCCGACGTCCGAAAACAACGGTGCATCATCCCGCAGGGTTGCCAATCTCTTGAACAGAAGTGCGAGCGATTGACGTTCTCCCAAGATCTCTGTCGGGAAATCCTCAATTCGGCCGAATCGATCGATCAGACCTGCGGCGCCTTTGGGGCCAATGCCAGAGATGCCGGGATAGCCGTCCGACGCATCGCCGACCAGCGCCAGATAGTCGGGGATTCTCTCCGGGACGACGCCGAATTTCGCATGAACGCCAGCGGCATTTCGAATTGCATGACTTTTTCGATCGACCTGAACGATGCGATCGCCGCGCACGCATTGCGCAAGATCTTTATCCGGCGTCCAAATGCAAATTTTTTGAACGTCGGGATCCTTCGCGGCTAACGCCGCCGCGGAGGCCAAGGCATCGTCCGCTTCTAGTTCCACCATCGGCCAGACAGTCACGCCCAAGGCCGTCAGCGCATCCTCGAGCGGCTGAAATTGCGCGCGCAGTGCGGGTTCGATGCCTTCACCTGTCTTGTAGCCGTCCCACAACTCATTGCGGAAAGATTCAATCACATGATCGGTGGCGACACCCAAGTAGCTCGCCCCTTCCTCGATCATCTGCAGCACGCCGTTGAGTACGCCCACAACTGCGCCCATCGGCCGATCTTTGCCTTTCGTGAAACGGCGCAGGCCGTAGAAATGCCGAAACAGTTCGTAGGTGCCGTCGATTAAGTGGACCATCATGCCAAGATCACCGGCGGGGCTCAGCGCTCGTCCTTGAATACTTTGCCTTCTTTCATCACGAAAGAAACTTTGCCAGGCTCCCCCAATTGGTCGATATGGGTCAGCGGATCCACTTTCATGGCAATCACGTCAGCCGTTTTGCCGGCTGCGAGGGAACCTAGACCCAAGCCCAAACCGCCGAGCGCGGCGGCGGCGTTGACCGTCGCGCTGCGCAGCACCTGTGCAGGCGGCATGCCGGCCGAGGCGAGAAGCGCAAATTCCTCGTGACTGCGCTCCGGCCCGAATATCCCTAAATCCGTGCCGAAAATGATCGGCACGCCGGCGCGATAGGCCTTACCGACCCCTTCAAGACCTTCTTGGAAGCGGTAATCGATCAGCTTGCCGGCGAGCAGAGTCGGCGTATAGGCGGTGCCGCGTTTTTTCATCATGGCGATCGCCACATCATCCAGCGGTCCGTGCTCGATGGTATCGGCGCCTGCTTCGATAACCGCGTGAAGGTAGACGGGCGTGCCGTCCACATGCGCGGCGACTCTGCGATTGAGCTGATGCGCCGTATCGATGACCGCCTTGATTTCTTCAGGCGATTCGACCATCGCAACCTTGGGATCCTCCGCCGGCAGGCCCGCTTGCCGAAATTTGACGACGTCGGCGCCGCGGTGAACCTCTTCGCGAACGACCTTGATGCACTCGACCACACCGGAGCAATTGCCGCGGTTGGTGACAAATTTTTCCACGTCGCTGCGCACATCCCAACTCGAGGCATCGAAATCGCCGCCGGCCACCGATATCTGCGCTTCAGCGACGAACATGCGCGGGCCCGGCACGATGCCCTTGTTGATCGCGTCGCGCAAAGCGTAGGTCGTATAAGTCGGGTCGCCCACATTCCTAATGGTGGTGAAGCCATTCATCAAGAGCGCGTTGGCGCGCGGCAAAGTATTGAGCACGGCCTCTGCGGGACGCGACATATAGAAGAGTGCGATTTGTCCTCCGACAGGCTCGTCGAGCTTTTCGATCCCACTGACATGGGTATGCATGTCGATCAGACCCGGCATCACCCACGAATCCTGAAGATCTATGATGGTGTCGCCGCTCACGAAGCCTTCCTTGATGGCAACGACCTTGCCGTTCTCGATGATGATCGACTGGTTGGAGGACGCCGGCTTGCCAGGCTCAGCAATCAAGTGGCCCGCATGGATCACGGTCGTGGCGGCCAGCAGCGGTGCTGCTGAGATGGCCGCGAGCGACGCGAAGGCAATCAATTTGGCGATCATCGGCAGGCTTACTCCGTCTTGCTTTGACAACGCTTGATACGGCGAGCACGGATGCTAGCTCAATTCGCCGTTCGCATTGCGGCTATGATGGCTCCCTAATGCAACGCTCCGGTAGCGCGAATCTCCCTCTCCACGGCGGCAGGGTTCCAGCATGGCTGGCCGTGCGCATGGCTGCGCTCGGCCGCATTATCGTGGAAGCCATCGTTCAGCACTACGATCGCCGTGAACTGCTGCATAGACTGGCCGATCCATTCTGGTTTCAATCGTTCGGCGCGGTCATGGGTATGGATTGGCACTCCTCCGGCATCACAACCAGCGTCATCGGCGCGCTCAAACGCGGGCTGGCGCCGGTTCAGGATGAATTAGGTGTTTTTGTCTGCGGCGGCCGGGGTACGCACTCGCGGCGCACGCCGGCAGAATTGAACGACATGGGCGAGCGCACCGGTATGAATGTCACCGGCCTGATCAGCACCAGCCGACTGGTCGCCAAGATTGACAGCGCGGCCGTACAGGATGGCTATGATCTTTACCTGCACGGTTTTATTGCCACCGTGGAAGGTGACTGGTGCGTGGTTCAGCAGGGCATGAATGGCGTGCAGCGCGAAGCACGGCGTTATCACTGGAAATCCGACAGCGTCTGTGGATTTTTCAATTCTCCCCACGCCGCCATCGAAGGCCGAAACGCTGGCCCCATCATCAATCTCGCGGACCGGCAGGCTCAAGACAACCGCAGCGCCGGTCTCGATCTGTTGCGAGGCGGCCCGGATCAAACAATTGCCGTTCTGCGGCGCTTCGCCGATCGCCGGTCCGGGACTTTGGATTTATTCGCCGCAGAGGACTCCCGGGTTGATCCCATCCAGCCCCATTTGGATTTGCCGCCGCATCACGATTTGCGTTTGGCCGACATTGATCTAAAGAGATTGCACGCCACCCTGGCGGCGGCCGCGGATCGTGGGCCCAAGGATTTCGCAGAGTTGCTGCTCACGCCGGGCGTCGGCGCCCGAACGGTGGCCTCGCTCGCCTTCGTGGCTGAAGTCATCCATGGCGCGCCCTGTCGATTCAAAGATCCCGCGCGCTTTTCTTTGGCCCACGGCGGAAAAGACGGACATCCCTTTCCCGTGCCGCTAAAGGTCTATGACGAAACCATCGCGGTCCTGAAACGCGCGGTGAGCAGCGCCAAGTTAGGCCGCGGCGAGAGGCTCGCCGCGATCAAGCGTCTTGACGACCAAGCGCGTCTGGTCGAGGAGGCGCAAGGACCGTCATTCGCCGAGTACATCGCCGCGGAACGCGAGAACTCGCCACGTTTCGGCGGCCGTACGGTCTAGTTGACGCGATTGACGGGTTCAGCTTTGCGGCTGACCCGGGATCGGCAACACTTCCATGATTTCGATCGAGTCGCCGGGGAAAATGCTGAAATGCGGATGATTTAGAAACAACTTTGCCGCGGCGTCGTGCGACTCGGCTTTCAGGACCACGTAGCCTGACAGGTTATTCTTGGTGTCGGACACGCCCTGCGCAGAGGCCTTTTTGGTTTTACCCAACGGCCCGCCCGTGTCAACGATCACGGAACTGTGGGTCTTCATCCAGTCTCCCCACGCCTTGATGCCCTGCGCCTCGATCTTTTTGCGCTTGCCTTCTTCCATCGCCATGAATTCCGCGAATTTCGGCGAGCCAGGTGCACCCAGAAAGATTGCGAGAAAATTTTTCATCGATTGCTCCGGTTCATTAAGTTGTCAATCAACCCGCCGCGGATGCCAGGGCCTGTTTCTCCGCGGGCCAAGGATGCGCCCAGGCGGGAATTCGTTTCAGACCATCGATCCAGCGCACGATATTGGGATGCGATTCGAACGGCATCTCCGATTCCCGCCAATAGTTTGCCATTGAGGCCAACTGGAAGTCGGCAATGGTCAGCCGGCCGCACGCCGCATAAGTGCGCCCACCCAGATGCTGGTCCAATACGCCGGCAAACTTCAGCAAGTTAGACACGCTCGAGTTCAGCAACTCACGATCCGGAGGCCCCATACCGAATGTTGATTTGACTACGTGCTCGAAATAGAAGGGCGCCACGGCGGGAGACCAGTGACAATCATTCCACGACAACCAGCGCAACACCTCGACCTGCTCGGCCGCATTTCGCGTCGGCCACATGTCCGAACCTGCTTTGATGCAAAGATACGCCATGATGGAAGAGGATTCCCACAGCACTTGATCGCCATCCACGAGCACCGGCACTTTCTTGTTGGGATTAATCGCGGCAAATTCGGGCACCTGCAGTCCTCCGGCCATCAGGTCGACTTCGAAGAATTCCGTCTCGATGCCGAGGTATTTGGCGAGCGCCAGCACCCGTCGAGGGGCCTGTGCCTTGATCCAGTATATTTTCACTCAGAAGGTCTCCTTGCTCTCATAGTTAAGACGACCGGAGTGTGCTCACTTCGACAATCGGCTAAGTTATTTTGCGCACCTATCGCGGCGCCGCAAAAGAAAAGTCTGCCCTAGAGCTACCCGGCCTGGCGATTCCACCACCATGCCGCGGCGAACAGCACGACCATCATGATGGAGGTCGCCAACTTGATCAGGGTACCGAAAATCAGGCCGATCCACGCCGCAACGCCGACATTTGTCGAGCGCTGCAAACTGCCTCCGGCGGAGAGTTCGCCGATGAGCGCGCCGAGAAAGGGTCCGAAAATCAATCCCGGAATTCCGAAGAATAGGCCGATGAGCGTGCCGACGAGCGCGCCCGAGACGGCCTGCGCACTCGCACCGACCCGCTTGGCGCCCAAGGCGGCCGCAGTCAAGTCCAGCACCAATCCCACCGCGGCAATGCTGCCGATACCAACAAGCCAGCCCGGACCCACGTGTTGATAGTGATCCACCGCGGCGGCAAGCCAGATGCCGCCGAAAATCAACGGTATGCCGGGCAGCATCGGCACCGCGGCGCCGGCCAGACCCACGAGGATCAGGGCCGCCGCGATTACATTGAGCGCGATGTACGTAACCGGTCGCCTTTAGCCACCGCCGCCGGCGACGGTGCAGCCCGGATCCAATAGCAATTCCGCTGTGGGTCCGGTACTGGTGAGAATCACGAAACCCGCAGCGTCCGAGTACTGCATGCCGGCGATGAGTACGGTATAGGTTTCGAGGTGGTGCCTGGCATCCGAGCTGAGTTGCGCCACCAAGTCGAATGGCCGCGTCGTCTCAAGACTGGGATCATCGATACGCATGGCCTGATAGGTCGAGCCGATGACCGTGACCGGCGACCATTTGGCGCTGATCTGCGCGGCGGCGGCGTGCAGCGCGTCGAACACCTCCGGCCGTAGGCACTCTATATGTATGTGGAATTGGTCCTGATCGCGCGCCCGCGCCGAATTGAGCGCGAGCCCCACCGCGTTACGCGGCACCGCATGTCCTACATACGCGTCCAAGAGATCGCGTGCATTCCAGGCCTCTGCAAAATAATTGGGCAAGTCAGGGTCCAGCAGCTCGGCACTCTCGGTGCCGCTCATAGTCTGAATGGGAATCAATAAATAGTGCGCACCGCCCTTGCGGTCCTCGAGCACCGCATAACCCGGGCTGTCCGGCTGGGGGCTGGAAAGCCAGATGCGCTCGCAGGGCGAGGGGTTCTTGTGCTGCCGCCAATTCGGAAGACACTGATTCTGAACTACCTGCCTCAGCGCATCACGCCCCGCATTCGGCAACAGATCGGCCCCTTCCGTGCGCGGCGTGTGCAGACCTTTACCGCCGCCGCTGCCGCCCCCACCACCTCCGCCGCCCGCACTCGCCGTCAAGGCCATCAAGATTGCGCTCGACGCGAGCAGGGCTCTACGAATCCTAGCAATGTGTCTTCTCATTCAAATTCTCTTTGCATTAGCGGCGCAGCTAGCGACCAGTGTAGCTCTTCAGTAGACTAGCCTGGAGGCCGCTTAAATCCCTGCTGCCGACCGTGGGTCAACTGCCACCAGTGGACGCGACCAAGTACCGCGCTTTTATCAGCTACAGCCACCGAGATGCGGCGTGGGCGTCTTGGCTGCACAGGTCCCTCGAGAGATACCGCCCCCCCAAGTCGTTGATTGGCACCTCAACCGCCCACGGCGAGGTGCCGAAGCGCCTGGCGCCCATTTTCAAGGACCGCGACGAACTGCCCAGCGCCACCGATCTCGGTGTGTTGATCAATGCCGCGCTCGCGGGGTCCGCCGCCCAGATTGTCATCTGCTCCCCACAGGCCGCGAAATCGAGGTGGGTCAATGAGGAGATTCTCGCGTTCAAGCGCCTGGGACGCGAAGACCGGATCTTCTGCATCATCGTCGGCGGCGAACCGAATGCCAGCGATTTGCCGGGGCGCGAGGAAGAAGAATGCTTTCCCCCTGCCCTGCGCTTTCGCTTAGGCGGCGATGGCAACCTAAGCACCGCCCGCACCGAACCGATCGCAGCCGATGCTCGTCCCGGGAAGGACGGCAAGAACAACGCCAAGCTCAAACTGATTTCCGGACTCCTCGGGGTCGGATACGACACGCTGCGGCGCCGCGAGCAACAACGTCGCAATGCGCGCCTGTTCGCATTTTCATGCGCGGCGGCGGCCGGCATGGTGCTCACCAGCGGCCTTGCCGCCTACGCTCTCTTCCAGCGGGCCGCCGCGCAGCGCCAAACCTTGCGCGCCGAGGCAGAGGCACGCACCTCCAAGGAGGCGACCCGGTTCCTCGTCGACCTCTTTAGAATCTTCGATCCCAGCGAAGCACGCGGCAGTACGGTGACCGCGCGCGAGATGCTCGACAAGGGCGCGATACGCATCGAGAGCGAGTTGGCGACGGAACCGGCCATTCAGGCCACCCTGATGGACACCGTGGGGACGGTCTATATGGGGCTCGGTCTGTTTGCGCAAGCGCGGCCGCTGATCGATGGGGCCGTGGCGAAACGACGCCGTCTGCAGGGCATCGATCCTTTGGACCTGTCGGATTCATTGAGTCATCAAGGTGACCTGATGGCACTGCAGGCCGACTACGGCGAGGGCGAGAAGGCGTACCGCGAGGCGATCCGCATCGAATCGGCCCGCCCGAACGATCGGCAAAATCAGGAAAAACTGGCAAGTTCGCTCTACGGTCTGGGCACGCTGCTCGCCAAGCAAGGCCGGTACGCGGACGCGGAGCAGAATTTGCGCGATGCCTTGCAGCGCCAGAAGGTCCTGTATGGTGAAACACATCCCGCGGTCGCGCGCACGCTGAAGGATCTGGCCCGAGCCATTTCCGACCACGGCGATCTCAACACGGCTATTCCGCTGATGCAGAGTGCTGTGGCCATGCAGCGCAAGCTGCGCGGCAACGAGCCCCATCCGGATCTCGCCGAAGTGCTCAATGACATGGGCGTGCTCTTGTGGCAGCAAGGCGACGGTGTCGGAGCAGAGAAATTCTATCGAGAGTCGCTCGCCATGAACCGGAAGCTACTCGGCGACAAACATCCGGAAATCGCCAATGGGCTCGAAAATGTTGCCATGACGGTGCAGGACAAGGGTGATCTCGCCGGTGCCGAGACACTCTACCTACAATCGCTCGACATGCGGCGCGAATTGCTCGGCCCCGAACATCCGGAAGTTGGGCGAACACTACTCAATCTTGCCTCGCTGCAGTACGACCGAGGCGAAACCGGCCAAGCCCTCGCGAACATGCGGCAAGTGCTCGGGATTTATCGCAAGGCATACCCGCCGGATCACCCGGAGACAGCCCGGGTCTTGAACGTGATCGGTTCTTGGCTGACGATGAGCGGCCAGGATCTGGAAGCCGACGTCTATCTAGAAGAGGGACTGGCAATGCGCCGTCGGCTGCTCAACGAACAGCACCCCGACGTCGCCTCGAGTCTGATTGCCCTCGCCATCCTCCGAGTCGACCAAAAAAACTACGCCGCGGGATTGGAATTCGCGCGCAACGCCAAGGCGATCTATACAGCGGCGTTGTCAGCCGATCACTGGCGGACCGCGCTCGCCGAATGCGCGGAGGGTGCGGCGCTGACCGGCCTCAACCGCTACTCCGAGGCCGAAAAGCCGCTCACCCATGGCCACGCGATCTTAGTCAAAGACACCGGGTTGCCGTTGATCTATCGAACCCTGGCGCAGCGCTACTTCGACACCCTGCACCGACGCGAAAAGGCGCAGGTTGCCGACGTGGCGAAACAGAATCCGGTAGCGCCGTAACATAATGCAAATGAATGCAGACGCGAGTAACAATCATTGTGGTAGCGTATACGGGACGTCGAACGGGGTGACCGCGTTGCGATACCCCTAAAGAACAAAAGCAAGGGGATACCGATGGATTTCTATTTCGCGAAGAAATATCTGCGCGCGCTCGCGCCCGTGCGCCGCCAAGGAATCATCCAGCTTGCCGTCGGCGCAGCCGCAATGCTGGCTTTCGCTTCCCTCCACGCACAGACCGTGCCCGTGGAACAATTCGGCCTGACTGCCGTGAACAGCAACGGCAATGCGCTTTACAATGTGACCGTGACGCCGAACACGCCACCCAGCAACGGCGCGTTGATCACGGGAACCGCGGTTCTGAATACCGACGGTGCCGCGCACGGCAGCTTCTTCGCAGTCGCGCGCGTTCCAAACTCAGTCACCAGTGCGATGGACTTGATCGTGGCCGATGCGGAAAACGGCCGCATCCTGCGTTATCCGGGCCCGGGTCCTACGAGCTACGCAGTCTCAACTCCGATCTTTACCTGGTCGCATCAGGGTTCGGGTCCTAAGTACCCTTTAAGCCTCTCGTCCGACGTCGCCGGTGATGTGTTCGTCGTCTCCGCCGGCGTGCCCTTCGACACCCAGCCGGCACTCTGGGTACTGCCCTTCAATGCAACCACGGGTGCCTACGGCGCACCGATCTTGATCGACAATACTTGCGGCATCGTCACCGAGGTCGTGGTCGCCACGACGGCGGCGACCCCCATCGGCTCGGCGGCACCCGCCTGGAACGTCGGCGATGTGCTGGTATTGTCCAACGATCTTTTCAACGCGCGCGTGATGGTCTATTCGCAATCCGCGATCCAGAGCGTTCTGGCGAGCGGCAAACCGCTCAACAATCCTACTTCCGTCGCAGTCGGCCCCTCGTTGCTGCGCGGCACGTTGCCGATCGGCATGGACATCTGGCCGGCGGATTCGACCCACGGCGTGAGCCTGCTGCTCACGACGTTGGGCGGCCGAATCAT
>Ga0302324_100023648_pt1 | contig 11878 bp, 15 predicted proteins | sample Palsa_T0_1_FD_201949 | JGI IMG/M metagenome (GOLD analysis project Ga0302324, IMG submission 201949) | Peat permafrost microbial communities from Stordalen Mire near Abisko, Sweden - Palsa_T0_1 | ecosystem: Environmental > Terrestrial > Soil > Palsa > Peat permafrost | place: Sweden: Abisko... | reverse complement strand
TTCGGCGGATAGATGTGATGGTGAGTGTCGATGATACGCGGACCGCCGGCTTGTGCGAAGCCACTTCCACCCAGTGCCACTGTTGCTGACAACATCGCCAACACATGGCGACGCGAGGTTCCGTGACAAAGACAGTTCATGGCAGCCCCCAGTCATTTGTGGTAAAGAAGCGGCGGTACCGCCGGACCCGCCCGAGTCCACATTGCATTCCAGAGCGACTTCGCAAGCTGATTGTGCGCTCTTAGGGCTTCGACAACAAGCTGTGCTGATAAATCCCTGGGCACCTCGATCACCTGTGGTCAGCGGATGCAACGTTTTCGACATCACAGAACGAAGGCGTCTCAAGTGGCGATTGTCAGCTACCGGATCCGAAGAGGACCTCGCCGAAAGGCTTCCAGGTCTCGCCGTCGAACTTCACCAGTTGCATCTGCTTGATCGCCGCAAAATTTTCGGCGGTGGTCGAGATTGTGATACCCGGTAGCAGCATCGGCAGTTTCAGGTCATGGATGCTGGCCGCCTGTTTCATAATGTTTTCGCGCGTGAGGTCGTTGCCGCACGCCGTGAGTACGGGCACCAGCGTCTGCGTCACCGAATAGCCCATGACGTTATTGCTGTCGGTGAGACTGCCGGATGTACTGTATTTTTTCATCCAGGCCAGCCAATCCTTGTATTCCGGGGTGTCCTGCCACTGCGGATCGGTGGGCTCCTTTAGATAGCCGGCCGAAATAATACCGATGCCCTTTTCAAGTCCTGCGGGGCGCATGACCGGCCGAAAAGCGGAAAACCTGTGCCCTGGAAAAGATGGACAGCGGGCGACCGCCGAGTCGCTGGGCTTCTTTTGATTTCGCGGTCAGGCGCGGCATAGCGACGGCTTTTCTCGCGCTAATGAAGCGACAGCACATCTACGACCCGGTGCCAGCTCATTTATTGCGGTGCGACCGTGCGGATCAGCCGCCTTCCGGGTTGGGGTCGCGCCAAGCTCGCTCGAAGGGCAGCCGCCAAGCATGGGGGGCCACGAGCTGATGGATCGATTTAGGCCCCCACGCACCCGGGGGATAGAGGCGAACCGGTGGTGGTGCTTCGAGCAAGGGTATCGACACTTCCCACAGCCGCTCAATGCCCTCGGCGGTCGTAAACAGGGTGTGGTCGCCTCGCATCGCATCAAGGATCAGACGCTCATAAGCCTCAAGTACGTCGCCGATCATGCCCGTGTCGTGCATCGCGAACTGCAAGCTCAGCTTGTCCAGCCGCATGCCCGGTCCGGGGCGCTTGCCATAGAAGGACAGCGACATCTTCGAGGCGTCCGCTAGATCGAAGGTCAGATGGTCCGGGCCTTGCGCACCCACACCTGACCCTACGGGAAACATGCTTTTAGGCGGCTCCCGGAACGCGATCGAGATGATCCGTTGGCCCTCAGCGAGCTTCTTGCCCGTTCGGAGGAAAAACGGCACTCCGGCCCAGCGCCAATTGTCGATCGAGCATTTCAACGCGATGAAGGTTTCGGTGTCGGACTCCGGGTCGACCCCTTCCTCGGACCTATATCCAGTGTATTGCCCTCGAACGACGTCCTTCGGTTCGATCGGCAACATGCAGCGGAAGACCTTATTCTTTTCCTCACTGATAGGCGCAGGCTCCAAAGCTGTCGGTGGTTCCATCGCCATGAAAGCGAGGATCTGGAACAAGTGGGTCACCACCATGTCGCGATAAGCTCCGGTTGCCTCGTAAAACCCGGCACGTTTGCCGAGCCCGATCGTCTCCGGAACGTCGATCTGCACGTGGTCGATGAAGTTGCGGTTCCAGATCGGCTCAAACAACCCATTTGCGAAACGGAATGCGAGGATGTTTTGCGCCGGCTCCTTGCCTAGGAAATGGTCTATCCGGAATATCTGGTCTTCGGAGAAAACTTCGTGCAGCTTAGCATTCAGCGAAACTGCACTTGCGAGATCCGTCCCGAACGGCTTTTCCATGATAATCCGGGACCGGTCGATAAGATCGGCTTCCGCCAATAAGCGTACTGCCGCCAAGGCAGCACTGGGCGGCACGCTCAGGTAGTGCACACGACGGCTGTCATTCCCCAATTTCCGCTCCGCCTCTTCTATGGCCACTTTGAGGGCGTGAGCACCTGCGGCCATCGGCACATAGTTCAGTGTCTGAGCGAAAGCGGCCCAGTCTGCCTCCCTCACCTTTCGACTGGAGAATTGATCGAGTGCCATTCGCGCTGTCTCGCGGAAGCCACCGGCCTCGATGTTGTCCAGCGAGACGCCGATAATTTGGCAACCAGGGATAAACCCGGCACTTGAAAGGTGGAAAAGACCGGGCAACAGCTTCCTTTGAGACAGGTCGCCCGTGGCGCCGACGAGGACAATGACCTGCGAATGTTTCGGACCAACCCCAGGAGGAATCTTTCCCAACTTACTCATCCCTCAACGCGATGCCCAGAAGTTGGGCCGGTGACAGAGCTTAGCTCATCTTCTCACGCTCACGGGCGTCTATGCGTCGCATTCTGCCGCTCTAGGAGTGAGGTTTCCACTAAGCAATTTTCGGCTGGGCCCACAGCCGGCTCAACCCGCGCATTGAAAGCGCATCGGGCAGCGCCGCTGGAGTGAAAGCGGGCACACAGGGTGCATGGGTGAGACCCGGCCAGTTCACCCACTTCAAGAAGTTGGCGCCAAAGGACAATGACAACTCCTACTCGATGACGCGCTATCAAACCGAAGTGCGGCGGCTTTAGAGACGTGTCTTGCCCAAGTGCCATATCTCGGCGGCGACCGGTACACGATCGCTGACATCGCGACATTCCCGTGGACGCGCAACCACGACAGCCAGGGCGTGAAATGGGACGACAACCCAAAAATCGCGCGCTGGTTCAACACCATCAGCGAGCGGACACCGGTGAAGGACGCACTCGCCAAGATCGGCGCTATCAAGTCAAGCCGCGACACCGTCTCCGAGGATCAAAAGGACCGCTTCTTCAATCGTGGCCGTTACGCGAGGGCCTGACGATCGTGCTCTTACGGTCGCGGGCATTCCCGCATCCGAAAGCGCCCTCCCCAAGCTCCCCAACGAACTACTGCTTGGCCAGATATTGGACGCATTAAAACTACAGATAAGAGCGCCGTGCGAAGGTAAAGAATGGGAGAAAGTTACGTGGCTATATGATCGAAGCGCTCCGCAACTTGGGGTATCGCCTGCTCGCTCATATCCGCGGTTTAGGCCTGACGATTAAAAGCAGTCTAGATGCCCAATGGCATTGTTGTCGTGGCATTCATTCTCTTGTGTATGCCGAGACCGTCGGAGATATTTTATCCCGGCCGCGTGGTACGATTTTGTGCGAATCAGGTACCGTTGAGCGTCCAATCTTTCAAACAAAGGAGCTAAGTCGTGGCAAAGAAAACGAAGAAGGCAAAAAAGAAGCCGAAGAAGAAGTAATTTCCGAGCTTCAGCGTCGCAACCTCAAATGCGACGGGTAAGTGTGGCGGCTGGACCTGTCTGGGCGCCTTTTATTTATGCGCATTGCCAATTTCCCGTCCAGGATCCGACATACTCAACCGGCGCGGAGAAACTGATTGCGGATCAGAAAGCAGATGACCGGTGGCGGGAAGCTTGGCGCCGCGAAGCAGAGACAGGCGCGGAGTAAGCGCGATCCGGCTCGCCAAAGATGAGCGCAGCGCAGCCTAAGGGACGAGCGAAAACCGCTGGTCGCGCAAAAAAGCACCGCGATGTGCTGCCCGTCACTGTGCGCCTGAACCTTCTGAGGCAAGATCCCAACCGAAAGCGAGAGTTGAACCTTTGGTTAGGCGACCATGTCACGAAAAATCATCCTTAGCCTGGCAACTGCGGATACGATTATCACTGCCGCCCTTGCTTCCAGCGCGGCTGACGCCAGGGGAGGCGGTGGTGGTGGCCATGGCGGTGGGGCGCACTTCTCAGGCGGTGGTCACGGCGGTCGCGGCCACGCCTCGCGTGGCCGCGGCGGCGGCCGGACAGCCTCTACCAATCGGGGTCGCGGCGGCGGCCACGGCGGCCACGGCAACCATTTGGCGCACCACGGCCACCATCACTGGATTTTCCGCAATGGTATCTGGATCGATGACTTCGGCGACGACGCCGATAACACTCCGGGCTACGTCGCGCCGGCCGCGGCGGCTGCACCCGGTCCGTGCACCTGTTTGACCAAGACCTACACCACAGCCGGTCTCGTGGTCTTCGCGGACGTTTGCACCAGGGAAGCGGCCAGCGCGCGAGTTGATGGTACTGCTTCCAACGACACGCAAACTCCTGCGGTACAGGACAAATCCTCCAATGCGCCGCCCCCGCCGCCGGTCGAGGAGAAATCCTCCAATCCGCCGCCGGCTCCGCCGGCCGATGGTAAGGCAGCCAGCGCCACGCAAGCGCCGACCTCGTCGAACTATGCGGGACGTACCTACGCCGACTACCTCGCTGCGAACCCTCCCACAAAGAACTGAAGCCGCTCGTTTCGGATTGGAAAATAAGGTTGCCTGCGAGAACACCGCAGGCGGCCTTCTGGTTCGTGGCGATCAAGAACCCACCTCAGCCGCGTTTAGATCGGGAGTGGGTACGGCGCCCCGGCACGCCAAATGCTTACCCCGTCGGCCAGACCATCGCCGCCACCAAGGTCATCACCGGCGAGCGCATCCCGGTCCAGCGTGGAGCCGCGTTCGCGATTTCGGCTGGTTGCCGACCGGCCAAGAAACGCTGAACGACCAATTAATGGACACGTCATGACCCCCAACGCTCCGCGAAGAAGGATAAATGCACACTGGTCGTCACTGGTCGTCGCAATGGACCAGTGGGACCTGAAGCGTCAGGCGGCCGTGCTTCCTCCGAAGAAATCCTCCTATGTGCTCCAACGAGTGCGCAAAGACGGCGACGAAACGGGCGTCGTCCGCCGGTCCCGCGATGAGATAAGCATCTCTCTCGTCGCCGGGAAGGAAGACAGATTGCGAAGGCCGCGCGCCACGATCTGCCTGAACCCAGCTGCCGCTTGCGCCGTCTACAGTTCGAGCCCAAATGCCAAGCACTTTGGTCCCGAGAGCGGAGTTGGGTACTTCCAGTACAATGCTGCACACGTCTTTGTCGATGAAACCATCGTTGCCGGTGAACTGAAAGTTGTTCAAGGCTCCCATCACGTTGAAGAAGAAGGGATCACTACGCCAGCCGGAGAAAAAGCGGTGGTCGCCAGCTTCGGTTATCCGTGCCTCCCGGTCCATAGAGACCGGCGCTCCTTCGACGATTATCTGCCCGCCGTCGTAGGCCCCGGCGGCTTGTGCGCCCTCGACGCGGCGCAGCGTTGCGGTCTGCGCTCCGCCTGTGAATGGAGAGAAGCGTACGCTGTATGCAATATCGGCAACATTGTCGCCGTTCGTGTCAATCTTGATCTCGTACAACGCGTCGGCCGCGAAGGGATCCTGACGGGTCGGTCCCGGCGGATTGAACCCGAAGGACGGATGCACGTTCATGATCAGGATCGACTTGTCTGCGCTGCCCGGCTATGTTTAGGCATGGGATCGGGACCTTAGTTGAAATCGAACTATCAAGCTGATTTCTAATCCGAAATACGAGTAGTGGTGGGGTCCCGATCGGCGCCGGTTGGGACCCCATCAGATTTGAGACCCGCCAACAAAGTCAGAGGGATAGCAGAAGGGATTAAGGGGTCCCGGTTCGGCGCTTATTCACAACCCTCACCAGTGTGGGGAATCCAATACCGCTGAGTGGCATCACGACGGCTGCTATTTCGCAGCTCGATTTCGATCAGCCACAAGCTTAGCACCCGGTTATCGCCGTCCTTATTTGATTGGTTAATTGACTTAATAGATGTGAGGGCAATGTTCAGAGGCAATATTTATGCAGGCAGCAGCAGCCTTGTAAGTGTGGGTAGATATTAGCCACGTGTGTTGTGCTGTTGCAAGAAGACCAGAAGCTGCATGTCAAATCGCCTAATATCCAACATATGGAACATCGCAGGCGGAGATCTTTCCCCCTTGGGTGGCCCCACATTGGACGAGACGGTCGCGGGACGCGTCCGTGCGGAGCAGCTCAGCCTCGTCTTGCGTTACCTTCCGTCGATGATGCTAGCGAACGCTTGCAATGCTTTCGTATTCGTTGCCGCTGCATGGCCATCGCCCGACCGGCTTGCCTCTTTGATTTGGGCGACTCCTTTAGTCGTCTATACCCTTTTTTTTGGAATTTGGTTTCGACGGAAGCCGATCACTCCGCAAACCGTTTCTGCGCGCTCCATTCGGCGCGTCTCGCGAAACGCTTTGCTGCTCGGTAGCCTTTGGGCCACGCTGCCATTGTTCTTCTTTATCGGCGCATCAGCCGTTGGTCAGTTAATTATCACGTGCCTCTGTGCGGGCTTATTGGCTGCAGGAGCCATTGCATTCGCGAGCCTACCCATCACGGCGATTGCTTTTACAAGTCCAATCTTTATCGCATCTGCGATTGTTATCGCCCGAAGCGGCGATCAAGCCTATTCTCTTGTCGCAGTGCTACTAGTCGCCTATGTTTGCCTTCTCATGCGGGGAGTTCTTTTTCATACATTGCAGTTGGTGAGTCGGGTGTCCGACCAGTCCTCAGCCGAGGAACAAGCTCACACGGATTCATTGACCCAGCTGCCTAACCGAATATCTTTCCGGAAGGCTCTCGATTCTGCGTTGTCGTGCCCTAAAAACGTTGGCGAACAAATTGCAGTGCTTTATCTCGATCTTGACGATTTCAAATCGGTCAATGACAAACTGGGTCACGCCGAAGGCGATGAGTTGCTAGCTCAAGTGGCTGAACGTTTGAAGGCGCACGCACGGACGTCCGATACGCTGGCACGCCTGAGTGGTGATGAGTTTGCAATATTAGTTAGAGACATCAAAAATGCGGAAGAAGTGCTTGCGCTCGCCTAGCGCGTCCTTGAAGCATTCAGGCTTCCTTTTGTTATAGATGGTCTGGATATTTACAATGCCGTAAGCATTGGGATTGCTATGGCTCCGGCGACAAGCGTTAGTTCGGCTCTTCTCCTAAAGAACGCGGACACAGCACTATATCGTGCGAAGGGCGACGCCGGCGGATCCGTGCAGCTCTTCCAGCCGGACCATGATGTAAGGGCTCGAGAACGACGCGCGATTGAGCGGGATTTACGCCTCGCACTTTCACGCGATGAGTTTTTTCTTGTCTTTCAACCCGTTCTTGATCTTGCGCGCAATCAAACAAGCGGGTGTGAAGCTTTGATACGTTGGAAACACCCTATTCGCGGCGTCATTACCCCCTCAGAGTTTATCCGCATCGCGGAGGGCACGGAGCTGATCCATTCGGTTGGGGAGTGGGTAATAGGGCAAGCATGCCGTGCAGCATCAACATGGCCGTCCGAAACCAAGGTCGCGGTCAACATTTCGGCGGTTCAGCTTCGACATTCCCGTACTATAGCTATAATTGCAAATGCGTTGGCACGTGCGGGATTGAATCCATCTAGGCTGGAAATTGAAATTACCGAATCTGCAATTTTGTCGAACAATGATTTTGCACTTTCGACGCTGAACGCCTTACGTGCCCTCGGGATCAAATGTGCGCTAGATGATTTCGGTACTGGGTATGCCTCATTAAGCTGTCTTCGCAAGTTTCCATTCGACCGCGTGAAGATCGATCAGTCTATCGTTCGCGATATGCTTTCTGATCGGGGTTGCGCATCTATTGTAAAGTCGGTCATTGAATTGGCCTACAATTTAGGAATAAGTGTTACCGCCGAGGGTGTTGAACGCCAGGAGGAGCTCTCTTATTTGCGTTCGACTACTTGTGATGAGGTCCAGGGCTTTCTCGTTAGCGCGCCAAGAACTGCCGCCGAAATCGTCGCAATGTTTTCAAAATCCAGAGTCTCAAGTACTCGGGCAGCCTGATATCGACGAAAACGTGGTAGTGGGCGCGACCAGATTGTGTTTCGGCTTCGGATCGGGACCCTAGTTGAAATCGAACTATCAAGCTGATTTCTGATCCGAAATACGAGTAGTGGTGGGGGTCCCGATCGGCGCCGGTTGGGACCCCATCAGATTAGAGACCGGCCAACGAAGTCAGAGGGATAGCAGAAGGGATTAAGGGGTCCCGGTTCGGCGCTTATTCACAGCGTGACTATCGATCGGGACATTGTAGGGAGGGTCGGTAAAGGCCGCAGTGGCCTTGTCGCCTTTAAACAGGGCGTCATAAGCCACGACTTCCAGCGCGCTGCCACAGTACAGGTGATGCGGCCCGAGGATCCACAGGTCGCTGAGACGGGATACCGCCGGACCTACCGGCAGGTGGAACGTGTCGGCGCTGTCCGTTGCTTCAGGTTCTTCAGTCGACTGAACAAGGAGGTCGATCTCGGCGGGCTCAAACACGGTCGCCTCGATCTCGAAATCCAGCGAGAGCTCGGACAGCTCTTTGAAAAAATGAACCGCGAGGCTAGCACAGTCGTATCGGTAGTGCTGAACGAACCGCGAAATCCGATTCGCATAGTGACAGATTACGGAATGTGAGCGCCCGCGCTGCTGCCAACGCTCGAGATGTCCATCACAATTCGGAGTTATGTGCCGCGGCGAGCAGGGTCAGCAGACGTCGGCTTTGCCGTCAAAAGCGGATGAAGGCGACTTTGATCGCGGCGACTGATGAAGGAAGTACAATTTCCTTATCAGTCGGGTCTGCGTCGATACGACGTTTCCCGCAACACAGTGCCCGATGACTGAACAGGGCCCGGACCGATTTCCCGGCAGAATTCCTGACCGACCGTCAGGAGCTTGTATGCTCGTGCATAAACTTGCTGCGCGTTGGCCGCTTATCATCTTGTCTGCGTTCACGCAGCATCCTTGCAGATCGGCACGTAGAGCACCCTCAGTGGCTCAACCATCCAGTCCGTTGTACCGTGCTTCACAAACCTGTTTGGCTTCATTCATTTTGAAAGCATTTTCTTTGCGCTCGACACCCCCGTGTTTATTCTCGCTTTAAGAGCGCAATGAGGCCGCTGGTATGGCGAAGCCTCGCGGCATCGATGTGTTCTGGAGGGCAGGGGAGCCGCTGAGCGTCTAACTGCCGGACCAGGCATGGCGGCCTTCAGCCGGCGTGAAAACGGAGAGGCGACAACGTGAGCACGAGCTGGGATTCCCAATGGATTGCCCGTGCGGTACTGATCATCGCGGTCGTGTTCGCGAGCGTCTGGATGCTGTGGCACTTGCTGCCCGCCCTTGCCTGGGCTTGCGTGCTCGCGATCGCAACCTGGCCGCTGCGCCAGGGCCTGGCCCGCCGGGGAATTGGAAATACCGCGGTCGCGACCTTGCTCACGCTAGTTCTGGCGGTTGTCCTCGTGCTGCCACTGATCGGGCTCGGCATCGAGGCGGCGCGTGAAGGCGACGCGATAGTGCAGTGGGTGCGCGACATCCGCCAGAACGGACTCGGTACGCCCGAGTGGCTGCCTCGTCTGCCTTACCTCGGCAATACGGTGGCGGTCTGGTGGCAGGCGAACCTTGCGGAGCCGGAAGCCGCTCGCGCGCTGTTTGGCCGCGCGGAAACGAGCGGGATTTTCACGTTGACACGCAGGCTCGGGATCGAAGTGGCGAGCCGCCTGACGCTCCTGGTGTTCACCCTGCTCGCGCTGTTCTTCCTCTACCGCGACGGCCCGAGCGTGATGGAAGGGGCGCGCTCGGTCGCCCGCCGGCTATTCGGCCGGCCCGGCGAGTCCCTTGGTCAAAACGCCGTCGCGGCGGTGCGCGGCACCGTCAACGGACTTGTGCTGGTCGGCCTAGTCGAGGGCGTGCTGCTCGGGATCGCCTATGTGGCCACTGGGCTTCCCCATGCGGCCTTGCTCGGCCTTGCGACCGGCGCACTCGCAACCGTTCCGTTTGGCGCGTCGCTGGTATTTGTCGTCTGCGCGCTCGTCCTGCTTGTTCAATCCCAGACGACAGCGGCCATCGCGCTCCTCGTATTCGGATCGCTCGTGGTATTCGTCGCCGATCACTTCGTGCGGCCGATCCTCATTGGCAGCTCGACCCACTTACCCTTTCTATGGGTCCTGCTCGGCATCTTCGGCGGACTCGAAACCTTCGGGCTAATCGGCCTGTTCCTCGGACCCGCAATCATGTCGGTAGTGATCGCGATGTGGCGGGAGGGTGCCGCGTGAGGCGAGCAAACAATGTTTTCCGGTCATCAAGAGGTTACATCGAACACGAGGGTGCGTGGACAAACTAAGACCACCGATAAGCAACGCCCCGTGACACGGTGCAACCCGCGGCCCTCGGGTCGAAGCTCTGACGTAAAACAAGGGCGCTAAGGAGAGACGTGAATGAATTTGGAATCCGTTCCAGTAGGGACAAACCCACCACACGACGTCAACGTCATCATTGAGGTGCCAATTGGCGGCGAGCCCATCAAGTACGAACTCGACAAGGCCTCCGGCATCCTCGTGGTTGACCGGTTTCTCTATACATCCAGGCAATTATGGGTTCATTCCACACTCTCTCTCGTCTGATGGCGATTCATGCGACGTTCTCGTCGTTAATACCCGCGCGATTACACCCGGAGCGATGATATCGATCCAACAAGTCAAACATTTCTTTGAGCACTACAAGGACCTTGAAAACGAAAAATGGGTCAAGGTCACCCACTGGGGCAGTGTCGAAGAGGCGCACCGGTTTATCCTGGAGGGTTGTGCACGCGCCGCGAAACAGGTCGCCGCTGTCCCTCTCTCCTGTTAAGTCAGGCGTCCTCTGAACCTCCGTGTTTGGTGCGGTTCACGGAAAGTTCTGGGCAAAAACTGCATTAGGACAAGGATGTGTCCTAGCTTGCCTTGGCTACTACTACCCGATGCGGGAGTTTCCAGTTCGGGCGAACGAAATGGCAGGTGTACCCGTCTGGATATTTTTCGAGATAATCTCGATGCTCTGGCTCGGCCTCCCAGAACGGACCAGCCGGCGCCACTTCCGTTACGACCTTGCCTGGCCAAATGCCTGACTCCTCGACATCCGCGATGGTGTCTTCCGCAATCCTCTTCTGTTCGGCACTCGTGTAATAAATTCCCGAACGGTAGCTCATGCCTGTGTCGTTGCCCTGGCGGTTGAGCGTAGTAGGATCGTGAATCTGGAAAAAGAATTCAAGCAGCGTCCGGTAGTGCATAATTTTGGGGTCAAACGCGATCTCAACCGCTTCCGCATGCGTGCCGTGGTTGCGATAGGTAGCATTAGGGACGTCACCACTGCTATAGCCAACGCGCGTTGAAAGCACCCCGGGCATTTTGCGGATCAAATCCTGCATGCCCCAAAAACATCCGCCAGCGAGAATAGCGCGCTCCGTCGATGATGTCATGGCGTTTCCTTTCACGATCGCGCGGAAGTGGGACGAGAGTGTCACTGAGGACTTGGCTCAGCAACAGTTTGTCCGCAGGAACGCCTAAGTTATTTCCAGGGCTGCCGTTCCGATCTTGGGTGAAGGCGCTGGCGGACGATCCGCAGCATGCGTTTCCCGGCCAGAGTCAGATGAAGCCCGAGCAGCTGGAGATCGCCCAGCTTAAGCGCGAGGTGATCCGGCTGAAGGCGGGACGAGACATCCTAAAAAAAGCCGCGGCCTACTTCGCGAAGGAATCGACGTGAAGTTCGGTTTTATTGCGAAGCACCGGGGGATCTGGCCGGCGGGATGGTTGTGCGAGGCGCTCGGTGTCTCGCGGGGTGGCTTCTATGCTTGGCTGACACGGCCGCGCAGCCAGCGCAGCCGAGCGATGAACAACTAGGGGTGAAGGTTCGCGCGAGTTTCCTTGCGAGCGATCGAACCTATGGCGCCAGGCGGGTGTGGCACGATATGCTGGTGGAGGGTGTGTCGTGCGGACCGCATCGGATCGAGCGATTGATGCGGCTGC
>Ga0302324_100023647_pt1 | contig 11878 bp, 10 predicted proteins | sample Palsa_T0_1_FD_201949 | JGI IMG/M metagenome (GOLD analysis project Ga0302324, IMG submission 201949) | Peat permafrost microbial communities from Stordalen Mire near Abisko, Sweden - Palsa_T0_1 | ecosystem: Environmental > Terrestrial > Soil > Palsa > Peat permafrost | place: Sweden: Abisko... | reverse complement strand
TCGCGGACCCGCTGGTAGTGGCGGGCGGCGCGGACTCGGTTACCGCAGGCGACCGAGCACCATTCGCGTCGTGGATGGGTCTTGACGAAGTACAGCACGCAGCCCGGCGCGTAGCAGGCGCGCAGCCGGCCGGCATCCTCCCCGCCGAGGAGCGCGACCGCCTGCTCGGCGACCCGCGCGAGCCCGGTCGTCACCGGCGACGCCCCCCCGGGCAGGCCCAGTTCGAGTCGCCCGTCGCGCAGCGCCAGGCGGGGAGCGGGGAGCTCCGCCGCGGTCACGTTCACCTGGTCGAGGGCCGCGGCGACGTCGGCTGTCGCGGCGGCCGGGCCCAGCCTCTCGTCACCGGTGACGTGGGCGGCGAGCAGTCGGACGGCGTCGCGAAGCGCCCGCGCCGTCGCCAGCTCGCCCTCGGTGGCCCGTGCGCCCGCGCGGTCGACGCCCACCGCGTCGAGCCAGTCGTTCAGGTCGGCCGTCGTGCGGAGGTCATCGTGCGGGCCGTCGGCGTCCGCCCAGATCGTGCTCATCAGGCGCACCGGCAGCCGCTCATCGGGCAGGACCCATCCGCCCTCGGCGGGCTCGGCGGCTGATGTGGACATACGGGAATCTTATCACGGATGAACTTGCTTTCATCCGTTAGAAGAGCGCGGCTGGGTAAGCGGACATCCGGAGGACCCCATGAGCAAGACCACCGACTCGGCCGAGCCCGGCCGTCTCGCCGACGTCGGATTTCACGCCGGCGAGACGGCCGTGCAGCGGCGAGCGGGCACCCGGGAGGAAGCGGAGCGGCTGTCGCCGATGCTTGACCCGGCCGAGCTGCGCGGCGGTATCGTCGCGTTCCTGGCCGGCCGGACGTTCGCGGTCATCACCGCCAGGGACGCCGACGGACGACTGTGGTCGTCGCCGCTGACCGGCCCGGCTGGCTTTCTCGAAGCCGTCACCCCGACCACGCTCTCGATCCACGCCCGCCTGCCGGAAGGCGACGCGCTGCACGGGCTGCCCGCCGGACAGCAGGCCGGGCTCGTGGTCGTCGAGTTCGCGACGCGACGCCGCGTCCGGGTCAACGGCACCCTCACCACGGCCGACGACGGCGCTCTCGCGATCGACGTCGAGCAGGCCTACGGGAACTGCCCGCAGTACATTCACCAGCGCGTCCTCGTCCCCGGCGACCCCGGCCAGCGCGACGTGGGCGACATCCGGCGGGACGCGCGCCTCTCCCCGGCTGACGCCGAGCTGATCGGCGGCGCGGACACGTTCTTCCTCGGCACCACGAACCCGGAACGCGGCTCGGACACCTCGCACCGGGGCGGCAGGCCGGGGTTCGTCCGGGTCGACGGCGACCGGCTCTGGTGGCCGGATTACCCCGGGAACAACCTCTTCAACTCCTTCGGCAACCTCGCCGTCGATCCCGAGGCGTCCCTGCTCTTCTTCGACTTCGATACCGGGCGCACGCTCCAGCTGTCCGGCACCGCCGAGGTCCACTGGGACGCCGCCGGCCGGCCGGGCGACGACGGGCAGACCGGCCGGCGAGCCGTCTTCACCGTGCGGCGGCTGGTGGCGGGCCGCCTGCTTCCATCGCGGCAGATCGCGGACAACCCCTATCCGCGCAATCCCGCCCTCACCGACTGACCGAAGTCGGCCCCGTGCCCGGGACCCCGGCCGGCCGGGCCGTATGTTGGCAGCGTGACTGGTCGAAGCGGAGACGGCCCCTATCTGGATCTGGATCGCGACGCGTGGCGCAGCCTGCGCGCCAGCACGCCCATGTCGCTGACCGCCGACGGGCTGGATGCGGTGCGCGGGCTGGCCGACCCGATCAAGCTGGGTGAAGTCGAGGACATCTACCTGCCGCTGAGCAGGCTGCGTCGCCTCTACTTCGAGGCCAGCGCCGGACTGCGGGAGACCGTCGGGGCGTTCCTCGGCCAGCAGATCCGGCCCGCGCCGTTCGTCATCGCCGTCGCCGGCAGCGTCGCCGTCGGCAAGTCCACCACCGCCCGGCTCCTGCAGGCGCTCGTCACCCAGTGGCCGCAGCGCCCGCACACCGAGCTGGTCACCACCGACAACTTCCTGTACCCCAACGCGGTGCTGGAACAGCGCGGCCTGAGCGACCGCAAGGGCTTCCCCGAGTCCTACGACCGCCGGGCCCTGCTGCGCTTCGTCCAGCAGGTGCGGGCGGGCGCCCCCGAGGTCACCGCCCCGGTCTACTCGCACCTGGCCTATGACATCCTGCCCGGGCAGCGGCAGTCCGTACGACGGCCCGACGTGCTGATCCTCGAGGGGATCAACGTGCTGCAGCCCGCCCCGCCCGGCGCCCTCGCGCTGGCCGACTTCTTCGACTTCTCCATCTACGTGGACGCGAACACCGGCGATATCCGGCGCTGGTTCCTCACCCGCCTGCACGCGCTGCGGGCCACCGCGTTCGCCGACCCGAAGTCACCGTTCCGCAGGCTCACCGCGGTCAGCGACGACCAGGTCGACGCGTTCGGCAGCCAAGTCTGGAAAACCGTCAACGAGGTCAACCTGGTCGAGAACATCCAGCCGACCCGGGCCAGGGCTACCCTCGTCCTGCACAAGGGGGCCGACCACCGCGTGACGCGAATCCGGCTACGACGATTCTGAGAAGGCCAGGAAGCGCCTGCGCCGAGCCTGCCGCTACCCGTTGTCCGCGGTTTCCGCGAAGACCTCGAGCGCGACCTGGTAGCTGTCGAACGCCCGGGCCGCGCCGGCGTAGGCCTCCAGGTGAATGAACAAGTCGACGATCTCGTCCTTGGTGACCCCGTTGTTGAGGGCGATGCGCAGTTGGCCCCGCAACGGCTCGCGGGTGCCGAGCGTGGCGGCGATGGTCACCGAGACGAGCGCCCGGCTGCGCAGGTCGAGTCCCGCCCGGGTCCAGGAATCCCCGAAGGTGTGCCGGGTCGCGAGCCGCCGGAAGTCGGCGCCGGACGGCGGCTCGCCCGGGCCGAGCGGAAGGACCAGCGGCGCCCCGAGCAGCCTCTCGGCGGTGGCGAAAGCGGCTTCGTCGTCGTGCGCGTCGTCCATTGGCTCTGCCCCCTGATCACTGCGGCGAATCGGCTGGCTGCTCTACCCGCAGGGCTCTTAACTCTTTGCCCTGCAGTGACTACCGTATGAGAGAAGTTCACCGACCCCGTACGAGGAGCGAGAACTCCAATGGCGCTCTACATGTACCAAGCCTCGTATACCGCGAAGTCGATGGCGGCCCAGCTCAAGGACCCGCAAGACCCGGTCGAAGCGATCAGGACGGCCCTGGAGGACGTGGGGGCCGAGATCGTGGTGGCGGCCTTCCCGTTCGGCGAGTACGACCTGCTCGTCGTGTACGAGGCACCCGACGACATGACCGCCGCCAGCGTCGCGATGGCGGTGGCGGCCGCGGGCGAGGTCAAGTCGGCCAAGACGACGCGACTGCTCAGCGGGCAGGAATGGCTTGAGTCCCTGCGCAAACGCAGGGTCATCAGCAACCGGAAAGTGCTGTAGCCGCGCGACCGCCGACACGGCGGGCCGGAACTCTCAGCCAGTGGCTTTACGGGCGAGGACGAGCAGGCACGAGGAGGCCTGATCCGCGCCCGGGCCGAGGGCAGGCAGCGGGATGGCCGTCACCGTGAACCCGGCTGCCGTCAGGTCGGCGCGAAGGGCGGGCAGCCTGCCGGTGAGGTAGTACATGACGAACGGGGGACGCCGGACGGCGTTGCGGGCCCGCATGACCAGGTCGAACCCGAGCAGCGCCCAGTAGCGGGCCGAGCTGAGGGGCGGCCGCGCGCCGATCGGGAAGGCGAAGACCCCGCCCGGCCGCAGCGCGCGGTGCACGCCCGCGAACAGCGCGGGCCGCTCGGCGGGCAGGAAGTGCCCGAGCGCCCCGAAGCTGACCGCGAGGTCGAACGCCCCGGCGAAGGGCAGCGCCCGGGCGTCGGCCCGCACCCAGCGGGCGCCCGGGTGAGCGTCCCGCGCCCGCGCGAGCATGCCCGCGCTGAAGTCGACGCCGGTGGCCGGCCGACTGCACAGCGGCTCGAGAACGCGCATCCCCGCGCCGGTGCCGCAGCACACGTCGAGTCCGGAGCCGAACGGGCCGAATGCGCGCAGCGCCTCCGCGGTCGCGTCGAGGACGCCGTCCGACGTGCGGAAGGGCGTGCGGTCGAACTTCGGGGCGAGCAGGTCGTAGCCGCCCTCGACCGAGGACAGCGCCTGCGCCGTTAGTTCACGCAGGGACGGCCCTTGGGGCGAGAACATGGCCCAAGGCTACGGAAGACCTACCCAGGCCGGCAGCGGATCCTGGCGGGCGGTCAGCTGGCCCGCCATCAGCACGGTGGCGGTGGCCGCGCTCCGGTAGTCGCCCTGGCAGCGCAGCGTCCTCGCGGCCAGCAGCGACCCGGCCGAGGAGCCCGATCGCGTTGACGGCCAGCAGGACGCCGCGCAAACCGCGCTCCCTCACGCACAGGTAGGCATGGTGCCTTTGTTCTTGGTCATACGGTCAGGCTACGAACAATTGGTCTGGATGATCCGAGCCAATCGATGATAAGTACGCAGTCCAATGCCTAACCGTGACCGGCCGACCGCCCGTCGGCACGGCCGTGATAGACGTTAGGTCATGACGGTCGGCAGCGAGACGACGATGCGGGCCTGGGTGGTCGACCGGCAGGCGCCGGTCGAGAGCGGCCCGCTGCGGTACGTGCGGAAGCCGGTGCCCGCCCCCGATCTGGGCGAGCTGCTGGTCCGGGTGCTGGCCTGCGCCGTGTGCCGGACCGACCTGCATGTCGTCGAGGGGGACCTGCCGGTGCACCGGGAGCACGTGACCCCCGGCCACATGGTGGTGGGCACGGTGGCGGCGCTCGGCGACGGGGTCGTCGACTACGCGGAAGGCGACCGGGTGGGCGTCGCGTGGCTGCGGCACACCGACGGGACCTGCCGCTACTGCCGCCGCGGGAACGAGAACCTGTGCCCAGACTCCCGTTACACGGGCTGGGACGCCGACGGCGGCTACGCCGACTACACGACCGTCCCGGCCCCGTTCGCGTACCGGCTGCCGATCGACGTCGACGACGTCGAGCTGGCGCCGCTGCTGTGCGCCGGCATCATCGGCTACCGGGCGCTGCTGCGCGCGTCGCTGCCGGAGCGCGGCCGGCTCGGGCTGTACGGGTTCGGCGACAGCGCCCATCTGACCGCCCAGGTCGCGCTGGCGCAGGGCGCCACCGTGCACGCTCTGACCCGGGGCGAGTCGTCCCGGCGGCTCGCGCTTGAGCTCGGCGCCGCGTCGGCCGGCGGCGCCGACGACGCTCCGCCTGAGCCGCTGGACAGCGCGATCTTGTTCGCGCCGGTTGGGGACCTCGTCCCGGTCGCGATGCGGGCGCTCGATCGCGGCGGCGTCCTCGCCGTGGCCGGGATCCACCTGACCGACACGCCGCCGCTGAACTACGAACGCGAGCTGTTCTACGAGAAGGAACTGCGCAGCGTCACGTCCAACACCCGGCAGGACGGGCGCGAGTTCCTTGAGCTCGCCGCCCGGTACCACGTACGCGCCACCACTCACCTCTACCCGATGTCGCAGGCTCAGCAGGCGCTGCAAGACCTCAAGGCGGGCGTCTTCGACGGGGCGGCCGTTCTCGTCAACGACTAGGCGCCGGAAGGCCCGCTGATAGCGCCCATCATCATTGGCCATTGTCGAATTCACGTCCGGCGACGACAGCGGGCCGCAGGCCGACCTGAATCACTATTCCTAGCATGATTTGCCGACCATCTATATGCGCAGCTAGGACTTGGCAACGAGTTGGCCGCGAGTGACACAAGGTGGCCGCTGTTTACCTTGCGGTGCGGTTCCTGTACGGTGTCACCCGAAACCACTGAAACTGCACTAGAACTCTCTATGATCTCGCATATGCCAACCGCCCCGGAGATATGATGAGTGACCGTACGATGCCACCCGTCGCGACGACAATCGCGCCCGCGCGGCTTGAGCCTGACGCGATCAGCATCGCGCAAGACACCCTGATTGGGCTGGCCGACACCGGACCTACCTTGTCGGTATCTTTCAGCCTGGTCCTGCTTATATCGGCCACCGCCTACGGCGCGCCGCTGATCCTCTTCATAACGGCGATTCCGATGCTGATCATCGCGAACGCCTACCGTCGGCTGAACCTGTGGAACGCGAACTGCGGCGCGTCGTTCGAGTGGGTGGGACGTGCGATCAACCCGTACCTGGGCTACATGACCGGATGGCTGATGCTCGCCGGCACCCTGTTCGGCACCCTCACCCCGGTCACCGCGCTCGGCCCGTCCGTCCTGTCCATTTTCAACCAGCCGTCCGACAGCAAGTGGCCGAACGTCGCCATCGCCACCGGCCTGGTCGTGGTGATGGCGATCATTTCCATCATCGGAATTAGAATTACCGCGCGCACTCAGGTCATCCTCGGGATCATCGAGTATGCGATCCTCATCGGCCTGTCCGTGTGGGGCCTGACCTGGGTACTTGGTCACCATGCGGGAACCGTTCCCATCACGCGTGGCTGGTTCAGCCTGCACGGAATCGGCGGCCAGGGCAGCCTGGTCGGCGGATTCCTTATCGCCGTGTTCATGATCTGCGGCTGGGATGGCACGCTCTACGTCAACGAGGAAGTCAAGCACCGGCGCGAGAACCCGGGCAAGGCGGCGATGTGGGCGGTGGCCATCGCGGCGGGCTTGTTCATCCTCGCGCAGATCGGCCTGCAAGGCGTGACCTCGCTCAAAAACCTCAACAACAACAGCACCTCGACTCTCGTCTACCTGGGCGACACGCTGACCGGGCACAGCTGGGGCGGCCAGATCGCCGCCCTCGCGTTTGCCCTGTCGGTCATCGCCGGCACCGGGGTCTGCATCGCGCTCAGCGCGCGGATCGCCTACGGCATCGCCAGCTACCACGCCCTGCCCGAGGGTCTGGCCAACATTTCCCCGCGCTTCAAGACGCCGGCCGTGGCGACCGTCGTCGTCAGCCTGATCCTGCTCGCGCTGGGCTGGATCTACCTGCTCACGACCTCGGTGCAGAACACCTTCAGCTATGTGCTCGATAACACGGGCATCCTCTACGCGACCTTCTACTGCATCACCGCGCTGGCGGCGATCTTCTATTACCGCCGTCGCGTGCTCAGCAACGTCAAGGATGCGATCACCCTCGGCCTGCTCCCGGTGGCCTCGATCGTCTTCCTCGGCTGGATCGCGATCAAGTCGATGCTCAACGCGCCGGCCGCGCAGAACTACTCGCTCCTCGGGTTCCTCGTGATCGGCCTCGTGCTGCTGCTGATCGCAAAGTTCGTCTGGAAGTCGTCGTTCTTCGACACCAAGCAGGAGAGCTGGAAGCCTGGCACCGAGGTGAGGGACTAGCCCGCTAGCGGCGGACGAGCTCGGCCACCCGCGCTAGATGGCGGACGTCGCAGCTGACGGAGAACGTGGTCAGGACGGTCTGCTTCCACCGCGGGATCTCGTCGGCGATCTTGGCCCACGGGCCGATCAGGGCGACGTCCTCCACCAGCCGGGTGGGGACCGCCGCGATCGCGCTGGCCCGGTCCCCCGCCAGGTACGCGTCCTGGATGGTCTTGGCCTCGGCCTCGTAGCCCATCCGGGCGAAGACCTCGTGGTGGAAGTTGACCCCGCGGGCGCCCATCCCGCCAATGTAGAGGGCGAGCGTGGGCCGGAGCCGGTCGGCGGCGCGCTCGAGGTCGTCATCGGGGACGATCGCGAGCGGGCCGCCGACCACGTCGAAGGTGCCGGCCGTGTGCCTGGCGCCGGGGCGGGCGAAGCCCTCGGCCAGGGCGGCGGCGTAGAAGTCGTTCATCGCGGGCGAGAAGAAGATGACGTTCCAGCCGTCGGCGATCTCGGCCGCCAGCGCCACGTTCTTCGGGCCCTCGGCCCCGAGGTAGATGGGGATCTCGGTCCGGTACGGATGCAGGATCGAGCGCAGCGGCTTGCCCAGCCCGGTGCCCGCCCGCAGCGGGAGCTGGTAGTGCCTGCCGTCGTAGCTGACCGGCTCGGCCCGGGCGATGACCAGCCGCAGGATGTCGATGTACTCCCGGGTGCGTTCCAGCGGGCGCGGGTACGGCTGGCCGTACCAGCCCTCCACCACCTGCGGGTTGCTGGTGCCGATCCCGAGCAGCACCCGCCCGCCGGTGAGATGGTCCATGGTCATCGCGGTCATCGCCAGCGTGGTCGGCGGGCGGGCCGACAGCTGCGAGACCGAGGTGCCGAGGCGGATCCGCGAGGTCCGCGAACCCCACCACGCGAGCGGCGTCCACGCGTCGCTGCCGTAGGCTTCCGCCGTCCAGACCTGGTCGAACTCGAGTCGCTCGGCCGCGTCGAACAGGTCGGCCGCGCCCGGCGGCGGGCCGGCCCCCCAGTAGCCGGAGACGGCCGCGGTCTTCACCGCAACCGGTCCAGCGCCTCGCCGGTCTCCTGCACCAGCGTCGCGATGATGTCGGCGACCGGACGGATCTCGGTGATCCGGCCGACGATCTGCCCGGCCGGCATCGGCACCACGTCCGGCGCCCCGGCGTGCATGAGCCGCTGGTGGGCCTGGGCGACGAGCACGTTCTGCAGCGGCATCGGCAGCGGCGCGGGCGCGCCCGGCTGCTCCCAGGCGGCGGTCCAGCGGTTGCGCAGCAGCCGGGCCGGCTTCCCGCTGTAGATTCGGGATCGGACGGTGTCGGACGAGGTGGCCGCCAGCAGCGCCTGCTGGACGGCGGGGGCCGTGCTGGTCAGCGCGTACTCGCGGGCCAGCAGCCAGGCCGAGCCCATCCAGACCCCGGCCGCGCCGAGTGCGAGCGCGGCCGCGATCTGGCGGCCGCAGCCGATCCCGCCCGCGGCCAGCACCGGCACCCGGTCGCCGACCGCGTCGACGATCTCCGGGATCAGCACCATGCTGCCGATCTCGCCGGTGTGCCCGCCGGCCTCGTAGCCCTGCGCGACGACGATGTCGACGCCGCCCGCGACCTGGTCGCGGGCGTGCTGCGCCTTGCCTGCGAGCGCCGCCACCAGCAGGCCTCGTTCGTGCGCGCTGGCGATGACGTCGGGCGGGGGCGGGCCGAGGGCGTTGGCGATCAGCCGGGCCGGGTGCGAGAGCGCGACCTCGACGTGCTTGCGGGCGACCGAGTGGAGCCAGCCGATCACCCCCTCGCCGCCCGGCGCGTCGTCCGGCAGCGGCGGCACCCCCAGCTCGAGCAGCGTCCGCGCCACGAAGTCCCGGTGCGCGCGCGGGATCAGCTCTTCCAGGTCCCTGACGGCGCCCTCGGCCGGCACCCGGGCGGGCATCACCACGTCCACCCCGTAGGGGCGGCCGTCGGTGTTCGCGTCCATCCAGTCGAGCGCCGCGTCGAGCTCGGCCGGGTCGTTGAACCGGACGCAGCCGAGCACGCCCAGCCCGCCGGCCCGGCTGATCGCGGCGGCGACGTGCTCGGACGGGGTGAACCCGACGATCGGGTGGTCGATGCCGAGCAGGTCGCAGATCGGCGTGCGCACGGTCAGGGCGCCCTCTCCGCCTGGATGGGCGCGGCGGGCGGATGCCCGGCGACGTGCCGGCGGGCCCAGCCGTAGTCGGCCTTGCCCGACACGGTGCGGCCGACCGCGTCCACGAACCAGACCGTGCGCGGCGCCTTGTAGCCGGCCAGCCGGCCGTGCACGTGGGCCTGCAGCGCGCCCGGGTCGGCGACGGCACCCGGGCGGAGCTGGACCAGCGCCGCCACCCGCTGGCCGAGGCGGTCGTCGGGGACGCCGATGACGAGCGCGTCGAACACGTCGGGATGTGATTTCAGCGCGCCCTCGACCTCCTCCGGGTAGACCTTCTCGCCGCCGGTGTTCACGCAGGTGTTGCCCCGGCCGAGCATGGTGATCGCGCCGTCCTGTTCGACCCGCGCCCAGTCCCCGGGGACCGCGTAGCGCCGGCCGTTCACCTCGGTGAACATCTCGGCCGTCTTGACCGGGTCCTTGTAGTAGCCGAGCGGCACGTGCCCGCCGCGGGCGAGCTTGCCGGTCTGCCCGGGGCCGCACACCGCGCCGGCCTCGTCGATGACGATCACGTCGGGCCCGGCGGTGACGGTGGGGCCGCCGCGGTGCTCGTCGTCGGCGTTGATGAACGCGATGCCGGCGAACCCGGTCTCGGTCGAGCCGATCGCCTCGCTGATGTACGCGTTAGGCAGCGCCTTGGCGCACGCGTCCCTGACCGCGGGCGAGAACAGCGCCGCGGTCGAGTTGAGCGAGATCAGCGAGGAGGTGTCGTAGTCGCCGTCGGCCAGCGCCTCCATCAGCGGCCGGGCCATCGCGTCGCCGATGATCGACAGCACGTTGACCTGGTGCCGCTGCACCGCTGCCCAGACCGCGTGGGGGTCGAACTTCGGCAGGATCACGGCCGTGTCCCCGACGAACAGGCAGGCCAGGGTGGCGACCATGGCGGCTCCGTGGATGAGCGGCGCGGGCGCCATCCGGACCATGCCGTCGTCCTCGGCCCCGGTGCGGGACTGCGACCACTCGTCGTCGAGGGTCTCGCCGGTGACGAAGTCGATGCCGCCGCCGAGCGTGCGCCAGATGTCCTCGTGCCGCCACATCACGCCCTTCGGGTGGCCGGTGGTCCCCCCGGTGTAGATGATGTAGATGTCGTCGGGGCTGCGCGGGCCGAAGTCGCGGGCGGCCGACGCCGCCAGCACCGCCTGGCCGTAGTTGCCGCCGATCGACACCCTCGGCAGCCCGGGTGACACCACCGCCTCGACGATCGGCGCCAGGTCGTGGTCGTGGACGAGCGCGCAGAGGTCGGAGTCCCGCAGGTGATACGCGAGCTCCTCCTGCAGGTAGCGGAAGTTGATGTTGATGGCCACCGCCCGGAGCTTGATCGCCGCCAGCAGCGTCGCCACCGTCTCGACCGAGTTGTGGGCGTAGAGGCCGACGTGCTTGCCGGGGCCGACGCCCTGGGCGGCCAGGTGGTGCGCCAGCCGGTTGGCCTCGTCCTCGAGCTCGCTGTAGGTGACCGGCAGGTCGCCGTAGATCAGGGCGACCCGGTCCGGGAACGCGTCGGCGGCGTGCTCGAAGATATCGGCCATATTCAGTGCCATGGGTAGAAACTAGAACGTGTTACTGTTCAGGGCAATAGGTAATGCCTCAGCGGCGAGCGGGAAGCCACCATGAGCGAGCAGGCCCATGCGCTGATCGAGCAGCGCGGACACGTTCTTATCGTCACGATGAACCGGCCGCAGGCGCGCAACGCGCTTAGCGCGTCGATGATGGCGCTGATGCGGCAGGCGTGGGACCAGGTCGACGCCGACCCCGGCATCCGGGTGTGCGTGCTGACCGGCGCGGGCGGGGCATTCTGCGCGGGCGCCGACCTGAAGGCGATGACGACCGACCACCCGGGCTCGCGGCTGGACGACTTCGACCTGTCGGTGATCGAGCCGCTGCTGAAGGGACGCCGCCTGACCAAGCCGCTGATCGCGGCGGTGGAGGGGCCGGCCATCGCCGGCGGGACCGAGATCCTGCAAGCGTGCGACATCCGGGTGGCCGCCGAAAGCGCGCGGTTCGGGGTGTCCGAGGCGCGCTGGGGGCTGTTCCCCCTGGGAGGGTCGGCGGTGCGGCTGCCGCGGCAGATCCCGTATACCCTCGCGGCCGAGCTGCTGCTGACCGGGCGGCACATCCGGGCCGCCGAGGCGCTGTCGATGGGGCTGATCGGCCACGTCGTCCCGGACGGGCAGGCCCTGGCCAAGGCGCTCGAGATCGCCGACGCGATCGCCGCCAACGGGCCGGTGGCGGTGCGCGCGATCCTGGCGACGATGCGGGAGACCGAGGGGCTGGCCGAGAACGACGCGTTCGCGATCGAGGCCAAGCTCGGGGCGGCGGTGTTCGCGAGCGACGACGCGCGGGAGGGACCGCG
>Ga0302324_100023644_pt1 | contig 11879 bp, 9 predicted proteins | sample Palsa_T0_1_FD_201949 | JGI IMG/M metagenome (GOLD analysis project Ga0302324, IMG submission 201949) | Peat permafrost microbial communities from Stordalen Mire near Abisko, Sweden - Palsa_T0_1 | ecosystem: Environmental > Terrestrial > Soil > Palsa > Peat permafrost | place: Sweden: Abisko... | reverse complement strand
CCGATCAGCAGGTGCAGCTGCGCGTGCGCGTGTTGGTGGACGCGGCGCGCAAGCGCGAAATCCAGACCATCGGCGAGCGTGTCGAGGATGCCAACACCATGGCGGTGTTGTGGCAGCTCGGGGTGCACTACATCCAGGGCTACTTCGTCAACGAGCCCGAGGAAGTGGTGCTGCGCGCCGAGCGCTGAAGAGCGCCGCTTCAGGCCGCCGCCGCAGGCAGCTGCACTTCCAGGCGATCTATCTGGCGCGGCCAGCCGCGCTTGAGCACCGCGCCGCGCTGCGCGCGCTCGCCGACGTACTCCTGCAGGTCGCGCCACTCCAAGGTCTTGCACACATCGCCTGCCCACAGGAGCAGGCTCGCCCTGGGCGGCACGACAGCCACCGCCGTCACGAGCTCGGTGCGTGCGGCCGCCTTCTTGCCTGGAATGTCATAGAGCTTGTTGCCCTTGCCGCGCGGCATCTCGGGCACTTCGCTGACCTTGAAGGCGAGCAGTTTCCCTTCGCTCGATACGACGGCCACCAGAGCATCGGCGCTGAGCACCGGCGCGGGCGCCAGCACTTGCGCGTTCGCGGGCACGTTCAGCACCGTCTTGCCGGCGCGCCGGTCGCTCACGAGGTCCTTGAGGCGCGCGGTGAAGCCGTAGCCGGCATCGCTCGCGAGCAGCCACAGGTCCTCCGCTTCGCCGATCATGATGCCGGCGAACTTCGCCCCATCCGGCGGATCGAGGCGCCCGGACAGGGGCTCGCCCTGGCCGCGCGCGGACGGCAGCGAGTGGGCCGGCAGCGAGTAGGTGCGGCCGGTGCTGTCGATGAACACCGCCGGCTGCAGGCTGCGGCCGCGCGCCAGCGCCTTGAACGCATCACCGCTCTTGTACGACAAGGCCCGCGCGTCGATCTCGTGACCCTTGGCCGAGCGCACCCAGCCGCCGGTGGACAACACCACGGTCACCGGCTCGTTGGCGATCAGCGAGCTTTCGTCGATGGCCTGCGCTGCCTCGCGCTCGATGATCTTGGTGCGGCGCTCGTCGCCGAACTTGTCCGCGTCGGCGCGGATTTCGCTGGCGATGAGCTTCTTCAGCCTCGACTTGCTCTTGAGGAGTGTCTCGAGCTCCTGGCGCTCGCCCGACAGCGCCTTCTGCTCCTCGCGGATCTTCATCTCCTCGAGCTTGGCAAGATGGCGCAGGCGCGTGTTGAGGATCTCCTCCGCCTGTTCGTCCGAGAGCTTGAAGCGCTTCATCAGCACCGGCTTCGGCTCCTCCTCGCGACGGATGATGCGGATCACCTCATCGAGGTTGAGGAAGGCGATCAGCAGGCCGTCGAGGATGTGCAGCCGCCTGGCGACCTTGCCGAGGCGATACTCGAGCCGGCGCGTCACCGTCTTGGTGCGGAACTCGAGCCACTCGCCGAGGATCTCCCTGAGGCTCATCACCCGCGGCCGGCCATCGAGCGCGATGATGTTGAGGTTGACGCGGTAGCTGCGCTCGAGATCCGTGGTCGCGAACAGATGGTTCATGAGCTCGGCGAGATCGACGCGGTTGGAGCGCGGCACGATCACCACGCGCGTCGGGTTCTCGTGATCCGACTCGTCATTGAGCGCCTCGACCATCGGCAGCTTCTTCGCCCGCATCTGCTCGGCGATCTGCTCCTGCACGCGCGTCGGCGACACCTGGTAGGGAAAGGCGGTGATGACGACGTTGCCGTCCTCGACTTCCCAGGTGGCGCGCGCCTTGAACGTGCCGCCGCCCTTGTCGTAGAACTCCTTGAGATCGGCGCGCGGCGAGATGATCTCCGCTCCGGTCGGCAGATCGGGGCCCTTGACGTGCTTCATGAGCGCCGCGGTCGTGGCATCGGGCTCATCGAGCAGGTGTATGCAGGCGGCCGCCACCTCGCGCAGGTTGTGCGGCGGAATGTCGGTGGCCATGCCGACGGCGATACCGGAGGTGCCGTTCAGCAAGAGGTTCGGCAGACGCGCCGGCAGGAACACCGGCTCCTCGAGCGTGCCGTCGAAGTTCGCGATCCAGTCGACGGTGCCGTCGGACAGCTCGCCGAGGAGCACGTCGGCGTAGCGCGTGAGCTTGGCCTCGGTGTAGCGCATGGCGGCGAAGGACTTCGGGTCGTCCTGCGAGCCCCAGTTGCCCTGGCCGTCGACCAGCGGGTAGCGGTAGGCGAAGGGCTGCGCCATCAGCACCATTGCCTCGTAGCAGGCGGTGTCACCGTGCGGGTGGAACTTGCCGAGCACGTCGCCGACGGTGCGGGCCGACTTTTTCATCTTGGAGACGGCCGACAGCCCGAGCTCGCTCATCGCGTAGACGATGCGACGCTGCACCGGCTTCAGGCCATCGCCGAGCGCGGGCAGCGCGCGATCGAGGATCACGTACATGGAGTAGTCGAGGTACGCCTTCTCGGTGAAGGTGCGCAGCGGCTGGCGCTCGACCCCTTCGAAGTTCAGCTCCTGGTTCTCCGGCACGCCTACACCTGCACTTCCGCGAGGTTGCCCTTCTGCTCCAGCCATTCGCGCCGGTCCGCCGCGCGCTTCTTGGCGAGCAGCATGTCCATCAGCTGGTCGGTGTTGTCCTTGCCGTCGATGGTGAGCTGCACCAGCCGGCGGGTGCGCGGGTCGATGGTGGTCTCACGCAGCTGCGTGGGATTCATCTCTCCGAGACCCTTGAAGCGCGTGACCGTCGGCTTGGCGCGCGGGTTCTCCTTCTCGATCTTCTTCAGCAGCTGTTCGCGCTCGGCGTCATCGAGCGCGTAGTGAATCTGCTTGCCGGCATCGATGCGGTACAGCGGCGGCATGGCGACGTGCACGTGGCCGTGCGCCACCAGCGGCCGGAAGTGACGCAGAAACAGCGCACACAGCAGCGTTGCGATGTGCTGCCCGTCGGAGTCGGCGTCCGCGAGGATGCACACCTTGTGATAGCGCAGCTGGCTCAGGTCCGCGGAGCCCGGCTCGATGCCCATCGCCACGCTGATGTCGTGCACTTCCTGGCTGCCGGCGATCTGCGCGGGATCGAGCTCCCAGGTGTTCAGGATTTTGCCGCGCAGCGGCATGATCGCCTGGAAATCCTTGTCGCGCGCCTGCTTGGCCGAGCCGCCGGCGGAGTCGCCCTCGACCAGGAACAGTTCGCAGCGCTTCGGCTCCTGGCTGACGCAGTCGGCGAGCTTACCCGGCAGCGCAGGCCCCCCGGACATGCGCTTGCGCACCACACGCTGCGCAGCCTTGGCGCGCTCCTGGGCGTTGGCGATCGCGAACTGCGCGATGCGCTCGCCGGCATCGGGATGGCGGTTGAGCCACAGTGCCACTGAATCGCGCACGAAACTTTCCACCAAGGGGGCGGCATCGCGGCTGCCGAGGCGCTCCTTCATCTGGCCGGCGAACTGCGGCTCCTGGATCTTGATGGACAGCACGTAGTTCGCCTTGTCCCACACGTCCTCGGGCGTCAGCTTGATGCCGCGCGGCACGAGATTGCGGAACTCGCAGAACTCGCGCACCGCCTGCGCGACGCCGGCGCGCAGGCCGTTCACGTGCGTGCCCCCTTCCGGGGTGGGAATGAGGTTGACATAGCTCTCGCCGATCGCGATCTCGGCATCCGGCGCCCAGCACAGGGCGTAATCGACGGCGTCGTCCTCGCCGCTGCGCGTGGCGGTGAGCGGCTCCGGCGGCATGCGCTCCTGCTTGCCCAGCTCCTCGACCAGGTAGGCGCCCAAATCGCCGGTGTAGAACCACTCGTCCTTCTCGCCGCTCGCCTCGTTCCTGAAGGTGATGCGCAGGCCCGGGCACAACACCGCCTTGGCCTTGAGTGTGTGCTTCAGCTGCGGTACTGAGAATTTGTCCGAGTCGAAGAACTTAGGGTCCGGCCAGAAGCGCACCGTGGTGCCGGTGTTGCGCTGGCCGACGCTGCCGGTCTCCTCGAGCTTGGAGCTGATCTTGCCGTCCTTGAAGGCGATGTTGTATTCCTTGCCGCCGCGCTTGATCCAGCACTCGAGGTGCTTCGACAGGCCGTTCACCACCGACACGCCCACACCGTGCAGGCCGCCGGAGAACTTGTAGGTCTTGTCGGAGAACTTGCCGCCAGCGTGCAGGCGCGTGAGGATCAGCTCCGCCCCGCTGACCTTCTCCTTGGGATGAATGTCGACCGGCATGCCGCGCCCGTCGTCGGCCACCTGCAGCGAGCCGTCCTTGTAGAGCGTGACATCGATCTGTTTGCAGTGGCCGGCAATCGCCTCATCGACGCTGTTGTCGACCACCTCGTGCGCGAGGTGGTTGGGGCGCTGTGTGTGGGTGTACATGCCCGGCCGTCGGCGCACGGGCTCAAGGCCACTTAAGACCTCGATGTCGGAGGCGGTATACGACTGACTCATCCGAGGCGTGGATTTTCCCAGCTGTGCGCCGCGAGGGCGCGATGATGCGGCGCGCCTGTCAGTGCCGCCGCGCAGCGAACGCTACTGAAAATCGTCCGTGAGCGCCAGCCGCACAGCGCCCGGCACCTCGGCGACCGTGTGGCGGTAGCTCGGGTGATCGACGCCGACGGCCAGCGTGGCTCCGGAGCGCAGGCTCGCGATCATCGAGGCGTTCAGCTCGAAACGCAGGAAGTGCACTGCGGAGGTTTTCTCGTCGTTCTCGCGCTCGATATCCTCGTCGGCGATGGCGAAGACGCGCTCGTGGCCGGCCACCTGCACCCAGCAGCGGTCCTCGATGCCGCGCAGCTGCGCGAGTGCGCGGGCCCGTTCCTCGGGCTGGCCGAACTCGATGAGCAGCGTCACCTTCCAGTTGCTGCCGTCCGGAATCAGAGGGTTATAGGCGCCGAGCTCCTCGGCAATGCCCTGCGGCTCGAAGATGCGCTCCACGCGCAGCATCTCCTGCACCTGATACTGCACGGTGAGGCGATCCTCGAAGGACCAGGTGGCGTTGGGTCCAACGGCCAGCTGCCGCTCCCCCTTGTGGCGCAGCACGCGCGCGCGGAACAACGGCCGCTCGCGGGCGTACTGCTCCAGGGACATGAGATCGCCGCTCGACAGCTTGTCCACGGGCATCTCCTATGGGCCGCTACAGCCCGTAAGCCAGGCGCAGCAGCCGCAACGGATGCTCCGGCGGGCGTGGCTGCTGCAAACCACTCTCGATCTGATGCCCCGCCATGGGGCAGTCGCTGGCGTAGTGATCGCACTGCGACGCCTCGACGCGCTGTACCACCGCTCGCCCGATCTTCATGGAGGCGGCGCGGAAGCGCTGCTTCACGCCGTAGGTGCCGTTATGCCCCGAGCAGCGCTCGATCGGCTCGACCGTGGTGCCCGGCACGAGCTTGAGCACGTCGCGGGTCTTGAGTCCCAGGTTCTGCACCCGAAGGTGACAGGGCACGTGATAGCTGACCTTGCCCAGCGTGTTCTTGAAGTCGGTGCGCAGCAGGCCCGCGGCGTGGCGGCGCATCAGGTACTCGAAGGGGTCGAAGATGCGCCGCGCGACGCGCTGCACCTGCGCATCGCCGGCGTACATGAGCGGCAGCTCCTGCTTGAACATGAGCACACAGGAGGGGATCGGCGCGATCAGGTCGTAGCCGGCCTCGATGGCGGCGCTGAGCTGCGGGATGTTGTGTTCCTTGAGCTTCGCGACGCTGTCGAGGTCGCCCAGTTCCAGTCGCGGCATGCCGCAGCAGCGCTCCGCGGCGAGCAGCGCAACCTCGATGCCGTTGTGTTCGAGTACGGCTACGAGGTCCTCGTCCAGTTCAGGCTCGTTGTGGTTGCCGTAGCAGGTGGTGAAGAGCGCCACTCTGCCGGTCGTGTCGGCGGTGGCGCGCACCGCGGCAGGGGGCCCCGGCTCACGGTGCACGGTGCCCAGCCCTGCAAGACGGCGCCGCGCACTGCGCGCGTAATACTTAGGCAGTGGTGCGGTGCGATCGACGCCCAGGGTCTTCTCGAGGAGCGCCCGCCCGGGGCGCGAGCCGTTGACGGCGTTGACCAGCTCGGCCACCACCGGGATGCCGGCGAGATTCCCCACGGTATCGGTCGCTGCCAGCACGCGCTCGGCGAACTTGAGTCCCCCGCCCTTGGCGCGCACGGCCTTGGCACGCAGCATCAGATGCGGGAAGTCGACGTTCCAGGGGTGCGGCGGCACGTACGGGCACTTCGTCATGAAGCACATGTCGCACAGGTAGCAGTGGTCGACGACCTCCCAGAAGACTGTCTTGTCGAGCGCCGACACCTCGCCTTCGCTGGTGGCATCCACGGCAGTGAACAGCGTCGGAAAGGAGTTGCACAGGCTGAAGCAGCGGCGGCAGCCGTGGCAGATATCGAACACCCGCTCGAGCTCTTTTTCGAGCGCCGCGGGGTCGTAGAAGGAGGCTTCGCGCCACTGAAGCGGGTGGCGCGTGGGCGCATCGAGGCTCCCCTCGCGTCCCGGCCGGACCGCGCCCGGGCCGCCCGGCGTGCTGCTCATGAGCGGCTAAAACCGTGCAAGGCTCGTGCGCCCGCAGCGCGCGGCGCCGCGGGCGGCTCGCCTGACACTCAGATCCCGTCCAGTGCCTTCTGGAAGCGGTTGGCGTGCGAGCGCTCGGCCTTCGCCAGCGTCTCGAACCAGTCGGCGATCTCGCTGAAGCCTTCCTCGCGGGCCGACTTCGCCATGCCGGGGTACATGTCGGTGTACTCGTGCGTCTCGCCGGCGATGGCCGCCTTCAGGTTCAGCTTCGTCTCACCGATCGGGAGCCCCGTCGCCGGGTCACCCACAGCTTCGAGATACTCCAGATGGCCGTGCGCGTGCCCGGTCTCGCCCTCCGCGGTGGAGCGGAACACGGCGGACACATCATTCAGGCCCTCGACATCGGCCTTGGCTGCGAAATACAGGTAGCGGCGATTAGCCTGCGATTCCCCGGCAAACGCATCCTTGAGGTTCTTTTCCGTCTTGCTGCCTTTGAGATTCATGGCGCTCCTCACTTAGACTTGGTCTAACGTAGAACCGCACGACTCTATAGCCGCGCCGCAGGCGGCGCAACCCTTGCGTTGACCCCCGCACGCTGCGCGGAGACACTGCGCGGCCCGCCCGGAGACCTTTTCAGTGAACCAAGCGTCGCCCAAAACCGAGACCCCCGACTTCGAGACGGCCCTGGCCGAGCTCGAGACGCTCGTGGAGCGCCTGGAGCACGGCGACCTGCCCCTCGATGAGGCCCTCAAGACCTTTGAGCGCGGGGTCGCGCTGACGCGTCAGTGCCAGGCGTCCCTGCAAGCCGCGCAGCACAAGGTCGACATCCTGCTGAAAAAAGGTAACGAGACACAGCCAACGCCTTTTGAGCCGGGCAGCACGGACGCCGCCGAGTCCGACCCGCAGTGACAGCAGCGCGCCGGCGCGGCCGCCCGTGCCACTGCGGCGTCCGCGCAACGCCTGGCCGCCACTGTGACGTTGCTTTCAGTGCGGCGCGGCCGCTTGTGTAAACTCTAGGCCGATGAGCGTTGCGATGGACAAGTATCCGCTTCTCGCGCCGATCGGCACGCCCGCGGATCTACGTCAGCTGCCACAGGCGCAGCTGCCGGCACTGGCCGCGGAACTGCGCGACTTCCTGGTGCACAGCGTCAGCACGCGCGGCGGCCACTTCGCCGCAGGTCTTGGCACGGTCGAGCTCACGATCGCCCTGCACTACGTCTATGACACGCCCAAGGACCGGCTGGTATGGGACGTCGGCCACCAGGCGTATCCGCACAAGGTGCTGACCGGGCGGCGCGACCGGTTGCACACGATTAAGCAGGACGGCGGTCTTGCGCCCTTTCCGAGCCGCGCCGAAAGCGAGTACGACACCTTTGGCGTCGGTCACTCGAGTACTTCGATCAGCGCCGCGCTGGGCATGGCGGTCGCGGCCGCGCGCTCGGGCGAGGACCGCCGCGTGGTCGCCATCATTGGCGACGGCGCGATGACCGCCGGCATGGCGTTCGAAGCGCTCAATCACGCAGGCTCACTCCCCGCGGACCTCTTGGTGATCCTCAACGACAACGACATGTCGATATCCGAGAACGTCGGCGCACTCTCCAACCAGTTCGCGCGCGCCCTGTCCGGACGCGTCTACGCGCAGCTGCGCGAGGGTGGCAAGAAGGTGCTGCGGCAGATGCCCACGGTGTGGGAGCTGGCGCGCCGCTCGGAAGAGCATCTCAAGGGCATGGTGCTGCCCGGCACGCTGTTCGAGGAGCTGGGCTTCAACTACATCGGTCCCATAGACGGACACGACGTGAAGGCGCTGGTGAGCACGCTGCGCAACATCCGCAAGCTGCGCGGCCCGCAGCTGCTGCACGTGGTCACGCGCAAGGGCAAGGGCTACGCGCCGGCCGAGGCCGACCCGATCAAGTGGCACGGACCGGGGCCGTTCGACCCGGCCAGCGGCACCATCTTCAAGGAAAAAAGCAGCGGGCCGGCGTATTCGCAGATCTTCGGCCAGTGGCTGTGCGACATGGCCGAGCGCGACCCCCGCATCATCGGCATCACGCCGGCGATGCGCGAAGGCTCGGGCCTGGTGGAGTTCTCCAAGCGCTTCCCGGAGCGCTACTTCGATGTCGCCATCGCCGAGCAGCACGCCGTCACCTTCGCCGCCGGACTCGCCACCGAAGGCTTAAAGCCGGTGGTCGCGATCTACTCGACCTTCCTGCAGCGCGCCTACGATCAGCTGATCCACGACGTGGCGCTGCAGAACCTGCCGGTGGTCTTCGCCGTTGACCGCGCCGGTCTCGTCGGTAGCGACGGCGCCACGCACCAGGGCAGCTACGACCTGTCGTTCCTGCGCTGCATTCCCAACCTCACCATCATGGCGCCGGCGGACGAGAACGAGTGCCGCCAGATGCTGTACACCGCGAGCACGCTCAGCTCGCCCGCCCTGGTGCGCTACCCGCGCGGCAGTGGCCCGGGCGTGCCGCTCATCGCCGAGATGAGTGCGCTGCCCATCGGCAAGGCGCAGCTGCGGCGCGAGGGCAAGAGCGGACTGGCGCTGCTCGCCTTCGGCGCGCTCGTGGCGCCCGCCGCGCAGATAGCCGAACGACTCGACGCCACGCTCGTCAACATGCGCTTCGTCAAGCCGCTGGATGAAGAGCTGATCGTGGCGCTCGCCGCGCGCCATCGCGCGCTGGTGACGATCGAAGAGAACGCCACCCAGGGCGGGGCGGGCTCGGCGGTCGGCGAGCTGCTGAGCGCCGAGGGCGTGCAGGTGCCGCTGCTGCAGCTCGGGATCCCCGACCGCTTCATCGAACACGGCTCGCGCGACAGCTGCCTGGCGGCGGCGGGACTGGATGCCGCAGGACTTGCGGCCAGCGTGGAGCACTGGTGGGCGCTGCAGGCCCCGGAGCGGCTGCGTTCCGCCGGTGGCGGCTAGTCAGCGCCCCAACACGCGCGCCGCGGCTTTGCGCGGCATTACAGATTGTCCCCCCCCATGCGAGGTATTCCCCGCCCCGGCGCCCGGCGGTGACAATGCCGTTACGGCTTAACGGCGTTTTACTGTAGGCTTTTGTGTCATGAATCCGCCCGGTGGCATCGCCAAGCTCGCGCGCGCCAGCGTCCCCGAAGTGGAGGACGTGCAGGGGCATGCCGACACCCGTCAGCTGCCGATCAACCGCGTCGGCGTCAAGGACATCAGCCACCCGGTGCGCGTCAAGGACCGCTCGGCAGGCGAACAGCACACCATCGCCAGCTTCAACATGTTCGTGAGCCTGCCGCACAACTTCAAGGGCACGCACATGTCGCGCTTCGTGGAGATCCTGCACGCCGAACGCGAGATCTCGGTCGAGTCGTTCCGCAACATGCTGCGCACCATGACCGGGCGCCTGGAAGCCGACACCGGCCACATCGAGATGACGTTCCCGTTCTTCGTCATGAAGAAGGCGCCGGTGTCCGGGGTCGAGAGTCTCATGGACTACCGCGCCTCGCTCATCGGCGAGTACCGCCACGGCCAGGACGAGCTGTGGGTGCGCGTCACCGCACCGGTGACCAGCCTGTGTCCGTGTTCGAAGAAGATCTCCGCCTACGGCGCCCACAACCAGCGCTCGCACATCACCATCGCAGCGAAGCTGCGCAGTCACATGTGGATCGAGGAGCTCATCGAGATCGCCGAGAGTGAAGCCTCGTGCGAGCTGTACGGCATCCTCAAGCGGCCGGACGAGAAGTACGTGACCGAGCGCGCCTACGACAACCCCAAGTTCGTCGAGGACATGGTGCGCGACGTCGCCAAGCGCCTGAACGACGATGAGCGCGTGGCGGCCTACACGGTGGAATCGGAGAACTTCGAGTCCATCCACAATCATTCCGCCTACGCGCGCATCGAACGCGACAAGGACGCCTGAGCGCGCGGCTGCGCGTCGCCCAGGCTCGCGCGGCACCATGAAGATTTCTTAATGCCGGCTTAATGGCGGCGTGAGGCCGTGCCCTCTAACTTCTCAGGCCCGACACCGTGCACGAGGAGCCTTACGGGTATGAAACGCCTTCCGGTAGCGGCCGCGCTGGCAGGCCTTGCCTGCGCCGGCGCCTTTGCCGCCGACCCGCCTGCCACCCCCTCGGCCACTCCGCTCAAGAACACCTCGCCCAAGGTGTGCAACAAACAGGCGGATGCCAGACAGCTGAGCGGCGCGGCGCGCGCCCAGTTCGTCAAGGACTGCCGCACCGGCAAGATCTGAAAGCAACTGCGCGGTCAGCTGCCGTTCGGCAGATCGATGAGCACCCTGAGCCCGGGCTCGTTGCTGGCCAGTTCCAGGCGTCCGCGGTGCAGCCGCGTGATCGCGGCCACGAGGCTCAGGCCCAGACCGCTCCCCTCCGGCTGACCACCGCTGCCGAAGCGTACGAACGGCTGCAGCGCACGCGCGCGGTCGGACGCGGCAATGCCGGGGCCGTTGTCGCTCACCTCGAGGTGCACCGCGTCTGCCAGGCACTCGACGGTCACTTCGATGCGTCCGCCGGCAGGCACGTACTTCAGGCAGTTCTCGATGAGATTGGTGAGCAGCTGCGCCAGCAGCTGCCGGTTGCCCTGCACGTGCGCGGCAGGCTGCGTGCGGCAGGCGAGCGCCAGACCCAGCTCCGCGGCTACCGGCTCGAACAGCTCGACCAGTTCCGCGGTCAGCTCCGCCAGATCCACGCTGGCCGACGCGCCGAGCGGTGCGCCGGACTCCGCCAGTGCGATCTGCAGCAGCGTCGCGAGCGTGCGCTGCAGACGATCGACCTCGCGCAGCGCCGACTCGACCGACTCGTGCACGGCAGGCTCCAGCGGCGGCGAGCGCAGGAGCAGCGCATCCATGCGCGTGCGCAGCCGCTGCAGCGGCGCGCGCAGATCGTGCGCGGTGCTGTCGAAGGTGGCGCGCAGCGTGCCGGCCTGCTCCTCCAGCCGGTCGAGCACGCGGTTCACGGACGCCGCCAGCGCATCGAATTCGTCGTTGGCGCCGGCGAGCGGCAGGCGGTGCCCCGACTCACCGTCCATGATGCGCTGACAGGTGCGCGTCACCTCGCCGACGCGGCGCGCCAGCTTGTAGCTGAACCAGAAACCGGCCAGTGCCGCGGCGAGCGTCGAAAGTCCAATGCCCCACAAGGTCGCGAAGCGGAACTTGTCGGCGAAGCGCCGTCCCTGCGAGATGTCGGTGCCGACCAGCAGCAGGTCGCCGCCGGGGAGCGTGCGCACCGCGGCGCGTACTGGATGCACGGCGCGCCGCCCGGGCTCGATGGTGGCGATCTCGAACTCCGGCCAGCGCTCGCTCGGCATGCCGTCGAACGGCCAGTGCGTGACGTTGCCGGCGATCCGCTCGAAGTTGGCATCAGCAATCATGTACACCGCGCCGATGCGACCCCAGCTGTCGATGCGCAGGTTGATCTCGTCGCTCACCCCGGGCAGGCCGCTGCGCGCAAATTTCTCTTCCAGGCTCTGCAGCTCGGTGGCGAT
>Ga0302324_100023643_pt1 | contig 11879 bp, 9 predicted proteins | sample Palsa_T0_1_FD_201949 | JGI IMG/M metagenome (GOLD analysis project Ga0302324, IMG submission 201949) | Peat permafrost microbial communities from Stordalen Mire near Abisko, Sweden - Palsa_T0_1 | ecosystem: Environmental > Terrestrial > Soil > Palsa > Peat permafrost | place: Sweden: Abisko... | reverse complement strand
TGGATATTTTTCATTAATATCCCGGTCGGGATAACGACATGGTTTCTGGTGCGGCGTTTTGTCGAAGATCCGCCCTATTTAGCACGGCTCAAATCGGCTGGGGTGAAGCTCGACTACATTGGCATCGGCCTGCTGGCTTTGGGGATCGGGGCACTGCAGATACTGCTCGACAAGGGGCAGGAAGATGATTGGTTCGGGTCTCACTTTATTACGACTTTAGTCATCCTGGCGGTCGTGTGCCTGACTTCGTTGGTTATCTGGGAGTGGTTTCAAAAGGCCCCGATCATTGATGTCCGCATGTTCAAGAGTTTTAACTTCGCGAGTTCGAACTTGATGATGTTCACTTTGGGAATCTTGTTGTTTAGCAGCTTGGTCTTGATGCCGCAGTTCCTCCAGACGCTTTTGGGGTATACCTCCGAGCTGGCGGGACTTGCGCTTTCGGCCGGGGGCCTTGTTTTGTTGTTTGAGATGCCCATCATGGGCCAGCTGACTACCAAGGTTCAGGCACGCTACCTGATCGCCTTCGGGTGGCTAGCGCTGTCCGTCGCCATGTTCTATTCCACCAAGCGAATTGACCTGCAGATTAGCTTCCGCGCCGCCGTGTTGCTCCGCATCGCACAGGTTATAGGTCTCGGATTCCTGTTTGTACCGATTACGCTCGTGGCCTATATCGGAATCTCGCCGGAGAAGAATAACGCGGTCGCAGGGATGGTCAATTTCATGCGCAATATGGGAAGCAGTGTCGGAACGTCTATCGTTACCACCTTAGTCGCGCGGCGCTCGCAGTTCCACCAGGAGATTTTGGGCGATTACGTCCGCGCCGGAAGCCCCAATTTGCAAAATACCGTTGACGGTTTGGCACAGCGCCTCGCCCACTCCGGCCTGGGCACCCAGGAGGCGCAGACGCAGGCGTACGCCAGAATCTATCGAACGGTCCAAGTCCAGGCTGCAAGCTTGGCGTACATAGATACCTTCATGGTCCTTGCCGTCGGAGCGGCGATCATGTTCTTTTTGACTTTTGCTTTGAAGAAAAACGATCCCGGCGGCGGAGGCAGAGTGACAGCGGAGTAGACGAAGTGGAATGATGTGCAATCAGACGTCAAGCCAATGGCCGGTGTGGGGACCCATATGATCAAAATCGTCACGATCGAACGGGAATACGGGAGCGGTGGAGGCGAAATCGCCCAGTTGCTCGCGACGCAGTTGGGATGGAAGCTCTGGGACCAGTTGCTAACCGAAGAGATCGCTAGGCTCGCGAATTGCCCCAAAGCCGTCGTCGAGGTTCGCGAGGAACGCACCGATCCCCTGTACTACCGCCTCTTCAAATCCTTTTTGCGCGGAAGCTATGAAGGCAGCCTCAACGCGCATAAGCTCAATGTCGTTGATAGCGAGAGCATTTTGAAAATTACCGAGCAGGTCGTTCAGCACGCAGCCAAGAAAGGAAACTGTGTAATCGTCGGAAGGGGATCGCAGCAGTTTCTCAGGGACCGCTCAGACACGTTACGCGTGTTCCTTTACGCTCCCAGGGAAGATAAAGTGAGGCGCATTTTGGCTCGTGGCAAAACTCAAAACGAAGCTGAACACCTTGTGGATTCCGTTGACCTCGAGCGCCACGACTTCATTGAGAAGTATTTCCGCGTCGAATGGCCTGACCGCGCGATTTACCACACGATGATCAACACCGCGATCGGCGATGATGCCGTCGTTCACATGATTCTGGATTTCATGAAGACCGTCGATGCAAGTGTAATGGTGAAGTGAACTCCTACCGCGGCTACCGACGCGATACCGCAGACGGTAGTTGTTCTGGATCCATCCGGCGCGCGGCTCCACGCCAACCAAGCACACTCGATTATGAGGGCCTGACTGCGGGGTGGCCGATCAGGAATCAGGCCACAGTCGTCGTTGTGGCGTCGACTACGGCGCGACTCCGGCCATTTTGCGAAGGCGATCATTCGCGAAATACTGAGCCTCCCCTTCTTCGATTGCTTGCAGAACGAGACTGGCAACGAATTCAGGCTTGTCACCTGCGGCGTAATTGGCCCCCGGACCGCCGCCGGCTGGATTCCCCATCCTGTTCTTGCCGAAGTTTGTCGCCGTGATAAATGGATAGATTTCACTAACCACGATCCGGTCCTTTTCGAGCTCCGCGCGTGCCGTGAGACTGAAGCCAAGAAGCGCACGCTTCGAAGACGAGTAAACGCTGTACTGAGGAACGGTCATGAATGCAGTCCCTGAATTGATGTTGACGATGCTTCCGCCGCTCTGGGCTCGCATCACCGGAATCACCGCCTGCATCGCGATGATGGGGCCCAAAACATTGAGATGGAAGATTTCGTCAAAAATCTCGGGCTCGATCTCCTCTATCGAAGCCGCATAGCTGCGCCCGGCGTTGTTTACGAGCCCGTCAATGCGGCCGTAATGGCGGTGAACGGTGCGCACGGCTTCCCGCACACGATCGAACTTTGTCATATCTATCGCGACGGGCAAGCTGCCCGGAAGCCGTTGCGACAACTTTTGCAGCTCATCGCCGCTGCGGGCCAGGAGGGCGACTTTGGCGCCCCGCTCAGAGAGAGCCGTGGCCGTCGACAGCCCGATTCCCGACGAAGCGCCCGTCACAATGAACACGTGATCCTTGATATGCATTGTTTAATCTCCCTAGCTCGATTCGATTAACTGGCGGCTCTCACTGGCGCCGCAGATGAGGTATCTCCATTTGTCTCGAAGTAACGCATTTTGTCGAGATCGGCAATCAGTCCGGGTCCGGTTGGGCGCCATCCGAGGCGTTGCTGTGTCAGCGCGCTGGAAGCGGCCAGATCCCCGCCGGCAAGCCTAGCCATCCATCCAAAATGTGCCGCAGCCTTTTGCGGCGACAGGGAAACCACCGGAAGCTTCAAGCTGCGACCCAGGGTTTCGGCGATATCTCGCAAGGCCACGCCCTCTTCGGCCACCGCATGATATTTCGCGCCTGCCTGATGCTTCTCCAACGCGAGCTGGTAAAGGCGGGCGACGTCCGAAACGTGCGTTGCCGCCCAGCGATTACGCCCTTCTCCCACATAAGCCGACACGCCTTTCTCACGCGCGATGGCAATGAGATAAGTAACAAGCCCTTGCTTGACCGTGTCGTGAACCTGCGGAAGGCGCATCACCGAAGCGCTAACGCCCTTCAGCGACAGAGCCGCCTGCTCCGAAACCCGGGGAAATGGGAAATTCGGAGACACCACATCGTCTTCGATCGCAAGCTGACCCGGTGCGGCCAAGCCAGCCAGCCCCGATGAGACGATAAGGGGCCGATCCGATCCGGCAAGCACCGACCCCAAGGCCTTTATGGCCTGTCCGTCAATCTCGCAGTTCTCCTGAAATTTTGAGAAGTCGTGAATGAAAGCGCAGTGAATGACACCGTCCGACACGGCCGCTCCGGCGCGGAGGCTTTCCAGGTTTTCAAGACTCCCTCGATGTACCTCGGCTCCGGCGGCAATGAGAGACTGCGCCCCCGCATCCGACCGCGTTAGTCCGAGCACCTGATAGCCCGCTTTGATTAACTCCGGCACGATCGCCGAACCGATGAATCCGGTAGCGCCCGTCACAAATATCTTCATTGTTCGTTCCTCCTGATCCTTAAAACTTCTCTCCGACCATTTCTTCGCTTTTCTTCCACAGTGCTTCCGCGTTGTTTAAATCGAGCGCATAACCGCGCACGCCTTCGCTGACGCCACTTATTGCCGCGGAGTCCGCCACGACTTCGCCCACATGACAGTTTTCGCAATATTTTCCGCCGATCTCGTCTACTGGAGCGACGACCGCCGCCCACACCGAGGTTGCGGCACCTTGAGGAATCGTCTTCCATTGGAAGGGTTCCTTCCCCTCCGCAGCGCGTTCTTTCGTGATCTGATCGATCAGGGCCTGAAGGCGGGCCCGATCCACATGGCGCGCAAGCTCGGTTTCAATCACTCCCGGATGCACGGCGGCCGCACGCACGCCGCACGCGCGGTGCCGCCGATCGAATGCGACGGCGAAAAGAATGTTCGCGGTCTTCGACCGGCCATACGCAAGGAATGGGTCGTACGGTGTGCGCCCAAAATTCGGATCGTCCAGATCGACATTGGCGAAACGGTGACCCGCGGAAGAAAGATTGATCAGCCTGCTGCCTTCGCGCAGAAGCGGCGCTATCCGGTTGATAAGGACAAAGTGGCCCAGATGATTTGTGCCAAACTGCGTCTCAAAACCGTCTGCCGTGTGGCCAAACGGAGTGGCCATCACGCCTGCGTTGGCGATGATCACGTCGAAGAACCGCCCCTTTGCCAGCAACTCATCCGCACAAGCACGCACGCTTTTAAGGCTGGCCAGATCAAGCGCAACCAACTCGAAGCTCCCGCCGTTGGCCGTAGCATCTCTTCGCACCTGAGCCGTCGCGGCTTCCGCCTTTTTTAAATCGCGCGCGGCACCCACCACATCTGCTCTATGAGAGACCAGCGATCGTGCGGTCTCGATGCCCAGACCCGCCGAAACGCCGGTCACGAGGACTCGTTTCCCGCGCAGATTCATCCCTGAGAGAACTTCGTCCGTAGTCGAGGTCGCTCCAAATAGATCTACCGTATTCATATTCTTTCTCCTTCGGGCGGCTCGCCGGGGATCGCTATTGACAAGCCGCCGCATCTCGAATAAAACGGAGAGTGTCTCCGCACTAGATAAGATAACCGGAGGGTATCTCCGGTTGAAAGTATTTTTTGAGAATGCCTAAAAAACGGTCACAACCCCCTCGAAGGCCCCGCGCGGACGCCGAGCGGAACCGCGAACGGATTCTCGGGGTGGCGAAGGAAGCGTTCGCCCGGCACGGCGCAAACGCCAGCCTGGACGACATCGCCAAACAGGCAGGAGTCGGACCCGGGACGCTCTATCGGCACTTTCCGACGCGTGAGGAGCTCCTGCGATCGGTGTATCGGTCCGAGCTCGAAAAACTGGCCGAGGCGGAGCAGAAGTTCGCTCGAACGATGCCGCCTATTGAAGCGCTACGCGCGTGGCTCTTGTTGTTCGTGGATACCATTGCGGCCAAGCAGCTCATCGCGCCCGCCCTGAACACTTTGCTCGGCGATCCCAAGAAAGTATTCGAAGCCTCTTACGCGAAGATGCACCAGGCAATTCGCGCACTGGTGAAGCGTGCCGTCGAGAGCGGCGACATTCGCAAAGACCTCGACCCTACCGATCTGCTTCACGCGCTAGTTGGCGTCGCGAATGTGGCGGCCAGCCCTGATTGGAAGGCAAGCGCCAAGAGGCTGGTGGATATCCTCATCGCCGGCTCGCGTCCCGTCAAATGGCCGGGAGAACGGCCTTAATTGCGAACTCAACGGCGGCTAGTGTAATGCACCGATCTGATAATTCATGTCTGACAGCGCGGTCTGGTAGTCATATTTAGCGCTGGCCGCTTGAAGTTCGGCCTGCGTCAGATTCAACTGGGCCTGGCTAAGTTCAATAATCGAGCTGAGGCCCAGCTTATAGCGAGATTGCGCTAAATCCAGCGCATCCGTCGCGCTTTTCAAAAGCATGTCGGTTATAGAAAGCTTCTGATAGGCCGAATTAGCGTTGAGCCACGCCATGCGAACATCACGCACGATTCCGTTCTGCAGGCCGCGAAGGTTTTGATCCTCCGCACGCGCTTGCGCGCTTGCTTCGCTCCGCAGAGCGCCGAATAGATGTCCGTTGAAGATCGGAATATTCACATTGAATCCGGCGGCCGCATAGCGCGGTCCTAGTTGATCTACCCCAAATGGAGTCAGACCGGCCACCCCGGCGGCGGAGATCGTGGGGAAAGACAAATCGCGCTCCGCCGTCGCGTAAGTCTGGGCGGATGCCACGTCTAGGCGCATGCCAATCAGTTCCGGTCGATTCCGAATGGCTTGCGCAAGAAGATCGGAATAGTTCGCGGGTGGGGCGGGCGGCGTCGGCTCGTCCGTCAGTTCGAATGTTCTTTCGTCCCCGTACCCGAGCGCAGCCGATAGTTGCGCATAGGAAGTGTCGAGATCGTTCTGCGCTTGGACTAGCAAGAGTTGGGCTTGCGCAAGGTCGACGTTAGCGAAACTAACATCGAGCCCTGACCTGATTTTATTTCTCTCGAGTTCGGTGATTTGGTCCGCGATAAGCTGACGATCCTTCACGGTCTCTTGGGCCACGCCCAAAACGGCTTGCGCCCTCAGCGACACAAAAAACGAGCGGTCCACGCCCAGCAGCACATCGGCCCGCGTTGCCACCACCCGCTCTTGCTCAGCCTGTGCGCGCAGATTCGAACTCTTGACCAATTCATGGGTACGCCCGAAATCGGTGACAAGTTGATTCAGCGTGAAGCCGTTTGCATAACGCTCATAGATAATGGGATTGTTCAAAGCCCCCGCCGCAATTCTGCTGTTGTTCTCCGCGTCCACTCCTGTAAGGCTGCCATACGCGGTCGGATAATACGCGGCTCGCGCTTGGGTGACTTGCGCTTTGGCTGCGGCTGCTACATCGATTGCCGATTGAATTTGCGGGTGGTTTTGAACAGCAATTTTTTCGGCGTCCGCAAGGCTAAGTTTTTCCAGAGTTTGGGCGCCGGCCCATCCGCCAACAAGGGCGGCCACGCCGATCAACGTCAACCAGCGTCCCATCCGTTTCATCGGGCTCCCTCCGCAGCCAGCGCCGCTTTCGATTCGGCGCGGTGCCGGTACATCAGCAGATAGGCCGCGGGCACGACGAAGATTGTCAAAATCACCGAGACGACCAACCCGCCGATGATTACACGCGCGAGGGGTGCATATGCTTCGCTGCCCGTCTCGATCTTCAGCGCCATGGGCAGCAGTCCCACGATGGTCGCAAGTGAAGTCATAAGGATGGGCCGCAGGCGTATGCGGCACGCATGCGCCACCGCTTCGCTGACGCCGTATCCCTCCTGTTGAAGATTGTTGGCAAAATCCACAATTAAAATGCTGTTGGATACCACCATCCCCTGAAGCATGATAATTCCCATCAGAGATTGAATATTCAGCGTGGTTCCCGTGAACGCCAGAGTCAGCATCACTCCCACAAGCCCGGTAGGAATCGCCAGCACGATGAGAAACGGATCGACAAAGGACGAAAATTGGGCGACAAGCACGAGATACACCAGCAGAATCGCGAGCAGCAGCCCAAATCCAAAGCTCCGGAACGATGAGTTCATCGTGTTCACAAGCCCGCGGATGTTGATACGAATGTTAGGCGGGAGCTGAGTGCCATTTACGATTTTGGATACCTCCCGATAGGGCCTTCCCAAATCTTCACCGGATGGCGCCACATATACGTCGATCGTCCGTTGCAATTGGTAGTGATCGACTTCGGTGGGCGTGAGCAGAGGAGTAATATCCGCCACTTGATCAAGGTAGGTCGGCATCTTCAGGCTCGGCGCACGCAGAGGCATCGTCTTCAGGTCCTGCAAAGTCTTGACCTGATTCTCCGGATACTGCACGGTCACAAAATAATTGTTACCGCTTCTCGGATCAACCCAGTAGCTTGGCGCGATCATCGCGTCGGAGGTAAGGGAAGTAATAAGGTTATCGATCACTTCTTGCGGGCTCAGGCCGAGTTCGCTTGCCCGATCGCGATTCACATTCACCTGCAACGCGGGATAATCCATATCCTGGGGTATGTAGACGTCCGACACGCCAGGCAGCGTCCTGAACCTGCCTTCCAGATCCAACGCTAGACGATCCGCGGCGCCCAGGTCGGTGCCGCTCACCTGCACGTCGATCGGCGCCGGCATTCCCTGGTTCAACACCGAGTCCACCAAGCCGCCCGATTGTAAATATGCGCGCAATTCCGGAAGTTGTTGTGCGACGCGCTTTCGCACCTCATCCATATAATCGAAGCTGCTCACATCGTGATCGTCCTTCAGGCCTACTTGAACGAAAGCTGTATGCATCGCGGCATTCGGTGTGGTCAACGACGAAAGATCAGGCGTCACTCCGATATTTGAAACGATGGTGTTCAAGTCACGGGGCTTAACCACTTGGCGGACAATGTTTTCTACTTTCTCGACATAGCCCTCGGTCGCCTCGATCCGCGTTCCCGTCGGAGCTTTCACGTTGATGACGAATTGCCCCGCATCGGTACGAGGAAAAAACGAGACGCCAACCAGTGGATAGAGAGCGAGACTCAGCACAAAAATCCCCAGAAAACCCCAGAGCACGTCCCTCGGACGCTCCAGGGCCCTTCGCACCAACCGGTCATATTGAACGAGCATTCGCTCAAAGCGGACATTAAAAGCGGAGTGAAACCGCGCTCCCCAGGATTTGTGAATCTCCGGCGCTCCCGATGCGGCGGCTTCGCCCGCATGATGGACCTCGCCCTTCAGAAAATTCGCGCAATAGAGCGGCACAACAGTCACCGCGCAAAAATAGGAGGCAAACAGGGCCAGAACCACGCCGAGGGCCAGCGCTGTGAACAAATACTTACTCACTCCAAAGAGAAGCGTCACGGGGAAAAACACAACCACGGCAACCAACATGATGGCCAAAACCGCCAGCGCCACTTCGTTTGCGCCGAGGGTGGCGGCTACCTTCGGCTCCTCGCCCAGTTCGATATGCCGGAAGATGTTTTCGAGAACGATGACGGAATCGTCGATCAGGCGGGAAAACGCGAGCGCCAGGCCGCTCAGGACCATGCTGTCAATCGATCGTCCCACCACGTGGAGAATAAAGAAAGCAATCAGCACGGAAAGCGGAATCGATAGAAACACCGCCGCCGTGGCCCGTACGCTGCCGAGGAAAACGAGGATCATTACCCCCGTCAGAAGTATGCCCACGCCGCCCTCGCGAAGGACCGTCGAAATCGCCTCCTTCACGAAAACAGATTGATCGAAAACCACGTGCGTCTTCAGTTCCGACGGAATATCGCGCAGCGAGAGAATCGCCTGCCGGATTCCGTTGACAACCGCGATCGTGTTGGTATCCCCGCCCTGTTTAAGGATGGGGACGTATACCGATCTCTCGCCGTTCACGCGAACGATGTTGTATTGCAGCGCTGAGCCATCTACTGCCTTACCCACATCCGAAATGAAGACAGACTTATCTCCTTCGGTCTTGATGGGCATTCCATTCAGAGCCTTCGCGTCCGCCACCTGCGCGTTCGTGTAAAGGTCGTAGTCCAGCGGACCGATGCGGACATCGCCAGCCGGGAGAATCAGATTGGAAGCATCGGTGGCGCGAACAACGTCCATGGGGCTGAGTTCATGCGCTTGGAGTTTCAGCGGGTCCACATACACCATGATCTGCCGGGTGCGTCCTCCATAAGGAGGCGGGACGGTGGCGCCTGGAACACCGGCGATCTGGTTCCGGACTTGATACTGAAGGTAATCGTGCAGCTGCGTTTCGCTCAGTCCCTGCCCGTCGACCGTCAGAAGGCAAACCGGCAGCCCCGAGGCATCCATACTCATCACTACCGGCGGCAGAGTGCCCTGGGGTAGCCTTCTCAAATCCGCCATGGCGAGATTTGAAATTTGAGTAACGTCGGCGTTCGCATCCGTGCCCGGCTGAAAATAGATTTTGATCAGACTCACGCCGGACATCGACCGCGATTCCATGTGATCGATCCCGCTTCCCAGCGTAAAAAAGCGTTCGAATGTGTCGGTGATGTCTGCTTCGATCTGTTGCGGCGGCATTCCGCCGTAAAAAGTTGCCACCATCACTACGGGAATGTTTATGGGCGGAAACATATCCACCGGCATCTGAACCAGGCTCGTCAATCCGAGTACGCACACGAAAAGACAAACGACGATGATGAAATAAGGATGCCGCAGGGAAAATGTAGGCATGCGAACTCTTACTCCGGCCCCGAGGGCGTGACGACTTTCGGCACGACCTGTTCGCCCGGCTTATATTGCGATTGCTCTCCGAAGATGACCTGCTCGCCTTCTCGCAATCCGGAAACGATTTCCACGTCTGTCGCGCTTTGAAGTCCTAGAACGACAGCGCGCTGTTCGATCCTGTTGTCGCTGCCAACCACTAAAAGGCTGCCGTGAGTTTCATCCGATGGCCGCACCGCTTGCACGGGCACCGTCAAAACGTTCTGGACCGAGTGAAGCAGAATCTCAACCGTTGCGTACATCCCGGGAACAATCAGGTACTTCGGGTTAGGAACGGTTATTTCCGTGTGCATCGTGCGAGTTCCCGGGTCGATTTGATCGGAGAAAAGAGTGATTTTGCCGCTGAATGCTTTGTCGATCGTAGTGACGTGCACGGCCACCGTGTCACCCACATGCACGTCGGCAACGGCCCTTTCCGGCACCGGTATGACCAGCCTCAAAAGATTGTTTTGCTCCAGATGACACAACGCTTGGTCGCCTTCATTTGACGAGGTCCCGGCCGGCAGTAAAGCTCCCGTGTAGGCATCAATCGCGGTTACAACACCCTCAAAAGGAGCCGTTATGCGCGAGTAGTCGTACATCGCGCGGTCCTTCTCGAGCGTCGCTCTGGAAGCAACCAGTTCCTGCTCGCTCGCGGCCAGCGAATCCTTCGCCGCCGATGCGCCAGCGCTTGTCTGCGCATCCTTTCCTTGCGCCTCGTCGATTTCTTGCTGCGCCATCAGCTCTGGACGCGATTTCTGGACGTCCGCCAGACGAGTGTAGGTAAGGTGTGCAACGTTGTACGCCGATTCCGCCTGAGTCTGATCTTCCTTCGCGCGGCCCACGTCCTGTTCGCTTTTCTTGATGCTTGCTTCATCCTGTTGCAGTTGTTGCTGAAGCTCCGGGATTTCCAGCACCGCCAGAACCTGGCCCTGCGCGACGTGCGTTCCCCAGTTCACGTAAAGTTTTTGGATATATCCGGAGACCTTCGCGTACACATTGACTTCTTGATAGGGCTGGAACTCCGAGGCTATGCTGAGTTCGCTTGCCAGGTTTCGGCGGACCACTTGTACGACCGCTGCTGTAGGAGCGTTGCCCGCAGCTTTTTCTCCGGACCCGCAGCCCGTAAAAAGCATCAGCGTGAGAGAAAGCCCCGCAAAGGTCGGGGCATACCTTGTCCAGAATGATTTTTCGCGTGGCTTCACCAGTTCACCGGGGTTGAGCGAATTTCTCTTTCGGTGTCATTTTGCGGATTGGTGTTCTATGTCGGTGTCGCGAATGGTTTGGCGAAGCTTGTCGAGCCCGAATCCAGGCGACCGGCGCAACCCCACGATGCTCTGCCTGCGCCGCCGGATCACACGTGCCGCGGCAGCAACTTTGTCGGCAATCTCGAGGGGAATCGTTTGAACTCCGTTGAGGTCGCCCTGAATCAAATCGCCCGGCTCGACTTTCAGGCCTCCGACTTGGACGCTCCCGCCAAAATCGAAAACATGAGCGTAGGCGTGCGACACGGATACGTTGCCCGCGAACATATGAAATCTCGTTGGCCGAATATCGAGCAGATCTCGCACGGCGCCGTTCGTTACGATTCCTATGCAGCCCAATGCCAGCAGAATATTCGCGTGGACTTCGCCGACAAAACCGCCCAGGCCCGGCGGATCGTCCACGTCTTCGATTACCACGACGCGCGGAGCGGGAATGGTGAGAATCTCGTTCCACCAATCGGTCCGGTCGTAATAGTCGTAGGACTTGTTGGTTTCCATCCGTGGACTGGAACTCCGCAGCCGGGCCGTGGCGGCATAGCCAATCATGGAAGGCTGGTCTTTGAAAATGCACTGGATGCTCGAATGAGCAAAGCCAGTGTTGGGTAGTCGCACGCGAAAAGTTTCAATCGCGCTGGCGACCAGACAGGTGCTAAGGCTACCTAGCTCTTCGAGTTGCGCCGGAGTTAGTTGTCCTGCTATCACTCATCCACCATAAGTCCTCGGAACTCCAGCTCAAGCTCTATAAGATTTAGGAAAACGGCAGGGAGTACGAG
>Ga0302324_100023640_pt1 | contig 11880 bp, 6 predicted proteins | sample Palsa_T0_1_FD_201949 | JGI IMG/M metagenome (GOLD analysis project Ga0302324, IMG submission 201949) | Peat permafrost microbial communities from Stordalen Mire near Abisko, Sweden - Palsa_T0_1 | ecosystem: Environmental > Terrestrial > Soil > Palsa > Peat permafrost | place: Sweden: Abisko... | reverse complement strand
ATCGACGGTGTTCTGCACGATGTTTACAAATTGCCCGCGCTGGTCGTGCCATCGGTTACGAGCCGCGTGAAGATCATCAGCCGGATGGATATCGCCGAGCGCCGGCGACCGCAGGACGGCCGCATCCGCACGCGTTCGCCGGACGGTAAGGAAATCGAGTTGCGCGTCTCGGCGCTGCCCACGGCCTTCGGCGAAAAGCTGGTGATGCGCATCTTCAATCCCGACGTGCTGGCGCACGACTTCAGCCGGCTGGGCTTCATCGAGGAGGAGTCTGTGGTTTGGCGCCGCATGATCACGCAGCCGCACGGCGTCGTGCTGGTCACCGGACCCACCGGCTCGGGCAAGACCACGACTCTCTACGCCTCGCTCAAGGAGCTCGCCACCGCCGAAGTGAATGTCTGCACGATCGAAGATCCCATCGAATTGATCGACGGCAGCTTCAACCAGATGCAGGTGCAATCCAACATCGACCTGACTTTCGCAGAAGGGGTGCGTGCACTGTTGCGCCAGGATCCCGACATCATCATGATCGGTGAAATTCGCGATCGCGAAACCGCCGAGGTGGCCGTGCAGGCTGCCCTCACCGGCCATCTGGTGCTGTCGACGTTGCACACCAATGATTCTCCCTCGGCCATCACGCGTTTACTGGAACTCGGGGTACCCGCATATTTGATTCGGGCGACATTGATCGGCGTGCTCGCGCAGCGCCTGGTGCGCAGGCTTTGCCCCGAGTGCAAGGCACCGGTCTCGGTGACGCGCGATCAATGGGGCGAATTGGGCGTGGACTCTCTGGTCGCCATGCCCGCTACCATTCATAAGGCAGTTGGATGTCTGGAGTGCCGCCAGACGGGCTTCCGGGGGCGGAGCGGCGTTTATGAGCTGATGGCGGTCAACTCGTCGATACAATCCGCCATCGCCGATGATCCCGAGCTGCCGGAGCTGCGCGAGATGGCCATGAAAGCCGGCATGAGACCGCTGCGTCAGGCCGGGGCCGAGAAAGTCGCCGCGGGTGTCACCACCATCGACGAGGTGCTCTCGCTCACCCCCGAATTGCGCGAACGGTAACCCGGGGGCGGTACTATCATCCTATAGATGTCATCCGTGCCCCCCACCATGAGCGCCGTACTGTTGACCGGCCACGGTGGATTCGACTGCCTCGCCTACCGCAGCGATGTGCCGACTCCGACTCCCGGAGCTGACGAAGTCCTGGTGCAAGTCGGCGCGGCCGGTATGAACAATACCGACATCAACATGCGCACCGGTTGGTACTCGAAGAGCGTGACTCGAAGCACGGGGAATGCGGCGCAACGCGATCCGTCCAAGACGGCGGCGCAGGGTTCCGGCTGGACCGGCGCCGGCATCGTGTTTCCGCTCATTCAGGGCGCCGATGCCTGCGGGCGCATCGTGGGCACGGGATCAGGTGTCGCCGCCGCGCGCCTTGGACAAAGAGTGCTGGTGGATCCGGTACTGCGTTCCCGGCCGACCGCCCACGGCATGCGCACGCTGTACCTCGGCTCGGACTGTGACGGTGCGTTTGCGGATTACGTTTGCGTTCCCGCGGTCAATGCGCATCCGATCGATAGTTCGCTGAGCGATGCCGAGCTCGCCTCGTTCCCCTGCTCCTATACAGCCGCCGAGAACATGCTGACCCGCGCGGGCGTTCGTGACGGCGAAACCGTGCTGGTCACCGGCGCATCGGGTGGCGTCGGATCGGCAGCCGTGCAACTTGCCAAACGCCGCGGTGCCCGAATCGTCGCCATCGCCGCTGCGTCGAAGGCCGCGGAAGTCTTGCGCCTGGGCGCCTCGCGGGTACTGCCGCGCGACGCCGATCTGGTCGCGGCGCTCGGCAAGGAGTCGGTCGACGCCGTGATCGATGTCGTGGGCGGCGAACAGTTTCCCGATCTTCTGGAGATTCTGCGCCCCGGGTGCAGATATGCGGTGGCCGGCGCGATCGGGGGGGCGCTGGTAACTTTGGATCTACGCACCTTGTATCTCAAGGATCTGCGACTGCTCGGCTGCACGATCGCGGAGCCGGAAATATTCCACGCTCTGGTGCGTTATATCGAGCAAGCGGAAATCGGTCCCGTCCTCGCAAAAACCTACCAGCTTCGGGATATCGCCGACGCGCAGCGCGATTTTCTGGCGAAACACCATTTGGGCAAGATAGTTTTGACGCCCTGACCAGCTCGCGACCTTTCTTCACGAGATCGCTTGCATCAATGATATGAGAATGATTATCATTTACGTTCGTGTTCGCACTACGTTCAACTTTTTGCATCCTCGGGCTCGCAACCGCAGCTTTGCCGCGCGCCGGCGCCGCGGAGCTTGGGTCCCCCGAGACAACCGCCGCAACCTCCATCGAGTTTACTGCGCTCAACGCAGGCTCGGCTTCCGAGCTGCAGCCCATCGTGGTCACCGCGGAGCGGCTGAAGCTCTCGCAAGAGAACAAGGAGTTGGACGAGGCGCGCGATCGAGATCTGCTGCCCAAGCTCGGCGCGACGGCTTTCGACATGGATCAGCAGGCGATCGACGCGCTACCGCAGGGCAAAAACACGGCGCTCGACAAGGTGCTGCTGCAAGCCCCGGGCGTCTCTTACGATTCGGCGATCAGCAATCCGGATTTTCACATTCGCAACGAGTATTCGAACGTTCAGTACCGGGTCAACGGCATCCAGCTCCCTGACGGGGTGTCGGCGCTGGGTCCCGTGCTGGGTAGCGGCTTCGTCGGGAATCTGAATCTGCTCGACGGCACGCTACCCGCGCAGTATGGGCTGCGGACAGCGGGGGTCGTCGACATCACGGCGAAGGAGCGGTTCGATCCGGGCGGGAACGTGGACATCTACGGCGGCAGCTGGGGAACGATCAGCCCGAGCGTCGAGTACGGGGGCAGTGCGGGCAGCACCCAGTACTTCACGAGCGCGCGCTATCTCGAGAGTGGGCAGGGCCTGGAGAATGCCATGCCGACGCCGAATCCGGTCCATGACCGAACCGAGCAGGAGAGGCTGTTCGGCTACGGATCGACCTTGTTCGGCGATTCGAGCCGTCTGACGTACCTCGGGGGCCTCTGGATCGGTCGCTTTCAGATTCCGAACGTTGGCGGTCAGGAGCCGCTGGGGGATTTCGGCTCCAGCACCTTGTCCTCTGCCAGCCTCAACGAGAACGAGAAGGATCAGTTTTATTTCGGCATGGTCGCGCTGCAGACGAAGCACGAGAACATCGACACGCAGCTGTCCGTCTTTACGCGCTACGCGTCCATCGATTTCGTGCCCGACCAATACGGCGACTTGGCCTTCAACGATGTGGCAGCGAACGTCACGCGCAAGAGCCTCCTCAACGGTCTCGAGCTTGATGCCGCCGATCGGCTCAGCGAGTCGCATACGCTGCGCGCCGGATTGACCTCCAGTATCGAGCGCACGCAGGTGGATGACCTGGCGACCGTCCTGCCGCTCGATCCCGCGGGCAATCCTTACCTTCCCCCCGAGACGTTGAACGATTACACGTCGAAGCTCGGCTGGGTTGCGGGAGGCTACGTTCAGGACGAGTGGCGGATGCGCCGGGATTTGACGTTGAACGCGGGTCTGCGCTTCGATCAGATGAATCAATTCGTCTCGGCCCATCAAGCGAGCCCGCGCATCGTCCTCATCTTCAGGCCCATGGAGGACACGAGTCTGCATGCCGGTGTCTCCCGGTATTTCACGCCGCCGATGCAGGGGCAGGCAACGCCGAACAATCTCGCGCTTTTCCAGAACACGACCCAGCAGCAGACGGTCTGCCCGACGCCGACGCCGACGCCGACGCCTCGGTGCTCGGTCGCGGATCCAGTACGACCCGAGCGGGCGACGTATTTTGACTTCGGTGTGGATCAGCGCCTGCCGGCCGGTTTCAGCGTAGGCGCCGACGTCTACTACAAGCGCGTGACCGATGCGCTCGACGACGGCCAATTCGGCCAGGCAGTGGTTCTGGAGCAGTTCAACTATGCACGCGGCTTCAGTCGCGGAGCGGAATTCAAGCTCAACTACTACGAGGGGGGTGTTCGGGCATACGCGAACGTCTCGCACGAGGTGACCATGGCCAAGGACGTGAACTCGAACCAATACCTCATCGGCGATCCGGCGGAGCTCGCCTATCAAGCGACTCGGTACACCCCGACCTCGGATGCTCAGACGATCACAGCGTCCACCGGCGCTTCCTATCGGTGGCGCGACATGCTTGCCAGCGTGGACGGCATCTACGGCAGCGGCCTGCGTGCCGGCTTCGCCAACCTGGAGCACACACCCCAATATACTCAGTGGAACGCGGCGATCGCCCGGAACTTCGATCCCTGGCACGACGATGGGAAGCCGCTCTCGCTCCGGCTGAGCGCCATCAACCTCTTCGATCGCATCTATCTCCTGCGCAGCGGCACCGGGATCGGCGAGTTCGCTCCCCAGTACGGGCCACGTCGCGGAGTCTTCGTCGAACTCACCCAGCAGTTCTGACGGCTCGCCGGCGCTGACGTCAGAAGTGGAAAATCGCGTCCATGGCGATCATCGCCTGCGAGCGCTTTCCGCCATTCTGAGCGAAGCTATACGTGCGGCCGCCGCTGCTGAAGGCGCACGTTGCGACCCCCGCCACCGCCACCGCCACCGCCGGCGCCACCGCCGGCGCCACCGCCGGCGCATAGCAGGGATTATCATACGCATAGCCGGTCGCCGCGGCGTTCGGCGCGGTCAACTGATGCTCATAACGCGCCTCGGGGCGTAGCTCGATGACGTCGCCGATCCAATGCGTATAGCTGAGATCGAATTCCGCGAAAGAGCCCTTGAATCCGGTCCGCTGGCCGGTCGTATCGTTCATGTAGTCCGCAATAGATCGCGTCCATGAAGGCGCTGTAGTACATGTTTTCGTAGCCGATCAACTCGGTGGCGCCTTCATTCCAGACGGAGTAGGGCCACGGCGGATTCGAAACGGGCGGGGGCGACAAGTCCTTGCGATATCCGGCCGCTTGCTCATCGAAGGGCGCGTTCGGATCGGCGGCGGGCGATGCCGGAGGGTCGCCCGGGAACAGGTGCTTCTCGTAGCTTTGGCTCAAACGTTTCCAGAATCCTGAGTCCTCCGATCCCTTGGCGCATCCATCGACCGGCCCGCTGGATCGGGCGGCGGGCGGGGCCGCCGCCGGCGCATCGTCGGCGAGCGCCGGGATCGCCACGGCTAAAGGCTAGATCTAGAATTAGCGAAGCCGCAACCACGCCGCGAAATCGCATTCTGATCATCGCTCGCGAGCGCTTTCCGTCATTTTGAAGCCTACGTTGGGCCGTCGTTGCGGGAGAACCTCAGAATTTGACCAGAACACCGGCGCCGTAAACCATTTCGCGCGTGCGCAGATCCGGGAACCAGTCACCCGCATCGCACTGGCCGGTGGTGGGATTGGCACCGCCTCCAACACAGCTGCCAGGCGAGCCGTTATCCCCCCCCGGCGGGGTCACACCGCCCGAGCCGGACCAATAGGGCACATCCGAGTGGCGAAACGTCGCTTCCGTCCACCAGGTGATCCAGTCCTTGGGCATGTACTGGAAATTAAGCTGGGTGTCCCATTGAAGAAGCTTTTGCCCGGGAGCCTGGGTAAAGTAAGGCGAGCCGGTGGCCGCCGTCGCTCCGTTGATGGGCGGAGTCAAGGCTAGATAGCGACCCGGATTGTCCATGAAGCCGCCGCCGACGGTGACCGCGTAGAGATCGCTGTGGAACCATGTACGGTCATAGAGCATCATCCCGAAAAAGCTCTCCTTGTTCTTTCCGCTCGAACACGTCACGCCGCCGCCGTATTCGCAGCCGATATCGACCGTATAGCTGAAGGCCATTTTGGACACACCGGCTCCGCCTTTGCCGCGCGCATCGTAGTATTTCACCTCGACACTGTCGTCTTCGTGAATGCGCTTCACCCTCGACCAATCTACCGGCCCTCCCGCCCCTACGTACGATCCGACGGCTGCGTGAGGGTTACCGCCATTTTGGGGTTGACAGAGCGTGTCGGTGGTCCCATTCGACCCGCTGGTATTATTCGTCTGGCAATTCAAATTATCCTGGCCGATGGAATAGCTGTTGAACACCAATTTGAGCGAGTCATTCGGAATCCAGAGGATTTGCCCTCCGACTCCGGGCTTGCTATTGAACTTGGCATAAGACTGCCAGCCATTGATGAGCCAGGGCTCGATTTTCAAGTTCTGCGTTGGCCACCACTGGACTCGCAGTCCGTTGAAGAACCAGGGCGTGTTGGATGATACGAATGAGGGCTGGTAAGTCCAGTTGTCAAAGTTGTAATAACTGAACAGGCCGATATACGAGACGAATACGCCCACATCGACATTGAGGCCGTGGTTCACGTCGAAGTGGTACCCGGCATTCGCTTCCGAGAAGTACCGGTAGGCATCGTCGAGATCCCACTGGCCTACGGAGGAACTTGCATCGTTGCGCGGCGTGGTCGTGGCGAACATGCCGAACATCGAGAGAAATCGCGCCCTCACATTCTCCCAGTGGAAGTCGCCGCCGAAGCTCACCTGTTCGATCTGGAATTCACCCGAGCGAAATTCCTCAGTCGAGCCCACGATCGTGTGGTCGATCGGATGGTTGCCGCTTTGCAGATAATTCATGTCCAAGCGGATTTCGGGCGTGAAAAACTTCGTATCGAATATCGGCTCGTGCTCACGAGAGGTGCCGTTCATCCAGCCGACGTAGCCCACGTCGGCCCATGGGGTTTCAGTATCGACCTCCGGGGACGGGGCAGGTGCCTGCAGTGCCTCGGGGAATGTTGGAACGGGGGCGGCCACTACCGTGGGCGCCCCTGCCGCCGGCGCTGCTACCTTGGGTGCCGCTACCGCGGGTGCCGCGGGCGCCAACGCTACTGCGGGTGCCGAGGGCTTCGCCGTAGCGGGGACGTTCATCACGATGTCATGACGAGTGGCCTTGTTGGGGACCACGCTGAGCGCCGGTACGACAACGTCGGGAGAGCCGTCGACGGAAATCGTCAGCGCCCAGGAGCCGGGAGGCACATCGGCAAACGAATAGATCCCATCGCTACTCGACACCGTGGAGCGAATACCGCCGCCCGTGCGAGCGGCGGTTACGGTCGCCCCGCCGATCGGCACCTTTGCCGCGTTGGTCACCACGCCTACGATTGTTCCGGGGGCCGCCGCAGTCATCGGAGCCGCCGAATCTTGGGCGCGCACAATCGGTATCGACGCAATTGATGTGGTGACCGACAAGAGAGCAGTTTGGAGATATTTTCCCATCTTCATAGTTGTCGCCTTACCTTTGAAACGCGCAGGTCAACCTACCAGGGCTTTGAGCGCCATCGCGTGAGAGCGGCGTTTGCCGCCGAAAAATGAAGCGCGTAGCCTACGCGCAACTCCAAGTCCGGCGAATACCAAAAGGTGTAAATATTTGACTTCAACCGCGACTATATTGCTACGGGCCTCGGGACCCCTTGTATTGCAACCGACGGCTCTTTTTGTGTGTTCAGGGCGAATTCTGCTGCGATCGATTAGGATGTCGAGATGACCGATGCGATGCATGTCGTTCTCCTGGTCGAGGACGACGAGGCCCTTCGTAACGTTCTCCGAGTGTTGTTCGAAGCCAACGGCTTTCGGGCCGTCGTCGCGGGGACGGCCGCCCAAGGCGAGCATGACGCTCGATTGCATCGGCCTGACGTCATCATCGTCGATCTCGGATTGCCGGATCGCGATGGGCTCAACGTCATCACTGCGGTTCGAGCCTGGTCGCCGGTGCCCATCATCGTGCTTTCGGCACGGGTCGAGGAAGCCCAGCGCATCCTGGCGTTCGACAAGGGGGCGGACGACTACGTCATCAAGCCTTTCAGTGCGCCCGAGCTGCTGGCTCGCGTGCGTGCGCTCCTGCGCCGCTATGTGCGCGGCGACCTTCCCATGGCCGTCCTGCGACTGGGCGATGTGACGGTCGACCTTGGCCGGCGCACCGTGACCAGCGCAGATGGGCGCGAGGTGCGGCTGACGCCGCTCGAGCACCGTATCCTCGAGACCCTGGCCCGGCACGGCGGGGGGATCGTGACGCACTCCGTTCTGCTGAAGGAAGTGTGGGGGCCCAGCCGAGATGACTCCCGCGCTCTACGGGTCTATATCGGGACCTTGCGGCGGAAACTCGAAGCCGAGCCGAGCCGCCCGAAATTCATCGTCACCGAGCCGAATATCGGCTATCGCCTCGTGGTGGAGCCGGACGATGGGAAGCCCGCCGATGGGGAGCCCGCCAATGGGAAATCCGCCGCTCGTGATCGGTGAACGGCAGCGCGCTCGGGACGAGGAGGTTGTCGAGCGCGAGCGCCACGATGGCCGTTCTCGCCGAGGTCGCCTGAAGATATTTTTCGGCGCCGCACCGGGTGTCGGCAAGACCTACACGATGCTCGAGGCTGCGCGCCACGCGCGGGAGGCAGGCCTCGATGTGGTGGTCGGCTGCGTCGAGCCGCACGGGCGGGCTGACATCGAGGCCCTATTGCAGGGGCTTCCGCAGCTGCAGCCCGCTCGGCGGACCACCCAGGGCGGGTCCCTACGCCGGGAATTGGACCTCGATGCGGCGCGGCGACGCAGGCCGACGCTGCTGTTGGTCGATGAGCTGGCACATTCGAATGGGGTCGAAAGCGAGCCTGGGCCGCGTCATGCGAAGCGCTGGCAAGATATACAAGAGCTGCTTGCGGCGCGAATCGACGTCTGGACGACGCTCAATGTCCAGCATCTGGAGAGCTTGAACGACGTCGTCGCGGGCATTACCGGCGTGCGCCAGGAAGAAACCATCCCCGATCGGGTCTTCGACGAAGCCGACGAGGTCGAGCTGATCGATTTGCCGCCGACCGAGTTGCTTGCGCGATTGAGGGCGGGGAAGGTCTATCCGGCCGGTGAAGCGCCCGGCGGCAGCGAGCAATTCTTTCGGGAGCCGAATCTGGTTGCATTGCGCGAGCTGGCGCTGCGCCGCACCGCGGATCGCGTGGACGCGGCAGTCCGCGCGTACGGCGGCAAGGAAGCCAAGCCCTGGCTGGCGCGCGATCGGTTCCTGGTCGCAGTCGCGCCGGACGAGCAGGCCGAACAGCTGGTGCGCCTCGGGAAGCGCTTCGCGGACGCGATGGATGCCGAGTGGATGGTCGTCTCGGTGGAAACTCCGGCCATGTTGAGGCTCGGAGAGCGGGCTCGCAACCGCCGCGTCGACGTGCTGCGGCTGGCGGAGTCGCTGGGTGCGGAAACGGTCACCTTGGATGGTCCCTCCGCCGCAGCCACTTTGAGCGAATATGCCAGGTTGCGCAACGTCACTCGCATCGTGGTGGGCGAGCCGAGGCACGCCCGATGGTGGTTTGCCTTGCGGCCGCCGACGGCAATCCAATTGATGAGGGCCCCCCGCGCGTTCGATGTGTCCTCGATCGCATTCCGCGAGCCCTCCGGTTCCGCAAGTCCCGAGGCCGCCGTGGACCCTCGCGGCTTCGCGTGGTCCAGCTATGCATCGGGGCTGCCGATCTCGATCGCGTGCACGGCGCTCGCCGCGTTGATGTTCCCTTATTTCTCATTGACCGATCTCGTGATGGTGTATCTGCTCGGTGCGACGATTGCCGCCTTGCGCCTGGGTCGGGGTCCGGCGGCGATGGTTGCCGTAATCAATACTGTTGCCTTCGACTTCATGTTCGTGCCGCCCCGTTACAGCTTGGCGGTGAGCAATTTCAACTATGTGGTGACCTTCGGTGTCATGCTCGCCGTCGCGCTGATCATCGCTAATCTCGTGGCGAGCGTCCGTGCACAGACTCGGGTGGCCGGCGCGCGGGAGCGCCGCACCTCATTGCTGTACGGAATGAGCCGCGAGCTGGTGGCAACTCGCGGCTTCGAGCCTCTCACGCGTGTCGCGATCAAGCACGTCGCGGAGACATTTGCCGGGCGTGCCGCGGTGCTCCTTCCCGATGAGGAAGGGCGGCTCACTCATCCACCCACTCCGGCGCTGTCGGGATCTCTGCGCGACGCCGATGTATCGATCGCGCAGTGGGTCTTCGACCACGACACGCCCGCGGGACTCGGCACCGACACGCTGCCCGGCGCGCCGGCGCAGTACCTGCCGCTCAGAGGGAGCGGCAAGGTGCTCGGCGTCCTCGCCGTCGAGCCCTCGCATCGGCGCCGGCTGCTGCTGCCCGAGCAACGCCATCTTCTGGAAACCTTCGCGGGACAGATTGCACTCGCGCTGGAACGTGCCGTGCTCGCCGACGAGGCGGAGCGTGCACGCGTGAGGGCGGAAACCGAGAGTTTGCGCAACACGTTGCTCGCCTCGATCTCTCACGACTTGCGCACACCGCTGGCGGTCATCGCCGGCGCGAGCAGCGCGCTCAACGACAGGTCCACGGCATTCGACGAGCACTCGCGCCGCCTGCTTGCCTCATCGATCGAGAGCAAGGCCAACGAGATGACGCAGATCATTTCGAACGTGCTCGACCTGATGCGTCTGGAAGCGGGCAACGTGGTGCTGCGTCGCGATTGGCAAACGGTCGATGATCTCGTCGGCTCGGCGTTGGAGCGCCTGAAGACTCGGCTCGTCGATCACCCCGTGCAGGTGGATCTGCCGCCCGATCTGCCGCCCGTCTACGTGGATGGGGCGCTGATGTTGCAGGTGTTCACGAACTTGCTCGAGAACGCCGCCAAGCACACGCCCCCGAAGACGCGGATCACCGTCAGAGCGAGCCTGGCGGAGGCATTCGTGCGCGTCGTCGTCGATGACAACGGACCCGGACTGCCCGGGGATGCGGAGCGCCTTTTCGAGAAGTTTCAGCGCGGCCGAGACGAAGGCAATACCGGCGGCGCGGGGTTGGGGCTCGCGATATGCCGGGCGATAGTGAACCTGCATGGCGGCCGCATCGAGGCTGCCCGGCGCGCGGGGGGCGGTGCGCGGTTCACGTTCACCTTACCGGTAGCTTAGCGTTGCCGATGCCGTAGCCCAGCCAGGCCGGCGGCGTAGCCCAGTCCGGCCATGGCCGGCCGCGATTCCCGTGAATCGCGGCCGGTGCCTTGCAGGGCGCTGTACCTCTACGTCGGCTGTGCCTCTACGGCGATAGGCCCAATAGACCGTTGACCGTGTTCGGCGATCCGGCGATGGGCGTGTTCAAGTAAGGAAATACCGCCAAATAGGTATCCGTCGGTTTGATTGCGCCCGAGACGGTCAGGTGCTGCGTGTCCGGTCCGGCCGAGCGTGCCTGGTCGGTATAAGGCGTGCCGTGGTTGGGGTCCGCTTTCTCGCTGCCGCAATTCCCCACGGCTCCGCACAGCGCACCCTCGGCAACGCGCAACGTGATGTCCACCACGTCGTCGTAAGGCCGGCGGCCGTTGGGAAATCCGGCCGTGTCTCCGCCGAGAACACCGAGGTCGTTTTGCGAAGCAGGAGGGGTCGCAGGCGTGGACGTGTTGAGGCGCAGCATCTCGCTGGGTGTGACGTTCGCGGGCTGGTTGAGTCCCTTCACCCCGGTCAGGAAGACGGCGACGAGATCGTCGCGCGGCGTGCCGGGCTCGAGTGCGGCGCCGCCGAAGAGCGTGTGCAGCAGCACGGGCAGCGTCGGGTTCGTCACATAGGTGAGAAACTGTGCGTCGCCTTCGGGACTGCTTGCATTGAATTTGTCTTTGTCCGCAAGGCCGATGACCAGCTCATTGACGAGCGGCATTCCCAAGCGGGACACCTGTCTGCGAGCGCCATCGCCTTCGATGACTTCGGACGTCGTGTAGGCTCCGATGACGGGCTCGGCGGAGCTCGTGACGCACTTGATCGGTACCTCGAGGGCGAGCGAGGTGACGTTCTTGTCGAACAATGCATTCGGTTGCGCGTCCCGTGCTCCGGCCGGATTCAAGTTGACCAGATCGAACA
>Ga0302324_100023638_pt1 | contig 11881 bp, 9 predicted proteins | sample Palsa_T0_1_FD_201949 | JGI IMG/M metagenome (GOLD analysis project Ga0302324, IMG submission 201949) | Peat permafrost microbial communities from Stordalen Mire near Abisko, Sweden - Palsa_T0_1 | ecosystem: Environmental > Terrestrial > Soil > Palsa > Peat permafrost | place: Sweden: Abisko... | reverse complement strand
CCGCCATACAGGCTGACGGGCAAACGCGATGTGCCTGCTGCGGAGAGGCTGTCGCGCAGACAGTTAGCCAATCTTTAAGGAGATTCCCATGAACACGCGAACTCAACACCTGCTACCTACGGGGGACAACGTCATGTACTCGCGCGATCTTGTCTTTCCCCAATGCCCTCAACAGGCCCTACGGAAGAGCCCCCCAATAGACCGGACGCTCTTGCCGAACGCTCCATCCAACCATCTGTCGGACCGTCGGGCCGCCGGAAAACGAGGGGCTCTTTCAGTTGCGCTGGGCTTCGCGATGATGCTTCTCCTGGCCACACTGCCCGCGCGGGCGGTAACCGCCGTGCCGAGTCCGACTAACGTGGGTTTCGCAGCAGCGACCGTCGGGAAAATCTCGCCGCAGGCCCTGACCGTCAGCTTCAAAGTCAGCGGATATTCGGGCAGCTTTACTCCCACCGCCGCCATGCATTACGGACACGACTATACCGTCGGCGCTGCCGAATGCACCACCGTTACCAGCACAAGCGAAACCTGCACTTTCAAGATCATCTTCAGGCCGACCCTCCCCGGCTTGCGCAAAGACGCTTTGATCGTCAGCGACGGCTCTACGACGCTCGCGACTGTGCTGGTCTACGGCGTCGGCAACGCGCCGGTCGCGGCGCTCAATCCCGGCATCGTGACGCAGGTCGCTACCCCGCTCTCAGCCTATAATTCGGCCGTCGATGAAGACGGCTCAGCCTACATACTCGCCGAGCCTAGTAATTCGGTCTACAAGCTCACCAAGGCGGGTGTCCTGACCACCCTGCCGATCACCGGACTCGACTCGCCCCACAGCATCGCGATCGATGGAGCCGGCACTCTCTACATCGCCCAGAACACCTTTAGCCATCAAATCATCACCTATACCGCCGCTGGAGCTCAGGGCGCGATAACCCTGGAGCCTCCCGCTCCCTACACTCCCTGCACAAACTCCAACGACGGCACCCTCGAATATCCGTGGGCGGTCGCGGTCGACGGCCCGGGAAACGTCTTCGCGTTGGAATTCGTCTGCCTCCAGATCTTCGAGCTCAAGACCGACGGCACATATGTCACGACTGCGATCGACCCAGCGATCAGTGAGCCCACCGACCTTGCCCTCGACGATGCCGGCAATCTGTTCATCGGCGGCCTTGACATCAACGAACTGACCGCCGACGGCGTGCAGAGGCAGATCAACACCGTTGGCGCGTCGTCTGGTATCGCTGTCGATGCCAGCGGAATCGTCTACGCGACCCGCTATCTGGACGGTGGTCTCTACAACTTCGGAGCTGCCGAGTTGCAGCCCTCCAATTATCAGACCCCGACCATAGGCTTGGAGCCCGGCGACGAAGACCTGCCGCTCGGCCTCAGCCTCGGTTCGGATGGCACGGTGTTCGTCGGCGACCATACCGATCTGGACATCATCAATCGCAACCAGGGAGCAATCGCCTTCGAAGAGCAGGAAAGCGGCGTCCCCAGCACCGCCCAGGTCGTGCAGGTCTTGAATATCGGCAACCAGCCACTGACCGTCTCCAGTGTTGCGCTGGTCAAAGCGCCGGGGTACGCGATCCAGACCACCGGCACTCTCGATTGCGGCGTTAACGCTGTCCTCGCGCCGGCGGCCTACTGCCAGGTTGGGGTCAAACTGACGCCGACCCATCCTGGAAACTGGAACGGCTCGCTGGTCTTCACCAGCGATTCGTTGAACGACTCCGGCACTCAACGGAAAGTAGCGCTGACCGGCTTTGTCTACGGCTCCTACGTCACCGCCAGTCCTGCGGTTTTGAATTTCCCTCCCACGAAAAAGGGCACAACCAGCGCTCCGCTGATTGTGACGCTGACCAATCATGGCCTACTCAATGCCGCGGGCATCGGCGTCCCCACCTACTCCTCCTCCATCAGCGGCGACTTCAAGGCCACTCTGGGATCGACATGCAGCAGCATTGCGGTGGGAGGGAGCTGCCAGGTCAGCGTAACCTTCACGCCTGCCGCAGTCGCCGCTTATAACGGAACTGTCTCGGCAAGCGTGAGCGGTGATCCTGCTCCCGATCCTACCGTCTCGTTCAACGTTAAGGGGACCGGGGTCGAGCATGGTACTAAGACCTTTCTGACCTCCTCGCTGAACCCATCGGTACTCGGCCTGTCGGTGACGATCACCGCGACGGTCGACCCCACCGGTGGAGCGACCCCAACGGGAACGGTGACTTTCACGCATGACGGAACCGCCTATCCCGCTGTGGCATTGAACGCCGAGGGCGTGGCCACGCTCACCGTATCTACGCTGCCCGCCGGCTCACACAAAATCCAAGCCACCTACTCAGGCAGCGCGACCGATGGGGCCAGCACGTCATCGGAGCTGACGCAGATGGTGAAACCTTAAAGGCGGCACAGGGAAGCAAAGTCACTCGCCAAAATTCACATCTCGAGGAACTGCCATGAAACGCCAAATATTGGTATTTGCCCTATCCTCGGTCTTCGCGCTGCCTTGGGCAGCTTCGCAGACGGAAACGTCGGCACCAACCTCGCCATCGATCATAGCGGCGAGCGCACCAACCGCAGTCCCACCGCTCGTTCCATTCCCTGGTCTGGCGCTTGATCCGCAAGGCAAGCCGCTTGCCAACCCTGCCTCCATCACTTTCCTTGTTTACGCGGATGAGACCGGCGGTGACCCGCTTTTCGCCGAGACCCAGAGCGTCGCTATCGATGCGGCCGGACATTACAAAGTCCAGCTGGGTGCGACCCTTGCCAACGGCCTTCCGCAAAATCTCTTCTCCACCGGCGAGGCGCGCTGGCTTGAAGTTCAGATCGGCGGGCAAACGCCGCAGCCCCGTGTCCTCATCGCCTCGGTACCCTACGCCCTGAAGGCCGCGGATGCGGAAACCATCGGCGGACTTCCCCCCTCCGCTTTCGTGCGGGTTGCACCCACGAACGGAAGCTCCTCGACTGTGTCGCACACGTCAGCCAAGTCGAACTCGGCCTCTCGTCCCGCCGTTAGCGGCACGGGCACGACCGACTACATCCCCCTTTGGACCAACAGCACCGGCGGCTTGGGCAACTCGGGTATTTTTCAAGGCCCCGGTCAGACAATTGGGATAGGAACAACAGCCACCACCGCGGCTCAGCTCACCGTAGAGAGTTCGGCGGGCGTAAGCGTTGCTGGCTTTGCTGGTAGCACCGGCGGGGACTCAGTTGGCGTGGAGGGAACGAGTCCAAGTTCAACAGGCACCGGCGTTGTCGGGCTTGTGACCAGCACCAGCGGAAACACAATTGGCGTCGCGGGACAGAGTGAAAGTCCCACGGGCATCGGCGTTACCGGACTTGTGGCCAGCACCAGCGGGAACACAGTTGGCGTGAAGGGAACGAGCAAAAGTCCAACGGGCGACGGCGTTTGGGGCGTGGCTACTAGCACCAGCGGGTCCGCAGCCGGCGTGTATGGAACGACTGCAAGTTCAGCAGGCATCGGCGTTGCCGGGGTTGCTACCAGCGCGAGCGGGAGGACATATGGCGTATCGGGAACGAGTGGAAGTTCAAATGGCGTCGGCGTTGCTGGCTTTGCTACCAGCACGAGCGGGGCCAGTTTTGGCGTGGAGGGAAAAAATGCAAGTTCAGCGGGCGCCGGAGTTTTTGGCGAGGCCACTAACACCAGCGGTGACACAGCTGGCGTGGAGGGAACGAGTGCTAGCCCAACGGGTGAAGGCGTTTTGGGCGAGGCTAGCGACACAAATGGGGTCAATTTTGGGGTGCAGGGAGCGAGTTACAGCTCGGCAGGCACCGGCGTTGCTGGCGTCGCTTTTGCTTCGAGCGGGGTCAATTTTGGCGTGCAAGGAACCACGGCAAGTGTAACGGACCTCGCCGCCGGCGTCTTTGGCGAGGACACAGGCACGACCGGGAAAACGTCAGGCGTGAAGGGAGGGAGTGAGAGTTCAGAGGGTGCCGGCGTTCTTGGAGTTGCTACCAGCACCAGCGGGGTCAATTTTGGCGTGCAGGGAACGAGTGCAAGCTCAACAGGCACCGGCGTTCTCGGAGATGTGAGCAGCGCCAGCGGCAACACAATTGGCGTGCAGGGACAGAGTCTAAGTTCAGGCGGTGTCGGCGTAGTTGGCCGGGTAATCGCTGCCAGCGCGGAGGGGAAGTTGGTGACCAACCGTCCCATCGGGACCTGGGGCGATACGGCCGCGCCTAGCGGCGCAATCGGGGTCCTGGGAACAGCCGACGATGGCATCGGCATGGTCGCGGCTAACAACAGCCCGACCGGCTATGCGACGCTGGGCGCACTAAGCAACGAGTCAGCAAACGCGCACGGCCAGGTCTTCGTTGTTCAAAACGTCCCTTTCAAAAGCAATTGCGTTATCGACGCGAGTGGCAATCTGGGGTGCAGTGGCACCGTGCAGACAGCGGTTCCCCTGGTGGACGGCCGCAAGGCAGCTCTGTATGCCGTGGAGGCCCCGGAAAACTGGTTTGAGGACACAGGTTCCGGGCAACTCAGTAACGGGATGGCGAACGTGAGCCTCGACCCGACCTTCGCGGAAATCGTAAACGCAGCCATCGAGTATCACGTCTTCTTGACTCCGCAAGGAGAGTGCGAGGGCCTCTACGTGGGGAAGAAAACGCCTCAGGGCTTCGAAGTGCGCGAATTGCACCATGGGCATTCTGACGTGAACTTTGATTACCGCATTATTGCCCATCGCAAGGGCTACGAAGCAGTTAGGTTGGCCGACGTTACAGAACAAATGTCACCACTTGTCTTGGGCTCTTCAAAACACTGAGCTCATGGCGGGGCAACGGCTGTACGCGGAGCTGCAGCGAGTGGGGCAAGTGCGGCGCAGGAGCTATCCCAAGTTCCGACCACGGCTGCTGCGTCTGAAAGATGGATGAGGAAATCCGCGGGCGCAAGTTTGTAATCCGGGATGGTACGCAGATCGGATGGGGCCACACTGCACGGCGGTTGGTTTGGGGATCGATTCATGGCGATGCAGATTGAGCGAACCAGCGCCGGACCTGCGCGGCCGAAAGGAGGCGTGAAATTGAGAAGCGATCCTCGTTCCAATCCCAGCCAGCCTGCCCTGGAATCTGCTAACAGCGACGAATTCGGTAAGTGGAACCGTGCGACGCGGATACTTTTTCGAATCTGCTTCTGCTACTTCGCTCTATATGGTTTGTATATATTTTCCATCCTGATAGCGCTCGTTCTTCGTGATCTAAGAGGAAAGCCCCCATTCTTTCCGGTCGAGGCGGGTTTGCACGGAGTCGTCCCCTGGGTTGGGAGACATCTGCTAGGTATCCGGCAGCCGATCGACTTAGCGTACGGATTCTCAGCCGATGGCCTGTTCGATTGGGTCGAACACTTCTGTTTTGTGGTGGCCGCGTTGATTGGCGCACTCATCTGGTCGATGCTGGACAGCAAGCGAACGGATTACAGGAGGCCGCACGCGTGGCTCAACCTTTTCCTGCGGCTTACGCTGGCGGCCACCATGTTTTCGTACGGATTCGACAAGGTTTTTCCCCTTCAATTCCACTCAATCACCAGGATGGACCTGGTGCAGCTACTCGGGAATCTGAATCACTACCAGCTGATGTGGCGCTTCATGGCGGCCTCGCCGGGCTATACGATTTTGAGCGGCTCTCTCGAGGTCCTCGGCGGAATCTTGTCGCTCATCCCTCGGCTGTCGAATCTGGGGGCCGTTCTCTGCGTTCTCGTGTTGAGCAACGTGGTCGCTCTGAACATCGCCTACAATGTGGACGTCAAACTCTTCTCCTTCAATTTGCTGCTGATGGCCATCTTTCTGGCGGCGCCGGAAGTTCCTCGTTTGGCAAGGATTCTAGTTCTCAATCGTCCCGCGTTTCCGCTGCGGAGCGTCCCGCTGTCGGAACGCAAGTGGATCGATAAAGGGGCTCGGATTCTTCAGGCCGCGCTCGGCGTATGCCTGCTCCTGATCTGCCTCGTCGACAGCGCATCGCGATATACCCGAATACAAAGAGCGTCTGCGGTCGCTATACCGCTGCAGGGTATCTGGACGGTGGACGAGTTTTCCGCTTCCGGAGAACCTCAACATTCGCTCTTTACTCAAACGCTCGCACACGACCTGCATGTTGGGACGGGCGACGACCGCTGGGCCAGGCTGGTTTTTGACGCCCCTGGTGAGGCTGCGATCCAGCTACGGAATGGCGAAGTCGACTACATCGCCATCGATCTGGGCAAAACCGCAACGACAGCGGAGCTTTCGGACAGCGGAGATCCGGATTGGAAGGGGAAACTGACCATTGAGCAGCCACAACCGAACCTGCTCAACCTGACCGGTGTCGTGAATGGAGTGACTGTCAGTGCCAAGTTGCATCGCATGGACGAATCTCAGTTTGACTTGAAGAACGAGAAGGTGAGCCTGGTGGATGATTTGCCGTCCCATTAAACGTCGATTCATTGGCAACGTGGGGCATGCAGATTCTGAAGCGCATCAGCTGCATTTTGTAACGGGAGAGATTCTTCGAGAGCATCTTGCTTGTTCGCAGATCCACGGCGGACAGCCGGTATAATCCGCTGACAGGAAAACCCTCTGATGCCTGGGCGCGAACGCCTTACGGGTGTCGCGATAATGTATTTTATCGAGTTAGGAATGCGGCACACATTTCGCGCACTACGAACTTCTTGACCTGCTCGAATGCGCACAGCAACCAGACTTTGATGCCGACTGTCACTGATCGGGGCAAATCAGAGTCTCTATAACGCTGAACGTTTGTTTCGGCGTCCGTGCTTTCAACATTTCCGTCCCAATTGGTCTGATCTCATATCTCCATTGGAACATTTGCGTTTCACAAACGGTGTGTCGCAATGGGGTATACGCTAATCAGCCGTCCGAGTGCGCTTGAGAATGTGTACGACTAGAGTCTTAATCAGTGTTATCGTACATTTAATGGCTAAGCTCTTAGAGTCTAGTCGGACAAAACCTCGTACAGTTCGAAAGCAGCGGGCATCGACTGGACAACGCGTGGGATATGTACGCGTGAGTGCATTGGATCAAAACGAAATTCGGCAGCTTGATGGCAGGGAATTGGATAAGGTGTTCACTGACAGAGCGTCTGGTAAGGACGCGAACCGGCCGCAACTGGAAGCGTTGCTCGGCTTCGTTCGTGAGGGCGACACACTTTACTGCCACTCGATGGATCGCCTCGCCAGGAACCTCGATGACCTACGGAAGCTAGTTCTCGGATTGACGCGGCGCGGCGTGCAGGTCTGCTTTGTGAAGGAGAGCCTGACGTTCACTGGCGAAGATTCACCGATGTCGAATCTTCTATTAAGCGTCATGGGCGCGTTTGCTCAGTTTGAACGCGAACTGATCCGGGAGCGACAGCGCGAGGGGATCGCCATAGCAAAGCGTGCAGGGAAGTACCGGGGCCGGAAACCAGTGCTGACCGCCGCACGAAGCGCGGAGCTGCGAGAGCGTGCGGCGACCGGTGAATCGAAAGCGGGGCTTGCGCGAGAATTTGGAATCAGCCGGGACACGCTCTACCGGTATTTAGCTGTTGCACACCAAGGGTCAAACCGAAGTAGAGTTAGACGTGGCGGTAAATCGTCATGAGACGCAACACCCCTGTAAAGCAGCGGGGAATGTTCTGCCCGTGCGGACGTCCGAAGATTCTTGCCCTCGGATTATGCTCATCGTGTTATTCGATGAAGCGGCAGGACGAAGAGAATTACGGTGGTCTACGTGAAGTGGTCCTGGATCGGGATCAACGGCGTTGCCGAGCCTGCCCAAACATCGAGAGACGGAAATTGTGCGTTCATCATCGCGTGCCAGCCGTTTCCAAACTTGATTTGATGATTACGCTCTGCACTGCCTGTCACGCAATTGTGGAGCGAACGCAGATAGTATTGGGGGAGATGACGCCGCTGCTACTCGTTTTGTGGCGTGAAAAACATCCCGAAGGCAAGGAGCAGCTTTACTTGCCTTTGGATTCGGAATTGCCCTGCGAGAGAGAAATTGTCAATTCCGGTTTAGATTGAGGACCGAGGTAATTGATCAGATCGTGCCTAGGGGAATCAGGGGAGAATGGGGTTTGACGCAGATTGCTGCCGCACTCGAAGGAAGTTCCCTACCCCAGGACACGCCCGCCGCAGCGGCTTCACCCGATGCACACATTGCCGCGAGCCCGCACCGCTCTTCGCCGGAGCCGGCGGAAATGATTCAACCGAACCGGTTCGAGATAACCTCACCTCCCGATCAAACTTCTGCTTCAGAGGTTGATGAAGTTTCGGCGAAAAGTGAAGAAATTGAGATGGACCGATTCGCTCCACGGATCGGCCCGATGGCTGCTGTCGCAACCGGATTGGTCGTGCTACTGATGGTGGCGCTGACATGGTACTTGCAGTCAAGAAGAGCGGTGACTCGAGTCGGTACTCCGAAGGCGGCCTCCGCCCCGGCCGCAACAACCGGCGCGAGAAACTCATCCGCCGCAACGTCCAGCAGTACAGTTGAAAACCAGTCCAATGTCGCTTCGGTCGCCGCGTCCGTTCCACAGGACAAAGCCGCGGGTCCCCGTGACCAATGGCGGGTCATTGCCTACACCTACCGCTACGAAGCGCAGGCCGACAAGAAGGCAGCCACACTCGCTCAAAAACATCCGGAACTGCAGCCCGAGGTCTTTAGGCCCAACGGGGTTGACCCCTACTTGGTAACCGTCGGGGGAACGATGGGGAAGGATGAGGCGTTCGGGTTAATAAGGAAAGTCCGCCACGAGGGGCTTCCTCACGATACCTATGCTCAGAACTACAGGAGCAGTGATCATTGATGGCTCTGAACTCGGGAGCCAGTGCATAGAACCCATAGCTTCGTCAGACCTGCCTTCTTGATTGCAAAAGGCAAGTAGATTTGTTTTGTCGTTCGCATCATGCGGGCCGGGTGGACGCCAGCGTTGGGTGGGAAGAAGCGGCATCTTCTAACCAAATGGCATTGGCGGTGGCATGGCCCATCGCGGTGTTGTCGAATATCACCCATGTTTCCTGATCGCTTGACGCTGCCTCGAGCAAATGATTCCGTTTCGCAAACATTTGCAGCCAATGATCGTCATAGTCCGAATAGTATGTGCGCGGGGTTCCGTGAAGCCGCCAATAACGCAGGCCTGACCAGCCTCCCGGCTGCGCTGCCAGTTCCGAACCCTTGGGTGGATCGGCAGCAACACGGGCAACCTCGAAGCTCCGCAGAAGTTGGTCGACCGCGAGACTGAACCAGCTGGGATGACGCGGCTCCAAGGCGACCGCACCCGAATGTACCTCTCGCAAAGTAGTAAAAAACTCCTGTGCGACACCTTCGTCAAAGGAGAGCTTCGGCGGAAGCTGGAAAAGCACGGGTCCCAGTTTGTCGCCGAGACCGCGCACCGAGTCAAAGAACTCCAGCAAAGCGCCGCCGGTATTCACCAGTTTAGCCATGTGGGTTACGGCCTTGGGCGCCTTCACGGCGAAGTGGAAGTGCGCGGGCGTCGTTGCCGCCCACCGCTCCCACGTGGCGCGCCGGTGCGGGCGGTGAAAGCTGGAATTGATCTCCACGCAACGCAGTCGACTCGCATAACGCTCAAGATGCGAAGGCTTCGCGCTTTTGGCCGGTACCAAGAAGAGAGACAGGTGCTGCTTCGGCACTGTCCAGGCTGCCGTGCCAACAAAGAGTGTCATCTGTATCAGCGTACGCCGCCGTGCGCTTTCGACCTGCCCACCTGTTCCAACTTACACAAGTCGAACAGGCGACTTCATCCCAGTTGCCAACCAGTCAACCAACCCGAAGCAACTGGAAAAAGCGCGCCTCTCCACGTCGTGTCTCGACCCGGCAAGGTAGGCCGCTCACTTGGCAGCAGTGCTGGGAGGGAGTAGTGGCCCTCCTTCTCATCTGGTGGATGATGCGCGTGTCTTTGGACGGCTTTTGTTCATCGAATCTGCATCGACACATTCTTTCTGCCATGACAGTGAGAAGACCGCATCGAAGGACCCGTGCAAGGTCGATTCAAACAACAGGTATATATACGGCGAGATATCTGAACCACCACGCAAGGCAATCAGCCAGACGTGCTTGCGCTCATCTTTCACGTCAATCCGAGCGATGAGGTCAGAGGCTCGCAGTAAATCTGCGCTGCAGCGACTGAAGAATCTGCGGCCGCCTTGAGTCACCCATTCTAGCTTCCGGACTTCTCGGTCCTTGAAGGGCGCCTCCAGAGTTCAACTATCGAGGCGCGAGAGTGGATCTGCGCTGCAGCATGCAGACCGCATTTGCTGAGACGTACGGGGCACACTTCAGCGCAGCAACCCACTTGTAAGCGAGCAATTTGGCAGCCGGGATTACGAGGCAGTACTGTCTCGAAAAGCCCTTACTTTGTCATGAGAGGCTTGGATGTGCGCTTGCTGTCGCGTTAACAACTCTCTCGTGGCCGAAGAGGGAAGATCCCTTGCCTCTAATGCTTCTCGGTATGCCTTTTTTGCCGCGTCCTCACCTTGCTCGGCGGCCTCCAACAACGAGTGATCGCCACCGCCGAGCTTGGCTTTTAGATCAGCCCATGTCCTTTGGATCGCTCCTGTGGGAGTGCCGCCAATATCTTTTGTATCGCCCTTCGCTAAGGCAAGTTCTGTTTCCAGTTCGGTAGCAAACTGCCCTCGTGTAGCAGACTCCGCCAAGAAGAACTGCCGGAGGTCGGGTCGCTTCAATTTCTCTCCGAGTTCTGCAAAACCGGTTTGGCCATCGTGGAGAACTTGCACAACTGTTTTCACTAATGAATAGCCTTCTGACATGGGAACACCTCGCTGTATTTGAAGCAAAGGCGCCATTTAGGGTTGGACCTGACGGTGGAAGCGCTTGATTGAAGGCAGTCAACATCGCGTCGAAGATCTGGCGAGATTCAGAGTGCGGGCGTGGAATTGTTGGTCACGTTCCAACGTCCTGATTCGATGAACATAGGCGAGTTCGCTTGAACAAGGGCGTTGGGCGTCGATCTGCTCTTCCACGGACGACGGTGGCCGGTGAGGCAGCCCTTGCGTTTAGCTTTCGACTTTCACCCACGCTCAGACTCCGTTCTCGCCCACACGATGCGAAAATTCTGGCCCGTCGCTAACCTGCCAATCCATGCGTCCGCTCTTTGAATACAGACAGATCTCAAATGCCCGGAGTTAAGTACAGCATCTGGATCCAAAACACATTCTGCGGCAGGTTGAGTACAGCGCGATAGCAGGCATAAACTTGGAGGCTGGAGGCATTCAAATGCTCTACAAAAAGATCCAAGTCGAACTGATCGTCGTCGCCGATGAGGCGGGAGACGTTGTCGCGGAGTTGAATGCCGCGCTCGACCGCCTGGAAGAGAGCCACGCCCTTTTTGGGGGCGGGATCGAGACTGTTGCTTTCGAACACACGGGAACCCGGAGGCGCTCGGCGCTTGAGCATACGATGGCCGCAGGGGAGAAGGTCGCAGTTGCCGTCAGGGCTGCGCGTGAGGGCGTGAATGTTGCGCTCCGCGCAGTCATCTGATGTAGACCGTCCTGGCGAAACGAAGGCCACAGAAACGCACTGAGAAGCTCAGAGTAAGCGCCTGCTTGGGAGATCGCCGCCGAAGCGGGCAAGCGGTACTCGCGGTAACACCCAGCCTCGAATGCTTGATTTGTGCTGGACTTCCAACCGACAACATACAATTTTCGCCCTCTCGCACGATTTCCGGATGTTAGAACAAACCCTCTTCATGTGGCGTGGCTCGAAGATCCAGTACTTCGAAGGCAGTCCACCGCCGGTCTGAACAAGAGCGAGGTTCGGAAACTTGCTGCTATGAGCGGTGTCCTTCAAATGGGTCGGCGAAATCCGTGATCGCTCCTGAAGACCGCAAAGGGGAGGAGCTTACATTTTGG
>Ga0302324_100023636_pt1 | contig 11882 bp, 5 predicted proteins | sample Palsa_T0_1_FD_201949 | JGI IMG/M metagenome (GOLD analysis project Ga0302324, IMG submission 201949) | Peat permafrost microbial communities from Stordalen Mire near Abisko, Sweden - Palsa_T0_1 | ecosystem: Environmental > Terrestrial > Soil > Palsa > Peat permafrost | place: Sweden: Abisko... | reverse complement strand
ACCGTGTAGGTATATGTTCCGAGAGGCGCACTGGCTATGACTATGGCCTGAGTCGAAGCGGACAGAGTCGTCAGCCCGACGTATGCGGCAGGCCACGAAGTCAGTATGACAGTCCAGGAGTGAGACCCGTCTAGCGCGATCCCCGTCTCAACGAAGCTGAGCCCAGAAATAATCTGGAAGTTGGCCGTTATCGTCCCTGGGCCGTTGAGCGTGGCGGTCGTGCTGGCGGAGGTAGGAGCGGCGAAGGTTATCCCTGCCCCGCTGGCGGTCCAGGTCGTGAAGGAATACCCCGAGATAGGTGTCCCGGCTATGCTTATCGGCGAAATGCCGTGCACGACCGATGTTGCTGGCTCCCAGACGTTGGTGCCAGACGGGTTGACGACCCCCGTCCCAGGGAGCGATACTGCGAATGAGACCTGGTACTGGTGCTGGTACGCTATCGGGTTGGTGACCACGTTCTGTGCACTGATGGTCCAGGCAGAAGTCGGCGTGCTCCACTGTTCCCCAGCCGCGCCAGCGATCGTAGCTGGTACATTGGCCTGATACGTCGTATCGAGCCAGTCGGTGTTCGCCGTCGTGTTCAGATTATGAGCCTTGACAGTGCCATATGACGAGTAAGTTATTGCCGGAACTGTAAGGGGCACGCTGAAATCCGAAGTGGAATAGGCGAGCAGCTGAGAGAACTGATGGAAGTACTCGACGGTGGATGTCGTGGCGGGGTCTTCGGTGAGGTTAGGGGCAGATATGGTCCACCCTGTGTTCGGTGAACATGCGGCTACGGTAGGCGTGAGAGGAATGGCGTTCCACCTTTCACCGGCGCCTCCCGCAATCGAGACGGGTACACATGCGGTGGTCGAAGCATCCATCCAAAGGTTGACTGTGGTCGTGGTCAAAGTCACCGGTGCAACGACCCCGTAAGACGAATACGTGATCGTTGGGATTGTGTGGGGCGTTGAGCCATCGTTGGTGGAATATGCTGCAGGCTCCTCGAACTGTTTCCAGTATGTCACAGTGTAAGTGTTAGCGCCGCTCGTTATGGATGGCGTGACGAAAGTAGACCCGCTAGCTCCCTGCCACCTCGTGGCTGCGGGAGAATTGGCGGCAGCGGTAGGGAAGGTGACCGTCTGTGCCGCGTCCGTCCATATCTCAGAGGTCGGGTAAGTGCAAACGCCGCTCGGGATGTACGTCGCCACTGATGTGGACGCCCCGTACAGAGTCCCGGTAAGGACCCACTGCCCGGTGCCGTCAAAGAACTGTCCTCCTGCTGTGCAAGTCGGGTCGTTACCGTCGATTATCTCGAATGTGTTCAGGAACTGGTGATAATAGACAATGTCAGGGTTGATCTGGTTGTGTGTCGTCACGGTCCAGGCGAGGTTGTTCGGGTTAGCAGCCCACTGGTCACTTGATGTACCCGCTATTGAAGCGCTGGCGAAATCGGTTGAGTTCTTGGCGAGCCACTGCGTCGTGGACGCCGCTGGCATGTTGTTGTTGTAGGTCGCAGGATTGAACGAGCTCACTGAAGTAGCTGAAGCAGTGATCTCATGTATGACCGGGACTGAAGGAGGCGACGGAGAGGCCGGGACCACGCTGTAGTAAGTAGGGTTTGCCAGGAGGTCGTAGTAGACGAAAGATACGAAGTTGTTGGAGCCAGTAGCTCCCACGGTGACCGTCGCCGGTATACCGTCGCTCGCTCCTATGACTGTCGCGGCACACGCGCCGTTGTTGGCATTACTGATGTTGAGACACCACTCCTCACTCGCAGTTGAACCCGTCGACTTTGCCGCGATTGTGAGGGCCGTGTAAGACTCCACGTTCGGTATAGTGATGTAACATCCTGCGGTCGCCCCGCTCGCGCAGCCGTAAGCCGGGGTCGCGGTGGTACAGCTACCCTGGAGTGCAGAGCATGACCCATAGAATACGCTCGCTGCTGCCGTCGTCGAGCAGGCGGCATTGGTACATTGCGTGTAGGATATCTGGAACTCGTTGCTTGGCGTCAGCGGGTACCAGGCCGTCTGGGGTATCTGGTACTCGGTCAGGGCTATGTTCACAGTGACCGCAAAGTTAGTGAGGCTCAGGGTCGAGAACCTGATGTAGTTCCCGTCTATCCAAAGAAAACCGGTATACTGCTGTCCGCCTATCAAAGATGATGTTGGTGAGACGTTCACTCCGCTCGGGCTGTTGCCGAAAGGCGGGTTAGTCTCCGTATTCTGCGCCACGATAGGGCCAGCGGCCCAGGTCGTTCCACCGTTTACCGTGGTATAGGTCTGGATGTTGGACCCCGTGGCATATCCCGCGACCAGGGTCGAGCCCTGGAATCCGAGCGAGACTGTAAAAGTGCTGGCGGATATGGCCGTCTCAGCAGAATTCGGGCCCCCTACTGGGCAGTTCCAGGAGAAGGTGCCACCGCCGAAACTGGTATCGACGATGTAGATCGTGTTCCCGCTGCTCGTCGCGCCGTAGTTGACGTCGTTGTAGAACTGCCCTGCCGGCGAGCACGTCGCGGCACCCGGGAGTGCCAGTGATGCCGCAGTGCTCACGCCTATGAAAATGTCAAATGGACCGTTCCCTGCGCTAGCACCTGCCGAGACAGCGTTGTCATAGCCGAGAGCATCATAATACGTTCCAGCATTCGTGAGAGCAAAGAGGGTGGGTTGAGTCAGGTCGTTGACAGACGCGGTCGTCAGGGTGTACTCCTCAGTGTACCACGTGCCGGGGTTGCAGCTCGTGATGACGGTGTCGCATTGGAAGACGTCGACGTAGAAGGTGTTCGCAGCAGCGTTTGACGTAGTGACTGCTATCGTAAGGTAGTTGTTGCCGTCAACCATTATGGTCGCGTGGAGAGAAGTGGTGCCGATCCTCCCGGCAGCCAGACTGTGAGAGTAGTCTTGAGCTACGAAAGCCACGACGCCTGTGTTCTGCAAGGTCGCCGCGCCGAACCAGAAATTAGATCCGCCCGATTTGGGAGCGACTACATAATAGAGCGTGTTCCCGACGAGGTAAGTCGAAAAAGTCCCAGCCCCGTTAGGGTTTGACGAACCGGGGTTTGTGAACGTGACCGGTGTGCTCCAGGTCACTCCGTTCGCAGAGCTCTCATAGTAGATCCCGTTCGACCCTCCTACTGAGCCGTAAAACGCCCACCAGTACCCGTTCGCGTAGTATACGTGTGGCTGCGACGGATACAGCGTACCTCCTCCGCTCGTGTTGGGAACGAGCCCTGGGTTGAGCGTTACAAGGCCGTGCGCGAACGGTATGAACCCTAATGCCGAGATAGAAAGGAGCGCGCCTAGGAACAGATAGGCGACGACGCGCCTTGAACCTAGCCTCGAAACCACTGACCTCGAATACGCGCCAGGCGTTGTGCTACCTGTCCTCAAGGTGAAATAAGCACCACTGTAACAAGACTGGCACGCAACCCGTGTTATATAAGAATAGTTCCAAAATGTACTCGAAGTTTCCTCTTCTTTAGAAAACACACGACATTCTCGCCAATCCGGTAGGAATCGATTTTTTCCTGCCTTAATCGAATATTTAGGGCTGAAATGAATTTCTTTTAGATAATTGGTATTAATTAGCTGCAGCAATCTGGGAAGATCTGAGCTCCCACAGCACGATTTTGCGAACTAACTTTGACCCATTGGTCTAGCTCCGTGAGTGAGAACTGGTAAAATCTATATAAGCAACTTGGAGAGCGAAGTATCACAATGCGGACGTCAAGTAGGCGCCTTGCAGTGCATCTTGGACAACTTCTGGCGGGCCCAGGTGCGTCAGGATGCCTCGGAAGGTCCGCGAGACTCGCATAGGTAAAACTGTACAAATAGCATGGCTACTTCCCCGAAGAAGAAAAGGAGCAACAGGTCACGTTCGACCAAGGGCTCAAAGAGGAGTAGGTCGAAGAAGGCGCCGGCACCAAGTGATGGGTCCGCAACCCCTGAACAATCACCCTCACCGTCACCCGAAGGGACCAATCCAGTAGTCGAGGGGCAGTCACCAGAGCCACAGGTCGAGCAGCAGGAACAGGAACCAGTCCAGCAGCCTGGAGGTTCAAATATGCTCCCCGACCAGGCACCGAACATCGTTACGGGCTATGTCAGGCTGATAACCCTCGGGGTTTCGTTTTTCCTCGCCGTTTACCTGGGACTGGAAGCGTTTTCTCTGTTCGTCAATTTCCCAGCGAAGCTCCCGATCGCCAGTCTACTGATAACGTACGGCCACCTTTCCAATACCGGTGCCGCATCGGTGCTCCTCGTCCTCCTCTTGGGGGAGATCGCAGGGGTCCAAGTATGGGCATGGAGGACCAGGCGGTCGAGCCTTGAGGTGGAAGAGCAGGCAGACGAGACTGTCAAGTCTCTCGGGACGACAGCCGAGCCCCTTGCGCTGCCCACCGTCGTCCAGTCGACGGTGACGGTAGAACACACTGAGGAGCCGCAGGCGCTTGCAAGCCCTGTCACGTCTTCCACCATTACACAAGTACAACCTCCTCCTCCGGTGGCGCCTCCGGTCGAGACGGTTGTGACGCAACCAATCACTGCTGCTGTCGATATCAGCAGGCCAGAGACCATCAACACTGCCGATGCCGATGTAATAAGACCTCCATCGGTAGATACTAATACAACATCTGCAGCAGATATCGAGATACAGGAAGCGATTGAAGAGCAACCCTCACCGGATGTCCAGGTCAAAGACCAAGAGCAGAAGTCTGGGTTGCTCTCGCAGTTCGAGCAGATTCCAAACAGCGAGGGGAACAAGATAGTGACTTCTGAGCCGACCACGCCTGCGCCGTCTCCAAGACAGCCGCCGGTGAGCGCGCCGCAGTCCTCCGAGGTACGCAGGACGGAACCCTCGGTTCCCGTAGCCGCAGGCCTCCCCTTCATCATGAAGTATCAGATCTATCCCGACAACCCGGACGTCTACGTGGGAATACAGAAGGACCCGGAGACGGGAGGGTTCAGGTATGTCGTCGTGGAACCAAGGCTGACCATATGGGAAAGGCAGGTCTACCAGAAGCTGACAAGGCTGCTAGTCGACGAGCTGGAGGTCGACATGGCGAAGCTCAAGAACAACAAGGCCGCCGAAGCGTACTTGATAGATGAAGCGAAGAAGCTCTCCAAGAAGTACGGCATAAAGGTCGCTCCGGAGTCGTACAAGAAGATCGCATACTATTTCACGAGGGATTACATCAAGCTGGGCAAGATAGAGGTGCTCATGAACGACCCGCGCATAGAGGACATCAGCTGCGATGGGCCCAAGATCCCCCTCTTCATCTGGCACAGGGACTACGAGTCCATCCCCACGGACGTGATGTTCAGCGGTGACGACGAGATCAATACGTTCGCGTCAAAGCTCGCATACGTTTCTGGCAAGCACATCTCGATCGCCTCACCCATCGTAGACGCTACTCTGCCGGACGGGAGCAGGGTCCAGATCACCTACGGGAGGGAGGTCACCAAGAAGGGCAGCACCTTCACGATAAGGAAGTTCAAGGGCGACCCGATCACCATCGTCGACCTGCTAAAGTACAACACGCTGTCTCCGGAGCTGGGCGCGTACCTCTGGTACCTCATCGAGAGACGCATGTCTATGCTGGTCGCGGGAGGAACGGCTTCAGGAAAGACCACCACGCTCAACGCGCTCTCGATGTTCATCCCACCTGACCAAAAGATAGTCAGCGTAGAGGACACCCCCGAGCTGAACCTGTCTCACAAGAACTGGATCCAGTCTATATCGAGAGGCGGAGGAGTAGCCGGTGAGATCACTCTCTTCGACCTGCTCAAGGCCGCCCTGAGACAGCGTCCGGACATCATCATAGTCGGAGAGGTCAGAGGAGTAGAGGCGTTCACGCTGTTCCAGGCCATCGCGACAGGGCACGGGGGTCTCGGGACGGTCCACGCAGACTCTGTCGAAGCTGCGATCAACAGGTTGACGACGGAGCCGATGAATGTTCCCAAGAGCCTCCTCGGCGCCACGCTAGACCTCATAATCATGCAGCTGAGGATCAAGATGAAGGACAAGAGCGTCAGGAGGATGGTGCACGTCGCAGAGATAGTGGGCCACGAGTCTTCCACTGACCAGATAGTGCTGAACAACGCCTTCAAGTGGGACCCGGTATCGGACAAGTACATCTTCGGTGGCAGGAGCAGGCTGTTCGACAAGATTACAAAGCGGTTCGGTACCCCACCAGAGAAGATTCGGCAGGACATCGAGGACAGGAAGATATTCCTCGCCTGGCTGGTCAAGCAGAACATCCGCGACTACAGGGACGTCTCCCAACAGATACGCGAGTTCTATTCCGATACCAATAAGGCCGTCGAGAGGGCAGCCCGTGCACTGGACAGCGAAAACGTTTGAGCGCACAGAACACCAGGACAAAGAACGGGAAGAGCAAGCCGAAGGTTGAAGGCGGCGGGTTCTCTAGGTCCTACTACAGGAAGGCGTTCTTCACCCTCGACCCATACATGGGCAGGTTCTACAAAGTCCTGAGCAGCCTGGAGCCGAAGATTAGGAAGAGCGGGATGAGGCTGACTTATCAGGCATACGTGTGTGGGATGATTCTCACAACGGCGATAGCGGCGGTCGTTGGCGCTGTGGTGGGGGTTCTGCTCGCGGTACTGCTGCCCTTCTCGCTGGGGGACAGAATAGCACTCCCGTTCGGCCTGGCCATCCTGGCAGGCGGCGTTCTTTTCGGCTATCAGTTCATCAGCCCGAGGCTGAAGCTGAGCGGCAGGAAGAGGAAGCTCGACGAGGAGCTCGCGTTCGTCTCGGGTCAGATGGCTGTGCTCTCCGCCAGCGGCATGACACCTTCCAAGGTGATAAGGGAGATAGCAGCAGACGACTCCAACAGCCTGATCATACAGGAGTTCAGGAAGATAGTAAGGGACATGAACCTGCTCGGCATGGACCTCACTCAGGCGCTCCAGGAGGCCAGGAAGAGGTCGGCTTCCGACGAGTTCGCCGCGTTCCTCGACGGCATGATATCAACGGCCAACTCAGGGGCGGACATCAACCAGTACCTCATCAAACAGTCCAAGTCGCTCATGAACGACAAGCGGCTCAAGACGAAGCAGTTCTCGGAGACGCTCGGGATAGTGGCCGAGATGTACACGACGCTACTGGTCGTGATGCCGCTCATCCTCATAATATTGTTCGCAGTCATGGGCGTCATTTCGGGTAGCCTGGGCGGCATCAGCATCGGGCTCCTCATTGAGCTCGTAGTCTACGTCATGGTGCCCATCGGAGGCATCGCCATCATGGTCATGGCCGACGGGATCATGCCGAAGCGGTGAGCCTAGATGAGCCTTAGAGCGGCATACGTCCACAGGAATCTAGTCTACGGAGCCTCCATCGCGGGGGCGATCGTCGTCTCGATTCTGGTCGCATTCCTTTCCCTCACTGGCAGGATATCCCTGCCTTTCTCCGTTCCCACGATGACCATCCTGATAGTCCTGCTTTTCCTCGTATTCCCCAACTTCATGGAGTTCTCCTACCAGAGATGGAGGCAGAGGATAGACGAGGCCATTCCTGCACTGCTCACCGATATTTCAGCCCAGGTAAAGACGGGGATTACGCTGGACCGCGCGCTCGAGATCGCCGCGACGAAGGATTACGGACCCCTCTCTGTCGAGCTCAGAAAACTTCAGACGCAGCTCCAGCTCGGGATGCCATTCGAGGAAGCGGTCCTCCGGCTAATCCAGAGGGTCAAGACCACGATGGTGAAGAGGACCTTCGGGCTGATCGTACAGGCCAACAGGGCTGGTGGTAAGATAGAGGAGCTCCTCGACATCATCCAGTCTGACGCGAACGAGCTATTTCTGCTGGACAAGGAGAGGAGGTCGGCCCTTCGGCCATACGTCGTCGTCATCTACATAGCGTTCGGCGTTTTCGTCGCGGTCTCGGTACTCCTAGTAGACAGTTTCTTCAAACAGGTCCTCGGGTCGAGCACAACCTCGACAGTCTCCTTCGGCAGCGGTAATGGACTCCAGGGGCTTACGCTCCCGGTGGTCAAAGACCTCTTCCTGCAGATGGCCCTGATAGAGGCGATATTCGGAGGGTTCGGTGCAGGGAAGCTAGGTGAGGGTAGCTTTACGGCCGGGTTCAAGCACGTCCTGATAATGGCGGCCGCCACAGTAGTCGTCTTCGTGTTCTTCGTCTAAGTCAGAATCACGGCGAGACGAACGTCTCCGAGAAGGAGAGTCCCTTGTTCGTTACGACGGTTGCGACATACGTCTGACCTGTCTTCCACACAAAGGGTAGCTGCAACACTACTTCAGAACCCTGATTGACATAGCAGGGCGTAGTGGAACCGGGTGTAACCAGCGCGGCCCCCGTGCAGTAATTTGGCTGGACCAGGTTGGGAGTCAGCCCAAAGCTCGAGACTCCGTCGGGACCGGAGATGTAGACGTTGGTGAAACCAATTGGGATGGTGCTGTTGTTGAACAATGTCAGGGTCACCGAGTTGTACCGGAATGTCTGTAGCGTGGCAAAAGCAGAGACGGTGAGAGAACCGAAGTTCCAGTTCACAAGGACGTTGTTGCCATCCGAGATTGCGTATACCCGAACGCAGAGTCCAGGGTTAGGATGAGGTAGAGCACTGCCGCATATGTTACCCGTTGTGTCTATGTAGTTCGAGGCAGAAGCGGCAGGGATACTGACCGAAATGGTCGCGGAAGACGAGAGCTCCAGCTGGCCTAGCTCCACCCAGACAGGCGTAGCCGTGCTTCTGGAAACGTCCCCGATGAAAACGTACGCTGTTATGTTCTGGCTAGCAACCTGACTGAGAGCAATGTTCGTAGTCAGCTGGATCGACTGAAGTTGCGACGGGACCGCGGTAAAGGGAATCTGGAGCAGGCAGGCCGCTGCACAACCCGCCCCGGCGACGGAGCTGTCGACGAAGTAGGTGCTCGCGGTTTCCTGGAGAGCAAGGCCGATGTCGTCAAAGTGCATCAGGAGCGAAGAGGGGTAATTTGCGCTGGGAGGCGAGGTACTGGGCATGCTAGCTGCGACGGAGATCACCAGCTCGTACTGTCCCGCTGCCCAGGTCCAAGCTGGCTGACCCTGAGCTGTCGCGAGGGCGACTGGGTTGAAGTATGGTTCCGGACACAGCGCCGAGAGGGGACCGCAGGTTATCCAACCAGAGGAGCTGAAGTCATTGATCTGCGTGGGCACTACTGGAGTAGTGTTTGGAATCTGGATGATCACCTTCGTAGCGCCAGTCGGACCCAACTGGACCAAGTACGCGTTGATGAGTATGAGCGGATTCGGAGGCGCGATGACTTGGTCTAGTGAAAACCCGAAGTTTACCGCGTCACTCGATCCGGCTGCGAGCGCTCCGACCTGTCCTGCGTCCAAGGTGAATACCGACGTGAAGTTCATCAGAGCTGTGAGCTGCTGTCCCGAACTGATTATCGCGCCGTTGTAGGTAGGCTGGAAATCGAGATAGACGCTCCCAGGTCCGCTCTCGGAGCCGACTCCGGTGATAGGGTCGTAGCCGCCTACCGCTCCTCCGGGGATGACCGCCAGTGGTTCGGCGCAGATGCTCAGGGTATCAGTCGGCTGGTTGCAATAGGGAGGGATAGAGACGCCCCCGGGTCCACCAGTGACAACCTGTGTGGTGACAGTCGCCGAACCCTGGTCGCTGATCGGCACGCCGTGGAAGACCGTCAGCCACGTCAATGTCGCTGTCTGGAAGTAGGAACCTGGAACGGCGGGAGCAAGGGCTGTCCAGTTGAACAGCACAGGCGGAGCCCCGGCAAAAATGCCACCACCGACCCCTGAAGCAGTCCACGTGACGGTGTTACCAGACACCGTGGGCGAGTTCCATCCTGGAGGCGGGATGGGCGTCGGTTCCCCTGTAAGGCTGAACCGCGAGTCGACCTGGAGGGACACTCTGTCGATGCAGGAAGTACCAGCTGCGCACGTGCCAGCGGAATCTGCGTTCGATACAGCCAGCGTGAAGACCGTCCCTCCTGGGAGGACGTTCAGGAACGTGTTGGTCACGTAACCGTTGTCCCGTACTATCTTGTACGTCCTGGAAAAGACCCAACCGTTCATGTTGTTGCTCATGTTCATGTTAGTGATCGGGAGAAGCGACCGGGTCGGAGAGCCCGTGTTCTGCACGGCGGTCATCAGCTGTGAGGCTGGCACGGACAAGACGGGAGGCTCACCGCCGAATGCAAGGCTGGTGATGCCGGCATCTGTCACCTTGTTCTGTGCCGCCTGCTGGTTCGCCTGCTTTACTACTAAGGAATAGCCCGAAAACGACTGGAAAACAAGAATCGTCGCTGAGAAAACCAGGAAGACCACAAGGATGAAGAAGATGGCGCCGATGATACTGCTGACACCGGAGCGCTTACGCCTTCTCGTAAGCAACTATCTCGTTACCTCGGGCTGTGATGAAGGTGAAGGCATAGGTCGTCCCTGCCACCACTGGATCTCTAGTCTCGAATCTTAGCATATAGGTGGCACCCGGGGCGATGGACACGAAGCAAGTCGATGTACATATCCCGCCGGCAGGCAGTACTTTGTTGTAATGATTAACGGGGCCATTGTACGCGAAGAACTCAAAATTCACGGGGGAGCTGACAGGGGTACTAGATGTCACGTTAGTGACGATTATTTCATTTATGTAAGCTGTGTTCGAACCAGAATTACCGATGAAGATGTCTCCCGCACACTCGCCAGTCTGCCCCCCTCCGTAAGGACCTGGGGGAGGAACGCAGGCACCGGCGCTACCCGTGCTGTTGTGCAGGAAATACACTTGTTCTATCACGACGTTCTCCGTAAGCTGACTGCCTGCATTCTGCACTAGGTTGGAGAACCCTGCGCCAAATCCTCCGAATGCGGTCGAAGCAAAACTGTATACGAGAGTCCCAATCGCGACAGTGATAACGATTAACAGAAGTTCTGCAATGACGGGGCTGACTGCACGCCTCCTCCTGTTGAATTGCAAATCTAGACTCTTCCTCCACTTTCCAACTTAAAGCAGTTTGCCCAAATCGACGGAGAGCAGGCTCAAGCTCAAAGGAACGAATGACTTCGTCCCTACGGCTTCTGTTGGCGCAGTCCCGTCGCCTACATCACCGTCCATGGTCGGGTCAGTGCCAGGTATAGGCTCAAGGTCGTCATAGGGTTGATTCTCCTCGGTCACCGCAGCTGCTGCAGCTCTCCTGGCTCTCCACTTGCGGAAGAAGAGGAAGTAGAAGATTATCAATGCGGCGATTATTATCACCAGCACTATGTAGATCAAGTACGGGCCTATTTCCTGGGAGAAGGTCTTTACCGGCTTCGGAGGGATGGCCTGGACGAATATCGTAGTGGTGTAGTTCTTGGTCCCGATGAATGGGCTGGAGATGACTGCAGTGATCGTAGCATCACCTGGGCTCGCGCTCCCGAATGAAACCGATGAGACCCCCGCTATGTTAGTCGTCGAGTTAGGAGTGCTCAATGTCCCGAGCGTCGTGTACCACTTGATCTGTGCACCCTGGACACCCTGGTTCAAGGCATCCACTTTTACTATCAAGGTCGAACTCTCGTTAGTGTAGATCAGGTTGGTAGTAGCGCGGAGAGTTGCGTTGGCAGGGCTGTTCACAACATCGAGACTTAGGCTGGAAGACCCCAGACCAGGGGTGGAGGCGGTCAGACTTGTCAGGCCATAGCCATTCGTCTTGATGTAAGTACTGGCGTAATCTGCACCTGCAGAGATATTGAGAAGAATCGGTTTCTGAACGAGCGACGCATTGGAGGCCGTCACAATCACTTGTGTTGCCTCCTGAGCCCTCGCTGGGAGCCCGTTGATGTCCTGAAGCTGGACTGTGAGAAGAGCGGAAGGCGCTATCGCAGAGTTAACCGTAGAATTCGGACCGATGTAGAGGGAAAGCTTGTCGGGGGCC